>Ga0136617_10000011_pt1 | contig 110031 bp, 113 predicted proteins | sample AntDrymUQ3222106_2_FD_129672 | JGI IMG/M metagenome (GOLD analysis project Ga0136617, IMG submission 129672) | Polar desert sand microbial communities from Dry Valleys, Antarctica - metaG UQ322 (21.06) | ecosystem: Environmental > Terrestrial > Soil > Desert | place: Antarctica: Dry Valley...
ATTGCCGTCGGTTCGGCAAAAATCTTCGGGATCAAGCTTACAAAAAATTTTAATGACCGAGTTTATGCCGCGCCTTCGAGAGAAATTTTCTGGCAAGGCTGGCACCGAAGTCTTACGTCCTGGCTCAGAGATTATGTATTTTTTCCTCTCAGCCGCGGAGTTAAAACTCGCGCCGGTTTATATGTCAATTTGCTGATAGTTTATTTTCTGGTTGGGCTTTGGCACGGAGCGGCTTGGGGCTTTATCATTTGGGGGATTTTGAACGGCATTTGGTTGGTTTTAGAAAATATTACAAAACAAAAAAGATGGCAATTTTTCACTAGTTTGGGCTTTGATATTAACGGCAAATTTTACTACTTTTTTTCGTGGCTGCTCGTGTTTCACGTCGGAGCAATTTTCGGCGTTTTTTTTCGCACCGATACTTTGCACGAGGCTCTTAATTTTTTCGGCAATGTTGTCAATCCGAACATAAATTTGATTTATAGCCAGGAAGGTAGAATGTGTTTAATAACGATTGCCTTTTTGTTTTTTATGGATTTGATAAATCGGCAAATACCTGCAAATCAAAATTTTGACGCTTTTATCGGCGGACAAAAAATTTGGTTTCGCTGGCTAATTTATTTATTGCTGGCGGAAGCGATTTTACGCTATATATTCGTTTTTGATAATGCAAGATTTATATATTTCAATTTTTAACAATGAGAAAAACCGCGCAAAAATTAATTTTGTTTTTATCGCTGCTGGCTTTAATAAAATTGCCTTTCGCGCTTTTTTACCTGGATGAGCAAAATTTCCGAAAAGCAAAATTTAGCGAAAACAAATACGACACAGTTTTCATCGGTTCGAGCCGGACAAAATACGCGGTCATGCCGTCCTATTTCGACGCGCTCACGGAACGCCAGACAAAGAGCTATAATTTCGGAGTTGATGCCGGATTGCCACCGCAGACATTTGATTGGTGCGAAAATTTAATTGAAAGCAGCCAATCGCTGAGATACGTTTTTTTTGAACTGAGCGGTGGAATAAAAACAATGTCGTTCACCGAACTAGAGAATTCGCAAAACCATTTAGCAATTGATTTTTTTAGACCACAAATGCCTATTCAATACTTTGATTACAACTTTCCATTCGAAAACGTATTGGAAGATGGAGAACTCGAGGCTAAAATACCAGTTTCACCGGAAAACATCCGGCTTTCACTTTCATTCAATCAGCGAGTAGAAAACGATTTGGTTTCGTCTTTTCCCAGTAAGGAAAACTACTGGGTGCGAATAAAGCGATTAATCGAGCTTGCCGAAGCAAAACAGATTCGAGTCTTTTTTTTCGTTCCGCCTCGATTAGAAACCGAAAATGAATTAAAAACAGTTCTGCCGATTTACCGCGAGTTAGAAGCGAAATATAAGTTAACCGTTAATCACTACGAACAACGCCTTTATGAAGAAGAAACATCTATTAACGATTTTCATCTAAATCGCGCGGGCGCCGTGATATTTACGGAAAATATGGCTCAAGCTTTTAACGAACTGAATTTTTAGTGCTAATGTTTTAATAGTGAATTTTGCGGAATCAGTTGAATATCTTTTCGGTCTCGGCAACGAAGTTTCGGCAATGAAGCTCGGTCTCGAAAACATCCGAAAACTTCTCGCCGCCCTCGGCAATCCCGAAAAAAAGTTTCTAAAAGTTCAAGTTGCCGGAACAAACGGCAAAGGATCGACGTGCGCTTTTCTCGAATCAATTTGTTTGAGTGCGCAAATAAATGTTGGGCTCTATACCTCGCCGCATTTAATTTCTGTTACCGAAAGAATAAAAGCGAACGGCGCGGAAATCAGCGAAACGGATTTTGCACGGCACGCGGCAGAAATTAGGAAAATTTCGGAAAAATTAGTTGAATCGGGCGAACTTGAAACGGTGCCGACATTTTTTGAGCAAACGACGGCGATTGCCTTAAATTTTTTTGCCGAACAAAAAGTCGGACTTGCGATTTTGGAAACAGGACTCGGCGGAAGATTTGATGCGACGACAGCGGTAAATGCGGAGATTGTCGCGCTGACGCCGATTGATTTTGACCATCAAAAAATTTTGGGAAACACTTTGGCGCAAATCGCGTCGGAAAAGACGGCAATTATTCAGAAAGGCACAAAAGTATTTGTAGCGCCGCAAAAAAGGGAAGTGGACAAAGTGATTTTAGGAAAATGCCGTGAAGTTAATGTTGAGCCGATTTTTGTTGTTCCGAAAGTTAAATTAACTCCAAAATCAGATGATTACTCCAATAATGCCATTTTTAATACGGGTAACGTTAAAATCACTTCAAAACACAATGTATATTCCGACATTAGTTTAAATTTATGGGGGAAACATCAATGGACGAACGCGGCTTTGGCAATAGAAATTGCTGAAAATCTTCGGGACTTTAATTATAAGCTGACAGACGACAACATTCGGCAAGGACTGAACGAGGCGCGGCATTTCGGAAGACTCGAATTCCGCGGAGGAATTTTGTTTGACGGAGCGCACAACGTCGCCGGCGCGAATGCCTTAGCAGAATACTTGGATGAATTTATTAATCAACCGGTAACTCTCGTTTTCGGAGCAATGCGCGACAAAGATTTATCGCAAATCACACAAATTCTTTTTTCGAAAGCAGCGTCGCTAATTTTGACCAAACCCGGTAACCCGCGCTCGATAGAAACTTCCGAATTAGTAAAATTTGTACCGAAAGATTTTAACGAAGAAAATCTTGTCGTAACTGAAACAGTTGAAGAAGCCTTAAACATTGCGCCCTTTTATGCGCTGAAAGGCATTATTTGCGTTACCGGTTCGCTTTATCTGGTTGGCGAAGCGCAAAAACTGTTGAATAATAAATCATAAATTTGAGATTTGAAATAAAAAATTATGCAGAAATTAGTTTTAGTAAGGCACGGGCAGAGCGAGTGGAACAAGGAAAATCGTTTCACGGGTTGGAAGGACGTTGACCTTTCCGAACAGGGACGCGAAGAAGCGAAGCTGGCAGGAAAACTTTTGAAAGCCAAAGGTTTTACGTTTGATGAGGCTTATACTTCAGTTTTGAAACGAGCCATTAGAACACTTTGGATTATTTTGGACGAAATGGATTTGATGTGGATTTCCGAAACAAAATCGTGGCTTTTGAACGAACGTCACTATGGCGCGCTCGAAGGTTTGAACAAGGCGGAAACTGCGGCGCAGCACGGCGAAGAACAGGTTTTGATTTGGCGTAGAAGCTACGACATTCCGACGTCGGAACTGCTCGAAACTGACGAGCGCTGGCTCGGGCGCGACCCGCGATATTTGGGAATTGAGGCGGGAAAATTTCCGAAAGCCGAAGCGTTAAAACACACAGTTGAGCGCGTCATTCCCTTTTATCAAACGGAAATTGCGCCTAAAATAAAAGCAGGAAAACGAATTATAATCGCCGCTCACGGAAATTCTTTGCGGGCTTTAGTGAAATATCTCGACACAATTAGCGATGAAGATATTGTTCATCGCAACATCCCGACCGGAATTCCGCTTGTTTATGAATTAGACGAAGATTTAAAGCCGACGAAAAGCTATTATCTCGGTGACGCGGACGCGGTTATGAAAGCGCAGGAAGCAATCGCCAATCAAGGCAAAGCGAAACAATAAAAATGGAAAACGGAAAATGGAAAACGGAAAATGTTTTGTATGAGCCGATTTTCCATTTTCCGTTTTCCGTTTTCCATTAATATGAAAATCGTCTTTTTTCTACTAATTTTTGCTTGTCTCACGCCTTTTGTATCGCCGCCGATTGCGCTTGCGTTAGGTTTGATTTTTGCATTAACCATCGGCAATCCGTATCCGAAAGAAAGCGCGAAAACGACAAAAATTCTGCTCCAAGTCTCAGTTGTTTTACTCGGTTTCGGAATGAATTTGACCGAAGTCGTAAAAGCCGGAAAAAGCGGCGTTTTATTTACTGTTGCGACAATTTTTGGAACGCTTGCCGTTGGTTTTTTTGTCGGAAGGCTTCTTCTGGTCGAAGACAAAACATCGAGTTTGATTTCGTCTGGAACAGCAATTTGCGGCGGCAGCGCGATTGCGGCGGTCGCGCCGGTTATCGAAGCCGACAGCGAAGAGATTTCCGTTTCTCTCGGAACTGTTTTTATCTTAAATTCCGTCGCGCTTTTTCTTTTTCCAATCATTGGACACGCTCTTAATTTGTCGCAAAACCAGTTCGGCGTTTGGGCGGCAATCGCTATTCACGATACAAGTTCGGTAGTCGGCGCGGCACAAAGTTACGGCGCTGAAGCATTGAAAGTTGCGACAACCGTGAAATTAACCCGCGCGCTCTGGATTGCTCCGGTCGCGCTTCTTTTTTCCTTCTTTTACCGCAAAAAATCGGCAAAAATTTCTATTCCATATTTTATTTTCTTTTTCCTGCTAGTAACTGTTTTTAGAACATACGCGCCCCCGGAAATTCCCCCAAGTTTATATGATTCGCTTGTAATGTTGGCGAAAACCGGCTTGACCGTGACGCTTTTTCTTATCGGTGCGTCGCTTTCGCGTGACACGCTTAAGAAAGTTGGAGTTAAACCATTTGCGCAGGGCGTTTTGTTGTGGATATTGATTTCGATTGTTTCACTTTGGGCAGTTTTAAATTTATTATAGAAGTCGAATGAATAAAGAAATTAACGAACCGACGATAAAAATCAAACGCGAGATAAAAGGCGTCGTCGAGCCGAAACTCGTTCGCATAATCTCATTTATAATTATAACGCTGTCGCTGGTTGCCTGCACAGTTTTGTGTATTCTGGCGATTTGGCAATTTACCGAATCCGACGCGGTTTGGCGCGCCGTCGCAACATTTATTGTCGTCAGCGTGGCAACGGGAATTTTTACCTTTGTTAATGAAAAGTTGGGATGAAAAAAGTGAAAAAGCGGAAAAGTGAAAAGGTTTAAAAGTTAGCCGCGTAATTTATAACGCGCATTTTACTTTTTCACTTTTCCGCTTTCAATTAAAAAGCCTTCGTGCCGACAAAACTTCAATTTCAAATAGAAGAAACCGTTCGTAAAAATCGGCTTGATTTGTTTTTGTTCGAGCAAATTACGGCGGTCAGCAAGATGTTTCTGCGCAACTTGATACAAAGCGGCGAATGCAAAGTCAATGGTTTTGTGGAAACGCGCGGCGGTTATCATTTGCAGAAAGGTGATGTCGTTGAAGTAAAAGTTGACTTGCAAGCGGAAACGGGGATGAAGCCCGAAAATATTCCGCTCGAAATTGTTTTTGAGGACGAGGAAACGATTGTCGTCAACAAACCGGCGGGAATGCTCGTTCATCCAACATTTGCTCAAAAAACCGGAACGCTTCAAAATGCGCTCGCCTTTTATTTAAATGCCAGTCAGCAGTCAGCAGTCAGCGGTCAGCGCCAAGAACATTCCGCAATCCGCAATCCGCAATCCGCAATTGTACGTCCCGGTTTGGTTCACCGGCTTGACCGAGAAACTTCCGGCTTGATGGTCGTTGCCAAAACAAAACGCGCTCACCGAATTTTGTCCGACCATTTCGGGCGACGATTAGTGGAAAAAACATATCTGGCGGTTGTCGAAGGCGTTGTAGAAAACGATTCGGGAACAATCATCGCGCCTATCGGGCGATATGAAAACGAAAAACGCTGGAATGTAAAAAACGACGGGAAAAATGCCGAAACTTTTTACCGCGTCGAGAAAAGATTTTCCGACAAAACGCTGCTTTCGCTCGTTCCCGTTACGGGCAGAACGAATCAACTGCGAATTCACTGCGCTTATCTCGGACATCCGATTGTCGGTGATAAATTATACAACGGAAGTGAATTTCCGCGCCTTTGCCTGCACGCGGCAAAATTAAGTTTCTGGCATCCAAATGGAACGAATCGGCTGGAATTCGAAAGTCAAATATCATTTTAATTAACTCTAAATGTAACGCCGTCGTCTCGGCAGCTGTCATGGCGGCATCTTGCCGCCATCTTCAATCCGATATTGATTCAAGTTGCAGGATAAAACTGAGGGCAAGATGCTCTCAAGCTAACCAGCGAGACGCTGGCGTTACAATAAAGGCTCATAGTTCACCATTCACAACTAATTTCGGTTTGGCGTTTAGAGGAAATTCATTTTCGTAAGAGTTTGCTAAATTGAGCAAAACATTTTCCGACCAATTTTTACCGACTAATTGCAAACCAATCGGCAAACCGTCGCTCGACAATCCGCACGGTACGCTGATTCCGGGAATTCCCGTCAAATTTGCCGAAGCCGTGTAAACATCGCTTAGATACATCGCCAGCGGGTCGTCTGATTTTTCTCCGATTTTAAACGCGGTTGTTGGCGAAGTCGGTGTTAAAACAGCGTCGCATTTTTCAAAAGCATTCAGAAAATCCTGCTTTAAAAGCGCGCGCACTTTTTGCGCTTTTGCGTAATAAGCTTCGTAATAACCTGAAGACAGAACGTAAGTTCCGAGCATTATGCGCCGTTTTACTTCCGCGCCAAAGCCTTCTTCGCGCGTTCGGTTATACATTTCGCGCAAAGTGTGTGTTCCTTCCGCGCGAAAACCGTATCGCACGCCGTCGAAACGCGCCAGGTTCGATGAAGCCTCTGCCGTGCAGATAATATAGTAAACCGCGATTGAGTATTTTGAATGCGGAAGCTCTATATCAACAATTTCCGCGCCCAGCTTGCGATAATTCTCAATCGCATTTTCAACCGAACTTCTAACTTCGGCGTCCAGACCTTCGCCAAAAAGAGCGCGCGAGACACCGATTTTTCGCCCCTTTATGTCATTTTCGATTTCTTCAACATAATTCGGAACTTCAACATCCGCGGTTGTCGCGTCGTTTTTATCGCGTCCGGCAATGGTTTGTAAAACTTCGGCGACATCTTTTGAGGTTTGTCCGAAAATGCCGATTTGGTCAAGCGAAGACGCAAAAGCAACCAGACCGAAACGCGAAATTCTGCCGTAAGTCGGTTTCAATCCGACAATCCCGCAAAACGAAGCCGGCTGGCGAACCGACCCGCCCGTTTCCGAACCTAAAGCCGCGCGGACAACACCCGAAGCCACCGCCACCGCCGAACCACCCGAACTTCCGCCGGGAACTCGTGTCGTGTCCCATGGATTTTTCACCGTTCCGAACGCCGAGTTTTCGTTTGACGAACCCATTGCAAATTCGTCCATATTTGTTTTACCAACAATAACCGCACCGGCGGCAAGCAACTTTTCAACAGCGGTTGCGTTGTATTGAGGTTTGTAATTTCCCAAAATACGCGAACCGCAAGAAGTTTGCGTAAATTTTGTGCAAATGTTGTCTTTAACGGCGATTGCCGCGCCGTGCAAAATTTGATTTTCATTGTTGGAATTTTCCTCTAATTCCGTCGCCCGTTGCAAAGCATATTCGCGCTCAATCGAAAGAAACGAATTTAACGATTCGTTCAATCTTTCCGCGTTGTTTAATGTTTTTTCAATATTTGATTTAATCATTTTTCAGCTATCAGTTTTTATTGACTTTACGGCTGGTTTATATCTGAAACGAGCCATTTGTCGTTTTCCTTTATAACTTCGGCTTTTACTTCTTTTTGTTCGGTTGTTTCGTCTTCTTTCCAGAAGAGCAAAACTTGAGCTTCGACCTTTTCCCCTGGCTTAATTACTTTGCAAATGCCAACGCGAAATGTTCTCGGATAATCCTCGGTTACAGTAAAATAATCGTTCGCGCTGTCGGACTGGGCTTGCAATTTTTGCTTTAATTGCTCGCTTAAAAACTTCTCGCGCGGCTGCAAATTCTCTTTTGAAAATTTCATATCGCTGCCGAAGTGAAGCGAGTAAAGTTCCTTCAAAGTCTGTCGAGCTTCGGTGCATTCGGGCTTTTCAAGATTCGGAATACTACAGCCGAGCGAGCAATAAGCGGCAAGCAATAAGCAAAGAAAAACAAAGTCCCGAAACTTTGAACTTTGAACTTTGAACTTTGAACTCATAAGACTTTCGGAACGCGGAAATGTCCGTGCGAAGCCGACGGCGCTTGTTCGAGCGCTTTTTGTTGTCCGAGCGATTCGTGCGCGATGTCTTCGCGGTCTGTGCGGCTCGCTTCGCCTTCGGGCGTTAAACCACCAATTGCAGGTTCGATATTTTCCGTGTCGAGTTCGTTTAGCTGTTCGACATAGGCAACAATTTCATTCATTTGCGGAGTGTAGAGCGAAACTTCTTCGTCGGTGATTTCCAGATGCGCGAGCTTTGCGATTTTTTTTACGTCCATAAATTACGATTAAGAATTAACCTTATTTCATTTTCTTTTTCCGCGCCAGACAGCTTCCGGCGGCGAGTAAAAACTGATAGCGCAGATTGTCGTCTTTGATAGCGTCAGCCGAAACGCGTAGTTTGGGCGTTACTTCTTCGAGGGCAATTTCTATTTGCTCTTCGTCGCTGATTTGCGTTTCTCGATTTTTGGCGCGTTCGTTTTGCACCGTTTGTTCGTCAATGCGAAACTCGATATAGGTAACAACCGCTTGACCGAGAATCGAATTGAGCTTGAAAATCATCTGCCCACTCAACGATTCGAGATGCCTCTTCCACATTTTGTCGGCAACCGCTACAATTAAATGTTTGTTAAAAAGCCGGAACGGAACGGCGTGTTCGCTCAAGCTAGCGCCCGCAACGCGCCGCCAAGCCGCAAACGCAACGGCTTCGCGGACTTGTTCCGTGTCTTCAAATTCTCTTAAAAGTTTCGGCAGGGCGCGAAAAAGGTCTTCCATAACATTTTTCATCTACCATTTAACATTAAACAAATGATAAATGATAATTGATAAATGTTAAATGATAGATATTCAATGATACAGCTTCCAAAACTCGTTTTGGCTTCGCAAAGCCCGCGTCGGGCAGAAATTTTAACTGCCGTCGGCTGGGAATTCGAAAAACAAACGGCGGATATTGACGAAACCGAATTTCCGGGCGAAAAACCCGAAGATTATGTGCAAAGACTGGCAAAAGAAAAAGCCAAAACGGTTGCCAAAAATTACGAAAAGGCTCTTGTTTTGGGCGCTGATACAATCGTCGTTATTGACGGAAAAATTATCGGAAAGCCAAAGGATTTTGCCGACGCGCGACAAATGCTGCAAATGCTTTCGGGTAATTGGCACGAAGTCTTAACCGGTGTGGCGATTGTCTCACAAATGCGGATTGCGGAACGTGGAGTGAAGAAAATCCGCATTCCGCATTTGGTGGTTGGTTTGCAGAAAACGCGCGTAAAATTTGCCGAAATCAGCGATGCGGAAATTGAATTTCTGGTTGAAAAAGGCGCGCCGCTCGACAAAGCCGGAGCGTATGCCGTTCAAGCGCAAGCCGCGCTGTTTATTGAAAAAATCGAAGGCGATTACTGGAATGTCGTCGGCTTGCCGATAAATCTAGTTTACGAATTATTGCGTACAAATAAAATGAACGAGGGAAGTTAAAACTTCAATCTCGCCCATTTTCACTTTTTTTATATTGTTACAAAAGTTTATCAACTTGTTGCGCGATGCTCAAAGTGATATCGCTTTTCGGGTCAATACCGCCGTAAGGTTCGGTCGCTGGTTTGCCGTTTTTATCTAAAATTAGAAATGACGGAAGTTGGTCAATGCCAAACTTCTTCAGCGTCACTGCGCCGTCCGAATCACGCAAAACCGGAACATTCATTTTATTGGTTGCCACAAATTTGCGAATGTCTTCGTCGCTCGCAAAATTTTTTGATTTCGCCGATGTCGAATCAGTGGTAACAAAATAAATCACGACATCACGACCGGCGTATTTTTTGGCAAGTTTATTGGTAAAAATGGCTTGCTGATTTGAAAGCGGCAGCCAGCTTGCGCCGATTGCCAGAATAACAACTTTACCTTTTTGACCTTGCACGTTGATTTTACCGCCGTCAAGCGACGTTAAAGTCACGTTTTGCGCAGAAGCCGCAAAAGCAAAGGCAAACACAAGACTCAAAATTGCCAGAAATGTTTTAATGTTTCTCATAATTTTTGAATTGCTAAAGTTTGCAATTCGTTTGTTTAGATGCGAATTCAAGACCGATTACTGCTTATCGCGGCAAGAATTTTACTGTTTGCGATTTATTACCGCGTTATCAATTAAACGGGTTTTACCGAACCGGACGGCAACGGCGATTAAAACTGGATTTTCCCCAATTTTTTCAACCGGTTCGAGCGTTTCGTTATCAACTACCGCAACGTATTCGATTTGCGCGAGCGGTTCAATTTCGATTTTTTCGCGCACTAATTCGGTGAGTCTGACGGCGTTTCGTTCGCCTTCGCGGGCGGCAATTTTTGCTTCGCGCAGACCTTGAAAAATTATTGCTGCGGCGCGTCTTTCTTCTTCATTTAACCGAACATTGCGCGAAGACATTGCCAAACCTGATTCTTCGCGGATAATCGGCGTGACAACAATTTCCGTGTCAAAACCCAAATCCTGAGTCAGGCGTTTTACAACGGCAACCTGTTGCGCGTCCTTTTGTCCGAAAAAAGCAAAATCCGGGCGGATTGTATTAAAAAGAATCGTTACTACCGTCGCCACGCCGCGAAAATGTCCGGGACGCGAAGCGCCTTCGAGCGTTTCGGTTAAATTTTCGACATAAACATAAGTTGAAAAACCTTTGCCGTAAATTTCCTCGGCGTCAGGAGCAAAAATATAATCAACTTGATACTCGGTCAAAGCCGCCGCATCGCTGGTCAAATCGCGCGGATATTTAGCGAAATCTTCACCTTCGTTAAACTGCGCCGGATTAACAAAAATCGAAACAATTACGACATCGCATCTTTGTTTTGCTTCTTTAATCAGGCTCAAGTGACCTTCGTGAAGCGCACCCATCGTCGGCACGAGTCCAATGATTTTATTTTCGCGCCGAAGTTTTCTGGCAAGCGATGTCATTCTTGCTCGACGATTGATAATTTCCATAAATTCAGTTGCCAGTCGTCATTTATCGCTTTTAGCAGCTAATCGCTTGTTGATAACGGATTTTGCTTTATCGGGAAGCGCGTAGGATTCTTTCTCGTTCGGATAATTTCCGTTTTTTACGTCTTCCATCCAATTCGTTACGGCTTCGGTCATTACATCGCGGATGTTCGCATATTGGCGCACAAAGCGGGGAAGTCTGCCAAAAGAAAGCCCGATTAAATCGTGCAGAACAAGAACCTGAATGTCGCATTCGATACCCGCGCCGATGCCGACGGTTGAAATTTTTAATTCTGCGGTAACAATTTCAGCAATTTCGCGCGGCACGAGCTCCAGAACGACGGCAAATGCACCGGCTTCTTCAAGCATTTTTGCGTCCTCAATCAACCGCTGCGCCGTTTCGGAAGTTTTACCCTGAACGCTGTAACCGCCGAGCTTGTGAACCGATTGGGGCGTTAAACCGATGTGCGCCATTACGGGAATTTCCGCGTCAACTAAGCGTTTTACCAAATCAACACGGTTGCGCCCGCCTTCAAGTTTGACGGCTTCCGCGCCCGCTTCTTTCATCAAACGCAAGGCGTTGTGCAAAGTTTCTTCGGTGCTGACGTGATAGCTTCCGTAAGGCATATCGGCAACCAGAAGAGCGCGGCTCGCGCCGCGTTTAACGGCTTTCGCGGCGGAAAGTATTTCATCTAAAGTAACTGGAATTGTATTTCCGTAGCCGTAAATAACATTTCCGATGCTGTCGCCAACGAGAATTATCTCGACGCCCGCTTCGTCCACAATTCGCGCCGTCGGGTAATCATAAGCCGTTAGGCAAACGAGTTTCGCACCCTTTTCTTTTGCCGCGCGCAAGGCGGGAACATAGACCTTTTCGGGTTTGTCGGGTTGTAGATATGCCATTATTTCAATTAAAAATTAAAAATTAAAAATTCAAAAGCAGACGAAGAAACAAAGCGATTATCGCAAGTTAAAATCGAATGTCAAATAATTTTGCATTTTGCATTTTTAATTTTTAATTTAATACGGATTCCAACGTTTAACGCACGAATTGTCTTCAACCGTTTCAAGTAGTTTTTGAATCTTTTTGTTTTGAACCGGATGAATTAAATGCGGAGCAATTTCTGCCAGCGGAACTAAAACAAATTTACGTTTATGGACGCGCGGGTGCGGCAGTGTCAGAAAATCCGTGTTGCATTGAAAATTTCCGTAAAGCAGCAAATCAAGGTCAACCGTCCGCGGCTTTTTCAAGTTTTTGTCACGACGTCCGAGCAAGTATTCAATCCGCAGCATTCGCGCAAGCACCTGCGAGGGAGAAACACTTGTAACGCGAATTTCAGCAGCCATATTTAAATACGGCGGATGTTCGACGGCATCTTCCAAATCGAAAGGCTCGGTTTCGTAAATGGCGGAAAGTTTGTTGACGAAAAAACTCGCTTCCAAAAGCCCTCGCACGGCGAGCAGTAAATTACCCGCCCGGTCACCCAAGTTTGAACCAAGACCGATGTAAGCTATTGTAACTTCTGTTTCCACTTGTCGAATTGTTTAAAGTTGAAATCAAAAGAACACGGAAACTTTGCGAAAATCACGGCAAAGCGTAAATCATCAAACATTGATTAATTATAATTATTTAGGATTGAGCAGAGTTCGATTTTAATCCGTCTCAAAATGCCTAAACAATCGGCGCGTTTTAATTTTTGCTGAATTAATATCAAAAACCCAGCTATCTTACTATATCTTTTACTTTTCGGCGTATAAATGTTTCAATTAAAAGTGTTGACATTTTAATTCCAGCAATGCGTTTTATTTAAAAAACGCATTCGGGCGGCAGAAAGAGCGTGTGCCGTCTTGACAAAAATAACACGTCGAACTCGAATGCCGCGCAGAAAATTTCGTAACAGTCAAAGGTTCGAACCGTCAAACGAACGTTCTTTCCAAGAATACTCCTTAAACCAACCGGCGCCGCCGACTACAAGGTCAGAATTGCTGCGCCTGATTCGCGGCGGCGAAGACACGTATCTCGAACTCAAAGTAAAACTTTCCAATCCCGAAAAAATCGCTAAAGGAATTGTTGCGCTTGCCAACACCGATGGTGGCACAATGATTTTTGGCGTTACCGACCAACTGCGTATCGAAGGCGTGCGCAACCCGGAAGAAGTTCAGGAAGAACTGGCACGCATTTGCCGCGAAGAAATTTATCCGCCGCTTCTTCCGCTGCTCGACTGCATCGCTTTTAATGACGGCAGACGCATTGTCGTTTTGGATGTGGAAGGCAAACGCCGTCCGTATCGGACACGCGACGGAAGATTTTATCTGCGCATCGGCGCCGAAAAACGCGAAGTAGCCCGTGAGGAACTATCGAATTGGCTCGACGAAATCCGCCCGCTCAGCTTTGAAAATATACCGATTCAGAGCGTTTCGGAAAATGATTTTGACGACGCGCTGTTGTGGAGCTTTGCCAATGCTTTCGAAGACGACGCGCTGGGAAAAAATTTATATCAAACCGGCGATTTTTTGAAACGTGATTTGCTTTTAGCCGTTGGAAATTCAGACGAATTTATGCCGACGGTTGCCGCTGTTTTGTTATTTGGGAAAAACGAAAAGGTTGCTGAATTTGTGCCGCATTCAAAAGTAACTTTGGTTCGGTTGACAGGTGAAAATGGAAACGCGCAAACTGTGGAGACGGTTGATTTACAGGGAAATCTTTTGTCGCTTTACGAAACCACGCTAAAGTTTATAAAACGCTACTGCGATTTGTTAAAGGAAAAACCGGGTAAATCCGCTTTGCCCGCCTCGCCTGTACGCCCGCGGGCGAACTATCATCTTTATTCGATTCTTGAGGCAGTCGCAAACGCTCTTATTCATCGTGATTTAGCTATTCGAGATGTTCCGACCAGAATTTTTATTTACGATAACGCCATCGAAATAATAAATCCGCGCCGCACAAACGGTTTTGTTCCGCCTGCTTCGCGGGCAATTCGCTATGGCATCACGCAGCGTTTAAATCCGCAGATTGCTTCGATTTTTACAAAAAGAGAATATGGAACAAATGTTCCGAAAGGCGGTTTACCGATGATTCTGAACAAATCGCGTATTTTTTCCGGGCAGCGCGTTGAAGTTTATACTTCGAGCGATGAATTCAAGCTGAAAATCTACGGCGTTTGAAAAAGCGAAAAGCCCGACGCGCGGGCTTTCGTTCCATCTGATTCTCGGCTCTAATCGAAAAAACTAATTTTCGCAAAACAGAAAATTATACAGACATTTTTATTTTCCTTTCTCTTCCGCTTTCGGCGTCGTGTAAAACGGGCGATGCTGAATGACATAACCCTTTTCTTCGTACTGACCATCGCCGTTGACATCAACTTTAACTTCCAGCTTGTATTTCTTTCCGGCTTCGCGCTTTTCGGTTGCGTCGTAGGCAATGCTGTATTGGCTGCGCAAAAGGCTGTTTATATTATTTAAAGCGCTGGGAATCTCGCCCTCGAAAGTGACGGGAAAATGCGCTCCGCCCGATTCTTTGGCAAAAGTATTCATCGCGTTTTGCGCCTGCAAAAAAGTTAATCTTCCCGGCATTCCGCTGATGCTATCAACTGCTTCAAGTTGATGTTCGTAGAGTTTGTAAAAAAGATTTCCGGTGCTGATAATGTAAAACGGAATACCGGCGTTTTGAATGATTTTGCGAGCCTGATCATAGTTTGTTTTGCTGAATGTATCAATGCCGGAAGCAACCAGAATAATCGCCCGTCGTTTAGCTTGCACGTCAATCATTCCGCCGTATTCTGCCGTGCGCTCCTTCTTATTTTCCAAAACAACAGTATCTCCGCGACCTCCGACGAGCGCAAATTTTATTGCATCAAACAAATTATTTTCACGAAACGCCGGATTGTTTCGTAAAAGTAAATCCACGGTTTGCCGTAAGCGATTCGGGTCGTTGGTAAAATCGGTTATCGGCGTCGGGCGCATATCAAACGCAATCACCGAAGCATAGTCATCGGGCGGCTTGATAAATTTAGAGAGAAAATATGCAACCGGGCGAACGACTTCCAATTTGCCGGCTTCCCGTCCGCGACTCGCATATAAACCAAAAATTTCCGACCATTTGCTGTATTCGACAACGAGCGTAACGGTAATCGGCGCTTCGGGCATCGCAAAATTCGTGATTTCCTGCTTTATTCCGTTTTCAAAAACGGCGAAATTTTCCTTTTTCAAACCCGTAATTATTTGACCGCTCTTTTTGTTGTAAACCACCGCGTCAACATTGACGATATTCGTTTTGATTTTCAAAACTTCTTCGTCAACAACGGCGTTTTTTACTTCCTCTTCCTGTTTGCGCAGCTCTTCTTCTTTCTTTAATTCTTCTTCGGTTTTCGGGACGGTACGCTGGTTTTTTTTCTGATTGCCTTTTGGCGTGTCAGATTTCTGTGGGCGCGATTGAGCAAAATTAACCGCGTTAAAGATAAAGATAAATAAAAATGTAAAAATTAAGAATTTAAAAAAGCGGGTTGGAGAGACGGTCTGCATAATTTTGACTTCCTCTGGTTTTTTAATTTTAGATACAAATTGTCGGCTTTTAGTTGGTATAAATCAAGGAAAAATACGAAGTTTGCAAAAAAGAAACGCCCCACAGAGTTTTGTTTTCTCGGACGGACGTTTTTCGATTACTAGATAAAAATGAACGAACGGTTTATTTGTCGGGAAAAATCTCGATTCGAGCGTCAAACGTGCCTGAATTATCATCGAGATTTCCCTCGTTCACTCCTAAAAATAATGCTCCGTCGCGTGCGGCGACAAACTCACGTGATTCGCCGATAAAAATAAATTCGTTATTGTCATCACCGATAACAGCAATTAATCCGCCGGTCGGGTCGTCTTTTTTTAGCTTGTCAGCATCAGCTATAGAAGCAACTCCGCCAGCCGTTACGTAGCGTCCGCTGCCTAAAGACACGCGCCCGCTTCCCGTAATTTTAATTTTTTGTCCCTTTTGCACAACAAATCCCGAATTCGTCCAACCGTTTGAACTGTTGTCGGCTAAAACTTTTACCTCAATTGTTATCGGTTTTGGCGGCGCAATCTGGCTTGTCGCGCTGGTTTGAGAATTGTTTGCTGTTTTATCTGTCCGAGTTGTATCGCTACTCGGTAAATCAGGTTTGGGTAAAGCGACGGGAAGAGCCGCTTCTTTGTTGTTTTGCCCGGCAGTAATAACTGTCGTGTCTTTAGCCGCATTCACATTTTTGTTTGCCGAATCTGTATTTTGAACGTTAGCCGCGACGGTTCCCGTGTCCGAATCGAAAACAATTGATTCGACTTCTTCGGCGCTAAAACTCATCTGCCGCTGGCGCGCGTCATCGCCGATTACGACGGTAAATTTGCCGCCGTTGAAATTGATGATTTTACCTTTGATGATGCTTCCATCCTTCAAGCGAATCGTATCGGCAAAAGTTAAAACACCGAGCGAAAAAGTCAAACAAACAACACTGACAAAACGAAAAAAACGCGAATTTAACATTATCTTTCCTCCACCGAAATTCTGGAATTTTTGGAATCAATAAGCCTCAAACTCAAGTTCAACGCCAAAAGTTTATCTGGTAAAGAACCGGCAGGTAAATTACGTTCGAAGCTAAAAAATAGATGCGCAAAGGTTTAAAAAAGATTGCAGAAATTTACAAGTTATAAAACCGACCAAATTATACACAAGTTTCTTCGAGTTGTGAATCTGATGTTTGTATCTTAATGCTAGAGACATATTTCACGTAAAAATTTTAACAAAATTTAAGCGAGTTGAAATTTCTAAAAACAAAAAATATAAAAAGCTATTTTAAAAAGTAAGAAGTCGTCAAAGATAATTCTTTGACGACTTCTTAAAATTTTCGGCTGCCAAATTAAAATTAGTAGCGACGTTTTTTCTTATTAAGAACGTATGTATAAAGCGCACCGCTTCCCGCGCCGATTAAAGCTCCGTAGCCAGCGCCTCTTTTACCTCTGGCGACACCGCCGATAAGAGCGCCGGCGCCGGTGGCAATACCGACATTAATCAAGTTGCGATGGCGACGATAAAAACTCGGTCGTTTGTAGGTTGTATAACCAGCCGTTCGGTAGTAAGTCGGGCTAGCCGTTCGATAGTATGCCGGTCGCGCCGTTCGGTAGTTTCTGCTAACGTATGTTTTTCTAGCTTTTCTGTGACGCGGACATCCGGCGTGCGCCTCAGCCGTCAAAGGCACGGAAACCATTAACATAAATAAAAGAACTAAACTTGCTAAAATCTTTTTCATTATTTGTACTCCTTGAAATTTTTTGTAGATTTGTCGATTTTCCGGTTAGGAATATGGCAAGCATTGTGCCAAAACAGAGAAAATTTTGATTTTTCAAGACTTTATAAATATCGAGTCTGATTTTGATTTTGTTAAACGAATACTATATCGGGTATTGATCAACGAGATAGTATAAGTTTTAAAAACTTCAGAAACGAACAACATATTTTACTGCCGGAAGTTTTTCTTGCAGAAGACTGAAAAAATTGAGACGCTGTAAGTAACAGGTTTCAGAATCATTTATTTTTTCTACGGGAAATATGTTAAATTTTTATGAGAGCAAATAGTCCATAATTAATTTAATTTAACTATAAACATCCGCGCTTTTGAACGCCGATTTTTGTTATTAATCGCTCTTCGGTAAAGAAATATACAACGATGAAATTTATTCGTTATTCAAAATTTAAAGGCTTTAATGTTTCGGACATTAACCTTGGCGATTTAATGCAGTCGCTTTCCGATTCGCTGCTTGATTCGGGCTTTAATGATGATTATTACTGGACAAGACAGCGCAACGAAACTGACGATTCGCTCGACGCGCTGCGACAAGCGCTTTTAAACGCGCTGCTCGAACAGGAAATTTTGTCCCCGCATGATGTTGAGCAGATGCTTGCCGAAAACGATGGTAAATTTAAAGGTTCCTTGCTCGAACAATTGATAAATCAATTGATTGAACGCCTTGTCGAAGAAGGTTATTTAAATCTTAAAGAAATCGAGCAGCCGCAAGCGCGCCAGCAGCAAAACGGCGAAGGTCAAGGCGAAATTGGAACGCAGCAATCGCGCGACGTGCGTTTTGAAGTAACCGAAAAGGGTTTAGATTTTCTCGGCTACAAAACTTTGCAGAAACTTCTCGGTTCGGTCGGAAAATCTTCAATCGGCAGACACGACACACCGCACCTCGATACCGGCATCGAAGCCGCTTTGAGTTCCAAACAATACGAATTCGGCGACACGATAAATTTGGACGTAAACGCAACTTTACTTTCCGCAATCACGCGCGAAGGCTTGGGCGTTCCGTTAAACTTGGAATACAAAGATTTGCACGTTCACCAGCAGGATTATCATTCATCGTGCGCGACGGTTGTAATGCTTGATTGTTCGCATTCGATGATTCTTTATGGCGAAGACCGTTTTACGCCCGCCAAAAAAGTCGCGCTGGCGTTAGCGCATTTAATCAGAACGCAATATGCCGGAGACAGCTTGAAAATTGTTTTGTTTCACGACGGCGCGGAAGAATTGCCGCTGGCAAAATTAGCGACCACCCAAGTCGGACCATATCACACGAACACGGCGGAAGGTTTGAAACTCGCGCGTCGAATCTTAAACGCGCAAAGCAAAGATATGAAACAAATCGTCATGGTTACGGACGGAAAACCAACCGCCGCATTTGTCGAGCCATCAAACGCCGCATTTTTCCAACATCGTCGTTACTCGCAACAAGTAAAAGGCGAAAAGAAACTGCTTTACAAAAATTCGATGGGCAACGACCCGTTTGTTATGGCAGAAACTTTCAAAGAGGTTCAAGCCTGCCGCAAATCCGGAATTATGATAAATACGTTTATGCTGGCGAGCGATTATTACCTGATAGAATTCGTCAAAAAGATGTCAGAGATGACGCGCGGTAAGGCGTATTTTGCGAATCCGAACAATTTGACCGAGTTTGTTTTGATGGATTTTATGAAACGTCGAACCAGCCGAGTAAGATAAAAACGAAAATGCTTTACCGAGAACTTCTCAGCAGCGAATTACATAATCAACGCCAAGATTTTCAGCGTTTCGCCGAATCGCAGGCGAGCGATTTAACTGCGTATCTGCACGTCTTAAACGAACTTCAACAAACTTCCGGCACAGAGGTTAACGAAAAACTGAAAAGACACGAAAATACCGGCGCGTTGCCTTCCGTTGAAATTGATAAATACAAAACATTCTCCATTTCCTTCACAGAAAATTGGGCAAATCACGAAGAAGCCCGGGCGTGGGCGATGGAAATTTTGAAAAATCGCACGACGTTTGCGGCGGACGCGAGTCAGATTTTACCGGGACGCGACATAAGTTTGCCGGTTGCAGCAATCCAAGTCGGCTGGTTTGAAAATCCGCATTCCGAAACAAAACCTTATGAAAAAAACGCGCAGTTTATAATTTTATCGCCGAAAGATTTGCTGGAAAATCAAGTTGAACCGATGAACCCTGAGACGCGCGTTGGCGAAATGCGTTTCCACGCTGAAGTCGAAAGAGTTGCGAAATTTTTAGCGGAAAAAGAAGGCTGGAAGGAACGCGGCGAAAAAATGCCGCTCGCGTTTTTTGACGGAACGTTGCTTATTTCGTTTTCATTACCGCAGACTACGCTTCAGCAAAGTTTTTTACAGGCGATGGTTAACCTTGTTCGACTTTCAGGCGATACGCGAGTTCCGCTCGTCGGCTACGTTGACCGCAGTTTTGCGCGTGATTTGCTGAATATGCTCGACGCTTTTGACGACAAAACGACTTCGGAAAAACAAACACTTTACGACGCGACCATTTTGCACAGCGCAACGCCGGAAATCTCGCAAACACTAAAATTCTGGGGCGACCGAACCTGTTTTTGTTATTCAAATCGCAAAGGCTTAAGCGCGTTCGTTGACCCGCAAACCGGTAAATCCATCGTCGGTTTTGTTTATCTGCAAATGACTTCCGATTCCGCGCCGGCGCGGCTCGACATTCCGGCTTGGATTTACGAAGCGAATCTTTTGGACGAAGTTTTGGACACGATTCGTGCCGAATGCGTCATTGGCTTGGGTTATCCGTATGCGCTGGAAACCGCAGACGCGACGGCAGTTATTACTGCGCGAGACCGCGAAATTTTCCTAAAGGCTTTACAAGAGTTTGCGAGTCGTGAAAAACTAAACTTTAGCGTTTCGCGCAAAGCAACGAGTAAAGGACGGAGAAGATAATGGAAAACGGAAAACGGAAAATGGAAAATAAAGAGCGTGAGTCGAATCACGGACCATTTCCCGCTTTTCATCTTCCACTTTCGGTTGAAAAAGTTTGTTCGGCTTGCGGAACACAAGCGCGGCGTGGAAATGCAAAATTTTGCCTTGTCTGCGGAAAACTCCTTCTCGAGGATTACGAGCCACTTGACGCTTTACGCGCGTCTTATCGTTTGCAGGGACAATCTTTCTTAGTTCAAAACGCGAAAAAAGAGGAAATTGTAAATTTGTTTGAACCCGACGAAAACTCCGTATCGCAGACGGCTTGGGCTTGTGTGGTTTATTCATTCGTGCCGTATTTGGGAATTTTATTTGTTCCGCTGGCTTTTCTTGTCGGTGGTTTCGGTTATTTTGTTTCCTATCGCCAACCGCAGCTTGGCGGGCGAAAACTCGCGCTGGCGTGCGTTGGATTAAGTTTTGTCGTTTTGGTTGTGCAGATTTTTCTTTGGTGGCTGCTTTACATCATTCCTGAATTAGGAAAACAAATATAGTAGTCAGAAGACAGAAGTCAGGATCCAGTATAAATCGGATTATTCTACTGACTACTGACTACTGACTACTGACTACTATCAAATGAAAATTGCGAAAATCGTCAGTTCAAATTCTCATATTGATTACGTCGGGCGCGTCATTGATTCTTTAGACGTGAGCGAGCCGCCTGCACCAGAAGATTACGGGTTCGCGCAGTTTGTTTCGCTCCCGATTGAGGAAAATCAAGAAATTATCGGCGTTATCTATAACTCGATGCTGGTTAATCCCGAGTATTCCAGTTTTGGTCCGCGCCTTTCACCAAAACCTGAACTTGGTTCTTTCAGTCCCGATTATCTTAACGAACAAGGTTTTCTGATTGGTATTTTACTGCTTGGCGTTACGGACAACACAAATAAAATCACGCATGGCGTTCCGCGCCGCGTCGTTCCTGCCGGCAACGACGTTTTTAAGATTGAACCAAGCGGAATCAGAAAATTTCACACGGACGAAAGCGATTGTTTGCAGATTCATTATTATTCGCAAGTCGTCGCGCACGCCGGTCTTTTCGCCGTTCCGCTGCTCGAAGCGATTATCGTACAACTCAGTCTTGATTGTTCTGATACGGACAAACAACGTCTTGGCGTTTTAAAGCAAACTCTGGCGTGGCAACGAACATTGGGTGGAATGCGTCTATAAATCAGTAGTCAGTTATCAGTTTTCAGCTAACAGTTATCAGAAAAGGAGATTTGATGAAGAAAGTAACAATTTCTATTTGTTTAGTGATTTTTGCTGTTGCTCTAAATGTTTTTGCGCAATCGCGTCCGGCGGAAAAGAAGCAAGATATAAAAAACGAGCAGCAGAAAAGCGTTGCAAGAACGCCTGCGCCTAATTCATTTCAAGCCAAATACGAAGGCGGAATGTTTGGTTTTAGCAAGAGTGAAGAGGGAAGTTTGAAATTTGAAGACGCAAACGAAAGAATTGTCTTCTACGGCAAAGACCAGAAGGAAAAATTTTCAATTCCTTATAAATCAATGCTCGTTGTTCTTCCGCAATCAAGATCCGTGCGTTCAACAACAGGTAGGGTGGTCAGCGCAATACCGCTTCCGGGCGCCGGTTTAGCGGGTTTAATGCGTTCAAAACGGCGTTATTTAGTAATTCAATTTAACGACCCAAGTGTTGACGTCAGAGGAACTGTGAATTTCAAACTTGCAAATAAAGAATTGCTCGGCTCAGTTATTCAAACGCTCGGCGAAAAAGCAAATATGACGCAGCGCGGCGATGCGTATTACCGTCCGAAAAATGTGACGAAAACCGGTGAATAATTAACAATACATAATTTTTTTATTTATGCGGCGGCAATTCGGCTTTCAGCGAAAGTTAGATTGCCGCTATAATTTTCCGCAAGCCTTCTTTTACATCTTTTTCTAAATGAACATGCAAAGCGCGGCGTTCGCGGTCGAGCAAAACCTGAAAATCGCCGCGAGCCTGCGCCGCTTTGACAACGCCGAACGTAAATTTTTGTTCAGGAACATCAAAATCAACCGCATCGTCCGAAGTAATCTGCAAAAACACGCCGTTATTTCCACCGCCTTTATAAGCTTGTCCGGTCGAATGCAGAAATCGCGGACCGAATCCTAGACAGGTTGCAATTTTCTTTTCTTCAAAAACGTGATGACGAATTTTTTGCAATGAATCCGCATTTTCTTCATTTCTTTCGATGTAAGCCAAAAGTCCGAAATAATCGTTTTCCAAAATGCGCGAAAAATGCGCTTTTAAATAATTTGTTAAAGATTTTTCGCCGTTCAAATACTCATTTAGTTCTTCGGTGTTTTTTTCGTCGGTAAAAAGCTTTATTCCGTCTTCTTCATAAAAAGGCGTTTCTTCGGGCAGCTCACCAGTCTTTTCATACTCTTCGGTTATTTTTTTCGCTTCGATTTTTGCCGCTTCGACATCAGGCTGATTAAACGCATTGATTTGCATAATCGCGCCCGCGACGGCGGTGGCAAATTCCCAACGGAAAAATTCCTGCCCTAAATTCATTCGGTCGGCGAGTTCAATTTTTACGACAACTTGATCGCTTTCTTCGAGCGCGGAAATTTTTTCGTCCAAAGAATCGTCCGTCGAATTTTTCAATTTTAAATAAGCAAAAACGCGGTCGTTCCCGTAATCTTCGGGTTTCCCGATTTTTTCGCGGTCAACCGGAATTATCGCTACGTCGTTTTTGCCCGTACTTTCGGCTAAAAGCTGTTCGAGCCACGCGCCCAAATCGTGAATTTCTTCGGATGTAAAAATTGTTACTTTGTCGCGCCCATTTGTTTGGCAAACTCCTAAAATCGTTCCCAAAGCCGCGCCCGGGTTTTCCTTTGGAACGTGAGATTTACAAGCATTTATCATTTCCTGTGAACGCTGCAAAAATTCTTCAACGTCCAGATTCATTGCGGCGGCGGGAATCATTCCGAAAACCGAAAGCGCCGAAAAGCGTCCGCCGATTTCAGGATTTCCAAAAAAGATTTTTCTAAAATTATCGCGTTCGGCAACCTTTTGCATTTTTGAGTTCGGGTCGGTGATGGCGACAAATTGTTTTCCGGCATTTTCGCGCCCGACTCGTTCCGCAACTCGTTCAAAAAAGTATTGCTTAAAAGTATTTGGCTCAAGCGTCGAGCCGCTTTTGCTAGCGACGATAAAAAGCGTTCTCTCCAAATCAATTTTACTTTCGAGCGTTTTGATTTGCGCTGGAACAGTCGAATCGAGAATGTGAAAATTCTTTTTGCCGAATGTAATCGCTAAAACCTCTGGACACAAAGACGAGCCGCCCATTCCGAGCAGCACAATGTCGGAAAATTTTTTCGCTTCTTCGGCAAAATCAAGATATTTCTGTACGTCGCTTAATTCCGCTTCGGCAATTTCCAGCCAGCCGAGCCATTTGTCTTCGTCGTCGTTCGTCCAAACGCTCGCGTCTCCAGACCAAAGGCGAAAAATTTTGTCATCTTTTTTCCATTCGTCAAATTTGGTTTGAACGGCTTTTTCTAAATTTTCGGGCAATGAGTAAGTTATTTGATTTAGCATAATTTTTATTTTAACCAGTTTAGGAGCATTTTCTCTTGTTTATGCAAAGCGTGTTCGGGTTTTTCGCCATTTTTGGTCATCGGAAGTTTGAAAAAAACGGAGAGCTGTTCCTGCACGCCAAAGTTCGCACGCCTTTTCGCTAAATCCAAAAGACGCGCGATTTCAATCACCAGCGGCGCGGCAAGTATTGAATCTTTGCACAAAAAATTCACTTTTATCTGCATTGGTTGACCGAGAAAACCGATAACATCAATGTTGTCCCACGCTTCTTTGTTGTCGCCGCGCGGGCGATAATAACGAATGTCAACAATATGGTCTTCGACTTTGTATCCCAAAATATCTTCCAGAACCGAGCTTTTTGTTTTTATTTTTGAAGCGAGCGAATCGGGATTGTTTAAAACAACGCCGTCGCGGTTTCCTAAAATATTTGTCGAATACCAACCTTCTACTCTCAAAGCGCGAGTTTTGAAGGCAGGGGCGAGTGCAGTTTTTATCATTGTTTGTCCGGTTTTACCGTCTTTTCCGGCAACCGGAACTTTGTTTTTCTCGGCAAACTCAATCAAAGCAGGAATGTCAGCCGCAACCGACGGCGTAAAGTTTCCGTAAGGAATTTCTTCAGAAATCGCAGCATAAGCATAAAGCATCGCGGGCGAAATCTCAGGCGAGTTTTCGTCTAAAGCCTTATCGAAACTCGCTAGCGAATTAAACATTTCGTTTCCGTCATCAATTAATTTTTCGGTCGAAGCAAGATTTATGACAACAATTTCGTCCGCTTTTTCACGTCGCCGAAATTCCTGCAAATCTTTTCTTAATCTTTCGATTGTTTCACGGTGCGAGTTGTTTGAGATTTTATTTTCGCCTTTTATGTTCGAGAGAAATTTGTCGTCGCCAACGGCTCGCCAAGGTTTTATTCGGCGCAAATCTTTATCAACGGCAACAAATTGTTTGTGAGTTAAAACAATGTGTTCCGCCGCGGCGCTTGCCAGATTTTCGGCATGCAAATCCCAACCGCCGCAAACGATATTTTCATAAACGGCTAAATCTTCAGTTAGATTTTCCGGCACATCGGCGAGCGGCAAACCTTCTTTTCCAATCAAACCTTTTTTCAAAAGCTCTATGCCGGCGACAATTGTTGTTCCGACAGCGCCGCCAAGTCCGACGATTGCTATACCGAGTTTTCGTTTATTCATAAAAACGATAATTTTACAATAAATTCACCACAGAATCACAGGAAAATGGAAAATGGAAAGCGGAAAATTTCTGAATTGTAATTTTTCCACTTTCCATTTTCCATTTCTCTCGTGTTTCTGTAGTGTATTAAATTTTATCTTTCTCAATCGCGTGCAAAGCAATTTTGCCAAGCGCATTAACAAAAAAATTAAAATTCGCAAATCTTTTGTCTTGAGTAAAACCTTCGTGAAAACGAAAGTAAATCTGTTGTGCAATAGCGGCGACTTTGAAAGTTCCGAAAACATAATAAAAAAGTATGTTCGACAAATCGCGCCCGGATTTCGCCGCGTAGATTTCGGCTAATTCTTTTCGAGAAAAGTTTTCCATCAAAACGCGCGGGTTAAAAGGCATGTCGAGCATTTCCTCGCCCGCATCTTTTGACATCCAATAAGCCAAAGTCGTTCCCAAATCCATCAAAGGCTCGCCGACGGTTGCCATTTCCCAATCCAAAACCGCTTCGATTTCGGTTAAATCGTTCGGATTTAGCATTATGTTGTCGAATTTGTAATCGTTGTGAATTAAAGCGGAGCTGTTGCTTTCGGGGATTTCCGCGTTGAGCCATTCGATTGTTTTTTCAAGTTCCCCGTTCTCGTCCGTTTTTGCGTTGAAATAACGCTTTGTCCAGCCTTCAACTTGTCTTTTTGCGTAACCTTCGGGTTTTCCCAGTTCACCGAGACCGATTTTTTCAAAATCAATCGAATGAAGTTCTGCTAAATTATCAACGAAACTTTCACAGACTTTGCGCTGTAAATCTTTTGAACTTTCCAAAGTCGCGGTCGATTTTCCGCGAATAATCAAACCTTTGCAACGACACATCAAATAAAATTCCGAACCGATAATGTTTTCGTCATTACAATAAATCAGAGGTTTTGGGGCGGGTTTATAAAATTTAGAAAGTTTCGACAAAACATTGTATTCACGTTTCATATCGTGCGCCGATTTGACCGCGTTGCCGAACGGCGGACGGCGCAAAACATATTCTTCATCGCTGATTTTTACAAGATAAGTTAAATTTGAACTGCCCGCCGCAAATTGTGATATTTCGATATTTTCATCCGAGTCATTAAATTCAGTGCGTAAGAATTCGCGCAAATTTTGCTCGTTTAATTCTTCGCCTCGGCGGATTTCGGTCGTATCTTGCATATAATTATTCGTCTAAAACTCGTTTGAAAATGAAGACGATTTTCTTTGAATATCCTGCTCCGTCGTTCATGGAGAATGCCGAAACAAGCTCCCAACCTTCCGCGCCTAGCTGGTTGGTGAAATCCTGGGTTTGGTCTACATCAAAATTAACACCCCAAGTTTCAACTACATTAAGTTTAACGGTCTGATATTCCCATTTCACAAAATCCGACTCTCCCGCGTATCTATGTTAATATGTGGCTGAAAAATTATGAACTTCGATTATTCAGTGAAAACCCGCGAACTGCAACAAAAATTGCAATCGTTTATGGATGAACACGTTTGTCCAAACGAAAAAACGTATGAAAATGAAATAAAGGCAGGTGACCGCTGGCAGCCTTTGCAGCTTGTTGAAGATTTGAAACAAAAAGCGCGTGCCGAAAATCTTTGGAATTTATTTTTGCCGGAAGTTTCGGGTTTGTCAAATCTTGATTACGCGCCGCTTGCGGAAACCATGGGCAGAGTCTATTGGTCGGCAGAAGTTTTTAATTGCTCTGCACCCGACACGGGTAATATGGAAGTTCTTTGGAAATACGGATCTGAGGAACAAAAAGAAAAATGGTTAAAGCCTTTACTTAACGGGGAAATCCGCTCGTGTTTTGCGATGACCGAACCTGACGTTGCTTCGTCTGACGCGACTAACATTTGCGCATCAATAGTTAAAGACAGTGACGAATATGTTTTGAACGGACGCAAATGGTGGTCAACCGGCGCGGGCGACACGCGCTGCAAATTGGCGATTTTTATGGGCAAAACCGATGCGAAAAAGCCACGACATTTACAGCAATCGATGATTTTAGTTCCGATGGACGCGCAAGGCGTGAAAGTTGAAAGATTGTTAGATGTTTTCGGTTTTGACGACGCGCCGAACGGACACGCGGAAATCAATTTTACAAATGTTCGTGTGCCGAAAGAAAATCTTCTGCTCGGCGAAGGTCGCGGTTTTGAAATCGCGCAAGGTCGGCTCGGTCCCGGGCGTGTTCATCATTGTATGCGGTTGATAGGAATCGCCGTACGCGCATTAGAATTGATGTGCGAACGCGCCCGGCAACGAATCGCTTTCGGAAAAACTTTAGCGGAACAAGGTGTAATCAGAAATTGGATTAGCGAGGCGCGTTTGGAAATTGAGCAAGCGCGCCTGCTGGTTTTGAAAACTGCCTGGATGATGGACGAAATCGGGAACAAAGCCGCTCGAAACGAGATTGCGATGATAAAAGCCGTTGTGCCGCGAATGGCTTTGAAAATTGTTGACCGTGCAATTCAAGCGCACGGCGGCGCTGGCGTTTCACAGGATTTTCCGCTGACGAATTTTTGGATTGTCGCGCGTTCTCTGCGGCTCGCTGATGGTCCTGATGAAGTGCATATCGAATCAATTGCGAAAAAAGAATTAAAAAAGTATATTGAAAACCAATGAGCGTAGCATCTGAAATAAAGAAAGTATGTCGGCAAATCGTTGACAATTTCCAACCGCAAAAAATTATTTTATTTGGCTCAAACGCTAATGGAAAGCGAGGTGAAGATTCGGATATTGATTTATTGGTTGTGATGCCTTTCGATGGAAGAAATGTCGAGCAAGCAGTAAAGATTCGACAATGTGTTTCCAGCAAAATACCGCTTGACCTAATTGTGCGAACATCGAATCAAATTCAAGAGAGAATCGCATTGGAAGATTTTTTTATAAAGGAAATCATTGAGCGCGGAAAAGTTTTGTATGAAGCTGATAACGCAGGAATGGGTTGAAAAAGCCGAAGGCGATTGGGCGACTTTGATACGCGAGTTCCGGGCGAGAAAAAATCCGAATTACGATGCTGTTTGTTTTCACGCCCAACAATGCGCGGAAAAATATCTAAAAGCGCGTCTGCAGGAAGCCGGAATCTCACTTGCAAAAACTCACGACTTGGAAAAATTGCTTAACGATTTGTTGCCGGTTGAGCCAAACTGGAACATTTTCCGAAATGAAACGATTGTCTTGACTAGTTTCGCCGTTGAGTTTCGTTATCCGGGAATGAAGGCAATTAAATCTGACGCCAAGCAAGCCGTAAAACATTGCCGTTTGATTAGAAAAATCGTTCGGCAAGCCTTTAATTTACCGATAGACTAAATGAATACTCGTAAAGCTGAATTTGCCGATGCCGAGCAAATCGCGGAAATCTACAACTATTACATCCAAAACAGTCATCACACATTCGAAACTGAGCCAGTAAATTCTAATGAAATGCAAAAGCGAATCGGTGAAACGATTAAAAGTTATCCGTTTTTAGTATGCGAAGAAAACAATGAAATTTTGGCTTACGCTTTTGCGACGCAATACAAATCGCGTTGCGCGTATAAAACTTCGGCGGAAGTTTCCGTGTACGTCAAAAATAATTTGCGGCAGAAGGGAATCGGAAAAATACTTTACGAAAAATTGCTTGAAGAATTATCGAAAACCGACGTTCACGCGATAATCGCTGGAATCGCCTTGCCAAATGAGGCAAGCATAAAACTTCACGAAAATTTCGGATTTGAAAAGGTCGCGCATTTTCGAGAAGTCGGATTTAAGTTGGGAAGATGGATTGATGTTGGCTATTGGGAATTGATAAATAAAAAATAATGCCGAAACAGATTATTCATTTTGCTCACGCGAACGGTTTTCCCGCAAAAATTTACGGCAAGCTTTTTTCTTATTTGGAAGACGATTTCGAGATAAATTATCTCGAACGCCACTCGCACAATCCGAAATTTCCCGTAACCGACGTTGGAAATTTCTTGCCGAAGAACTCAAAGAAGAAATCAAAAAATGTTATACCCAAAAAATCATCGGTGTAGGTCACTCGTTCGGCGGTATTCTGCATTTTCTCGTCGCGGTTGAAAATCCGGAGCTTTACCAACAAATTATTTTACTTGACGCGCCGTTAATCAGTCGCTTGAGTAGCGCGGGCATAAAAATTTTGAAGAAAACAAATCAAATGGAAAGATTTTCGCCTGCGCTGGCAACAAAGTTTCGCCGCGCGGTCTGGCAAACGAAAGAAGACGCCATTGAACATTTTCGCGGGAAAGAAAAATTTCAATACTTCGACTCGGAGGTTTTAACGGATTATGTCGAACACGGAACGATTGAAAACGAACACAAGGTTAAACTTTTTTTCGAGCCAAAAATCGAAGCGGAAATCTACCGCACGCTTCCCGATAATCTTCCGAAGATGCGCGGAAAGTTAAAAGTTCCGGCATTTTATATTGGCGGAACTCATTCACGTGAGGCTCAATTGGCAAGGCTCAGCTTTATGAAAAAATATTTCCCGTTCGAGTTTTATTTTATCGAGGGCTCGCATCTTTTCCCGCTCGAAAAACCGCTAAGAAACGGCTGCGATAATAAAGCGAGTTATTTTCTCGAAGACATTTAAAAAAATCCTACTCGGCGATGTAACCGCTTGGAACCGGAATGTCTTCGCTCGCTCCGAAAACCGTTCCGTAAAACGAATTATCCGAACTTCTTAAATAAAACCAAGCGCCTTCACTAGGTCGGTAAACGGCAACGTCGGCTTTACCATCGCCGTCGTAATCTGCCGGAACGGGTTTGTCGCTTGAAGCGCCGAAGACGTTTGCCGAAAATCCGTCGCGGCTTTTTGCGATAAACCAAGTTCCGCTTAACGGACGAAATACGGCGACATCGGTTTTGCCGTCACCGTCGTAATCTGCCGGGACTGGTTTGTCCGCTGCTTCGCCAAATCGAACTGCCGAAAATCCGTCGCGGCTTTTTTGGACATACCAAGTACCATCCGAAGGTCTGAAAACGGCGACATCGGTTTTACCGTCGCCGTCGTAATCGCCTTGAGCCGGTTTATCGCCAAGTGCGCCAAAAGGTTTATAATCAACGCCGCCGTCGGAGCTACGCAGAATATACCAAACGCCGTCTGATGGACGATAAACGGCAAAATCAGATTTCAAATCGCCGTCGTAATCGCCGACAACGGGCTTGTCGCCGTTTGCGCCGAATAATCTCGCCTCAAAGCCGCCGTCTGAACTTCTGAGAACATACCAAACACCGCTCGAAGGTCGCCAAACGGCGACATCGCTTTTGCCGTCGCCATCGTAATCGCCCGCAACGACCAAATCGCCCGCCGCGCCAAATTTAACGGCTTGAAAACTTCCGTTCGCGTTGAGGCTGTACCAGAACCCGTCGGAAGGACGAAATACGGCGATGTCGCTTTTTTCGTCACCGTCGAAATTGGAAACCGCGGTTCCCGAAAGGGCACTTTTAGCGGTTGTATAAATGTAATCGCCATCAGTTCCGCCGTTGCTGTCGGCAGCGTTGCCCGAAGCATAAAAGCTTACTTTTCCGACTAGCTGCGCGGGCGTGTTCCAAATAAAAGTCCAGGATTTTGAGCCGAAAGACGTTGGAGTAAGCCCGCTAACCGTATGCTCGACGTATCGTCGTGAATTACCGCCGATGTTTCCGTTGACAATTTGCATCTGCGGCGGAGACTGCGCGGGCAAAGTAAACGTCCCGGCTTGTTTTCCCTGACTGTCAATCGCCGTCAGCTGAAAACCGAAAATCACCGCGTCAGCTTGGTTAACTGTAACGGTTACGGGAATTTGTTTATTTGGTAAATAATTTGCGGGAAGTCCGGTAATTGTCACGTTACCCGTTCCGCCATTGAGCGGAAAGCTCGAATGACAGGCGCTACAATTGCTCTCTCCTGGCGCATCTGTATAGCCGGGCGACGGACCATTTGAGAAAGCGCCGACCTTTTCATATTTTCCGACGAAACTTTGAAAACCGAATATCGCCAAAACGGCGGCTGTGAAGATTACCGTTAATTTAATAAATACTAATTTTGACGATTTATTCAACATCTTTCTAACTCCGGTTTATAAAAATTCTGTAACAGTTGTTTGACGTAATATCTTTGTAAAAAGTCTGACAATAGTAGTAAGTAGTAACTGTAAAACCGAAAACTTACCACTATCCACTTAGCACTTGCTATTATTTTAGCTTTCTCGTCCAACAAAATACATTTGAGAATCGAACTCCGTTTCTTTTGAAGCGGCTTGGAGTTTTTCGTAGCTTCCATCGGCTTTGAGGATTTGCGCGTTGATGTTGTCTTTGAGATAAGTTTTCAAAACTTGTTTTTTTAGATATTTCTTGAGGTTTTCATCTTTTATCAGCACAGCGGCTTCGACGCGGCGGTCAAGATTGCGCTGCATCCAATCGGCGCTGCCGATATAAATTTCTTCGTCGCCGCCGCCCGCAAAATAGAAAATGCGGCTGTGTTCGAGAAAGCGTCCGACGATTGAGACGACGCGGATATTTTCCGAAAGTCCTTCGATGCCGGGACGCAAAACGCAGATGCCACGAACTATTAAATCAACTTCGACGCCCGCCTGCGAAGCTCGGTAAAGCGCGCGGACGATTTTTTCGTCGGTTAAACTGTTGATTTTTGCGATTATTCGAGCTTCTTTGCCGTTCAATTTATTTTCGGTTTCGCGTTCGATAAGCTCTAACATTCTCTCGCGTAAATTTATCGGCGCAACCAGCAATTGGCGGTAATCGTTGCGGTAAGAATAACCGGTTAAAAAATTGAATAAATCCGTCGCGTCCTCGCCGAGTTCGGGGTCGGCGGTCAAAAGTCCCAAATCCGTGTAAATTTTTGAAGTAGTCGAATTGTAATTGCCCGTTGCGATGTGAACGTAGCGACGCAGTTCGTTGTTTTCGTTGCGCACGATGAGCATTACTTTTGAATGCGTTTTAAGCCCGCGCATTCCGTAGATAACGTGAACGCCTTCGGATTCGAGCCGACGCGCCCATTCGATATTGTTTTCTTCGTCGAAACGCGCCTTTAACTCAACTAGCGCGGCAACCTGTTTTCCGTTTTGGCTCGCTTTTATCAAAGATTTGACAATCGGTGAATTTTTCCCTGTTCGGTAGAGACAGATTTTTATCGCCTGCACGAGTTCATCTTCCGCCGCCGCGTCAATAAAATCAGTCACCGTGCTGTACGCGGTGTATGGATGATGAAGCAAAATGTCGCCTTTTTTCAAAATTTCAAAAATGTTTTCCTCGCTGTGCAGCGCCTTCGGAATTGAATAAGCAATCGGTTTGTCTTTCAACTCCGGGCGGTCAATCGAATAAAGCGACATCAAATCGGGGATGTTTAATATTCCGTCAATTTTATATATGTCCTGTTCGATTAAACCGATTGACGTTCGCAGATATTCAATCATCGAATCCGGCATCGAAGATTGAACTTCCAGCCGGACGGGAAAACTGAAACGGCGTTGCTGGTAAAGTTCGCGCTCGAGGATGCGCAAAAGGTCGCCCGCCTCGTCCTCGCGCAATTCGATGTCGGCGTCGCGCGTCAGACGAAACAGATGGCATTCGTCGGCGCGCATATTCGGAAAAAGATGATGAACGTTTGCCGTAACCAACTCGCCTAAAAGCGTAAACTCGTTTGTCAAATCGTCAATTCGAATCAGGCGCGGCAAATTAGGCGGAAGTTTGACCCGCACAAAGCGATTTTGCTGGAAAAGATGTTTGAGCTTTCCGTGATTAGAATCGGCGTCGGGCGAAACTTTTACAGCCAAATTCAAGCTTAAATTTGAGATGTATGGAAACGGATGGCTTTCGTCAACCGCCTGCGGCGTCAAAACGGGAAAAACATTTTTTATAAAATACTCGTTGACTCGTTTCTTTTCGGTTTTGTTTAAATCCTGATAAGAACGAACCTTTATGTTTTCGGCGGCGAGAGCAGGCAGGATTTTTTCGTTCAGACAGAACATTTGTTCGCTGAGCATCGGCTGCAAACGCTCGCGGATTTCGCGTAATTGTTCAGCCGAAGAAAGACCGTCAAGCGAGAGGTTAAAGACGCCCTCAGAAATTTGTTCTTTCAAACCCGAAACGCGAATCATAAAAAACTCATCCAAATTTGTCGAAAAAATCGAAAGAAATTTCAATCGTTCCAAAAGCGGAGTTTTTTCGTCGAGAGCCTGAGCTAAAACGCGGCGATTGAATTCAAGCCAGCTAAGTTCACGATTGAAAAGATTTTGCGGTTCGTCAACCGGCAGCATCTTTACCGATTTTTTCGCCTCGAACGCGATTTTTTGAGGTTTCGGATTCATAATATGAATTGAATTTTAGATGGTTGGAGGATGAAAGACAACAAATGGAGTGTTAAATTTTTAGTGAATTGAGGAAAGTGGGTAATAGTGGATAGTGGATAGTGATTATATTTCAATTAATCACTATCCACTAATAGTTATTCCTTACGGAATGTATTGTTTCGGAATTGGCAAGTCTGACGGTGCGCCGAAGTTTTCAGCCGCAAAACCCGAAGTCGAGCGGTTTAAATACCAGGTTCCGTTTCGATAGACGGCAATGTCGTCTTTACCGTCTCCGTCGTAATCGCCGGGGACGGGAATGTCTGTTGAATTGCCAAAATGCGTCGACTGCAAACCGCCGCCATCGCTTTTATTGATATACCAAACGCCGTCAGACGGACGATAAACGGCGATGTCGTCTTTGCCGTCACCGTCGTAATCAGCCGGAACAAGTTTATCGGTATTAAAGCCGAAGGTGAGGTATTGAATCCCTCCGTTCGATTTATTGATAACCCACAGTCCGTTGCGGAAAACAGCGTGATCGGTTTTGCCGTCACCGTCATAATCAGCGGGAACCGGAACGTCGCCGTTTGCGCCGAATTGAAAGGCGAAAAATCCACCGCTGCTTTTGTTGATATACCAGACGCCGTCGGACGCTCGCCACACCGCAATGTCGTCTTTGCCGTCACCGTCGTAATCGCCGATAACCGGTATATCGGTCGGAAGTCCCCATTGGACGGAAGTAACGCTCCCGTTTGCGCTGTTTAATATAAAGAAATTAACGGCTGTATTCGATTCGTTCGTGCGAGCAACGGCGGTGTCTGTTTTGGCGTCGCCGTCAAAATCTCCCGGAACGAGCCGGTCGGAAGAAATTCCCCAGAGCATCGCGTTAAATCCAAAAGAGGTTTGATTCATAAACCAGTTGCCCGTGCTGGGACGAAAGACCGACATATCGGTTTTGCCGTCGCCGTCAAAGTCGGCGCGAGATTTAGCGCTCGAACTAACGCCGCTGCAAACATAGCTGCTGATTACTTCTATGTCGTCAATATACGTTCCTATGCCGTCAACCGAAGTATCGGCGCTGGCGCTCCATCTAAACCGAACGTTTTGTCCGTTAGCCGAAGCCGGTAAAATGATTTCGACGTTAATGAAACCGTTTGAATCGCCCGTCCACGCCGAACGACCGGAATTCGGGAAATTTCCCGAACCAAGCGAAGCCGAATAGCCGCCGGAAACAAAAGTTCCGCCTGCCTCAACAATGTCCTTATATTCACCCGCGCCGATTTTTATATCGAGCGTCGTGCCGTCCCAACCGCTTTCCGTGTTGTAATTTATCTTAAATTTCAACTTTGCCGCCGCTGCGTTAATCGCAAACGAAGGTGATTCAATCTGCGCTAAATAAACTTTACTCGGCGCCGGCGCGAAAATTGAATTCGGAGCCGTTGACGAAGCAGTAGTTGTTTGCCACGGAGCCGTACTACCGGTACTTGGATTTGGTGCAAACGCCGTCCAGTCGTCAGGTATTGCTGGAGCGGTAACGCCGTCAAAATTTTGAACCGCGCCGACCACCGGCAGACCGATTAGCAGATTGCGGGTTTCGGTTCTCGAACCTAAACTGTTGTTAATGATTAATTTCACGGTTAATTTACTACCGCATGGCGCACCCGCTGGAACAGTAAAATTGATTGTTCTAGTAACGGTTTGACCACTTGCAATATCGCCGTAATTTGCGTTGCCGCCGCCCTCAATCTGAAGCGTCGTGCCAAACGCGGTTTTGCCCGTATTGTTGCTGAGCGGAATGCTTAAATGCAAAGTTTCGCCCGGGTCGGCGTAATTATTATTATTTCCGTCAATTTCCTGCAAGGTAAAGTTGGGCATTTGAATGACATTTGGCAAATCAAACGCTTCAACCACATTAGCGGGCGAAGTCGAAATGATTGCTGCGGAAAAACCCATCCCGCGAATGGCAAATCCAGCCCATATATCGGCTACATCATCGTCGTTTCCGCTTGCCAAAGCCGCGGCGATGATTGCGTCGCGTTCCTGCAGAAACGTTGGATTCAGCGGAGCTAATTTCATTCCGTCGGTAACGTACTGCAAAGCTCTGCGGTTTCCGACTTCCCAGCCGAGCCGCGAAACGAGTTTTCCGCGAACTTCCCACAAAGCCGTACTCCAGATTTCTCCAGCAGTATGAACCTGGTCGCAAGTCGTCGAACCAACCGGTCCGCGCGGAAACGCGCTGATTGAGCCGATTGACGACGGACTTCCAATTTCCTCGTTGCAGTTTGAATTCAAATGTCGGAAAGATAATGGATTATGCGGCTTGCCGTTAGGTCCGACAAACGATTTAACCGCTTTCGGAAAACGACGAATTCCGTAATAGTAGTTTTTTGCGTAGCTGGTTCCGCTAAGTAGATAGGTAGTGTAACCGCCGATTGTGTAAATTCCTTCAATCGGGTCGGTCGGCTCGCTCAGCAAGGCGTGCGCGTAAAAATCGCTCCAGCCTTCGCCCATTCCGTCCGCCATATTTCCGCCAAGACCGCTTCCGTTGCCGTGCAGACGGTTTGAAGTTCCGTGCGTTAATTCGTGAATAACAATGTCGGAGTCAATCGTTCCGTCGTAATCAGGATTCGGAGCAGACCACAAAAACATCTGCATTCGCCCGCGCCCGCCGTCGGCAGGCGAAGAAAAGTTTGCGTTGTTCGTGCCGGACACATCTTGACCTTCGGCGGAGACACGGTCATTACCATTGCCGCCGCGTCCGAAATTATCGTGCTGGAAATTATGCGCTTGTTCGTTAAAGCCAAGCAAATATAATTCGTCGTGATAACGATTAAGCAAATAAAACATCTGCGTCGTCGCACCTTTTTGAAATTCCGCATCGAGCGGATTGTCGCCCGGCGACGGATTTCCCGGAGCCGGATTGTAATTAAACTCAAAGATGCGGTTATTTCCGGCAACCGCCGCGTCAACGCCGTTCGGAGCAACGCGGTCAACGCCGGCTTCGACATTGTTTCCGTCAGTCGTATTGTTGCCATCGGTAATCCAGCCTTTATTGTTAAAATTATAAGGCGCTTCGTTTCCGACTAAGGTGACATTCGTTCTTGCTTGACTCAATCCCTGCGTTCCGATGCTCGGATCAATCGGACCCGGCGAGAGCGGCGCGGAACTGTGCAAGGTTTGAATTATGCTTGTCGTGTTGGCATATACATTGAAGGTCGCCGTTTGCGTCTGGTCGGCAGTGATGTTTTTGCGCCACAGCATTTTTCCTGTCTCGGCGTCAACAATAATGTAATAAGCGTTTACCGGCTGCCAAATCAAAACACGCCAAGCGGCGCGCGCAACGCCCGGCTCGGTCGGAAAATATATTTTTTCGGCGGTAGTCGCCCAGTCGCCTTCGCCGAAAGTGGTCTTCAAATCATTTGAAGCCTCTTTTTTTGATGTCAGGTCGGAGGCATTTAACTCATGATTGATATATCGCGCGGCGAATTTTACAGCATCGAGCGGGTCTCGGAAATCGGTTGGAACATTAGCATAATCCATCTCGGGCGCGAGATTGTTGACAACACGAATTATCGCGCCGTTTTTGGCAAATGCGGCTTTTACTTCGCCGCGAAAAATCGGAATACCGTTTATTTTCTGGTCAAATTGCGCAAACGAAAGATTTCCGTCCGGGTTTGTATAATCGGCGATGAGTTTTAACTGGTTTGATTGCTCGTCGCTGATGCCGAGCAAATCGTTGTTTTGTTTTATAAAATTGCGAAGAACTTCAGGGCGTTTGATTTCTGACGCCGGAGATAAAAAAGCGCGTCCTTGTTTCACGTCCGGCGCGATGATTTCCGGCGTGCGAATGTCGTTATTGTATTGAACGGTTAAATTCGGAACTCGTCGGCGCAGAGCGTTTTCGCCTGCGACAAATTTATCTCGCGCATCGGCGCTCTCGACGGCATTTTTGCCTTCTGCCTGGCGAAATTTAATTAATGTTTCAGCTTCGGATTTGTCGCTGCGAATGTCGTAATTATTCAATCCCTTTTCGCGGCTCTCGGTTCTTTGAAGAACATTTTCGCCATCTTTCTGACCGCCCGCCTGCGAGCGAAATGGAAACGGAACGGTAACGACAGCAGCGAATAAACCGGAAATGACAAAACCAAACAGAAATTTGCGAAGCGTAAACGCCGCAACAAATTTTTTCATTAAATGTTCTCCTTAAAGCTCAAAATGAGCGGAACGAATAAGTGCAATAATAATTTACCGGAAACAAACGGTTTTTATAATAAAGAATGTTTTTGCCACCGGATACGTTTTTCAAATCAATTTGTTATGATTAAATTCGCAAGCAGTAAAATAAATTTTCAAATTTATTCTTAATTAGGGGTAACTGCATTTGGGAATTTTTTAAGATTATTATTTATAGCAAAAAACTAGGTAAAAGTCAATCTTAAACAGGAAAAAATAAACAAAAACAACGTGGAAGAAATTTTCGGTCGCAACGGACTTATCTCTAAATATCACAAAGATTACGAATATCGCGGCGGTCAGGTAAAAATGGCTGAAGCCGTCTTGCGCGCTTTTGAAGAAAAGAAGCATTTGATTGTTGAAGCAGGAACCGGAACAGGGAAAACACTTGCATATCTTGTTCCAGCGGTTGCCGCCGCTCTCGGACAAAAAAAGCGCATCATTATTTCGACGGGAACAAAAAATTTGCAGGAACAGTTGATGCAAAAAGATATACCGTTTTTGCAAAAAATCTTGCCGAAAAAATTCAGCGCGGCATATATGAAAGGTCGCTCAAATTACGCTTGTCTCTACCGCATTGCAAAAGCGGAAAACCAGCCGATTTTGGAAGGCTTGGACGAGATGGATTATTTTGAAGAAATTCGTCATTGGGCGCGTGAATCGGAAACGGGGGACAAATCCGAACTTGTCGGCTTGCCAGAAAATCTATCATTCTGGAACAGAATAAATGCCAAATCGGAAACTTGTCTCGGTCAAAAATGTCCCGATTTCGAGCCTTGTTTTATAACGAGAATGCGCGACCGCGCCGAAGACGCCGATATCGTTATCGTCAATCATCATTTGTTTTTTGCCGATTTAAATATTCGCGGCAACGAATACGGGCGCGTTTTGCCCGATTACGCGGCGGTGATTTTTGACGAAGCGCATTTAATCGAAGACATCGCGGCTGATTATTTCGGCTTTCAGGTTTCGAGCTTCCAAATTGACGAACTCGTCCGCGATGCTGACACTTTGCCGATTACCGACGCGGCTGCCTCGCGTGATTTTACAAAACTTGCCGCGAAAATTATCGGTCTTGCCGACCAATTTTGGATTCGCTTTGCGCAAACTCGCGGGCAGGACGGCAGATTTCCTTTATTGCCGAATTCTTTCGCGCAGAAAACGCGCGACGGCGAAATTCAAACAACTTCGCTCGGCGAGGCGTATTTTATTTTGGACTCGACGCTGGAAAGATTGGAGACGGCTTTGGATGTTTACGCAGAAAAAATGACCGAAGCGGAAAGTCTTGTGCGGCGTGTGCGGCAGGCGCGTTTTGATCTGGAATTTATCTGTATGCAAGCCGAGAAAAATTATGTTTACTGGCTCGAAAAACGCGGCAAAGGAATGTTTTTGAGAGCTTCGCCAATTGATGTTTCAAGTCTCTTGCAGGATAAACTTTTCGATAAAGTCGAAACGGTTGTCATGACTTCCGCGACATTATCGAGCAACGGAAAATTCGATTTTATAAAAGATCGTTTGGGTTTGGAAAACGGGAAAACCGACACGATGCTCGCGCCTTCGTCTTTCGATTATCAAAAACAAGCGATTATTTATCTGCCGAAAGCAATGCCCGACCCGCGCTCACCGGAATTTTCACAGTTTGCAGCAAGCGAAATCGTTAAACTGATAAACATTACCAACGGACGCGCTTTTGTTTTAGCGACGAGCAACGCTTCGATGAATATGCTTTATGAGCTTGTTTCGATGCGCGTCAATTTTCCATGTTTTGTGCAAGGCTCGATGTCGAAAGCCGGATTACTAGAAAAATTTCGCCAAACGCCGAATGCGGTTTTGTTTGCAACATCCAGCTTTTGGCAAGGCGTTGACGTGCGCGGCGAGCAGTTATCGTGCGTGATAATCGACAAATTGCCATTTGCCGTTCCCTCAGACCCGATTGTCGCGGCGCGAACAAAATTTATTGACGAAAACGGCGGTAAATCTTTTTTCGATTACAGCGTCCCGCAAGCCGTGATTTCATTAAAACAAGGCGTCGGCAGATTGATAAGAAGCACAACCGACAAAGGCGTCATTGCGCTGCTTGACCCACGCCTTAAAACAAAAGGCTACGGCAAAGATTTTTTAAACAGTTTGCCACGTTGTAAAATAACGAGCGAATTAAAAGATGTACAACACATTTTTCAAAACGGAGTTTTATGAAATACAAACGTTTATTTGTTTTAATTTGGGCGTGTATTTTAGTTTCCTTGACAAATGCTCAGGGAATTAACAATTCATTGCGGCAAGAATTGTTGTCTCTCGAAGCGGAAGATCAGAAAGAGAGAATTGAATGCGCTAAAAGAAGCGGGGACGAACAAATCAAATGTCTAAGCAAAATTGCCGAAACGATTGATGCTAAAAATACGAAACGGTTGAATGAAATTTTCGAGGAGTTTGGCTTTCCGAGCGTTAAATTAGTCGGCAAAGACGGGTCTCAGGCTTATATGCTTTTGCTGCAACATTCGACTTCCGACACTCTGCGCGTAAAATCTTTGAAGCCAATCAAAAAAGCATTCAAACGCAAAGAAGTTTCGCCGAGCGAATACGCTGGTTTTGTTGACCGATTGCGCCTTCATCAAGGAAAAGCACAGATCTACGGACAAGGATTTTCTTTTAAAGGTGACGGCAAAATGATAATGGACGAAGTTGTTGACCCTAAAAATTTGGATAAAAGACGCAAAAAAATTGGCTTACCGCCGATAGCTGAATACGTCAAAATGTTAGAAGAGATATATCATCTAAAAGTTGACATACCGAAAATTCACTAAACAGTTATGCCATCATTTTACGAAGTAATGATAGAACGCAACTTCTCCAGTGCGCACCAATTGCGCGGCTACAAGGGAAAGTGCGAAAACCTGCACGGACACAATTACAAAATCGAGATTTATGCGAAAGGTGCGGAGCTAAATAATATCGGGCTTTTGATAGATTTTGTTGATTTGAAAAAAGCCGCCGACGAAATTGTAAAATATCTCGACCACCGCAACATCAACGAACTTCCGCCGTTTGACGAAGAATTAAATCCTTCGGCGGAAAATCTGGCGCGTTATATTTTGGAATATTTGAATACGCGCGTCGGTGACGAAAGAGTGCAGGTTTATAAAGTGCGGTGTTTTGAAACGCCGACGAGCGTCGCTACTTTTCAAATTGATTAAACGCGAATCGAAAAATTCGGAAACAAAAAATTCGCTTGCCGCGTAGAATTTAATGTTTTAAGATTCACAAACAATCCATTCACATTATTCGCAGGAGGTTTTATGAAAGACTTTACAAAGAAATTTGTTTGTTTGAATGTTGTCTTTGCTTTGTTATTTGTGCCTTTTCTTTCCACAATTACGAAGGCGCAAACAGCAAAACAAAATTCGGCTCCGAAAATCGAGTTTGAAAAATATACGCTGCCGAACGGTTTGCAAGTTATTTTGCACGTTGACCGCAAACTGCCGATTGTTCACGTTAATCAATGGTTTCACGTGGGTTCGGCAAATGAGCGTGTCGGGCGCAGTGGTTTCGCGCATCTGTTCGAGCATATGATGTTTCAAGGCTCGAAAAACGCAAATAAAGAATACTTTGAATACGTCGAAGCGGCGGGTGCGAACCTTTTGGAAGGCGGCGTGAACGGCACGACCAACCAAGACCGCACGAATTATTTTGCGACTGTGCCGTCGGGCAATCTGGAAAATCTTTTGTGGATTGAATCAGACCGTCTGGCGACTTTGCCCGAAGCATTGACCAAGGAAAAACTCGACAACCAGCGCGATGTCGTCAAAAACGAGCGTCGGCAGGGCTTGGAAAATCAGCCTTACGGTCGCTGGTATAAACTCGTTACGGAAAATCTCTATTCACAAGGTCATCCTTATCAGCATACGGTTATCGGCTCGCACGAAGATCTGACCGCTGCGAGTGTCGATGATGTCAAAGATTTTTTCCGCACTTATTACACGCCGAACAATCTTTCGCTCGTGGTTGCCGGAGATTTTGACGTGGCGGAAGCAAAGCGTCTGGTTGAAAAGTATTTTGGGACGATTCCGCCGGGACCCGCGCTCGACCTTCCGGCGAAATCAATGCCGAAACTCGACGGCGAAAAAATTATCGAAGCCTTTGACCGCGTGCCGCAGGAGCGAACTTATTTTGCGTGGCATTCGCCTGCTTTTTTTGAGCCGGGCGATGCGGAGTTGGAATTCGTCGCTGCAATTTTGACCGATGGGCTTTCGGCGCGTTTGAACAAAGCCTTGTTGTATGACAGACAATTGGCTTCAAACGTCGTTGCCTTTCAAGGCGGTCAGCCGCTTTCCAGCGCTTTTATGATGTGGGCGACGGCGCGACCGGGCGCGAATTTAAACCAAATCGAGCAAATCGTAACGAGCGAAATTGCACGACTTGCGAAAGAAGGACCGACTGCCGAGGAATTAAACCGCGCCAAAACCAAATGGGAATTCGGTTTTGTCAGCGGCTTAGAAGCAATCGGCGGTTTCGGCGGAAAATCCGATCTTTTAAATCAATACAACACATTTTTAGGCGACCCGGGCAAATTTGAAGAAGACCTGGCGCGGCATCGAAATGTTACGGTTGAAGGCGTCAAAGCGGCGGTTGATAAATATCTAAATATGAGAAATCGTCTGCTCGTGCGTTTTCATCCAGAAAAATCTGGCAAGCCTTCGCAAGTGGCAATTGACCGCGCGAAAGAACCCGCGCTCGGCGGCGATAAGCCTTTTAAAGCGCCGGACGTAAAATCGGCAAAACTCGAAAACGGAATGGAAGTTTTCGTCGTCGAGCGTCCCGAACTGCCAAAAGTCGCCGTAAGTTTAGCAACGCGGGCAGGCAGCGTCGCTGATTCATCTGCAAAGAGCGGCTTATCATCGATGACTAACCGCGTGATGCGGCGCGGAACGCGAAATAGAAACGCGCTGCAAATTGACGAAACGCTCGGTAATCTGGGAACAAGTTTGTTCGGCGGAGTCGGCAAAGAATCGGCTTCGATGAATATGGAAGTTCTAAAGCGAAATCTAGGCACGGCGGTCGAAGTAATGTCCGATGTCGTGCTTAATCCATCGTTTCCCGCCAATGAATTTGAGCGTGAAAAGAAACTCGCGCTTGACGGTTTGTCGCAGGCGGCGAATAACCCGAACGCAGTTGCCAATCGCGTCGCGTATATGCTCGCCTTTGGCACAGACCATCCATACGGACGACCTTCCGGCGGATTGCCCGCAACAGTGCAGGCGATAACGCGCGAAGGGCTCACGCAGTTTTATCAAACTTACTGGAAACCATCAAGTTCGGCTCTGGTCTTCGTCGGCGACATATCGCTGGCGGAAGCGACAACTCTGGCGCGTCAAAGTTTCGGCTCCTGGTCTGGCGGCGCGGCTCCGGCGGTAAATATCCCGACTGCGAAACCGATGGGCGCGGGCAAAGTTTATCTGGTTGATCGTCAGGGCGCGGCGCAAACCGTCATCTCGCATGTTCTTCCCGCGTCGCAGCGTAAAGCCGATGATTATTACGCCTTATCGCTTGCCAATGCAGTTTACGGCGGCGGTTTCGGAACTCGTCTGAATTTAAATCTGCGCGAAGATAAAGGTTATTCTTACGGTGTTTTCGCTTTTCCGCAGCAATTTTCCAAAGGCGGCGCTTGGATTGCATCCGGCGGCGTGCAGACGAATAAAACAAAAGAATCCGCCGTTGAATTCATGCGCGAGTTGAAGTTTATCGCGGGCGAAAAACCGATTACCGAAAAGGAATTGAGTACCGCTCGCCTGGGCAGAATTCGCGGCTACGCGCAACAATTCGAGTCTTACGGACGAATCGCCGGACAAGTTGTTGCTCTTTGGGAAGCTGGACTTCCGATGACCGATTTGCAGCGCGAAACGGATGAATTAGCAAAACTCCAACTTGGCGCGGTCAACGCGACTGCCGCCAAATACGCCGCTCTTCCCGGAACATCGCTTCTGCTGGTCGGCGATTTATCGCAAATCGAAGCCGGAATTCGTGAATTGAATCTCGGCGAGATTGTCATTCTTGATGTCGAAGGTAAACCGGTTCGGAAATAAAAACTTGTTTACATAAACATTGCAACGCAAAAAAGGCTTTCAAGCTCTAAACTTGGAAGCCTTTTTAGAGTTATAAATAATGAGACGATTATTTGTTTTTTTTCTAGTTTTAATTTGTTTTGCCATTTCAATCGCGGCGCAAGTTTCCAGCCAAAACAGTATTAGCGGAGCTGTAAAAGACCCGAATAATGCGGTTGTCAGTGGTGCGCGAATTTTTCTTCTTAATACGCAAACGCGAGCTGAGCGAACAACCGTCAGCAACGCAAGCGGCGTATTCAATTTTGAAAATATAACGCCGGGCAATTACGAAGTTCGCGTCTCGGCTGAAGGATTTGCCACTCAGACACAATCTTTCCAAGTTACCGACGCCGTAACAAACAATCTAGAGATTGCTTTGGCGATTGGTGAAAATCGCGTGACGGTAACGGCGGAAATCGGGCAAGCCGAAGAACTCAGAAACGTTCCGCAGCCGGTTACGATTATCGGAACAAACGAAATTATCGAACGAGCCACTTCCGTTTTAGCCCAGGTCGGCGAGGAAGAAGCCGGATTGAATGTGCAGCGAACCAGCCCGACTCTAGGCGCGGTTGTCGTGCGCGGGCTGACGGGAAAAAATGTCGTCAATTACGTTGACGGCGTGCGTTATACAAATTCAGCGCAGCGCGGCGGCATCAATACATTTTTTAATCTTAACGAACCGAGTAATCTGCAGGCAATCGAAGTTCTGCGCGGTCCGAACGGCGCGCAATACGGCTCTGATTCGCTCGGCGGAACGGTTAATCTTTTGACGAAATCACCTATTTTCGGAGCAGACCGAGCCGAATTTCACGGTGAAATCGTTCCGACATTTAGTAGCGCTGACCGAAGTTTCGGCAGTTCCGCGCTTTTCAGTTACGGGACACAAAAACTCGGCGGTTATGTGAATTTCGCCGGACGACGCATAAACACTCTGCGAACGGCAGACGAACTCGACTCGCACTCGTCAATCACGCGCTTTCTCGGTTTACCGTCGAATGTTCTTTACCGGCGTAATCCCGATACCGAATTTACGCAATACGGCGGCGCCTCTCGCATAAATTACGCGCCAACTGACAATCAACAAATTGTCTTTTTCTATCAGCGCAGTCAGCAGGACGACGGGAAACGCTTTGACCAACTGCTTGGCGGTGACGGAAATTTAATTGCCGATTTGAAAAATCTGATGCTTGATTTTGGCTACTTGCGCTACGTCAAACAAAATTTAGGATTTTTTGACAGCGGTTCTTTTACCGTTTCCTATAACAGCCAGCGCGAAGAGCGCGTCAATCAAGGCGGGCAGGGAAATCCGCTCGGAACAAGCACGCATCAATACGAACGCACGACGGCGACTGGTTTCAGCTTTTTTCTCGACAAACAATTGCCACATCGCAATTCTTTTCTTTTCGGCGGCGATTTTTATCACGAAAAAATAAATTCTCCGGCTTACACTTTTAATCCGGCAAACAACACTACATTTCTTTCACGCCCGCGTATACCGGACGAAGCGCGATTCGATTCTGGTGGTTTATACATTCAAAACGCCTGGCAAGCAATTCCCGAAAGATTGAGAATCACCGGAGCGCTGCGCTACGGCGCGGCTTTTTACAAAACACGAGCCGAAGATAGCCCAATTGTTAATGGTCAAAGGCTTTGGCAGGACGACAGCTTGCGTGTAGCTGATTTTTCGGGAAGAATCGGTGGGGTCGTGCGCGTGTTTGAAGGATTAAATCTGGCTTTAAATTACAGCCGCGGTTTTCGTTATCCGAGCATGACCGATTTGGGAACGCTCGGATTGACGGGCGACGGTTTTGAAGTTGATTATTTATCGTCAATAAATCTGGGCGGGACAATCGGAACAACTGCCAACGATAAAGCCGTTTCGACCGGACTTCCGGTTGACAAACAGCGTTCTGAAATAAGTCACAATTTTGACGCCAGCCTGCGCTATACAAACAAGCGTTTTGACACGGAATTTACTGCGTTTCGCTTGGATTTAGAAGATACAATCACGAAACAGGCGTTAATCTTACCGCCGGGCGCAGTCGGACGATTTTTGGGCGACCAGCCGATTGTCAATCAATTATCAAACGGCGTCGTTTTCGTGCCGGCTTCCGCTTCGCCGGTTTTAGTTCGCGCTAATTTTACTTCCGCTAAAATCTACGGTATCGAATACGAACTCGAAACGCACATTACAGATGAATTTAAATTTCAAGGCAATTTCACATACATTCGCGCCGAAGACAAAGACACGGGCTCGCCGCCGAATATCGAAGGCGGAACGCCGCCGCCGACCGGTTTTTTAAGTTTGCGTTATTCGCCAACCGGAAAGAAATTTTGGATTGAAGCCTATTCAACGCTCGCCGCCCGACAATCTCGCCTTTCAAGTCTTGATTTGAGTGACCGACGCACCGGCGCGGCGCGCTCGCGTGATCAAATTAGAAATTTTTTCCGGCGCGGGGCGTGCGCGCGCGGATTGACTGACAACCCGGACGGAATTTGCAATACAGGCGACGAAATAATTTTACTGGCAACGAATGAAACTTTACAGCAAGTCCAAAATCGTGTTCTCGGCGATATTCCGAATTCGTTGCAAGTTCCGCTTTTTACTTATTTACCGTCTTACGCCTTATTTAATTTGCGGGGCGGCTTTCGGATAAATGAAAATCAGCAATTTTTTCTGGCGTTCGAGAATATCTTCGACGCTTTCCATCGCAATCCCAGTTGGGGAGTTGATGGAACTGGTAGGAGTTTGAAGATACAATACCGTTTGAAATTCTAACAACCTTTAAAAATGGAACGTGAACTTTAGTTCGCAAAAAAAGAGCTAACATTTGTCTGTTCGGCGTTTTCTTCATACCAGCCTTCGATGTAATCCAGAGCGGTTTGTCTAATACAAAATAAGTAAATGCGGTGTTTTCATTTAAAATAACAAGGTCTTTTTAGAAATGGTAAAATTTTTGCTTATAATACAGTTCAGTGCCTAAATAATAGAGAATAATCCGGGTCACATAACATTTGGACAACAAATCGGAAGCGTCAATGTAAGCGGCTTCATACTGACTGAAACCGTTCACCCGCCTCATCTTGTCCTGCCGCGCCACGATCACGAGTACGCTAACATCAACTTAACCCTTGAAGGTTCATTCAGAGAAACTGTCGGCAATCATCCGCAAGAATGCGAGGCAGCCAGCTATCCTAGTAAAGCCTCCCGGAGAATCACACGACAATAAATACGGTCGTCAGGGAGCACATTGCTTGATCATCGAACTGTTGCCGCAGCGCTTAGACGATATTCGCAAAATCACCAATCTTTTTGATGCTTCCGCCTATATACAAGGCGGAATGATGTCTACGACGACAAGACGCATTTATCAAGAATTTCGTCAACAGGCGAACGGATTCGAGCTAATAATTGAAGGATTAATTCTTGAAATGCTCGGGCAGACTTCACGCCAGAATAATCTGAAAGACTTCTCCCCGTTGCCGCGTTGGTTGAAACAGGCGCAGGAATTGATACATCAGCATTTTGCCGAAAAACTAAGTTTATATAGTATCGCTGATGCCATTGAAATTCATCCGTCTCATTTAGCAAGGAAAATTAGAACATTTGGCATTTGTTAACATTTGTTTTCAAATTTTACTCGTTTCTCCTGCTAATTCTGTCCACAAATTAGCCACATTTTTATGAACTACTGGAACAAAGAATCTCTAATGTTTTAAGTTGAGCACGTAATCGGAAAGATACGCTCATCCCATACATTCCAAGTATGAATCCGTAATAAAAGCCGCTGCTTTTTTACAACAAATAAAAAGCCTTCTTTGTCTTTGTTAATACTACTCAAGAACTTCTCAACTCTTATAAATATTATGTACCTGTTGAAATAGCGTTTTTATTTCTCCCTTCTAGTAGACTATTAGGCGTATGCTTGGAAGTTACGAGTTAGAAAAAGTTCGTCCTCGAACACAAAGAGGAAACAATCAGGATTTGGTTACATTGTGATTTTTTTATTTAAGAATAGTGTAAGCGGTTTCTACTTAATCTTTTCTGCTCCTAGCGTGTCTGAATGTGCTACATCATATACAAAAGATGTGATATTTTGAGTCTGTTTGTTTTAGAAAAAATACTTTCTGCAAGGAGATACTTATATGCCGAAGTATGTAATCGAGCGTGAGATTCCCAATGCCGGTGATTTATCCACCCTAGACCTTGAGGCTATTTCGCAGAAGTCTTGCGGCGTATTGAATCAGATAGGGTCACAAATTCAATGGGTTCACAGTTATGTCACCGATGACAAAGTTTATTGCGTGTATATCGCGCCGAATGAAGAAATGGTACGAGAACACGCTCAACAAGGCGGATTTCCAGCTAATCGTGTGTCGGAAGTAAAAACTATTATCGATCCGACAACTGCGGAAGTATAGCGCATATTCGATACAATTAGTCAGTCGATACTTTTCGGAGGTCGCAGACAAGAAATGAGGCTGTTAGAAAGTAACTCAGAAAGCTTTTTTAAATAAATCATTTCATAATATTGTTTTCTCCCTCATTTTCTTGATTATGTCCAGACTCTCGAATAAAATCAGCCTGTTTTTCTAATAATCCTCACCATAGATTTATTTCCGCAGAAGCGGATGATTGTTCCATATTGTCTAACGGGAGGAATATCATGAATAAAATTCTATGTGCTTTTCGGCTGCTGACTATCCTACTGCTCGCTTTTAACATTAAAGCTCAGACTGTTCCTGACCCTTCGCTTTTAGCTGAAATCAATCAAATCAAAGCCATAGATAATCACGCTCATCCTTTACCATTTTTGAAGGAAGGCGAAAAAGATGTCGAGTTCGACGTTCCCGAATCCATTCCGCCTTTATCTCCGCCCGTTCGATTGCGCCCGACAAATCCCGAATATCTCGAAGCGTGGCGAGTTCTCTACGGATATAAATACACCGATTTCAGCGAAGCGCATCTGCGGGAACTCGTCGCAATGAAGCGGCGCGTGATAAACGAAAGGGGCGCGGATTATCCGGCGTGGGTGCTTGACCGGCTTGGCATCGAAACGATGTTTGCTAATCGTATAACGATGGGGCGCGGTCTAACTGCGCCGCGTTTCCGCTGGGTCTGGCACGCCAACCCGCTTTTGTTTCCGCTTAACAACGAAGAAGCAAAAAAAAGCAATCCGCAGCGCGAAGCCGATTTCACAACGGACGAAAAATGGCTAAAGGATTTTCTCACCGAATTAAAACTCGGCGAATTGCCCGATACGCTGGATAATTATGTAAATAAACTCATCGTCCCCCTGCTGGAGCGGAGAAAAAAAGACGGCGTGATAGCCGTAAAATTCTATGCCGCTTATATGCGCTCGTTGGAGTTTGCCGATTTGCCGGAAGCAGAAGCGCGGCGCGTTTATGCGAAATACGCTGGCGGAAATGCGCCGCCCGCGACGGAATACAAAGCTCTGCAAGATTATCTGTTTCGTCGCATTGCCCTCGAATGCGGGCGCGTCGGTTTAGCCGTTCATATTCACGTCGGCGCTGGCGCGGGTCCCTTTTTTTACAACAGCACGGCGAGTCCTTTTCTGCTTGATTCCGTGCTTAACGACCCGAAACTTAGAAAAACTAACTTTGTTTTAATTCACGGCGGCTTGCCTTTCGCGCAAGCCACCAGTTTTCTGTTAGGTAAGCCGAACGTCTATGCCGATTTCTCGTCACAAACGTTTTTGACTTCCGTTAGAGAGCTGAGCCAAGTCATTCGCAGCTGGCTCGGGCGTTTTCCTGAAAAAGTGCTTTTCGGGACGGACACTTATCCTTTAACGACGACCATCGGTTGGGAAGAAATCGGTTGGCTGACGAATAAAAGCGCGAGACAGGCGTTGGCACTCGCGCTCACGGAAATGATGAAGGATGGGGAAATTACGCGCGAACGAGCGTCGGAATTAGCGCGAATGGTTCTGCGTGATAATGCAGTTAAACTTTATGGATTAAAACTAAATTAAAGGAGATGTATATGAAATTTTCTTTTTTAATAATTCTAACGCTGATTTTATCGGCATCTGTGCTATCTCAAATAAAACCCAACACTACTCTACCAAAAACTGCTGATAAAGATATTGAATATATCAACCGGATGAGAACTGAAATCCAAAAGGCAGAAAACGCACCAACTGATATTGAAATACTCAGACGACACTCCGCCGCTGACATTGTTTTAATTCCCGATGGGATGCCGCCCGTGACAGGACAGGAAAATGTCTTGAATATGATGAAACAATTTTGGGAAGTATTTGAGATAAAAACGGATTATTACAGCGAAGAGGTAAAGATTATTGGAGATACGGCAATTGATAGAGGCTGGGCAAAGGAAACATTAAAAAACAAAAAGACAAATGAATTAACCGAGAATCAGTCAAATTATTTATGGATTAGTAAAAAAGATAAGAATGGTGTTTGGAAACAAACGTATGTTATTTGGAATAAACGTTCTAAATAATTCGGCAAAAGTTTTTGAGCTGCGCCGCGCACCAAACAAGGAATTGGACGTGAGCGCAAAACAGCGACTTTGTTATTACGTTGTCTTTTGAACTTAATCTTTCGTGACGGCGGTTTTGCCCTACGTTATTTCAACCGTAAAAACGCAATCAAATCAAAGGAGATGTAAAGACTATGATTTCTGATACAGATAAAGGTTTCTCCGGCTCAATTCCGAGCCTTTATGAAAAGTATTTAGTTCCACTGATCTTCAAGCCTTATGCTACGGATTTAGCAAGTCGGCTGACTTCGAGATCACTCAGTCACATACTAGAGATTGCAGCCGGCACTGGTGTTGTAACGCGTAATCTGGCGTCCGTTCTACCGGAAAGTGTCTCTATTGTAGCGACTGATCTGAATCAGGCGATGCTTGACCAAGCGTCCTCGATAGGAATAAAACGCCCTGTCGAATGGCATCAAGCGGATGCAATGCAGCTACCTTTCCAAAACGAAACGTTTGACGCCGTCGTATGCCAGTTCGGAGTTATGTTTTTCCCCGACAAGCCTAAAGCGTTTTCCGAAGCGCGGCGAGTGCTAAAAAAGGGAGGCGTTTTCATTTTCAACGTGTGGGATCGGATCGAAGAAAACGAATTTGCCGACACCGTGACGATGGCTCTAGAATCCATATTTCCCGACGATCCGCCGCGATTCCTTGTTCGCACACCCTACGGCTATTACGAGCATTCAACTATTGAGCGAGATCTTGCAAACGGCGAATTCACTAAGTCACCTGAAATCACCACTCTTGCGGAGCGCAGCCGAGCGGAATCTTCCCAGATACCGGCGATTGCGTACTGCCAAGGAACACCGTTGCGGAATGAGATTGAGTCGCGCGATGCCTCGCGACTCGATGAAGCGACCGATATTGCGGCGGAATCCATCGCTAAAAGTTTTGGGCAGAGAGAGGTAGACGGCAAGATTCAGGCGCACGTCGTCACCATCGAGAAGTAACAGTCTCGAATTGAACGAGGGGCGTTTAACAAATAATTGCTCCCGCCCTGATAGGTATTTTACATCATGCTTTCCCTGCGGCGTAGATTTTATGCTATGTGCGAGACGGTTGAAGCGGAGCTGAGCTTTTTTATCATTACTATAATTACTAGGAGGAATACGAAATGCGAATATCCAAAAACGACATCCCTGTGAGAATCAATGCGCCCGGAGCGATAGCTCGCCAAAAGACGGATTTTGGTGATGCTACCGGGTACGGAAAGATTAGCGGTGAATATTTTTCTCTTGGTGCCGGTGCCGACATCGCGCCGTTGCTCAAAGGGTTGGAGGGCGATTTATGCCAATCTCCGCATTGGGGATACCTTTTGCAGGGACAAGTTACCATCACCTACGCAGACGACACAGAAGAAGTCGTCAATAGTGGTGATTTATTCTATTGGTCGCCCGGACACACGGTGAGAGTCGGTGAAGATGCCGAGGTCATTTTATTCAGTCCGCAGGAAGAGCACAGTCTGGTTATAGATCACATGCTGAATAAAATGGCTGGCTAATTTCAATTGCATCGTTGATAAACATAAAAACCTGTTGCATTGGACGTAAGAACGCGGGCAGCGACTTTCTTGTTTAGCTTGCGTGGTGGCTTTCGCCCCACGTCATCTCAAGCGCTGTGCTTCTATATGTGTCGCTGAATGTATGCAATAATTTGAAGATAATTCTTTTCAAAATGGAGGTCTGGCATGGCAAAATACCGAAATGAACTGCCGCAACTATCTGGTGGAATCTTTTTCACCGACGGTGGCATTGAGACCACTCTCATCTTCCACGAAAATCTTGAATTGCCCGACTTCGCCGCCTTTCATTTGTTGAGGGAGAAGGAAGGCTATGAATCTCTTCGGAAATATTTCCATACCTATGCCGCTCTTGCCAGAAATTACGAAGTAGGATTTATCCTTGAAAGCCCGACGTGGCGAGCTAACTCGGATTGGGGAACGAAACTCGGTTACTCCCAGAATGAATTGGCGGATATGAACTGCAAAGCTATTAACTTGCTTTGTGACATTCGGAATGAATTTGAAGACGAAAAAACCAAGATGGTGATTAGCGGATGCGTCGGTCCTCGCGGAGATGGCTACAATCCCGCGAATTTGATGTCTGCTGATGAGGCTCAACAATATCATCTAATACAAATCGGCATTTTCAGGGAAACGGAAGCCGATATGGTCACGGCGATTACGATCAATTACGTCGATGAAGCGATTGGAATCACACGCGCCGCCAAGTCGGTCGCGATGCCTGTAGTGATCTCCTTTACTGTCGAAACAGACGGCAATTTACCAACCGGTCAGACGCTTAAAGATGCCATTGAAAGTGTTGACGAAGCCACATCAAACGCTCCTGCTTATTACATGATTAACTGCGCTCATCCAACTCATTTTGCAGACGTATTGATTGCAGATGAACCCTGGTTAGAAAGAATTCGCGGTATTAGAGCCAATGCATCTACCAAAAGCCATGCCGAACTCAATGACAGCGAAGAATTAGATGAAGGCAATCCGGTAGAATTAGGTCGTCAGCACAGCGAACTATTAGGTAAATTGAAGAACCTCAACGTGTTGGGCGGTTGCTGCGGAACGGATCACCGTCATGTTGAAGAAATCTACAAGGCGTGTATCGCCTCATGGTAGGAAAATCCTTCAATGTCTGCCTAAAGATACAAAAATATTCTTGTGCCTAGTGATGCCGAGTAAATCATTGGATGCGAAGCGCAAACGGCAGACTTTTTTATGTTAGTTGGGTGCTTTTGCGCCAGCATCAACTTAATAGTCGGGCAGCAGCCTTTAGTAGCAATCTACGGAAAAAGGTAAAAGCCAAGCATCATTCTTGTAGAAGAGATTACTTATGAAACTAATCATTGCTTTCATTATGTCGTTGGTTGTCGGGTTGTCCATCGCTTTTGGGCAAACAACCAACAAAACAACAAGCAGAAACAGCCGAACCGAACAGGAATTATTGAAAGTCAATCAGGCGTATGATGAGGCTTTGGTGAGCGGCGATGTGGCAGCTCTCGACCGAATTTATGCTGATGAATTTGTTTATACAACTTTCGACGGCATAGTACGCGATAAGGCTCAATAGTTGACTTTTACAAAATCCGGCGACTTGCGGCTTGAATCTGGGCAAGGCGACGACGTGAAAATTCGCATTTATAAAAACACTGTGGTAATGACGGGGCGTTTTATAGCAAAAGGTAAGTTTAGAGGTAAAAACATAGATATTCGTGAACGATATACTCCCGTTTGGGTAAAAAAAGATGGACATTGGCGGCTTGTTGCCGAACAAGGAAATGAAATTAAGCAATAATAAATCCGGTTTCAGATGGTGACGGGAGAATGAAAATGAAGAAAATTTCATATGTTTTGCTGGCTTGCGTGATGTTTTTTCTACCTGCTTACGGGCAACAAACATCGGCAGATTTGATTTTACTTAACGGAAAAGTCTTTACTTCCTATGCCGCGATGCCGAAAGCCGAAGCGATTGCCATTCGAGGCGAGAGCATTTTAGCCGTCGGATCAAATAATGAAATCAAAAAACTAGCTGACGAAAAAACTCGTTCGATTGATTTGGAAGGACGAACAGTGACTCCCGGTTTTAACGATGCTCATACTCACTTTATGCCGAAGCCGGTTGGATTTGAGTTGAAGTTTAGGGATATGGAGCCGAGTTGGGCTGAAGTCTCCGAAGCAGTAAAAAATGCTGTTAGAGAAGCACCTAAAGGAACTTGGATTTTCGGAAGTATTGGCGGTAAAGCGATGGCTGAACTAGACGCAAACCGTTACGCGCTTGACCGAGTAGCTACCGAACATCCAGTTTTTCTTGAAACTTACTATGGACACGGGCAAATCGTTAATTCAAAAGCAATGCTATTGCTTCGGATTTCTGAAACGCAAGCGGACGCGCTCGGCGGGTATTTTGAGCGCGATCGGCAGACAAAACGAATCAACGGAAGAATTTTTGAATATGCGCAGTGGCGGCAAAACCGAATCTTTGCGGAAATGGTTTCCGACGAAGAGGCAGTTAATAAATTAAAGAAAATGGCTGATGAAGCCGTTTCTTCAGGCGTCACTACTTTGCAGATTATGCCGACGATGCGGATTGAAAAGTTTGTCCGTCTTCTAGAAAAAGCCAATTTGCCGATTCGGATTCGCGCCATTCCATTTTCGCTCACAGACCCGAAAGGGCGCGATTTATCTGAAATCCGAGCATTAGCAAAACTAAAAATCGCAAATTCAAAAGTTACTGCAAACGGTATCAAATGGATTTTGGACGGAACGCCTTTCGAGCGCGGGGCGGCTATGCGGCAGCCTTACGCTGATGCGCCGAACGAACGCGGAAGGCTAAATTTCACAGAAGCCGAAATTGCGAAAATGCTCCGCGAATCGATCGCTTTTCGCCAACCGATTTTGTTTCATGCAGTTGGTGACCGCACGGTAGAAGCGATTTTAAGCGCAATGGAAAACATCAAAACAGTTGATTGGCGAACTAAACGCGTCCGCATCGAACACGGCGAAGGCGTAACAACCGATTTAATGGTGCAAGCGAGAAAATTAGGCGTTATTGTTGTTCAAAACCCGACACATCTGGCGCTGCCGGAAATGCTCCACGCTCGGTTTTCGCCCGATAACAAATTCTCGCAAGTTCGCTCGCTGATTGACGGCGGAATCCCGTTCGCACTCGGTTCGGACGGTCCGATGAATCCGTTTCTGAACGTAATGCTTGCCGCGATTCATCCGGCGCGACCAAGCGAAGCGATTACGCGCGAACAAGCCGTCCGCGCTTATACATTGGGTTCAGCCTTTGCCGAATTTGCCGAAAACGAAAAAGGTTCAATTACGAAAGGTAAGCTGGCTGATTTGACCGTGCTTTCGCAAGACATATTTGAGGTTCCTGTTCCAGAGCTGCCGAAAACACAAAGCATTTTAACCATTGTGGGCGGAAGAGTAGTTTACGATGCCAAAGCATTGAAATAGGAACTGAAAATTTATTGGTTACAAATGAAAAAGTAATTCATATTGCAAAATTAGGAATTAAAGGAGATTGACGATGAAAACCTCAAAAAATTCAATCGGATTTTTAATGCTTTCGTTTATTTTCTTATTTTGGGGTGTCATAAATCCTGTACAAGCGCAACAGAAAATTTTGTTGCAGCGCGTTCGAGAAGCCACGGATAATCATTCCTCAACAAATAGAATAACCGTTTATTACAATCAGCCATACGAAAAGAAGGCTTTGGAATTGCGAACAATGCTCGAAGATGCAGTTGTTTATTTTGACGGTAACTTGAAAGTCAAAATGGATTTTACGTTAGCTGTTTTGGATGAACCACAGTGGAATCGAGTAGCAGCGACGATGCAGAGGCGAGATGTATATTTTTTGGAAATGTATAGCCCTTCAGGACTTGAGCCGTATGAACAGCCTTACGGTATTCCGATGTCTTCAACTCCGCCGTATATTATTTTCCTGCCAGCGACTGCGGATAATATTCCGACAAAAAACATTTTGAGTGCCAAACCAAATGTTTCCCAATCTCTGATAAAGGAAATTGAATCAACTGGTTTCACTTACGAAGAAGCTGCCGAAAGAATGCCAGATTTAATTGGCTTTCACGAAATCGGACATCAGTATTCCGATTCTTATGGTATTCACGCGACGAATCAATGGCTGCGTGAATTTCTCGCCAGCTATTTCGCTTATGCTTTTCTCGCTAAAAAATACCCAAAGATTGCCCGCCCTTATGTCGCTTTACACGAAACGCTTATTGCGGGAGCCAAACCAAAACACACTTCGCTTGAAGATTTTAACAATCTATCTACCAGTGTTGGAGCGCAAAATTACGGTTGGTATCAAGCACAGCTTTTACGAATGGTTACACGAGTATATAAGAAAAAAGGGCTGTCATTTGTCGTTGAAATGAAAAAGGCTTTTCCGATAAGCGAAAAAGAGGCGATTGATATGGAAAGTGGATTAAAGCGGTTGGAAAAGATTTATCCCGGATTTATCAAATGGTCGAAGAATTTGAAATGAACGCCCGCGCTGTAAATCTAAGATTTCGTGCTAATCGCTTTTGTTGAATTAAAACTACGGTCACAGACTTTGCTGATAACTAAATGCGGAGGTTAATGATGAAACAAATTCTACTTATTGCGGTATTTTTTTTACTGTTGTGCGAAACATCAAGTGCTCAAATTTATCACGTTGCGCAAATGAATACAGACCAAATCCGTGCTTTAGACAAACAAAAAACAGTTGTTATTTTAACCGGCGGCATTCTTGAACAGCACGGACCGCATTTACCTTCTTATACTGATACATATGTAAATGAGTGGGTGACTGAAAGACTGGCAAAAGCACTTGCAGAGCGTCACGGTTGGTCGGTACTCGTCTTTCCGACCATTCCGCTCGGCTACGGCGCTGCAAACGTAATTGGCGAAAAATATACTTTTCCCGGAAGCTATACCGTCAGTAAATCAACCGTTCGTGCCGTTTATATGGACCTTGCAACAGAACTTGGTGAGCAAGGCTTTCGCTGGATATTTATTAATCACGGACACGGCGCACCTTATAACAATTTAATGCTTGACCAAGCAGGCGAGTATTTCCGCGACACATATGGCGGCATAATGGTTCACTTAAGGGGATTAGAACCAACGCCTGAACAATTATCGAAAGCCAAATTCAATGCTCCATTTCCGCAATTAACCGAAGCGGAAACAATGGAAAATGGCAAACTCGACCCGCACGCCGGATTTGAAGAAACGAGCGTAATGCTGTTCCTGCGCCCAGACCTTGTTAGTCCATCTTACAAAACGCTTGCGCCTTTGACCGTCAACAAACCAGCCGACCAGTTTGCGCTTGCACGAGCCGACAATTGGCTTGGATATTTGGGTTCACCTAGAATTGGAAACGCCGCTTACGGTGCTCGAAGACAGCAATGGCGAGCAGCACTAAACATCGCTCTCGTTAATGCTTTCCTCGACCACATTCTCGATGAACGAGATATTCCGCGTTATTCAACCATCCGGCTCAGTAATTCTGAATTTACTAAAGTCTACGCTGGCAGGGCTAACTACGAAGCACAAATCGAGCGTAAACAGCAGGAATGGATGAAGAAAAAAGGAGTCAAATAAAATGATGCAGCGATTTATTTTTATTATTTTTCACCTGCTGTTAGTCACCTCCGTTTCTTCGCAAACCGATGTCCAAAAGCCAACCCATCCGTCGGGGGATTTCGTTCAGGTTAACGGCAAAAAGATTTGGTACGAAAGCGAAGGAAAAGGTGAACCATTACTTCTGATTGCTGGCGGTCCCGGATTCTCACACGCTTATTTCCACCCGTTCTTCTCGGCACTTGCCTCATCAAACCACATCATTTATTTCGACGCTTATGGAACAGGAAAATCCGAGCGAGCTAAATCAGCAAAAGAATACTCACTGTCACAGGATGTCGAAGACGTTGAAAGTTTAAGAAAGGCGTTAAGGCTCGAAAAGATAAACGTCCTCGGACATTCATACGGTGGATTTGTGGCACAACTGTATGCGACGAAGTATCCGAAATCAATCAAACGTCTTGTTCTTGCAAACACATTTCCGAGTGGCGACACATTTCAATCTCTTCAAGAAGGTTTCAACGATGATGTTAGGAATCAACTACCGGAGATTTGGGCAAAAGTCCAACAGGTTAGGGCAAAGGGATTTCTATCGAGTTCCAAAGAGCATCAAGAAGCCGCGCCTGTCGTCGGGCAACCTTGCAATGGATGACGATACTTTCCGTGAAATGAAAACAATGCGGGTCGCCGCGTCATAAAGACTGTCCGAAAGGCGGCTCGAAAGTTGCCTCATCATTCTAAAAAATAAATTGAATCTGTTCAAAAAACGGACAGATTCAATTTATTTTTAACGAACGGATAAACTAAATCTTTGGAGAAGAAATGAAAAATGAACGGACGGAAACTTTAACGGGCGGCTTAGAACTGCAAGGTTTACGCCGCGAATTGCAGCGCGGCAAATCGGAAAATCTCGGCAGACGACGCGCCATTATCGCGCTTTCGCTCGTCGGAATGGCAGCGATGACCGCCGTCGCGCTGTTTCAAACCGGCGTGATTGAGCATTTGCCGGACCCGCCGATTGACGGTTTCGATTCGGACAAAGTTAATTCGTCTGACACCGCCTACGTGCTTGGTGTACCCGACGGAACGCTTTCGCTCGCAAGCCTTGCGGCAAACATTCCGCTGGCAGCTTTCGGCGGGGAAAATCGTCACGAAGAACAGCCGCTTGTCCCGATTCTGGCAGCGGGCAAAGCGGTCGTCGAAGCGGCGGTTGCCGGTTGGTATTTTTATCAAATGCCGACCAAAGAAAAGGCTTGGTGCGGCTACTGCATCGCGGGCGCGCTCTGCAATTTCGGCATCGCGGCGCTGGTTCTACCCGAAGCAAAACAGGCAATTCAATCGCTGGTTGATACGAAGTAAGGGCATAGATTTTCGAGCGTGTCGAGTTCGGTATTCAATTCATTCTAATCGCAGTAGTTTGATTTTTTACCGCGTTGAACCGTCGCTGAGTTGCGCGTTGACAATTCGCTTTAAATCGTCAATGTCGCGGCAGGCGTTTATCAAGTCTGAATTGATTGCCAATTTTAATTCGCCGTCTTCGCGCATGAACACAGCAGGAAATTTTTCAATATCTTTAGTTTTGTATTGAGCTTTGAATTCGTCCGCGTGTAGAAACTCGGCGGGCGCGGCGAGCGTTTCAAGATACTGTCGCCATTCGTCTTTGATCCCGAACGCGCCGTGCGTGACGGCGCACAATTTACAATTGTAAGTTTGTGGCGAAAAAATCTTGTGCGCGACATCAAAGGCTAAATTAAATAATCCGCTGTCGGCGTTATAAACAAAAACGAGCGTCAGTTTTTCAAATTCAGTTTGAGCTTTTGAAATCATCGACTCGTCCGTTTTGTTCGCTTTCTTCATTTCCTTTTCCAAAACCGCAAAATTATTTTAGGATAAAAACAGATTAACAATTATTTAGATTCGGCAAAAGATTTGCGAGTGGAAAACGAACAAAGAGTAAAAAAAAATGAAGGTAGAAAAATTGTTGAAATGGTTGAGCGTTCCCGTTTCCTTAGGAACTTTCGCTGCGCTTCTTTGGCTCGAAAAACGTCGTCCGTTGCGCCGCGTCATCGAATCGAAAACGATTCGCGGCGGCAGAAATCTGGCGGTCGCCGCTCTTGCGGGCGCGGCTTTGCAGATGTTTGAAAATCCAATCGCCAAACCTTTGACGAAATTCGTCGAACAGAAAAATTTCGGCTTACTCAAAATTGTTTCGCTGCCAAAATGGTTAGAGACAATTTTCGCCGTCGTGCTGCTCGATTACACTTTGTATATCTGGCACGTTCTCACGCATCGCGTTCCGTTTTTGTGGCGGTTTCACGTCGTTCATCACATTGATTTAGACCTCGACGCTTCGACCGCCGTCAGATTTCATTTTGCCGAGATGACGATTTCCGTCGCGTGGCGAGCCGCGCAAATTTTGATAATCGGCGTATCTCCGACTTCGTTTGCCGCTTGGCAATTGTTTCTGTTTCCCTCAATTTTGTTTCATCATTCCAACGTTACACTGCCGATTGATTTAGAAAGAAAACTAAATCGTTTCGCCGTTACGCCGCGCCTGCACGGAATTCATCATTCAACCGTTCGCGCCGAAACCGATTCAAACTGGTCGAGCGGTTTGACAGTTTGGGATCGTCTGCACGGAACATTGAAAACCGACATTCCGCAAAGCGAAATCGTCATCGGCGTTCCGGCTTACCAAAATCCGTCGGAAGTTACGTTATCGAAAATCTTGCCGCTGCCGTTTGAAAAACAAAAAAACGATTGGCAATTAGAGAACGCGCGAAAAGCGGAAAGTCAATTGCAATGAAACCCGAAATTTCAATCATCATTCCGATGCTCAACGAAGAATTTTCAATCGGGAAGACGCTCGACGCGCTACGATTTTTTAACGAAGACATCGAGATAATCGTCGTTGACGGCGGAAGCACGGACGCGACGTTGGCGATTGCCGAAAATTACAACGTCGTAATTTTGCATTCGCCGCGCGGACGCGGAATTCAACTACAAATCGGCGCAAACCACGCGACGGGCGACGTTTTGTGGTTTCTGCACGCTGACACCGTTCCCGCGCCGGACTGCATTCGGCAGATGAAGCGTTGTCTGCAAAATGATAATGCGGTCGGCGGAAATTTCACGATTCGCTTTGACGGCGAAAGATTGGCAGCGAAATTCTTAACCTGGCTTTATCCGAACTTGCGAAAAATCGGGTTAATCTACGGCGATTCGGCGATTTTTGTGAGGCGCGACGTTTATGAAAAAATCGGCGGTTTTCAACCTTTTCCGATTTTTGAGGATTTGGATTTTATCGAAAGATTAAAAAAGGAAGGCGAAATAATTACGCTGCCCGCCGTTGTGACGACTTCCTCGCGTCGTTTTGCAAACAAAAGTTTCGTTTTAACCTTCTCGCGCTGGACGATTTTGCAGGTTCTTTACTGGTTGGGCATCAGCCCGGAAACGCTGCTTAAAATTTATTTTCCGAAATAGATTTATAGTCGTTGCCGAAAAATTTCTGCATTTAAAACGAACCATTGATAAGTTTGCCGCGCATATTTTTGCGCTCGATCGTCTTTCAAAACTTCATCGCGCAGACGCAGCAAATCGTTTGGTGTATCAACATCATACCAATCGGGAAGCAGCCGGACATTATTAAATTTCAAACGGGCAAAATTCGCGGTCATTTGTTCATAAACCGTCGCAGCGCTCCATTCAATATCGTTGAAAAGTTGCGGCGCAAATCGCCGCAGACCGATTAAATAAAAACCGCCGTCGGCTGATTTTCCTAAAACCGCGTCCGCGTCCTGTTCCAAAAAATCGAACGCCCGTTCAATAAATTCGGCGGGAAAAATCGGGCTGTCCGTCCCAATCATCAGAACCGCCGAATCTTTTTCTTGCGCAAAAGCGAATTCAAAAGCGTTCGCCATTCGCGCGCCCAAATCCGCGCCAATTTGTTCGACGAGAGTGTTTTCCGTTTGTAAGATGCTTTCTAAAAACTCTCTTTGGTCGGCGGGCGAATATGCTAAAATCGTATTTTCGCAAACGGTTTTCGCTTTATTTTCAGCGTCGCGCAAAAATGCGGCAGCGAGTTCGGCGCATTCTCCAGGCGATAAAAACGGCTGAAGTCTTGTTTTGACCGTTCCGGCAAGCGGCACTTTTGCCATAATTATAATCGCTCTTTTCATCACTTAAAATTATGCACTATTACAACGAAGAAGATTTAGCCCGCTTTGGCGAAATTGGCAAATCGCGTCCCGATTTATTTGAAAAATTTATGGCGTGGTATCAGGCGTGTCAGGAAGACGGCGCGTTGTCAAAGCGCGAAAAAGCGTTAATCGGTTTAGCCGTTTCGGTCGTCGTGCAATGCCCGTATTGCATTGATGCTTACACGCAAAGCAGTTTGGAGAACGGCTCAAATCAAGAACAAATGACTGAAGCGATTCATCTCGCCTCGGCGATTCGCGGCGGCGCGAGCCTGATTCACGGCATCCAATCGCACAACGCGCACGATAAAATTTCGATGTGATTTTTCACTAAATGCAAACAGAACCCGTTCAGATAATCAGAAGAAACGGCAAATCCGCCTTTCCTGCGTCACCCGTCGGTTTTGACGAAAAATTACAAGCGAACAATCTCGAATTGATTTCCGCCAAAGTTGACACACTTCAGGTTAATGTCGGCAAACTCTGTAATCAGGCATGCAAACATTGCCACGTTGATGCCAGCCCGACGCGCACGGAAATTATGTCGCGCCCCGTCATCGAAGCGTGTCTTAACGCTTTGCGTAAATATAAAATTCCGACTTTGGACATCACCGGCGGCGCGCCCGAACTCATTCCCGATTTCCGTTATTTCGTCACCGAAGCCCGAAAAATCGGCGCGAAAATTATCGTGCGTCATAATTTGACCGTAATGTTCGAGCCGAACCAAACGGATTTGCCCGAATTTTTCGCTGAAAATCGTGTCGAAGTCATCTCCTCTTTACCGTATTTTTTGCAGCAGCAAACAGACGCGCAGCGCGGCGCGGGCGTTTTCGATAAATCGGTCGAAGCGATTAAAAGATTAAACGTCGTCGGCTACGGCGTCGAAGGCAGCGGTTTAATTTTGAATCTTGTCTATAATCCGGTCGGCGCGTTTCTGCCGCCCGCGCAAAGTCAAATCGAAACGGATTTTCGGCGCGAATTAAAAACTCGTTACAATCTTTTTTTCAACAATCTTTTCACCATAACGAACGTGCCGGTCGCCCGCTTCTTGGATTATCTGCGCCGCTCTGGAAATGAAGAAAAATATATGCGAAAACTCGTCGGCGCGTTTAATCCGGCGACGGTTGAAAATTTAATGTGCCGCAATTTAATTAGCATTGACTGGACGGGAAAATTATATGACTGCGATTTTAATCAGATGCTCGAATTGAGCGTTTCCGGCGATTTGCCGCGCACGATTTTCGACTTCGATTTAAAGCAATTTGCCAACCGCCGAATCGCCACGGCAAATCATTGTTTCGGCTGCACCGCCGGTTCCGGTTCAAGCTGCGGCGGCGCAGTTGCGTCGTAAATACGGTGGATTTATCAAATTCATAATCGAAGATATTTCACGCCGACAAAAGATAATTCGTTTGTTTGCATTCCGGCATTTGAAGAATTAGAACCGAAGCAGTTTAGAGCGTAATAGAATTCAATGCCAATTTTATTATAAATTTTGAATCAATTTAATCTCTTAAAATAGCTTATGATGATGTAATAAAAATGCGAGCCGTGCGGCTGCGAAGTAACAGACATGCTCAGGGACCCGCATCGGTCTCGAATTCGGAAACGACTTCCTGCAACCTGCTTTCGGCGCAAATTGGCGCGTCGACCACGACCCGCACGCCGCTGCTTCTGACAAATCCGACAACTGCATCAATTCCGACAGCAAGCCAATAGCTGATGCCGGGATTGATTATCTGATATGAGGTTAAATTCCAACCGTAGGCTAAGATATGGTCGCGCACCTTTAAAAGTAACGCTTTACCATTAAGTTCAAACAAAGACAATGGCGAACGGTCTTCCATAACTTATTTACACTTGAATTCTAAAATAAGTTCCGATTGCGGCAAATGAGATTTTGCGCCGCGCGCAAATTTGAGTTAGTTAATTTATCATCACCGCATTAAAAGAGTTTGAGGCAGGAATATGACGTTAGCGAGCTAACGTCTCAAATGCCTGCTTCTGTGGTATTCAATATATAGCGAAATTAAATTAAAGCAGATGGTTTTGAATTCCGGCTTAAGACGGCTGAAATAAACAGCCGTTAAAACTAATTCTCAAACCCCGCTGTCGAATATTTTATAACTCGCTAAAAATTTAAACACACGGATGGAAATTTATGAAGGCAATGGAAGCTAAAGAAAGATTAGAGACTGCAATTACCGGAACGGTGGCGGCAAAGAAGATTGAAGCCGGCGGCAAACACGGCGAAAAGGGAACGGCGCAAACCGCTGATATGAATTTGGTGCAAAAGATTATTAAAAATTGGGCGCCGATGCCGAAAAAATCGGCTGAACAAACGATTGCTTCTTACGGCGCGCCTAACGAAGCGATTGACAGCCGCCTGATTTGGTATAACAACGGACCGTGGAAGCGGACAATCGTTTATCGTGACGAAGTTCTGCACAACTTTCCCGCGCCGCATACGGATGTTATCGAGCAGTTTATTGATTATCAGGTGCCGCCGGAAATGTTCAGCGAATTGGCGAAGTTTGACGGCAGCGTGATTGTCGAAAGAACTAAAGGCGAAGTGTCGGCGCGCTGCGATATGGAAGCGGCGAATATTCTCGCGCTTAATCTGATGCACGACATTGTAACGGAAAAATGCGATGCCGACAAAGCGCGCGAAATCTACGCCGAGACCACCGGAAAATTTTTGATGAATCATTCCGCGCCGTATGCCGAAGCACTGCAATTTGATTTACAACACGGCAATACTGAAGATAATGACCAGGCAAAATTAATTGAACCGTTAAACCAGGCGGTTGATAAAGTCAAAGAAATTATTGGCGATAAATAAAGCCAAAAAGCGTTTTATAAGTGGTTCGGAGTTTGCGCTTCAAGAGTGATTTTAATCGAACAAACTCACGCCTGAAGGCGCAAACTCCGAACACGGAATTAAAGATTGCCGCCGAGTTTAATTATGAGCAGAGAAAATACCGGGCAAGAGTTTTCCAATCATCAGGCTTGCGAAACGCTGACCGGCTTTACGCTTGAACATCTTCCGCAAGACGGCGCGCTCGGGCATTCTCAAACTTACCATAAGGGAAACGACATCTGGGAAGCTGACGATTTAGCGGATCGGATTTACTTTCTGAAAAAAGGACAAGTGGCGGTGATGACGAGCGATGCCGAAGGGCATGAAATCATTCTCAGGGTGATAAAAGTCGGCGAGCCGTTTGGCGAGTTGTGTTTTTGCTCGGAAGAAAAAGGGCTGCGAATGACGACTGCCCGCGCCGTCATTGAAAGCGATGTGGTCGAAATCAGTTACCAGGATTTCCTGAATCATCTGCAATCGGACGCGAAAGCTCTGCACTCGTTTGTGATTACTTTTTGTAGGCGTTTAAGCGAAGCCGAACGCCGCACCGAAGTATTAGCTCATCGTGGCGCGGAAAATCGTCTGGGCAGGCTTTTGCTTCACCTCGTCACCACGCGCGTGCATTCCGGCTCGCAGGAAAACAATAAAGTAATTTTGCACGTTAGCCACGACGAGTTGGCGCAAATAACGGCGATGAGCCGTCCGCACGTTACCGTTACAATGGGGAAACTGCGCCGTCGGGGTCTGGTGAATTACGAGCGCAACAAACCTTTGACGGTTGACACCGAAGCCCTCAGCGTCTACCTGACGGGAATAAGTTCGTCGTAAAAAGGAATTTTTATTTGTGTCGTTAAATTATTTGAAAGAAGCGGCGGCGAGCGGCGATACGGAAAAATTGATTCGTTATGTGCGCCTGCATTTCGGTGACGGCGACGAAGCGGCTGGCGCGAAAGAAATTGATAAGGCGTGGATTGAAGCGTTGAAATTGTTGCTCGACGTGCCGGAAACGGAGCGTGAGTTTATTCTTGAAACTCTGGCTGAAAAAGACGCGGCAACGCTCGCACACCTTTTCTTTCATTTGCATTTTTATTTTGTCCGGCGTTCGGGAGAATGGATTCACGATGGCGAACTCTAACGAAACAAATCAACTGCGTCCCGGTTTGTGGGCGACTGTCAACGAACGCTATCCGGGAGCGATGATTACGAAAAGTGATTTCGTGCCGCTTGCAAAACTGAAAAAACCTTTGTCGGAATCGCGCCTTACTTTTATCAGCACCGCCGGTGTGCAGCCGAAAAATTCGATGCCTTTCGACACGGTTCATCCAATCGGCGATTATACTTTTCGCTGCGTTCCTTCGGATTTCAAAGTTGAACATTTAGAAATTCACCAGCTCAAATATCCGACGGTTGGCGCGAAAAAGGATTTAAACGTCATCTTTCCAATTGAGCGATTGCAGGAATTATCAAAGGAAAAAATTATCGGCGAACTTGCGCCGAATTTCTTTTCGTTTATCGGCTACAATATGGATGCCGAAAGGTTGGAACAGACGCTTGCCGAAGCAATCGCCGATGCGGTCGAAGCGGAAAAACCGGACGCGGCGTTGCTCGCGCCCGCCTGACCGATTTGCCATCAGAGCATCGCGCTGGTTCAGCGCGCCGTCGAAAAGAGAGGAATTCCGACCGTTTCAATTTCAGTCGCGCTCGATGTAACCGAACACATCAAGCCGCCGCGAGCCGTGTTCGCGCCGTTTATGATGGGACATCATTTCGGCGTGCCGCATCACAAAGAATTACAGCGGCGAATAATTCTTTTCGCGCTTGAAATGTTGGAAACCGCCGACCGCAGCGGAGAAGTCCGGCGTTTCCCGATGACGTGGGCGCAGGCGCGGCGCGAAGGTAAGGAAATCGAAAATCAAAATGTCCGATAAAATAACAGTCGCAATCGTTCAGGCGAGTGCGGTTTTTATGAATCTCGAAGCAAGTCTCGCCAAAGCCGTCAGCCTGATTGAGCAGGCGGCGCGCAAAGGCGCGAATCTCGTCGCGTTCGGCGAAACGTGGCTGGCAGGTTATCCGGCGTGGCTTGATTACTGTCCGAACGCTGCGCTCTGGAATCACGAGCCGACGAAGAAAGTTTTTGCCCGCTTGCGCCGGAATAGCGTCGTCGTGCCGGGCGCGGAAACGAAAATCCTCGGTAAAATTGCTGCGAAACACAAGGTTGTTTTAGTAATCGGAATCAACGAGCGCGTCGAGCAGGGCGCGGGCAACGGAACGCTTTACAACTGCTTGCTGACTTTCGGTGCAAACGGAAAACTCATCAATCATCACCGCAAACTCGTTCCGACTTTCACCGAAAGATTGGTTTGGGGACAAGGCGACGCGGCTGGACTCGGAGCCGTCAAAACCGATTTCGGACGCGTTGGCTCCCTTGTTTGCTGGGAACATTGGATGCCGCTCGCGCGTCAAGCTCTGCACGTCTCCGGTGAAGATGTTCACGTTGCAGTTTTCCCGACCGTTCACGAAGCGCACCAGATTGCGAGTCGTCATTACGCCTTTGAAGGTAGATGTTTCGTTCTCGCGGCGGGCTTGATTATGAAAGCGGCGGATTTGCCCGCAGAACTTTTGAGCGAAACGGAATTGTCTAAATTGCCGGAAAACATTCTGCGGGGCGGAAGCTGCATCATCGCGCCTGACGGCGGTTTCATCGTCGAACCGATTTTTGACGAAGAAACAATCATCACCGCCGAACTCGATTTAACCAGAATTGATAAAGAAAAAATGACGCTCGACGTTTCCGGTCATTACTCGCGCCCAGATGTTTTTGATTTCGAGGTTAATCGCAAGCCGCGCCGAACTTAACTCTGATTTTTGTGCAAAAACCCGCACGATATAAGACACAATTTGCGATAACGCCCTTCCTTCGCGCGGGCTTTTGCATTTGAGATTTTTAACGCTCTATGTTGATTAGCGCACAGACCGGAAATTTTTTGTCTGCCATAAATTTATAATTCACGTTGAAATCTGAAAATGCGGGAGTTGTCAATTTGATGATTAAAAACGGCGGTCAAACGATTCTGGTAGTGGACGACGTGGCGGAAACGCTCGACGGAATAGAATCTCTGCTCACGCGCGACGGTTATCGTGTCAGCGCGGCGAGAGATGAACAGGACGCAGCGGATAAAGCGCGCTTGTGTTCGCCCGATTTGATGCTCGTCAGTCTCGACGGAGAAGTTTCAGATATTATCATCGCCGCGAATCGCATCCGCGCGAGCGCCGGATTTGATAGCAATTTACCGATTATTATTTTTTGCGTCGGCGAGTTAGAAGAAGGCTGTGAATCTGCCGTTGGAAATAACATTTATCTCGCGCACCCGGAAAATTTCAATCAGTTGCGCGAATTTATCGCCCGCCTTTTGCTGCGCTTTCCGAGCGCGACGCAAGCTTAAATCAAACGAAATTCAGTTGATAAAAATTCCTTGCTTTCAATCGAGAAAGTTGTCGTATTCCGCTTTGATTTCTTCGTAGCAATCGCACGAAGCCGCTTCTAATCCCGTGTCGTCGAGAATCGTCAAAACGCCGCGCACATACGTGATAAGCCTGCGCTTTTGCAGCGTTCCGGCGGCTTTGTTGACCATCTCGCGGCGCACTCCGAGCATATTCGATAAAAATTCCTGCGTCAGTTGAAATTCGTTTTTGGCGAGACGGTCGCGGGTCGCTAAAAGCCAGCGGGCGAGCCGCGCTTCGACCGTGTGAAAACGGTTGCAGACCGCCGATTGCGAAATTTGCGTCATAAGCGCGTGCGTGTAAAGCTGCAGCAGAGATTTGAGCCGGTAGTTATCTTCGCTGTGACGGCGCAAATCGCTCGTTTTCATTCGCAATGTATCGCCCGCGCCCTGCACAATCGCCTGAAAACGCGACGCTTTAACGCCGAGAAAAATTCCGATTCCGGTCATTCCTTCGTTTCCGACCACGCCGACTTCCAGCGTTGAGCGGTAATCAACCGCCGAAAGCAGGGAAACGACACTGTCGAGCGGAAAATAAACGTATCGGATAACGTCGCCGCGATTGTAGAGAACTTGCGTCAGACGAAGCGAAACCCGTTCCATATCCGGCGAAATTTCCCGGAATTCTTTTGGCGGCAAAGCGGCGAGCAGCCGATTTTCGGTGAGATTATTGCGTTTTTTGGTTTCGGTAAAAGTAGCGAATAATTTTGTCCGAATAATTTTGCTCATCTCCTTTCGCATTCAAATATGAACGGCATAAGGAGGAAGCCGAAAGGTCGGACTCAATCCCGATGTCTAAAAACCAGCCGCGCGAAAACGGTGCTTTGTTGAAGTAACATAACGACGCTGATAAAAAATCCGCGTTATATTTAAAGCGTCAGCAGGCGTTCGTATTCGTCTCTGACGACTGTATAACATTCGCAGGCTCCGGCTTCGAGTTTCCGGCGGTCGAGAATACGAATATGACCGCGCACGTATCTGATTATTCCCGCGTCCTGCAATCGTCCGGCGGCAACCGTCACGCCTTCGCGCCGCACGCCGAGCAGGTGAGAAATAATTTCCTGGGTCAAAATAATTTCGTCTGTTTGGAGACAGTCGTGACTGTAGAGAAGCCAGCGGCAAAGTCTCTGCTCGAAGGTGTGCAGGCGATTGCAGACGGCGGCTTGCGAAACGTGCGTTATCAGCGACTGCGTGTAGCGAAGCAGCAGCATCTGCGTCGAGCCGCCGCGCCCGAATTCGTCCCGAATGATTTTCGCCTTGACGCGGAACGCGCCGCCCGCAATCTGCACAATTGCCTGATTGGTGGTGGTATTGCCACCCATAAACAAAGCGATTCCGACCGCGCCGCATCTGCCGACCATTCCCATCTCGGCGGTCGAGCCGTTCTCCATCGTGTAGAGCAAAGACACAATCGCGGTCGTCGGAAAATAGAGATACGTCATCACATCGCCCGAATGATATAGAAATTCTCCGAGCGTTAAATTAACGAATTCGAGCGACGGCAGCAGTCGCTCGTAATTCTCCGCGGGCAGCTTGTCGAGCAAGCGGTTAGCGCGAGCATCGCGCGGATTTATGACAGTCGAATTTATGACAGTTGAATTTATGGCAGTCGGCATAAAAGAGTTTTGATTGTCCTTCTGCAAAAGCGCAGGCGTTTTGTCGAGTATCCTAACATCAAAAATGAATCGAACCGTGTTAGTTCGCTAACATACGAAGTTTTATTTCATTTAACAATACCGGGAATATAAATTTATATTCCCGGTATTTCCAAATTAGATAAATTTCTATATGTGCAAAAGCGCACAGAAAAATATATTTTAAGGATTTACAATTTCATCCGTTAAAATTAAAATTTTTGCGCGGCTAAAAAACCGCCCTATCAGTTTTAGTCCGAAATACGAAACCAATTTATCCACGATTCGCGCCGCGATAAATGAAATGAAGGACGAATCGGGAAATCCGCAAGCGAGCAACAGGAGAAATCGATGACAAACGAACGAATTAAAATCGGTATTTTATTGATGTCAGCCGCAGTTTTAACCGCGCTCGGAACCGTTTCCTGCTCGAACGAGCCGGGAAAAGAAACGGCGAACAGCGCGCCCGTTATAAAAAGCGAACCGGCAAAACCGGCGAGCGACAAAGGCGACGCGGTTGTTACGGGCGGCGATTTGGCTTTTATGAACGACGCGGCACCGGGCGGAATGGCGGAAGTCGAACTCGGAAAAATGGCGGCGAGTAAAGCGCAGAACGCCGAAGTCAAAGCGTTCGGGCAGAAAATGGTCGAAGACCACTCGAAGGCGAACGATGAATTGAAACAGCTAGCGGCGCAGAAAAAGGTCGCGCTGCCGCCGGACGTGATGCCCGCGCATAAACAATTGATGGAAAAATTGTCGAAACTGAGCGGCGCGGATTTCGACAAAGGATACGTTATGGCAATGGTCGAAGCGCACGAAAAAGATGTCGCGGCTTTTGAAAATGTTTCCAAAACCGCCGCCGACGCGGACGTAAAAGCCTTTGCGACGAAAACGCTGCCGACTTTGAAAATGCACCTGGAAATGATTAAGGCGATGGCGGACAAAATGAATATGAAACCGAAATCGTAAAGCGAGAAGCGACGATTTTTTAATTAAGCCGGGCGAAGAAGCGAAAGCATTTTTAGAAACATTTATAGAAAAATGTTTCGCTTCGGAAACTCGAAACTCGCTGCCGAAAGTCGGGGACGGAAACGAGAAAAATGTGCCGTCAAAGATTTTCTCGGCAGTCAAAAGGAGAGTCAAAATGGCAACAAATGCAGAAAGAATGGATATGGCGCAATCCGATTGGGGATTGACGCTGGAGAATCTCGGAGCGAATATCATTCGCTACGGTCTGGTCGTAATTTTGTTGTGGGTCGGCGCGCTGAAATTTACCGCCTACGAAGCCGAAGGCATTCAAGGTTTAATCGCCAACTCGCCGCTAATGTCGTGGATGTATAGCGTGATGAGCGTCCGAACGGCTTCGATGTTGATTGGCACGGTCGAAATCATCGCGGGATTGATGATTGCGACGCGCTCGTTCGCGCCGAAGATTTCAGCCATCGGCAGCATCATGGCGATTGGGATTTTTCTCATCACGCTGCACTTTCTCCTTACAACACCGGGCGTGTGGCAGCCGGGCTATGGTTTCCCGTTTCCTTCGCCGATGCCGGGACAGTTTATTGCCAAGGATTTGGCGCTGCTCGGAATCGCCGTCTGGTCTGCCGGCGAGGCTTTGCGGGCGGCGCGACGCGGCGAAATAGCGATGAACCGGGATAAATAAGTCAATAAAGTTCCGATACGTGAAAAGGGGTAAATAACATGGTTGAGCAAGATACATCGCCCGACGCAACCGCGCACACGCCGGGAACGGCGAAAGGCGAAGAACAAATTGAGAATCAGGGAAAAGAGCCGGGACGCGATGAAGAATCGCATCGCACAGCGCGAGATTCGACAAGCATCAACTTCGAAGATAGAGAACCGATAGACCCGCGAATGCCGCAAATGCCGCCTGCATAAGGCAATTGAGGCATTCGCTCTTCGACGCAATATGAAGCGCGTTAATTTTTCACAAGCAATCGTTATCGGTTCGGGTCCGAACGGACTTGCCGCCGCTATCGAATTGGCGCGTAATGGCGTTGCGGTGCGCGTGATTGAAGCCGAAGAAACAATCGGCGGCGGCACTCGTTCCGGCGAATTAACTCTGCCGGGTTTTGTTCACGACATTTGTTCGGCGGTGCATCCGCTCGGCATCGGCTCGCCGTTTTTCCGCACGCTGCCGCTCGAATCTCACGGCTTGGAATGGATCGAGCCGCCCGCGCAACTCGCGCATCCGTTTGACGACGGAACGGCGGCGGTTTTGAAACGCTCGATTGACGAAACCGGCGCGACGCTCGGCGCTGTGGATGCCGCCGCTTACCGGAAATTGATGAAACCGCTCGTTGACGATTGGGAACATCTCGCCTCTGATATTCTCGCGCCGCTCCAAATTCCAAACCATCCAATCACATTCGCGCGTTTCGGTTTGCGGGCGCAACGCTCCGCGAGCGGTTTAGCGAAAAGTTTTTTCAAAGACGAACGCGCCCGCGCCTTTTTCGCCGGAATCGCCGCTCATTCGACACTGCCGCTCGACCAATTATTCAGCGCGTCATTCGGACTGGTTCTCGCCGTCGCCGGTCACGCGGTCGGCTGGACGATTCCGCGCGGCGGTTCGCAGAAAATCGCAGACGCGCTTTCTTCTTATTTGCGCTCGATCGGCGGTGAAATCGTCACCGGCTCGCGCGTCGAATCTATTGACGAATTTCTCACTCCCGAACACGCCGTGCTGTGCGATTTAACGCCGCGCGGACTCCTTCGAGTCGCGGGAAATTACTTGCCCGAAAATTACCGGCGCAAATTAGAGAATTTCCGAATTGGTCCCGCCGCCTACAAAATTGATTGGGCGTTGAACAGCCCGATTCCGTGGAAAGCTGCCGAATGCGCCCGCGCTGGAACTGTTCATCTCGGCGGAACTTTCGCCGAAATCGCCGCTTCCGAAGCCGCGCCGTCAAAGGGCAATCACTCGAACAAACCGTATGTTTTATTAACGCAGCCAAGCCTTTTCGATTCGAGCCGCGCACCCGAAGGCAAGCACACGGCGTGGGCTTACTGCCATGTTCCGAACAATTCGACTTTTGATATGACGAGCCGCATGGAAAATCAAATCGAACGCTTCGCCCCTGGTTTTCGTGACTGCATAATCGCCAAAAAAGTTTCGCCGCCCGCCGAACTCGAAAGCCACAACGCAAACCTTATCGGCGGCAATATCACAGGCGGCGCGCAGGACATTTCCCAACTTTTTCTGCGCCCGACCGCACGACTTTATTCAACCCCAACTGTAGGGCTTTACATCTGCTCGTCATCAACTCCTCCGGGCGGCGGCGTTCACGGAATGTGCGGCTATCACGCGGCGCGGCGAGTTTTAAAGCAAAAATAAAACTGCGCTCGTATCGTTCGAGAAATTAAAATTTGAAATCAGATAAGCGAGAATTAAATGACATCTTGCCAAAAAAAAATTAAGCCGCGCGATGCTCAAAGCCGTGAGCGATAAATAATCCGCCAAAACTCCTAAAAATTAAAATAAAATCTTCTGCGTTAGCCCGCTAACATATAAACGTTTATTTTCTCCGCTAATCTTCGGGAATAGAAAACGCCCGTTCGAGTATATTTCGGTTAAGAAAAACAAATTTTTCGTTTTTAGAAAACGGTTTGTTGATTGAAAAAACAAAATCGGCGGGAACGATAAATATTTTTTTATATGTGCAACAGCGCACAGATGAACGAATTTTCAAATGTTTATCTTGGACGTTCATCAGGAAACGAATAATTCCGGCAAACGAATGATGCGCCGTTAATCGAAAGACGCGGCAAAAATTTTATATTGAACAACCGAAACCGCCCGTACGGTTTTAGATAGGAGAAAAAAAGATGATTGATAAAAAAAGTAAATTACTCGCGTTCGGCGCAATCGCGCTCGCGCTTGTCCTGACGGTTCAGACAATACCGCCGACGCGCACCGTGAATGCGTCCGACCACATTGATTCGCCGATTATCACGCACGACAGAAGTTCGGATTTAGCCGACACATTTGCGTTTTTAGACCCGAATGATAACTCAAAAGTCGTTTTAATTATGTCAACGCAAGGCTTCGTCGTCTCCGGCGAGCATTTCGGGATGGCGATTTTCGACCACAACATTCGTTATCGTTTCGAGATTGAAAACACCGGCGACGCTAAACCCGACCAGTTTATTGATGTCAATTATTCGCCCGGCTTGGGGCGCGTAACGCCGCAGACGGCGACCATTAAAATGCCGAACGGCAAAAGTTTTACCGCGCAGACGACCGTTTCCGACCAGGAATATAAAGCACCTGAATTCATCATCACGAACAACAGCGAAAACAACGCCGCATTTTACGCCGGAGTTGCGGACGACCCGTTTTTCCTTGACGACACGGGCGCGAACAGGATGGTCGCCTCGGCGATTATGAATCCGGGAAATCCCGACTTAAAACGACTTTCCGAACGCGGCGGGCGCGACACATACGCCGGTTTCAATACGATGATAACGGCAATCAGCGTTCCGGCTTCGATGCTCAAAGGCAAAGGCAAAGTCATCGGCATCAACGCCGTTACGCAGCGACGCGAGCGTCAGAAAATCGGCAAAAATAATCAAGTCGAAGGCGACGGCGATTGGGTCACGGTTGACCGCGACGGCGGACCGCTCGTGAACAACGGTTTGATTCCGCCGCCGCGCAAAGACGAATACAACGCCGCTTCGACCGAAGACGACGCGAAAGGACGTTTCAAAGACGACATCGTAAAATCTCTGAAATTATTCAACACCGACGACGCGCACATCGCAATGCTGGCGAAAGCGGCAATCGAGACGGGCGATATTCTGCGGCTCGATTTATCTGTGCCGAACAAAGGCGCGGGCGGCGGCAACAACAAAGACGGCGGTTTCGGCAAAATGGGCGGACGCAGACTGCAGGACGACGTAGTTGACGGGGTTTTCACGATTATCAACAACGGCAAACCGCTCGGCGATAAAGTTGACCGCAACGACGTGGCATTTAACAATCAATTTCCGTTTGTCGCCAAACCGACGCAGCCATTCCCGCCGGGAAGCGGACCGGACGATCGAACGCGGCAGTAATTTAAAAGCAAAAAATCACCTTTAGGAGAATTTATTTTTAATTTTTTGATATTTACATAAATAGCGGTTGCTAAAATTACTTTCGATGTACGGTAGCAGAAAGAAGAACGAAAGCTAAAATTTTATACTACTGTTTGTTTTAGAAAAAGTAAGGAAACAATCCGGCAAACGGACGACGTATCGATGCTAATCTCCGCAACGCCTAATTTTACCGCCTGGATAACCTGCTCGCCGTCAGACAAAAGACGCGGGTAAAATATTTTGATAGATGAAAAACCGAAATCGCTTGTCGATTTCAAACAAGGAGAAAAATATGATTTGTAAAAAAAACAGAAAACGCGCTCTCGTCGCATTCGTGATGATGCTTGTATTGGCATTTCAACTAACAACGCCGCGGCGAAGCAGCGCCTCCGACCACATTGACGGACCGCAGCTAGCCAACGACCACGCTTCAGACATTAACGATATGTATTTATTTCTCAACCCGAACGATAACACGAGGGTTGTGATGATTATGACCATTAACCCGTTTTTAATTTCATCAGAGATTATCGGTCAGGCTATCTTCGACCACAACCTTCGATATAGATTTGAAATTGAAAACACCGGTGATGCTCAACCGGATCTATTCATTGATGTCAGGTTCACGCGCGGGCTTGGTCGTGAAACCGGACCGCAAACTGCCACTATTACGCTTCCCACCAGAGCGACGAGTGGCGGCACACGCTCGACCTCTTTTAATTTTTTCATCACACGAACGTTCACCGCGCCCACGAATGTTCCGACTCAGGGCGCAGACACCAATGATATTGAACCGCCCGCGCTGAACGTGACGACTGACGCGGCGAGCGGAATCAGCTTTTTCGCTGGGGTGACAGACGACCCGTTTTTCCTTGACAACACCGCCGCAAATCGTTTCGTTTTGTCCTCAATTCGCAATCCGGGTAACCCCGACCGGCAAATATTTGCCAACCGTGCCGGGTTTAATGCGCCTGACGGTTCAGATCCTAACGCGGATAACCAAGTTGCCGGTCAACTTCCGGGTCAAGCGCGAAATCGAGGTCTCAATCAAGGTCCGGGTCGTGACACCTACGCCGGTTTCAATACACTGTTGATTGCCCTCGATGTTCCGGTGGCATTGTTGCGCAGAACGGGCAATGAACTCGGCTTAAACGGGGTGACACAGCGTCAGGAACTTCAGATTGTGAGGACGGACGGTCAGGTCACCGGTTCAGGCTCTTTTGTGAACGTTGACCGCGAAGGTATTCCGCTCGTCAACAACGGACTCATTCCGGCTCCGCGTAAAGACGAATACAACGCTGCGACAACGCAGGACGACGCGAACGGTAGATTCAGGGCGGACATTATTCAATCGCTGCGTAATTTCGGCACGAACGACACAAATATCAATACCCTCCTGAATATGATTCAGATGCGGGGCGATATTCTGCGTTTGAATCTGAATGTTCCGAACAGCGGACCGGGCGGCGGTAATAATCCCAACGGAGGCGCAGCAAATATGGGCGGTCGCCGCTTGCAGGACGACGTGGTTGACGCGACTTTTACGCTAATCAATAACGGAAGCGCGTTAGGCGATTTCGTTGACCGCAACGAGTTCGAGTTCGGCAATACGTTTCCGTTCGTCGCACCGCAAATTATGCCGAATCCGAACGGCATCAATGACCGCGATACCAGATTGCGCTTGTAACTTTTTTATCTCACATCCGCGCCGAAAGTTGATAATATTCGGCGCGGAAATTACCTGCTAAGGAATGAGGCAAATTATTGAATGCGCCCGGCGAATCTTTCATATTTTTCCTCGTTCCTTATCTTTTGTTTTTTGCAACTATGCGGATGCTAAGAAATAGATTTATTTTACCCGCGTTATTTGCGGTCTATGCCGCGCTGATAATGAGCGCGTGCAACGGTTCGCCTCAGCCTGTAGCGTCCGACCGCTCTCCTGTTTCCGTTCCGCCCGCCGCGCCGATTAATTCAGACGACAAAGCGACCGGACAAGCCCTCCGCTTTTTAGAAGAGCGCGTCAAAAACGACCCCGAAGATTTCAGCGCGAACGGCAAGCTCGCCGGGCTTTATTTGCAAAAACTGCGCGAAACCGGCAACGCGCAGTATCTCGAATTAGCCTTTCGAGCCGCCCGCGCTTCGCTTGATTCCGTGCCGGAAATCAGAAACGCGGGCGGACTCGCCGCGCTCGCTGCGGCGGAATTCGCCGCGCACGAATTTACTAACGCCCGCGACCACGCCGCGCGTTTGACGGAACTCGAACCCGGAAAAAGCTATCCGCAAACGATGCTCGGCGACGCTCTTGTTGAATTGGGCGAATACGAGCGAGCCGAAATTGCGTATAAAAAAGCCGGCGCGCTCGACGGCGGTTTGACATACAACGGCGAAATCAGATTGGCGCGGCTGGCACAGCTAAAAGGCGACAATTCGGCGGCGCAGAAACATTACGCGACGGCTTTGACGCTCGCGCTTAACCAGCCCGCACCGCCGCGCGAAACCGTCGCCTGGCTGCGCTGGCAGTTGGGCGAAACCGCTTTTTCAATCGGCGATTACGAAACGGCGGAAAAGCATTTTCGTGATGCGCTCGTGACTTTTCCCGATTATTACCGCGCCGTCGCGTCAACGGGAAAAACACGCCACGCAAACAATGATTTGCCGGGCGCAATCGAACAATACGAAAAAGCCGTCCGCCTTTTGCCCGACCCGCAGTTTATCGCCGCGCTCGGCGATTTATACAGGCTCGCGGGGCGCGAGACGGACGCGCAAAAACAATATGAATTAGTCGAACAAATCGGACGCTTGAGTGCGCTTAACGGTGCGCTCTACAATCGCCAACTTGCGCTTTTCTACGCCGACCACGACATCAAAATTGATGAGGCTTACCGGCTCGCGGCAAAGGAATACGAAATGCGAAAAGACATTTACGGAGCGGACGCGCTCGCGTGGACGGCATTCAAAGCGAATAAAATTTCGGAAGCGAAGGCGGCGATAAAAGACGCTCTGCGGCTCGGCACAAAGGACGCAAAAATTTTCTATCACGCCGCGATGATTGCCCGCGCTGCGGGCGATGAAACGGCGGCGCGTGATTATTTGCAGAGCGCGCTCAAACTCAATCCGCAATTTGACCCGCTGCATTCGGCAATCGCCCAAGACATTGCTCGAAATCAATGACAAAATAAGAAAGCCGAACAAAAATAAACGCATCATAAGGAGCAAAACGATGAGCGAAGAAAAACGTCCGATGGCGGAAGAATTTGAGGGAGAAAAACTGCCGTATCCAGCGAAGCAGTCGGAGATGAAGCAGCAGCCCGACAGCGATTTGTCGAATTATAAACCGGCGGGAAAATTAAAAGATAAGATTGCAATTATTACGGGCGCGGATTCGGGAATCGGTCGCGCCGTGGCGATTGCCTTTGCGATGGAAGGCGCGAAGATAGCGATTGTTTATAACGAAAACGATGACGACGCGAACGAAACCAAGCGTTTGTGCGAAGCAAAAGGCGGCGAATGTCTGGTGATAAAATCCGACGTGCGTTACCGGCAAATGTGTTTCGACGCGGTTGAAAAATGCGTCGCGGAATTCGGCGGCTTGAACATTCTCGTCAACAACGCCGCGTTTCAAAAAGCGCAGAAAAACTTTGCGGACATCGAGGAGGAAGATTTGCGCCGCACGTTTGAGACGAACATTCTCGGCTACTTTTTTATGGCGCAAGCCGCGCTTCCGCATTTGACCAAAGGCGACGCAATCGTCAACACGGGCAGCATCGTCGGCAAAACCGGCAATCCGATTTTGATTGATTACACTTCGACCAAGGGCGCGATTCATTCTTTTACAAAATCGCTCGCTCTAAATCTGGGCGAAAAGGGAATTCGCGTCAACTGCGTCGTTCCGGGTCCGGTGTGGACACCGAACATTCCCGGCACGATGCCGATTGAAGAAGTCGAAAATTTCGGTCACGAAGTCGCCTTAAAGCGTCCCGGACAGCCGGAAGAATTAGCACCTGCCTATGTTCTGCTGGCTTCCGAAGACGGCAGTTTTATGACCGGCAGCATCGTTGACGTTACGGGCGGGAAATTATCGAGCGATGATTGAAACTTTCAAACGACATTGGTGCGTGTATTTGATGGAAGCCGCCGGGCTTGCCGGCTTTGTTCTCGGCGCGGGACTTCTAACGGTTTTTCTCGAACATCCCGATTTTCCCGCAATGCAAAGCTCATTCGGCGGCGAAGCGAACGCGATTTGGCGGCGCGTTCCGCTGGGAATTTTGATGGGCGCGTATATCGCTCTCGTCGTTTATCTGTTCGGAGAGAAATCCGGGGCTCATATTAATCCGGCGACGACCGGCGCGTTTTTTCGATTGGGAAAAATCAATTTTTCAAACGCGGTTTTTTATACTTTGGCGCAATTTGCCGGAGCGATAGCGGCAGCGCAATTGTTAAAAGCGACGCTCGGCGAATGGTTCGCGTATCCGCTTGTCGGTTACGGCGTAACCAAGCCGATGCCGCCGCACGGCTCGACGGCGGCGTTCGTCGCGGAATTTATTATCTCGTTCGTCTTGATGTTTGCGGTGTTAATCATCATCAGTTCTAAAAGTTTGGAAAAATACGCCGCGCCCGTGTCCGGCGTTTTGATTGCGCTTTATTTGATTTTCGAGCTTCCGTTTTCAGGAATGAGCCTCAATCCAGCGCGTTCGTTCGCGGCTGCTCTGGCGGCAGACAAATGGGAGCATTTGTGGATTTATTTTGTCGCGCCGCCTGTGGCGATGCTCATTGCGGCTGAAATTTACAATCGAATAAAATCGGCTTTTTCAAACATTTTTGATAAGGAATTGCCAAATTATCCGAAGGAAACTTGATGCAAAATTTCCCGACAAAAGAATATCTCAAACTGCTTGACAGCAATTTGGTTACTGAAGAAACGCGCCAGGCGTTAAAGGAAAGATTGAAGGCAGTGGAAATGCCGCCGCGCTTTTTTGACGAGCGCGAGTTTGAGATATTGAAAGCCGTCTGCGAAACGCTCGCGCCATCAAAAATTGTTCCGCGCTGGTTTGCGGCAAACGAGATTGATAAGCGTCTGGCGGAAAACTCCGGCAACGGCTGGCGTTATGATTCGATGCCGCCCGACGGCGAAAGTTACAAAACAGGTTTGCGGTTGCTGAATGAAACAGCGCAAGAAATTTTTCAAAAGGATTACGCCGCGCTTGAAATCAAAAAGCGGAAAGATATTCTCAAACGTTTTGAGTCCGGCAAAGCTGAACTCAAAGGACAAACCGGTTTCACACCCGCCCGTTTTCTCGAAGAACTTTTTACAGAATTTGCGGAGATTTTTTACAGTCATCCACTAGCGCTTGAAGAAATCGGCTACGTCGGTTTCGCCGACGCGCACGGCTGGCAAGTAGGAGTCCAAAGTCCAGAGAATAAATTACGAATTACAAATTACGAATTACGAGAAAATGAAATCCAAAATCTAAAATCCAAAATCCAAAATCAAGTTGATACTGTTGTCATCGGAACGGGCGCGGGCGGCGCGCCGATTCTTGCGAGACTCGCGCAAGCCGGTTTGAAGGTTGTTGCATTGGAAGCCGGAAAAAGTTTTGATTACACGAAATTTCCAACTGACGAGCGCGAGCAAAATAAATTATTTTGGATTGATGAAAGATTGAGCGCGGGCGAAAATGCTTTGGCGTTCGGAAGCAATAATTCCGGCTGCGGCGTCGGCGGCTCGACGCTGCATTTTACGGCTTACACGCCGCGACCGCAGGCGGACGATTTTCGGGTTTTTTCCGAGTTCGGAGTCGGGCGCGATTGGTGTCTCGGTTATGAAGATTTAGAACCGTATTTCGACGAGCTTGAATGGTTTTTGGGCGTGTCGGGTGCGTCGCCGTATCCTTGGGGAAAGCCGCGGAAAAGAAATTATCCGCTTCCGCCGCTTCCTTTGAACTGCGCGGCAACCTTGATGCAACGCGCTTGCAAAAAATTAAACATTAAAACCGCGCCCGCGCCGAACGCCGCGCTTTCGCAGGATTACTTTCAGGAAAAAATCGGTTTGCGCCGCGCCTGCACGAATCGCGGATTTTGTCAGGCTGGCTGCTCGACTGGCGCAAAGGGCTCGATGGACGTAACCTTTTTGCCACTTGCGATAAAACACGGCGCAGAAATTCGTTCCGAATGTTTTGTTACAGAATTTGAGTTTGATTCAAACGGAAAAATCAAAGCCGTCGTTTATTCCCAAAACGGCGAAATAAAAAAGCAACTTTGTAAAAATGTTTTTCTGTGCGCGGGCGGAATCGAAACGCCGCGCCTGCTTTTAATCAATAATCTCGCCAATTCGAGCGGACAAGTCGGGAAGAATTTTATGGCGCACACGGGCGTGCAAATTTGGGGCGTTTTCGACGAAGAGATTTTTCCACACAAAGGCATTCCCGGCGGTTTGATTTCCGAAGACACACATCGTCCGCAAGACGCGGATTTTGCGAGCGGCTACCTATTGCAATCAATTGGCGTGATGCCAGTAACATATGTTTCGCAGCTTGCGCGGGGCGAGAAAATTTTCGGCTCGGAATTAAATGATTGGATGAGCGCATATAATAATACGGCGGGAATCAACATTTTGGGCGATTGTCTGCCGCATGCGAATAATTTTATGGAATTGTCGGATGAAAAAGACGCGCGCGGTTTGCGCAAACCGCGCGTTTATTTTTCGCACGGCGAGAATGAGAATCGAATGACCGCACACGCCGAAAAGTTGATGAAAGAAATTTGGATTGAAGCTGGCGCAAAGAAAATGTGGGCATTTCAGCGCAACGCACACATTATCGGGACTTGCGTGATGGGCGATGACGCAGCTGATTCGGTGGTCAATAAAAACGGACAATCGTTTGATGTGTCGAATCTTTACATCTGCGACAACTCGATTTTTCCGAGCGCGTTGTCGGTCAATCCGGCATTGACGATTATGGCTTTGGCTCTGCGGACGGCTGACAAGTTTCTGTCCAAAGTCTAAAGTCCAAAGCCCAAAGTCAATACGGGCTTGGATTGCTTTGGACATTGGATTTTAGACTTTGGACTTTGGACTTCATTTATGGCTAAAAAAGGATTTCTCGATATTGTAAAAAAAGAAAAAAGCGACGGCGAATACTCCGGCGACGAGTTCGGCGGCGGGCGCGGAACGGACGGCAGCGGTATGCCGACGGGCAAGCCCGGCAATTTTATGTTTGCGACGGGAATCGAATGCTCGTATCCAACGATAAACAACGGCAAAATCCGGCGTGACCTGCTTGAAGAATGCGGGCATTACGAGCGCTTTGCGGAAGATTTGCACCTTATAAAAGACTTGGGCTTAAAGGTCGTGCGCTACGGTTTGCCATATTACAAAATGAGCCGCTCTGAAGGCAGATACGATTGGGAATTTGCCGACGAAGCAATGAAGCTCATTCAAAAATTGGAGTTAATTCCGATACTCGATTTGATGCACTTCGGCGTTCCCGAATGGATTGGCGATTTTCAAAATCCCGAATTACCCGTTCATTTCGCTAAATTTTGCAGCGCGGTCGTCAAGCGTTATCCGTGGGTGCGCTATTATACGCCGGTTAATGAAATTTACGTGACGGCGAAATTCAGCGCTAAAGACGGCGTTTGGAACGAGCAATTAAAGAGCGACCGTGCTTTCGTCAACGCGATGAAACACTGCGTCGCCGCCAGCATTTTGGGAACGCACGAAATCGTCAAGCATCGTAACGATGCAATTATAGTTCAGTCGGAATCAGCCGAATATCTGCACGAAACCTGCGCCGCCGTCTCGGAAGCGACAAAATTAACCAACAAACAGCGGCTGATTTCGCTCGATTTGCTTTACGCTTACCCGCCGGATGCCGACGTCGCGCATTACTTGATGGACAACGGTCTGACGCGCGAGGAATACGATTGGTTTATGGCGGGCGAGCCGCCCGGCTACCAGATAATGGGCAACGATTATTACGGGCGCAATGAGCGAATCTTAAAACCCGACGGCTCAATTTGCACGGCGGAAGACGTTTTCGGCTGGTATCAAATCACCAAAGATTATTACACGCGCTACAAAAAACCCGTGATGCACACCGAAACCAATGTTTTCGAGGCGGAAGAAGCTCCGACGTGGCTCTGGAAACAATGGATAAACATCTTGCGAATGCGCTCGGACGGCGTTCCGGTTCTCGGTTTTACGTGGTATAGCCTGATTGACCAGATTGATTGGGACATCGGGCTTGCCGAAAAAAAGGGCAAAGTCAACGAATGCGGCTTGTATGATTTGAACCGCAAACCGCGACCCGTCGCCGACGCTTATCGAATGCTTTTGGAAGAATACGGGCAAATCACGATTGTGCCGCATGGCGAAGTTTTTGAAACGACAAACGAAGCGGCGCGGCTTAAAGTCGAAGTATGAAGTTTATTGTGAATTTTGAAAGTGCGTTGAGAGAATCTTTCGCGCGAGAAATGAAAGTTGCAACAAGTAAACTTTAAAACGAAGGTGACGGATTTTTATGAAAGAACAGGGAAAACACATCAGCAGAAAACAAAGCGAGACGCAAAATTTAAGGCGAGAGCTACAGGAAGAACAAACCGGAGATTTGCGTTTGCGGCGCGCTATCATCGGGCTATCGCTGCTCGGAATGGGAGTGATGGCGGCGGTTACCCTTTTTCAAACCGGCGTGATTTCGCATCTTCCAGACCCGCCGTTTGAAGATTTTGATTCCGACAAAGTGAATTCGTCCGATACCGCATACGCTTTGGGCGTGCCGGACGGCGCGTTGTCGCTGGCGAGCCTGGCGGCAAACATTCCGCTCGCCGCATTCGGCGGAGCTAATCGCGCCCAAACACAGCCTTTGATTCCGCTGGCGGCTGCCGCGAAATCCACTGTCGAGGCGGCAGTCGCTGGTTGGTATTTCTATCAAATGGCAGCGATTGAAAAGAAATGGTGCGGTTACTGCATCGTTGGTGCGGCGGCAAATTGGGGCATTGCGGCTTTGAGCTTAATCGAAGCGAAAAAGGCTTTGCTGTCGCTTAAAAATCATTCGTGAGATGAGCTAAAGCGTCCGAACGTCAAAGAATAATTGATGAGACTGAAAATAAACGGCACAGCTTTGAATGTTTTTGAGGCAGGCGTAGAAAATTATAATAAAACGCGCCCGTCGCTGGTTTTTCTGCATTACTTCGCCGGCTCATCCGTCGCGTGGACGGAAGTTATCGAGCCGCTCGCCACAGATTTTCACTGCGTCGCGCCGGATTTGCGCGGTTTCGGCGCGTCAGCTTCTACGCCGGAAAATTACGCGGTCAAAGATTACGCCGATGACGTTGCTGATTTAATTTCAGTGCTTACGATTGAAAATTACATCTTGATTGGTCATTCGATGGGCGGCAAAATCGCGCTCGCCCTCGCCGCGAGAAATCCAAAAAATTTGCATTCTTTAATTTTGCTCGCGCCGTCGCCACCGACCGCCGAACCGATAAAAGAATCAGAGCGAAAAAAACTGCTCGCCGCGCACGGGAATCGCTGCATTGCCACCGAAACGGTTTGCAAAGCGGCGGGCGGGAAATTGCCCGGCGCGGTTTTCGCCAGCGCGATTGACGACAATTTGCGAGCTTCGGAAACGGCTTGGAAATGGTGGTTAAAGGCGGGTAGCCGCGAAGACGTTTCGGCTGAAATTAGAAAAATCAATGTTCCGGTTCTTGTCGCGGCGGGCGAAAAGGATGAAGCGATGACGCCGGAACTTTTGAAACGCGAAATCGTGCGGCGAGTCGAAAACGCTCGTTTGTTCGTTGTTCCCGGCGGAAACCATTTGCTGCCGCTCGAATCTGCCGCCGCTGTTGTAAAATTAATTCGAGACAATTGTGAAAATCACTTTAACGATAATCAAAAATCATTCGATACGGGTGAACATACGGAGAATATATTTGATGACGGAAAAGAAAAACATTCAATCAAAAAAAGAACAACAAATCGGTGAAGCGGTCTTTGCGGGCTACAAAGGCGGCGAAGAAATGCCGCTTGCTTCTTATGCAATCTTACTCGGAATTTACAACGCGACGTTTCTCGCGTTGCTGACGGCGGCGCAAAATTCCGAAGACGAATTGTCGGAAAAATTCAGTTTCGCCGATTTGCTGCTGCTCGGCGTGGCGACGCATAAACTCAGCCGCATCATCGCCAAAGACCGCGTAACCAGCCCGTTGCGAGCACCGTTCACAGAATACGTCGAACTCGCAGGACAGAGTGAAATAAAAGAAAAAGTGCGCGGGCGCGGAATGCAGCGAGCCGTGGGCGATTTGCTGACTTGCCCGTGGTGTTTGAGTCCGTGGGTTGCCGCCGGTTTAGCTTTCGGCTTGGTTTTCAAACCGCGAGCGACCAGAATCGTCGCCGGTGTTTTCGCCGCCGCGACCGTTTCGGATTTTCTGCATCACGCCGCCGACGCGGTGAAAGAGAAAAGCGAGTAGAAAAATTTATGGATGATTTAGAAAAATCAATTGTCGCCATCGCTCATACAAGTGAAAAACATCGCTCGCCGGAAAGAGTTCTCTCTGTCGTCCGCGAAGCGCTTGATTTTTTGGGCGGAATGAAAAGGTTTGTCAAAGCGGGCGATACGGTTTTAATAAAGCCGAATCTGACCGTTTTTTATTCGGCGGAAGAAGGCTGCACGACCGACCCGTTAGTTGTCGGCGCGCTCGTTCGACTGGCGAAAGAAGCTGGCGCGGAGCAAGTTATCGTCAGCGAGTCAAGCGGCGAGTTTTTCGATTCGCTTCAATGTATGCAAATTACCGGCGTGGCGGCGGTTGCCGAACGCGAAGGAGCGGAAACAGTGGATTTGGGAAGCGATTCGACCACTAACCGTGATGTCAAATTACCGGGCGGCGAGATCGTTCCACGTCCCGCGCCGATTCTCGCCGCCGATGTGATTATCAATGTCCCGAAAGCCAAAACGCATCATTACGAGCCGGTTTCCGGCGCACTCAAAAATTGGATGGGAACGTGCAATCAGACGTGGCGGCAAGTTCATCACGGCGACGACGATTCGGTTAATAGATTTGTCGAAATTATGGCGCATCGAAAGCCGGATTTGAATGTTGTTGACGCGCTTATCGCGGGCGAAGGCGACGGTCCGATTGCCAATCAACCGCATTGGTGCGGCTGTATTCTGGCATCAACTGATCCAGTGGCGATTGACGTTTCGATTGCGCGTCTTTTGAGTCAGGAAAAATCGAAAATCAGTTTTAAATACGCCGCTGAAGCCGAACGGCAAGGTTTGGGAACGCAGACGAATATCGAATACGTCGGGCGGCAGATTGACGAAGTGAAAATTCCGGCGTGGGGCGGACACGCGGGCTTTGATTATTTGCCGATAAATTTTCTTGTCGGCACGGGCGTTTCATTGGCGGGAACAATTCGGACATGTGAAAAGCGCGATTGATTCGATGCTGCGGCGCAACGATTTGAATAATCTTATCTGGCTCAAAGGAACGCCGACGATTATGATCGGCAATACGGAAGATTCGCAGTTTGAAGAACATCTCAAAGAAGGACCTTATCTGGTTTTCGACGACGCGGCGCGACCGGAATATAAAAACGACGCACGCGTGCATTTTATCCCCGGACATCCGGTTTTGCGTGATGCGATGACCGGATTATTGAAAGGTTTGGGCGCGGACGGCTACGTCGGCGGAAACGCGATAATGGCTTACGAACAGCTTCAGCGCTGGGGACAGCATAATCTCGAATACGGCACGCCGACGCGCAAAGTTTTGACAATTGCGAAACCGCTCGTCGTCGTCGGACTCGCCGTTGCGGGCTTTGCGGTGTTGGGGAAATTGATCGGAAACATTGCGAAGAAATCCGAAGAAAACTAATCGGTTAACGAATCGCGGAAAATTTATTGTCGGTGCGAAGGAATAAAATGCGGAGTGCGAAACATTACTACAATGTCGGGCGTGGATTTTCAAAACGCAAACTTAATATGTTCGGCATCGGCGGCAGCAAAGAGCGGGAAAAAGAATGGGCGGCGTTTGAAGCCGAGGCGCTGCCTTTGATGGCGGACGTTTTTCGCGTGGCAAATTATCTCGCCCGCGACCGCGAGACCGCTGAAGATTTGACGCAGGAAACTTTCGCGCAGGCTTTGAAATCGTTTCATCGCTACACGCCCGACACCAATTGCCGCGCGTGGCTGGTGACGATTTTGTATCATCTAAACAGTAAGCGGAAATACAAATTGGGGCAGCTTAAACTTGTCGAAGATACGGAAGAACAAATTGCCGAGACCGTCGCCTTCGTGCCGTCGATACCGGAAGAGTTAAAGGACGAAGAAATTCTGCAGGCGCTTGAAAAGCTGCCGAAAGCGTTCCGCGATGTTGTGGTTTTAACCGATGTCGAGGAGTTTTCTTACAAGGAAGTCGCTGAATTTATGCAGGTTCCGATTGGAACAGTGATGTCGCGGCTGCATCGCGGGCGAAAGCTGCTGCGCCAGCAATTGACCGAATACGCGCGCAATTTCGGTATCGTTGCTGAAGGTTAAGAAAGAATTATTATGTATTGTCAGGAATTTAGAGAAATGATGGATTCGTATCTCGGCGACGAACTGCTGGTCGAGACAAATCACGAAGTTCTGCGGCATCTGGAAAATTGTCCGGCGTGCCGCAATGAACTCGCGGCGCGGCGCGGGCTGCTGGCGCAAATGCGTTCGGCAGTTAAAGGAATGCCGGAAGTGCAGTTGAATCAGGCGTTTGCGATTAAACTGCGAAACAATTTACGCGAAACCGCTTTGCGTCCTTCAATATGGGAAAAATTGAAAAGTGGCGGATTAAGCGGCACAAGAGTTTTAGCGGCGACAACAGCTTGCCTTTTGTTGATGACGATGTTCGGCGTCGTTTGGTTCAATCAATCGTCGCCCGCGGAAAATATCGCCGCTGTCGGGGAAAATCAAACGAACAAACCCGCTGAGCCTTCGCGCCCGACCGAATCGCCGGTAACGCAAGCCATCCAGATTGCGTGGCGGGAAATGACGCATTTGGCGGTCGGCGACCACAAAAACTGCGCGCTTCATTTTCGGCTTGAGGAAGAGCCGATAACTCTAAAGAAAGCCGCTGAAAAATACGGGAAATTCAACAAGGATTTGGACAAAACCGTCGCTGCCTCTTTAAGTGAAATTTTCCCTGAAAAACAGACGGGCGAAACATCCGGCAAAATTCAGATTTTTGAAGCGCATTCGTGCGTTTTTCAAGGAAGGCGTTTCGCGCACGTCATATTACTTTATCGAAATCGTCGAATTTCCGTACTTGTTACCGAAGCGAATTTTCCGGTTGAAACGGACGAAGAAATTTTCAGCGAAGCAACCGAAGGAATGCTGGCCGCTCGTTTTCGCACGGCTCGCCACGCCGTTTTTGTCGTTTCCGATTTGACGGCGGCGGAAAACGTAACCATCGCGCAAAAGCTGTCGCCCGCCATTCGCCGACATATCGAGCAATCCGAAACCGGAGCATAAATGGATTTTCGCTAGAACCCGACACTTGGCGAAAAAGGTTGAAAGGAGATTGATATGGCAAAACAATTAGAGAAAAAACATCCGCTTGCCGTGCGCTGGCTGCACTGGATAAATTTTCCGCTTTTAACCTTGATGATTTGGAGCGGAATTTTAATTTACTGGGCTAATGCGGTTTACGGCATTAAAATTTTCGGTTACGAATTGTTTCACTTTTTCCCCGCCCGGTTTTATGAATTTTTAGGCGTTCCGTTTCGCCTCGCCGAGGGGCTGCAACTGCACTTTTTCTTTATGTGGTTTTTTCTCATAAACGGAATAATCTACGTGCTTTATTTAGCTTTTTCAGGCGAATGGCGGGCGATTTTGCCCGTTCCCGGTTCGCTCAAACGCGCGGCTTTAGTTACGCTTCACGATTTACACATCGTTAAAAAACTTCCCGCGCAGGGGAAATACAACGACGCGCAGCGCATCGCTTACACGGGCGTGATTGTGATGGGCGCGGCTTCGGTGATTACGGGTTTGGCGATTTATAGGCCTTTGCAGTTGTCCTGGCTGACCAGACTTTTAGGCGGTTACGAATGGGCGCGCTGGCAGCATTTCTGGCTGATGATTTTGTTCGTTGGCTTTTTCGTCGTTCACGTCGCGCAGGTCGCGCTTGCCGGTTGGAGCAATTTTTGCTCGATGGTAACGGGTTACGAAGCCGTTAATACTGAAATGAAAATTCCCGTCTCATCGCTGAACGAAAATGAAGGAGTAACGCCAGTATGAGCGAGAAGGAAAAAAAATCCACTGAAATCGAATCCGAAGTTTTGCTCGAAAAAGTTCGTGAAATCGAATCGGCGAAACAAATAGCCGGAACTTCCGACATGCAAAATTCCGATCGCAACAATACCGCTAAAATCCTCAACGAAAAGCGTGAATTGAGCGAGCCTTTAAGCGACGAGGAATCGAAGCGCCAAATGTCGCGGCGTTCGCGGCGTAACTTTTTAATCGGCGGCGCGACGGCGCTTGCAGGCATTTTCGGCTGGCGCTTGATGCCCGATGAAACCAAACAAAATCTTTTCCGGCGCGCGTTTGAGTTTAACGAAAAAGTCAGTCAAATCTTTTACAGCCCGAAACGACTCGCGCCGGAATTTCCGCGTGAACTTGCCGGAGTGCGGGTCAACGGGATGGAAGGTTTAGGCGGAGATTTCAATGCGGCGGATTGGCGTCTGCGCGTCGGTGGTCTGGCGAACCAAAGCGAGGATTTGATTTTAACTTTGGACGATATAAAAGCTCTGCCGCGCGTCGAGATGACGACCGAATTAAAATGTATCGAAGGCTGGAGCATCGTCGTTAATTGGACGGGCGCGAGATTCTCCGATTTTATCGCAAAATATCAACCGAAAACACGAAACGGAAACGCGCCCGACATAGAAAATAATCCCGAAAATTTATTGCCGTATGTTTCTTTGACAACGCCGGACGAAAATTATTATGTCGGCTGGGATTTGCCGAGCATTCTGCATCCGCAAACTCTGCTTGCCTACGAGATGAACGGCGCGCCTTTGACGATGGAGCACGGCGCGCCGCTGCGTCTGGCGACGGCGACCAAATACGGCATCAAGCAAATCAAACGCATCGGGCGCATCGAATTTACCAACGTTCGACCGCCGGATTTCTGGGCGGAACGCGGCTACGATTGGTATGCGGGTCATTGAAAATTTCAAAGATATGATTGGCGGGAATAAACGCCAACCTTTTCGGCATTACTAAATCAAAAGCAATGTTTATAAACTTTTTTATAAACTTTGCTGGAGAAATTTATTATGAATTACAAAATTTTGTTCGTTTTTACAGTTGTTTTAATTACGACAGCTTTAGTGGCTATCGGCTGCACACGCTCGATTGCGTCCAGACAAAACGGTGAATCGGCACTCGCCGCAACCGACGATAAAGATACGAATAATAAGCCGTTATTAACGGACGAAAATTCGTTCGTGCCGCTGGTCGCTGACAATAATGCCGATGCGAATGCCCGAGACGTGCTGATCGCAGCAAGCAAGGCGAAACCCGCGCCCGCGCTTTCCACCGGGCAATGGCTCAATTCGGAGCCGACTACAATTGAAAATCTACGCGGGCGCGTCGTGCTAGTGGATTTCTGGACGTTCGGCTGCTACAACTGCCGAAACACGCTGCCGACGCTTAAAAAATTTGACGCTTCCTACCGCGACAAAGGCTTGACGATTGTAGGCGTTCACACGCCCGAATCCGATTACGAAAAGAAATTCAGTAACATTCAAGATGCCGTTAAACGTAACAGCATCAAATATCCGGTGGTCACCGACGCAAACGGCGATACGTGGCGAGCATACAACGTCGAAGCGTGGCCTACCGTAGTTATTCTCGACAAACAGGGACGCATTCGTTACACGCACATCGGCGAGAGCGCATACGAGATGCAGGAAAAGGTTATAAAAACGCTTCTTGCCGAAAGCGAAACTAAAACCGCGGATTTGAAAACCGAAGAATATAAGGGAGAGAAAATCGTGAAAACAGAAGCCGAATGGCGCAAGGAACTGACTAAGGAACAATTTTATGTATTGCGCGAAAAGGGAACCGAACGCGCTTTTACGGGCGAGTATAACGACAATCACGAAGACGGCGATTATTACTGCGCGGCGTGTCACCTGAAACTATTCAGTTCCAAAGCCAAATTTGAATCCGGGACGGGCTGGCCTAGTTTTTATCAGCCGGTTGCCGCCGCGAATGTGACCGAAGAAATTGATAACAGTTTCGGCTCGTCGCGCACCGAAGTTTTATGCAGCCGCTGTCATTCTCATTTGGGTCACGTTTTCGACGACGGTCCGAAGCCGACCGGCTTGCGCTATTGTATGAACTCGGTGGCGCTCAAATTTGAAAAGAAACCGTAACATTAAATGTCGGCTGAAATGCGGGTTTTATAAATTTTGAAATTAAGATGAAAGCGATACCGCTTTTGTCTTGCAAAAAGGTTAGTTTTTATGTCAATTCAATTCTTTAAATTTCTTGCCGTTCTTTTATCGGGAAGCATACTGTTTGCAGCATGCAGCAAACTTAATAATTCTATTGAAACTGTTGCCGCGCAATCAAACGACGGCGCGACAGTCCCGAAGCCGATTTTATCTTCAACGCCGAAAACGCCTGCGAAAGGCGAACAAACCGCCGTGTTTACCGGCGGCTGTTTTTGGGGTTTGGAAGCCGTCTTTGAACACATCAAAGGCGTCAGCGACGTAACGAGCGGTTATTCGGGCGGAACGGCGAAAACGGCTGATTACGAAATGGTCAGCGCGGGCAAAACCAGACATGCCGAAGCCGTAAAAATCACTTACGACCCGGCGCAAGTATCTTATCAACAACTGCTCAAAGTCTTTTTTGCAGTCGCGCACGACCCGACCGAACTGAATCGTCAGGGACCGGACACTGGGACGCAGTATCGCTCGGCAATTTTTTATTCTGACGACGAGCAGAAACGGCTTGCCGAAAACTATATCGCCGAACTGACGAAGGCGAAAACTTTTCCCAAACCGATTGTTACTCAAATCAATGCCCTCGACGCATTTTACAAGGCGGAAGATTATCATCAGAATTATCTTGTCCGCCATCCGAATGAGCCGTATATCGTTATTAACGACCAGCCGAAGGTGGAAAATCTGCGTAAGCAGTTTCCCGATTTGTATGTTTCAAAATAGTTTTTCAAAGCAGTCTTAAAAATTATGTTAATCAAAATCTTTTCGCTGTCATTGATAATTGGCGCGTTGTGTTTCAACGCCCGTTCGCAGGAATCAATGACGAGCGTCGGCAAAACTTCCGTCAACATTGATACATTGGTTTCCGCCGAAGATGCGGCAAAAAACGCTTTGAACGTCGGCGCGAAAATGCCCGCGTTCAGTCTGGAGGACGCGAACGGCAAAATCGTCGAGAGCCGTGATTTATTAAAAGGGGGAAATCTCGTCGTCGTTTTCTATCGCGGCGCGTGGTGTCCGTTTTGCAATCTCTATTTGCGAAATTTGCAGAAAAATATGCCGCAGATAAAAGCGGCGGGCGGAAATCTGGTTGCCGTCTTGGTCGAAAATCCCGACAACTCGCTCAAGGTTTCCAGGAAAAACAAACTCGATTTTACCGTCTTGAGCGACCCGAATTTAACAACGGCGCGAAAATTCGGCATCGTCTATCAAATGCCGAAAGAAACCGACGAGCTTTATAAAACGCGCGGCTTGGATGTCGCCAAACATAATGAGATGGAAAAAGCGGAGCTGCCGCTCTCGGCAACCTACGTTGTCAACCGGAAAGGCGAAATCGTTTACGCATATCTTGAACCCGATTACAAAAAACGCGCCGAGCCGCAGACGATTATCGAAACGCTTTTAAAGATAAAATCGCCCGCGTTAAAAAAGCATTGATTTTGAGCGACTTTTACCGCTGAAATTTGGAGCAGTTACAAAATGTAACCTAAATAGATTGGAGAAGAATTCTAAGTTCAAAAAGGAGAAAATAAATATGAAACGGATTACCGCGTTTATGACAGTTTTATTTTTGGTTCTCGGTATCGCCGCGACGAACAGTTTCGCTCAGGACGATATGATGAAACAAAACAATACGATGACTAAGCAGCGCAATACGATGATGAGTAAAAAAACAACGATGCGTAAAAAAACTATGATGAAAAAGAATCGTAATGCTCGAAAACATCGCAAAAATCACAGTCGCCAAGGCAGAAGTAAAATGATGATGAAAAAATCAACTATGAAATAAAAAATTAATTAATTTCAAACCAGATTGATAGAAATACCAAACGCATCATTATATTATTAAAGAAGGACGACACGCGTCGTCCTTCTTTTCTGTGCGGCAAACGTGTTTACACTCATTTTGCTTTAAGATGTTTCTCCATAAACGGATGGAGAACGCGAGCCATACAATTTGTCGACGCCATCTACGGGAAGACCGAACTTTGTTTGCATTACAACCCGCGAAGGAGGCTCGTTCCAGGGCATTACTCCCAGAACTAATTTCGGGATGTTGATGAAAACATCCGTGCCGCTGCGCTTGACCACTGCGTCCAGCGGAATATAAGTGTCCGTCTGGAAAATCAATCCGCGCGGCACAAGCAAGTAGCCTTCGGTTTCTTCCGCAGCTTCGACGACTTCTTCAACCGTGCCGATTTCTCCGTGGTCAGAGCCATACACCTTATCGCCCGGCTGCACGCTTGTCGCCGAAGCGTCCACGGCGGCGAGGAATTCGTCCACCGTTATAACGGCGTTGCCGATGAGCGGGAAGTTCACGCGAATTGAAGCCTCTGTGCCAAAGGGAATTGCCGATTCAGAATCGGTCGTGTGCTAAAACAACGGGTCAATGGGAACGACTTTTTTTGCCGCTAACGATAATTTCTTTCCCTTCCCGGATGTGTTTTCTGAAAAGACGACTAAGCAATTTGCGAATTTTCGTGAAAAAAGATTTTTCGTTTTTGAATTCGATACGATCGCACTTCGTCCAACCACTATTGTGCCGGATTCAGTTTTCGCAAATTTAGGATTCGTGCGTTGCGGCGCGGGTACAAATTTCATTTCACCGGAAGCGATCTCGTAAACGTCTAAGTAACTGCGCCAAACACTTTTCAGTTTTCTCCAAGTGATTACTTCGACCCGGCGCGCCTGACCGAGCGAACTGTTCGGCAAGCCCATTCCAAAACGACCAGCAATAAGGGGAGAATTAAAACGCATGAAGCGCCAAACTGCAAATCGATTTGCAGTTTGGCGGCTTCATTCCGCATCCATCGTCGCTAGTGATAACCGTTATTTCGCCGTTTTCTGATTTTTCGATGTCGATGATGACCGCGCGAGCTTTTGCTTCAAATGCGTTATCGACCAATTCGGCAAGCGCTGACGTAATGCTTTTATAACCTGCATCGCGCGTTGCTTCAATAAACCGCTCCAAAGCAATAATGCTATGAACTCCGAATTTTTTCATAACCTTTTATTTTTAATCGCTAATTTTCAATAAAAAAAACTTGGCATTTTAAATGTATCAACGAATTTTTCGGAATGACCATTAAAAATAAATATGGGGGCTTCATTTATGTCAAGCACAGGTGCTGTATTAATTTTGAATAATAATTCTCCTTAAGCTATTATTTTTTCGATGAAAAAATATCTAAAAGCTTCCGAAATCGCAGTCATATTTAATGTCAAGCATGTAACAGTTAGTGCTTGGTTAAAGCGGGGATTATTCCCGAACGCGAAATTAGAGGAAACTCTGTTAGGCAAGGTCTTGTTAGTTCCAATGAAAGATTTGAAAAATTTCTTAAAGCCTCAGAAAGGCAGACCTTCCGATAAAAATAATAAGAAACCTACATAATCAATTAAATTAGAACAGATAAATATAAGATATAGGGGGGTGTGCTTACATGAACTAATTGCGTTGCTTGGCTGCACATCTACTAAATTGATCTCAGCCTTCTATCAAGTAGCCTGCCCGCTTCCAGCTCACACTATTTGTAAACCGCCTAAGAAATTTTTTTTACACATTGTAAAGATTTTGCTCAAGTTACCGCACAGAGTGTAGAAGGCGCGAATAAACCGTAGGACCCGCTAATTGGGGAATCGTTGGTTTACACAGCTTTTAATAAATAAGGAGCAAATGATATTTATGAAATCGGATGAATTTACTAAACAAGCAGGGCAGCCTGCGGATTTAACCACGGCTTATCACGAAGCAGTCCACGCCGTAATGGGGTATCTGCTCGACATACCCTTCGAATATGTCACCATCGAAGAAAAAGGCGAGTTTCTTGGGCATGTAAGATTTCAACCAGATGTTACAGACTATTTAGATTTGCAGGGTTTTAAGAATTTTCACCGCAACGGTTTCCGACCTTGTGGTTTCGGGAAAAAGCGGGACGTCCTTATAAAATCCTCGGTCAAAACGTACGTCGAATTAATGATGCTGATTTCGGCAGCGGGCTTCGTGGCACAATTCTTGTTCGAAGGGAGGGGTATAGATAAACTCCTTGTACAGTGGTTGGGCACTTCCGACCAAGAGGAGTTCGCAGATTTGGGCAGACCCATTACCGGGTTGGAGCCGGAATATATTAGTTACTGCCAATATATGATGGAGCGAACTTGGAATATTATGACAGTACCGGCACATGAGATTGTCGTCGAAGCATTAGCAAACAGGTTATTTATCGAAAGAACTATTTGCTATCGTGACGCCCGCGCTATCATTAAGTCGAGTTTCGACGAACTGCGTGGGGATATTCTTGCGGATTATAGTATAAAGATTTTCAAAACCAGGGAGGAAGTATAGTAATGGAACGTGAATGCTATATAAATTCAGTCAAGAAAGTAGTGTCTGATGTTATAGCCCATAAACAAAAGATCGAAAAATTCGAGCGGTATGTCCTGACCTCGCCAGAGAAATTTATTGAGTGGCTAACACTGATGACCAAGACAAGGAAAGTTTGTTACGAAATTATCGGAATCAAATACGGCTATGATGCTGAAAGTCTAAAGCTTGTGGGATCTAGGGCGCCCGCCGAACATGAGCTGGAAGCTTTTGTCCGCGGCTTAATCGAGTTCCTGAACGGTTACTGGTTTCTGTGTTTATGTCTAGACACCGCATTGGATTCTTTCAATAGTGCGATACAGGCTGGAAAATCTGAAGCCGGGGCAATGGCCACCTCCGTCAGGAACGTATTTAGGTTAAGGGAGACACTTCCGCCAACGCCGGTGATGAAGACTATCTTTGAGAGAAGGCTTGACCTTCGGTCCCTTCAGGAGGACTTGTTTAAAACAGCAGGTTGGGTTAGAACGCAGATTAAGATTGGCGGAAGCAGGAAACGGCTTACGGATTCACTGAAAGTCCGACACAATGGACAAAGTGAAGAAACGAATTTCCTGGAAATTCTTCCTGGGGCCGTGGTGGTAGGCCTTAGTAAAGTTGAACCCGGAAGGTATCAAACTATAACTGATTCGGCGAGGGCATTGGTTAATGCCACGACTAGAGAGATTGAAAATGACCAACCCGTTGATTGTAAACACAACGAACTTGAAGCCAAGTCGCAGAATGCATTAAAGAAAAAACTGGGCGTTCAAATGGAAGACAATGGCCTTGGACTGGGGAAGGCAAGCAGGCTTATAAAGGAATTCGAGGAGCGTGAACTTGCGCGGCTAGATTTGAAACAACTTACCATGGCAGCAAAATTCGCCTCGAGGGAAATCGAACTAATTGAACTACTTCTCCAGACGCCTGATGCGTCTGGCAAGGAACAGGCAGAACAGATGGGTATCGATCGCAGCACTGTATACGTGCTGAAAAAGAGACTAAAGGATAAGGTTCAAATCCACACTCAAAAAAAATAAATCCCTCCTTGTAAAGATTTTCCTCTTCTTACGGCATAACGTTTAGGGGGGGGGAAATCTTATGACAACTTTCATAGCAATCTATCGAGGCGACACCGTCGCCGACGCGAAACTTATAGCAGTCAGCGCTGATCCTGAACTGGTCAGCCGAATTGTGTCCAGTCTTTCAAAACAGGAAAACCATTTCTCCGGCGATGACGTGTTGGACACTCTCGAGAGTGTCCGACGCAGAGCCTTGGAGTTTATAGAAGAGGAGTTAAACGATGAACGAAGATAAAGAAAAAAATGAATTAAAGGAAAACAAAGAAGAGAAGCCGAGCGCATTCGATCCGGCGAATTACAGGCTTTCGCAGGACTTTCAGGAAAACCTCGGAGTTAAAAAAGCGCTGCTTACAGTGCCGGTACGCAAACCGGACAAGCAATGGTTCGTCCGAACCCACCCAGATGAATCATATTGCATGACCGTCGCCGTTATCGAAATGAAAGAGGATCGAGAAACATTTCTCGTCGACCCGAAACTGTGTGACGACCTGATGCCGGAGATTATGCCGAAACTTCTGGTTACGACAATTAACCGCGCTGGCGTCCCGTTTCTGTGGCCCATCCGAAACGCCGGAAACGAAGGGCGTCAAGACGAATGGAGCCGAACCGCACGAATAGCGGCAAGCATGGCGAGAGACCGATGGGTACGGGTGTCTCCCAATATGTCGCTTGGCGCTTACGAAGTATTTCCGGCAAGCGACAGTCTGCCTGCACCGGAGTGGCCTGACGTTGATTTCGGCAAATTGCTGGGGATAGCTTTCGAGGGCAGGATCATAGATTCTCTGGACCATGAAATCGTTCGCAAACTAAGGGGGAAATTTTAATGAAAATTGGAAACGGTGAATTCGATGAAATATGGCTGGTGGACTTCGAGTTCAGTCAGGATTCCGGTGAAAATCCGGTGCCGCTTTGCGTAGTCGCCAAGGAACTGGCAACGGGAAGGGTATTCAAACTGTGGCGCGACGAAATGGAAAGACTGCATACGTCGCCGTACCCGACGGGCGCGTCTTCTTTGGTCGTAGCCTATTACGCAAGCGCGGAAATCGGATGCCATCTGGCTCTTGGCTGGGGGGTGCCCGTTAATATCCTCGATTTATATGTCGAGTTCCGCAATACGACCAACGGAAAGTACCCGCTCTGGGGAGCAAGTCTTATCGGAGCCTTGACTTGGTTCGGGCTGGACGCTATCGAAGCGTCTGATAAAGTCACGATGAGGGAACTGGCGATGCGGGGCGAGCCTTATACAGAAGTTGAGAAGCGGGCACTGTTGGACTATTGCGAGTCGGACGTGGATTCGCTTATCAGATTGCTTAACCGAATGATTGAAGCGGGAGTATTCGATGAAAAATAAAATAAAAATAGCACACGCAATACAGCGCGGTCGATATATGGCTGCCGCCGCAAAAATAGAACATACGGGAATCCCGATAGACGTCGAATTGCTGTCAAAGTTGCGGGACCAGTGGAATGACATCCAGACTCAACTAATAGAACGAATCGATGCCGATTTCGGTGTGTATGAGGGAACGACGTTTAAGTCTGACCGTTGGGCAAAGTGGTTAATAGCGAACGGCATTCCGTGGCCGCGCCTGTCATCGGGCAACCTTGCAATGGACGACGATACTTTCCGCGAAATGGCGAGGGCTTATCCGAAGGTATCGCCCATCAGGGAATTGCGCGTTTCGCTGTCGCAAATGCGTTTGCTGGATTTGGCAGTCGGAAAAGACGGGCGCAATCGAGTGATGCTGTCGGCATTCAGAGCCAAAACCGGTCGCAACCAACCGAGCAACAGCAAGTTCATTTTCGGACCCGCCGTCTGGCTCAGAAATCTTATAAAACCCGCTTCCGGTAAAGGATTGGCATACCTCGACTGGAGTCAGCAGGAGTTCGGCATTGCCGCAGCGCTGTCGCGCGACGAGAGCATGATCGACGCATACATTTCCGGTGATCCGTATCTGGCTTTTGCGATTCAGTCCGGAGCGGTTCCCGAGGATGCGACGAAGGCAACGCACGGGGCTGTCCGCGAACAATTTAAGGCGTGCGTGCTCGCCGTGCAATACGGTATGGGAGCGGAGTCTCTGGCGCTTCGGATCGGGCAGACGGTTTCGCTGAGCTCGCGATTTGCTGCGAAAGCATCAGGACACATATAGGACATTCTGGAGATGGTCCGATGCGGCTGTGGATTACGCAATGCTTAATTTATCATTGCCGACCGTTTTCGGCTGGACGGTCAACGTCGGCACTAACACGAATTCAAGGGCGCTTCGCAACTTTCCGATGCAGGCTAATGGCGCCGAAATGCTGCGCCACGCCTGTTGTATGGCGATTGAACGCGGCGTGAAAATATGCGCGCCCATCCATGACGCGATTCTCATTGAAGCTAATGCAGATGAACTGGAAAAACATATTGAAATCGCAAAGCAGGCGATGTCGGACGCGAGCGCACTCGTGCTCGATGGTTTCAGGCTGAGGTCCGATGAAAAGGTCGTTGTTTACCCCGACCGTTATGGGGACGATCGGGGTAAGGAAATGTGGGACGCGGTGGTCTCGTTACTGAAATGAACAGCCCAGGCAGTTCATTTCCTTTATTTACGTCATAGACAGATTAAGTGTTAGCAAAAAGATTTTAATAGATGGAGATTTACAGTTTATGGAAAAGGAAAAAGATTTCGCACAATTTCGATTCGACCAAAGCAAAGAAGAAAAGTCGCTCGTAACTGTTAAAAAATTACCGAGGCATAAGGCTGGCGAGAAATTTCTAAAGGGACCGATACCCAGAAAGTGGCTTGAGGAAGCGGCAAGACTGCCCGGAAAAGCACTGCACGTCGCCATTGAACTCTGGTTCTGGGCGGGCATCATCGGACCACACGGAATAAGGCTGAAAGGAGCAAACTTATTGAGCCTCGGCGTAAAACGGCACTCCGGATACAGGGCTATTAACGAACTGGAAGGGGCGGGCTTGATTTCCGTAAAGCGCGTCGCCGGAAGAAAACCTGTCATTAACCTTAACGACATTAGCAGTGCAGGGAAGTAACGGGCTTATTAGAAGTCGATTTTCGATTTTTACTCAAGGTACCTGTCCTTTTGCGGGCGTTTAAACTAGCTTCAGGGCTAGGGAAATTTTCCGGCTGTAAATAATTGGGGAGCAAAATTTACAGCCGTTTTGTAACAGCCGGATTTCTGCGACTTATTGCTCTTTGGCATAAAAGTTCCGGCTGTTACGAATAAATAAAACATGCGGATTCCTATTAATAAAACCCTGGATTTTGTAATAACGACTGCTGGTTTACGCGGAGGTTAAAACGAAGCGGCAATGTATATGTATATAGAATATTGAATGATTTTTTGAGGATTTATGAAAGTTGATTACCAGAATATTCCGAAGTTTCTGACATTGAATGAGGTCGCCGAGTTGGTAAGGCTCAAGCCGCGCACAATCTATGAGATGGTGGCGCAAAACCGCATACCTTATCGAAAGGCGGGGCGGGTCTTGATTTTCGAACTCGGTGAAATTCTCGAATGGACGAAAAATAATACCAACTAAAGATGATAGTAAGCCGGCACCGATGCTATCATGCGGTCACTCCTGATGGCTGCAACCGAGAAGGAGAAAAATATGTCAGTTTATAAACGAAATGGATTGAAAACAACACGCTGGTACTATTACTTTCGCGTGCGTGGCGTTCGCTACCGAGGTGCGATTACAGAGGCAAGAACGAAGCAGCAGGCGGAACAGGCAGAAGCGCAAATCAAGCAACAAATCTATGAAGGGCGGTTCGGGAAATCCGCTTCAGGCAAAGAAAAGTTTTCCGAGTTTGTCGAGAACACATACTTGTCTTGGGCAAAGACGAACAAGCGTTCCTGGAAGAATGATTTTTATGCCGCCCCCTCTTTGGTAAATTATTTCAAAGGGAAAACATTAACCGAAATTACTCCCGTTATGATCGAAAAATTTAAAACCGACCTGAGCCAGACAATCACACAGCGGCGCTTGATTCGCAGCCGCGCTTCGGTGAACAGGCATCTGGAAATGCTCAGCAAGATTTTTAATCTGGCGATTGATTTCGGTAAGGCGGATGGGAATCCGTGCAATAAGGTAAGCAAGTTCAAACTCGATAACCAGCGCTTCCGTTATCTGCTTCCTGAGGAGGAGCCTCTTTTAATGGAAGTGCTGAAAGGCGAACGCGCGCATTTACAGCCAATGGTAGTAATCGCAATCGGCACGGGTCTGCGGTTAAGGGAAATGCTGTCTCTCCGCCGCAATCAGGTGGATTTCTCCCGAAATACGGTTACGGCGGTTAAAACCAAAACCAGCCGCAATCGTGAAATCCCGTTGAATGGGGATGTTCTGAACGTTCTCAGCCACCTTTGTAAAGGAAAAGCCAGTAGCGAATATTTATTTGAGAATCCCAAAACCGGCAAGCACGTTACGGAGGTAAAAACCGCTTTTCGGACGGCTTGCCGGCTGGCTGGAATTTGCGGGCTGGTATGGCACGATTTAAGGGCTACTTTCGGCACGAGGCTTGGGGAAGCCGGTTTTGACGCCTTTACAATAGCCGACCTTATGGGACACTCGGACGTTCGCACTACGCGGCGTTACGTCAGGGTGACTGAGCGCAACAAGCGAGAGGCAGTCGAAGCCGCTAGGCTTCAAAATAACAAAGATGTCCACAAATTAGCCACAAATAGAAAACGACTGCCAATGGCGGCAGCCGCAAACGTTTGATAATAATGGTCGGGGCGAGATGATTTGAACATCCGACCTCACGGTCCCGAACCGTGCGCTCTACCAGGCTGAGCCACGCCCCGTTAATTCGACCTACCGATTTTATGTTACCGCCGTCGGTAAGTCAAACGATACGATTAACAGTGGTTTTTATTGTAAAACTCAAATTGATTTAATAGTAGCAACAAACTATTTTTAACCTTCAACCGCTTCGACTTCTTTTCTGCCGAAACGTGACTTTAAGAATTCGATTAACGGCGGCAAAATTGATAAAAACACAACGATGATAACAACCTTTTCAATATGGTCTTCGAGCCTGATACCAAAGGCATCTTCGATAATTTTACCCATAAAGTACCCGGCTAAAACCATACTTGTAATCCACAACGCACCGCCGAGCAAGCTAAAAGTCAAAAATCTAGCATAAGGCATTTCGGTAGCGCCAATAACCATCGGCGCAAAAGTGCGGACAATGGGAACAAAACGTGCCAGCAGAATCGTTTTCGCACCGTGCGTTTCAAAAAACTTCTTGGCTTTTTCGACGCGGCTCGGCTTAAAGATGAACGAATTTTCACGATTAAAAAGCCTTTTGCCCATTGTTCTGCCCGTCCAATAACCGGTACTGTCGCCGAGAACAGAACCGGCGAAAAACGCGACCAAAACTAAAATAATGTTTAATTTGTCAGGCAGAGTCCGCGCCATCAAACCCGAAACGACCAGCAGCGAATCGCCGGGCAGAAAAAATCCGACTGCCAAACCCGTTTCGGCAAAAACAATAAAAAACAATCCGAAATAAACAAAACCGCCGAGCCAGCCGAGCAAAGTTTCAATCAATACCTTCGGATTGAGATAATGCAGTAAATCTGTAATTGATTCCATAAAACAGCGGCGAGAGGACATTGATGAGTGATGAGTTTTGACTTTTAACGCACCGCTTATCACTCATCGTTCACCGTTAATTCAGTAAGACTTTACCCTCCAGCAGGCAATAAGCCCGGAGGCAGTGGCGCTTCGGGAACAGTGATTTCTTTCGCTTTTTCAGGGTCAAGTTGTTTGAGTTTATCCAAGGCTTCGGTTGCAGCCGGCGGCATCGGAATGGGCTTGCCTTCTAAATCTTTACTCTCGCTTGCCGTTTTCGCAATGTTGTAAAAAAGGACGGCGGCTTCGGCTTTCTTGCCTTGCTTTTCATAGACTTTCGCCAATTCTAAATTGATTGTTTCCTTAGCCAAAATCGGGTCTTCAAGCGCGATTAATGATTCATACAGCGCAGCGGCTTCATCAAATTTTCCTTCATCGGATTTCACTTGTGCCAGCGCGAATTTAGTAAGTGTTCCGACTTCGCCATTCATTTTAGATAATTCTTCAAGTTCGGGCAGCGCGGCGGCGCGGTCAAGTTTCAGACGATTGACCGCAGCGAAATAACGGGCTTTTTCCTTAACCGGACTTCCGAATTTATCGGCAACGGTTTGAAATTCATTGATGGCTGCTTCGGTGCGTTCGCGTTCGTTGTTATAAACTTTTCCCGTAAAATTGGCGGGTGTCGGCTGGGTCTTGACCGGCGCCGTCATCGTTTCGATACCTTTGCCAAGAGCGGTCTGCCCGGCTGTGTCTGAGCGTTGATTCCAAGTGTAAAAGATTGCGAACAGCGTTGCCAAAACAGCAAGTGCGGCAAGCGCATAAAGAATATTTTTCCCTTTGCCTTCAAATTTCCTGCCGTAATCTTCTACTCTTCGATTGACGTTTGACTGAATATTGTCTTCATAAACAATCTTTGGTTTGTCTGCTTGAACCGGCATTTTAAATTGTTCCGGTATTTGTCTTTTTTTTCTAGCCATTTTTTGCAATTATTTCTCGCTTGTTCGTTATATAATCGGTTGAAAGGTTTTTTTTGAATTTTTGTGAAAGAGTCAATTTATCTTAAAAGCCGACCGAGAGCAAGCGGGAACAAGTCAAAAGTAAAAAGTAAAAGGGTAAAACCGAGAATCTGAAAAATTTTATTTTTTTCGGGAACAATTTTAGAAAAGCGGTGTCTAATAAAATAGCTCGCGGAAAATCTTGGAATGAGCAATTTGAAATTTTCCAATTTATGGGCGGAAAAAAAGCAGGAGACGTTCTTCGGTATGTCAATCATATTTGACCGTGAAGAATTAGCGAGCGTTGCTTTGGCAACCGGTTCTGCTTCCGTCTGCTCGGCTGAAACAGGGTTCATTGAAAAATTAAAAAACGGCGATGCCAACGCTTTCGATACGCTCGTTACGCGCTACGGCAAAGACATTTACGCTTTGTTGTTTCGCATTACGGAAGACGCCGAAGAAGCCGGAGATTTGACGCAGGAAACTTTTTTGAGCGCTTTAAAGGCGATAAAAAAGTTTCGCGGCGAAGCGGATTTAAAAACGTGGCTTTTTCGAATCGCCATCAACGAATCGCGCAACCGTTTTCGCTGGTGGAAACGCCGGCGACGCGAGCGAACCGTTTCTCTGGATGCGCCCGTCGGCGAAAGCAACACGACTCTCGGCGAAACATTCGAAAGCAATTTCGGCAACCCGGAAGAAAACATTCTTCAGCGAGAGCGACAGCGCATTTTGAGCAAAGCGTTACAGGACTTGCCGGAAATCTTCCGCGAAACAATTGTTTTGTGCGACATTGAAGGTTTGAGTTACGAAGAAATCGCCACCGTTTTAGAAATTAATATCGGAACGGTAAAATCGCGCATCGCCCGCGGACGCGAAGAATTGAGACGAAAGTTAAAAGATATTTGAAATTGGTCTTTGGTTTTCGGACTTTGGTCTTTGTTTTTTCAAAGACCCAAAACCAAAATCCTAAGACCAAACAAGTGGATGATTGACTCGCCCCGGTTTCACTTTAATTTAACCAAAATCGGTGCCAACCAAATGGTCAAGGTGACGAAAATTTCGGCGCGGGTTTTTGAAAAGCAAAACGAGCGGATTCGGCTTTTATTTGAAAAACAGACCAACAACGCAACGAACGAGGTCGAAGACGCAACAGCTTGCCAATCAAATTCAAAACCGAACAAAGCGTTGTTTTCTGCGCGAGCGGAAAACAGCCGGGGTCAGTGAGTCATTCACAGAGCTAGATGTTAGAGGTTTGAGGCTATAAGTTGACTGAGTTGTGAGTTGACTGAGTTAACTGAGTTTTTTAACTCGCTGAACTCGGTCAACTGGGTCAACTTTTACAAAAATGAAATGTGAAAATTTACAATTTAATTTGGCAATTTACGCGGACGATGTTTTGACGGGCGAAGAACGCGCGGTTGTCGAAGAGCATCTGGCGCGGTGTCCGTTGTGCCGGCAGAAATTGGCTGATTTTCAGTCTTTGCGCAATGATTTGCGCATTCTGGCGCGTCCCGAATTGCCGAATAATTTATTAGCCTCGGTCAGAAACAGCGTTGCGCGGGAAATAAAATCTAGCGAGCGCGAACCGAGCAATCTGTATAAAAAAGATTTTTACGAATGGCTGCAAATGCGCGTTATGCCTTACGGCGTCGGCGCGGCTGCGTCTTTGCTTTTTGGATTTGCGCTTTTATGGAGTTTGCTTTCCGCCGCTAACACGCGACAAAATCTCGACATTGCCAAAAGCGAACCATTTACAAAATCAGGCGTTCTGCTCGCCAACGCAAATCCAAAAGCAATCGGAAATGAATACGAATTAACAGCGAGTGATTTCGCGGCGGCGCGTATCTCGGTTTCAAATGACTCGCCAAGCATCAATCCGAAAGGCGCGTTGGTTGCGTTGACCAAATCGTTTGTGCGCGGAAAAATGAAAGACGATGAAGTCGTCGTCGTCGCCGACATTTTCGGCAACGGCTTAGCTCAGATTGCCGAAGTTGTCGAGCCTTCGAGCGACCGCCGCGCCGTAAGCGAACTCGAACAAGCCCTAAACAATGACCCCGATTTCGCGCCGTTTGTTCCGGCAAATCTTGACGGGCGTTCGGAGACCGTGCGCGTTATTTTCAAAATCCAAAGCGTAAATGTTGATACGAATACGAAATCCACAAAAAAATAGTAGTTATAGGTCGTCGCCGTGCCTGCGTTCTGTTCGGGACGATGTTGTGTTTTCGCTCGCCCGTGTCCGTCGTAACTCATCGTTACATCCTGATAAGTCGAGCTTGTATCTGCTCCGGCGTATTGACGAACAAGCGTCGCCCGATCTCTGCCGTTAAAAGTACTCTTGACGGTTGAATAAACAGTGCCGTTCCAATTCATTACTTCTGTCTTATAACTTCTGCCTAAGATGTCGGCGTAGATTTTCTGCGTTCGTCTGCCTAAGCTAATCGGATTATTGCCTTGCCAATCTTTTTCTATTATCTCTTCGCCCTGAACGGTCGTCACTTGCCCGCCAGCGCAGCCGCAGCCGTCGTAAGAAATGCTCTTGAATGTACCATCTGTATTCGTCTGTTTTGTGACTCTACCTTTCCAATCGTATTCGCTTGCTTGCCACAAAAAGCCGCGCGTCAAATCATCGCCCGATGGTGTCCAATTTGAATCAATCTCTGTCGGCACGGTCGAGCGTTTCGCTTGTCCGAGAATATCGTATTCAACCAGCGAACCCGTCCAGCCGCCCGCGCTGTTCGGCAGTTCGCTTCGTGACCTTCTCACTCTGCCCGCGCCGTCCGTATAGCTTTCCGTCAAAACTTCGTCTGCTCTGGCTGTGATGGTAGTAAAGACTTTTGATTCTGCCAAAATAGCTTCAACTTACTAAATCCCTTTATTATTCATAAAATTATTTTGCAAAAGTTACACTAATTTTTGTCTTTTGCCAGTTACTAATGCTTTCAATATCTTTACCTAGAAAACCTGATTTTTGCGAAGCGGCAAACTCTAGCTCTTGTTTAAGTTTTGTAGGAGTGGGTAGCTGCAGAGTAAGACGCGGATGTGATGTTGATGAAGCACTGGGTTTCAGTTCAACATCAACAACAACCTTTTCATCCCTAAGGGCTATAAACGCAAAACTAGACCAAGAAAGGTCGGTTAATTTATGAGCCGTACCATTTATTCCATCAACTCCAACGGTATCAATAGCCATAAGAAGTTCCTGTAAATTTTGTGGTTTTTTATACTTCTCGGCATATTGGAGAGTTCGCTGAATTTCTGGCAATTCAATTAAGGCTTGAAATATTTCTTGCTTAGTGAAATAGTCCGTAAGTTTGGCTACTCTGCTAGATTTGCTTAAATCTATTTCACCACGCGAAGAGTCATAAAATTCTCCCGGCTTGTTAATATCTAAAGTAATTAGCTTCGATTGCGAATCGGCGTAGTAACAAGTAGAAGAAGCGTCGTCTTCTATAGATATTATTGTTCCAACAACAGATAAAATATTGATACTGAAGAATCGCTCACAACTTCTGGATTTATCTGCCTTTTCAACTCTATCTTCAAAGGTTTTCTTTACATAGTAAGAGAGAAGTTTTTCTTCTTTTCCAGAGCCGAATTTTATGTAAAAATCCTTTGTAGTCCACTGGTATTCTATGTCTTGATAGTTGCCGGTCCAAATTAATTTTTCTTCAGAATTACCGTGGTTATACAATGGATTTTCAGAATTTTTAATGTATGAGTAATTAGTATTTTGATTTTTTTCTTCAACAGCAGGTGAATTTGCACGGTCAGCCGATGTTTGATGACAGCCGATTTGTAAACTACAAACTAAAATAAAATAAATCAAAATAAAGGAACTAAATCTTCTCTGCATATTCACTCCATGTCATAAAAATATTTCGTGTTTTTCTTTAACGTCTCACTGTAGTCTTGAAAAATGTTTGATTACTACCGAGTGCAATTCCTCAGAGCATTCAAGTATTTATTTGCGTAACCTTGTATTTGTCTGACTTTTCCTGGTTTTGTTTTAAATTCACCTGGGTTCACAACTCTTCTGGCATTATAAAAATCAGTTTTCCTATCGTTTACATAATCTGAAAGTTTGGATGTTTCTGTAAATGTCCCATTCTTTAGTCCTTCTATCAAGACTTTAGCCGCAATAATTGGATCTACAATTGTGTAAGCGTTGTTATCATCTAAACCAAACTTTGCATAATTAGAACGATGTGTTAATTGAACATAACCACCACCACGAAAAGTATATCCGTCATTGGAGCCCGGTCTGTTCCCGCTTCCTTCCCTTCCATTGTATTCTTCGGTGTAATAAACTATTTGTGCAGTAATTGCTATGGCAATTTCTTGTAGGAGAAATCCATTTAGATTAATGGTATAAAGTCCTTCCTTAAATTCTCTAAGTTGCGTGAAGTTATTAGTTTCAACTTCTGCTGTTGCTAATGCATATGCAGCTTGAGCTATTGAAAAGCCCTCTTCGTGCGCCTCCGCAAGGATTGCAGGTATTGCTCTTTCACGGTTACTTTGAGCATCAGGTCTTGATTTGTTACTTTGTACCGTAAGTGATGATTTAATGCAATCCTTAGTGTTGTATTGATCCAATATTGATTTAAGGATTGAAAAAGTATCATCTCCCGTATAAGCTGTCGTCTCCCAACCATCACCGCCTTCAGGGTCTTCGGAAAGTTTAATTTCATCACTTATCTCTCTTAAATTGGATACCACTCCCCCCGGCAAGTCGAACCGTAAATTATACCGCTCGACTTTATTACCGTTTCGATACTCAACCTGCAAACTCTCGTTCGTTACCATCCGACACGGCGTGAGAATGCCATCAACCAGCATCTCGCAGCCGTTCATGGCTTGATAAATTGCCACCGAACTATCGTTAAACGGTGACGGAACGCGCTGCCCGACATTCGATTCTCTCAATGTTGGTCTGATTTGCAAAGACGGTCCAATCATTCTGCCAAGCGCGTCGTATTTACCGCTTTCCAAGTCCAAGCCCGACGTTTGCGCTCCGGTCGAATCGGTGAATTTGACTTCTGTGTCGCCCGCGTCTCTGTGTTCCCAAGCGACTTTTTCTTGCGCTTGATTATTGATTGTTATAACCTTCTGTCGGGCAAGGATTGTTCCCGCCGCGCGAACAAAGGTTTGCTCTTTTTTACCCGTCGCGTCAACTTCCGTTATCAACTCTCCGCCCAAAACAGTTGACCGAATGTAGTAAGCGTAGTTAGTCGCATTCCAAGTGTTTGTATCGTAATTCCAACGCTGGTCGCCGCGCTTTGTTTCGCGCCCGTCGCCGTCGTAATGACGATAAATTTGAGATTCGTCGCTCGCGTATTTATAATAGATTCTGCCCGCCGCATCGAAATGTCCGACCGTCGTATCTCGCCCGTCGGCGTCATATGGGCTACCGACAGTATACTGAATGCGGTTGTTGACATACGTAAAAGTTTCTCCGTATTCATCAGTCCAGCGCGTGATGTCCGAGCCGCTCATATGACCAAAAGCGTCATAAGCGAGAGTTTGTCGAAAGGGTAGCGATTGCAGATTGGTTTCCGTTCCGCCTCTTGCTTCGACCGCCGAACGCGCTTCGGTCAATCGTCCGGCGTGGTCATAGCGAAAGAAGTTGTCGAACGAATTATCTACTTCGTCCTGAATGTATCTCAAATCGCCGTTTTGATAATACTGATAGTTTTTCTTGATCAGCGGAGTGCTTGATTTTTGCAACTCAAAGGACGAGGCTTGCAGTCGGTTGTTATAACTCATCTGCATCTGAGTTGTATCGCCATAGCTTAAACTCTTTAACGCGCCCCACGCGCGATATTGCGGATTACTGGCATAACTGGTTACGCCGCCGAAAGCGGTCGCGCCGGCAACTGAGTTTAATCTGCCGACTCGATCGTAAGCGTAATTGATTTGTTGATTATACGGGTCTTTGTAATATTTCAATTGCCCTGACAATGTGTAAGAGTATTCGAGCTTAAAGCTGTTGTTTGGCAAAGGCGCGTTTGGCAAAGAGTCAGTGAAGGCTCTGGTTTCCGAAGTCATCTGTGACAGTTGATTGTATTGGTAAGTTACATTGCCAAGCCCGTCCGTCATCTGCGTTCTATTGCCGACATTATCGTAAGCGAAAGTTGTTGTCGGCGTGACGGGAATTGTTGAACCAACCGGAACTTGATAACTGATTTGTTGCACCAAGCCTTGATTATTATAAGTATAATTTGTGCTTGCTCCGCGCGCGTCCACAACCGATTGGATGCTGTCGTCTAAATTGTAGTTGTAGGTCGTATAAGTTGGTGAGCCGTCAGGATTTTGTTGTTCCGGGCGATGTTGTGTTTTCAGCCGCCCGTGTCCGTCATAGCTCAGAGAAGTTACTTGACTCGTTGCGGTTGATGCTTCGCTCTGCGTAACATCGACAGCTTGGTCGCGCCCGTTAAACTGAGCAATGGTAGTTGAATAAAGGCTTCCGTTCCAATTTAAGATTTCCGTTTTATAGCTTCTGCCGAGAATATCGGCATAGATTTTCTGCGTTCGTCTGCCCAGATTATTCGTCGGATTGCCTTGCCAATCTTTTTCTATAATCTCTTCACCTTGAACGGTTGTTACTTGTCCGCCCGCGCAGCCGCAGCCGTCGTAAGAAATGCTCTTGAATGTACCATCTGTATTCGTCTGTTTTGTGACTCTGCCTTTCCAATCGTATTCGCTTGATTGCCACAAAAAGCCCGTCAAATCATCTCCCGCAGGTGTCCAATTGCCATCTATTTCGGTTGGAACTGTTGAGCGTTTCGCTTGTCCGAGAATATCGTATTCAACCAAGCTTCCTGTCCAACCGCCAGCCGAGTTCGGCAGTTCGCTTCGTGACCTTCTGACTCTGCCCGCGCCGTCAACGTAGCTTTCCGTCAAAACTTCGTCCGCCGCGTCGCCCGTGTTATTGCCGTTTGTATCGGTCACAGTCGAAAACACTCGCGCGTAATTCTGCGCCGTCGGATATTCGTATCTCGTGTATGCGCCCGTGTTGACCAGCGCTTCTTTCGACAATCTGCCGACCAAATCA
>Ga0136617_10000012_pt1 | contig 108016 bp, 104 predicted proteins | sample AntDrymUQ3222106_2_FD_129672 | JGI IMG/M metagenome (GOLD analysis project Ga0136617, IMG submission 129672) | Polar desert sand microbial communities from Dry Valleys, Antarctica - metaG UQ322 (21.06) | ecosystem: Environmental > Terrestrial > Soil > Desert | place: Antarctica: Dry Valley...
CGACTGGGCCACCAGCAACGGCCCCACCAACCTGGCCTTGCTGATGCCGCTGTGCACCCGCGACCACCACTTGGTCCACGACGGCGGCTGGCACCTCGAACTGCACCCCGACCGCACCATCACCCTCACCCGCCCCGACGGCGAGATCCACTACCACGGCCCCAGCCCCAACCGCCGCCGACCACCCCCACCCGCCGTCGCCTGAACGAGCCGCGACCGCCGAGTCGCCGACGACCTTGGCGTCGACGATGTCGGAGTCGATGGGCGTGGCGCGGCGTACCGCACCTTTGGTCACCGCGCCGCTCACCCGTCCGCGCCTCATCGGTGACCAAACCGAGGTTGGGCGGGACGACGGGGCGGACCCGACGGCCCGCCGAGGCGGAGCCCCACCGTTTTCAGAGCAATGCAGGCCATGCCCACCGACCCCGGCCTCACCGGAGACCACGCCGAACCTCACCCGTTCACCGGGCGGCGGACGCGACGATCGCTGACTTCCGCAAGTAGTCGTGGCGTGCCCCGGTGTCAGGTGTTGACGTCGGTCCACGGCTGGGCTGACTGGAACGCCCCCGCTCGTGCGATCAGGTCGCTCAGCACGTCGTCGCTGATCTCGCCCGACTCGATCTCGAACGCCACGACGAGGTTGCCGGTGCCGCTGACCGCGGCGACAGCAAAACCGCGACCGAGCCGATAGCCGTCAACAGCGGCGCCGGAGGCGAGCGCGGCGACCGTCGGCAGCGGCACGGCGTCGGGGTACTCGTCGCCGAGCTCGGCGATCGCGGCGACGACAGCGCGTGCTTGGTCGGACGATTCGGCGTCGATGTAGGACACGTCGAGGTCGGGGACCGGTCCGCTGAACACTTCCTCCACTTCTGCCAGAGCGGTGTCATCGTCGAGGTGGAACGTGAACGACTGTCGCTGATCCAGGCTCCACCCGGAGCGCGTCAGGCCGAGCGGATCGGTTCCGAGCGGAGTCATCGTGACCGGCTCGACAGGGACCGCGGCGGTTGATGCCGGGCCGGCCGTCCTGGAGGGGACCGTCTGGCTGGGGGACGACGCGAGGTCCGCGGTCGTCGAGTCTGCAGACCGATTGACGGCGAGGAAGCCCAGGCCGACCAGTGCACCGACAACGCCGGCAGCGACGAGCACGCCGGGCCATCGCCGTTGCGCCCCGACGAGCGGGCGCGATGCAGTCGCGTCAGGGGTGATCGCGGCGCCGGCGCGTGTCTCGAGGGTTCGCCCGAAAGCGGCCAGCTCGGCGAGCAGCGGTTCGGCGGACGTGGCCATGTCAGGCATGGGCGGGAACCTCCAGTTCCGATCGGAGATGGGCGAGGGCGCGTGCCATGTGCGTGCGCAACGTCGAGACGCTGATCTCGAGGAGCTCGGCCGCATCGGTTTGGCTCCAGCCGAGGGCGTGGACGAGCAGCACCGCCGCCCGCTGCTGGTCGGACAGGGAGCACAGCGCCGGTGCAAGTCGGGGCTCGAACTCAGGCATGTCGACAGCAGGACGATCCGGCAGGAACAGGCTGCGCCGGCGATGCCGCCGCGCCGCGGTCTGCCCGACCCGATACAGGTAGCCGATCGGATTGCGCATGGCGGACAGCCGCAGCCAGTGCTCGAAGCCGTACGCCAATGCGTCAGCCGTCGCCTCGAGACCGACCTCAAGCCCGTAGGCGGCGACCAACCCGGCCCGCAGCCGAGCCGAGTGGGCTTCCGCGAACTCTTCGAAGGTCACATCTACACAGAGCATTCAGACCTCCGAGGATGTGACAGGAGGCCGCCGCTCCGGACGTCAGGCCAGGAGGTGCTCGGCGACGCCGGTCCATAGTTCGGTGGTCAAGGCGAGCGAGTCGACGTCGATGCGCTCGTCGTTGCCGTGGAAGCGGGTCCCGAAGTCGGCGAACGACACATCCGGCGACAGCAGCGCGGCGCCGTAGGCCACGGCACCGCGCTGGCGGTAGTAGCGGGCGTCGGTGCCGCCGGTGATCAGCCCGGGCACGATGTCGGCGTCGGGGTAGGCGACCTGGGTCCGAGCGACGAGGGCGTCCCACAGCGGATTGCCCATCCCCGAGCGAGTGGACTCTGAGTTGCCCTCGAGGTGGCTCACCTCGACCCGCTCGGCGAGGTCGCCGAGGGCCTCGGCAAGGTAGCCGTCGACGGTGTCCTGCGTGATGCCCGGCAGCGTGCGAATGTCGATGTCGATGTCGACGACGTCGGGGATCGTGTTGGTCTTCTGGCCGCCGTGGATCACGTTCGGTGAGATCGTCGTGTGGCTGCAGGCGTGGGCCAGGCGGGCCAGCCCGACGGGCAGCTGCGCCATCGCCTCCGTCACGCGGGCGGGATCGAGGAGCGCGGCGCGTAGTTCGTCGGGCAACGGGAGACGGTCGATCTGGGCCTGCCACAGGTCGTCGAGGGCCGGTTGCGGGCGGAAGGCGCCGAGCCGACGTACGACCTCGGCCGCCGTGACGAGTGCGTTGTCGGAGCCGTACGGCATCGAGCCGTGGCCGGGGGTCCCCGTGACGCGCAGCCGGCGCCACGCCATGCCTTTCTCGGCGACGTTGACAACGATCGAGCGGCGCCCGTCGTGGCCGATGGTCGACCAGCCGCCGAACTCGGTGAGCACGTAGTCGGCGCCGACGGCGTCCCAGTGCTCGTCGACCAACCACTCGGCGCCCCACTGCCCGCCGGCCTCCTCGTCGGCGACGCCGAGGTAGATGAGTGTGCCGGCCGGGCGGAACCCGCTGGTCGCCAAGTGCTTCACGGCCACCGCCATCGACGCCGTCACGTTGAGCATGTCGACGGCACCACGGCCCCAGACCTCGCCGTCGACCAGCTCGCCACCGAACGGATCGCGGGACCAGCCGTCGGGGTTCACCGGGACGACGTCCGTGTGGCCCATCAGGCAGAGCGTCGGCGCGTCCGGATCCGACCCGTCGATGCGGGCGACGACCGAGGTCCGTCCGGCGCGCCGCTCGAACCGGGCGACGTCGAGCCCGGCGCCTTCGAGATAGTGCTGCAGCACGTCGGCGTTGCGCCCCTCGCCGCCGCTGTCGGGCGTGCCGTCGTTGACGCAGCCGTTGCGGATCAGCGTCTGCAGCAGTTCGGTCGTGGCCCCGGTCAACGCGTCCATCGCGCCGACCATAGAACCCGGTTCGGACGGCGCCGGCCTCGTTGTGCTTCAGTGAGCACATGGCCGATCGTTACGCCGAGTTCACCGACCTCCAGTTCGACCGCCCCGAGCCGGGCGTCCTGCGCATCACGCTGGCCGGGCCCAACCTCAACGCCGTCGGCCCGGCCGTGCACCAGCAGCTGGCCGACGTCTGGTTGGTGGTCGACCGCGACGCCGAGACGAAGGTCGCCATCCTCCAGGGGTCGGGCAAGGCGTTCTCAGCGGGTGGCAGCTTCGAGCTGATCGAGCTGATCATGAACGACGATGCCCACCGCCTCCAGGTGCTCCGCGAGGCCCGGGACCTCGTGTTCAACGTCATCAACTGCTCCAAGCCGATCGTGTCGGCGATGCACGGCGTCGCCGTCGGTGCCGGCCTCGTCGCGGGTCTGCTGGCCGACATCTCGGTCGTCGGGCGCACGGCCCGCATCATCGACGGCCACACCCGTCTCGGCGTCGCCGCCGGCGATCACGCCGCCATCTGCTGGCCGCTCCTGTGCGGCATGGCCAAGGCCAAGTACTACCTCCTGACGTGCGAGTCGATGACGGGCGAGGAGGCCGAGCGCATCGGGCTCGTGTCGCTCTGTGTCGACGACGACGCCGTGCAGTCGACGGCGCTGGAGGTCGCCGGGAAGATGGCCGCCGGATCGCAGTCGGCGATCCGCTGGACCAAGCACACGCTCAACCACTGGTATCGCGCCCAGGCCGCCGTCTTCGACGCCAGTGTGGCCTACGAGTTCCTCGGGTTCCTCGGACCGGACGCCCGGGAAGGCGTGGCCAGCCATCGCGAGAAGCGGGAGCCGCGGTTCACCGGCCCGGCATCGGAGTAGCCGACGTCGGAATCGACGTCGGCCCGGTTGGCGTTTGTCCGCGGCTCGGGATGGCTACGGTCCTAGTCATGAGCGATATCGACGACCTGCTGGCGCAGGTCCCCATGGGCCAGGTAGCTGGCCAACTCGGGGTGGACGAGCGGGAGGCGGCCACGGCCACCCGCTCGGCCCTCGGCGCGCTGCTCGGCGGGCTTCAGGCCAACGCCCAGGACCCGGGCGGGGCGGCGTCGTTGCAGGAGGCCCTCGGCCAGCACGGTGGTGAGCTCGACGACGGCGTCGACGTCGGCTCGATCGACACCGACGACGGGGGCAAGATCGTCGACCACATCTTCGGCGACTCGCGCGATCAGGTCGTCGATCGCCTGTCGAACGCCGACACGGCCCAGGGCGGCCTCGGCGGGATGCTCGGCGGCAAGGGCGGCGGGCTGCTGGCCAAGCTGCTTCCACTGCTGGCCCCGATCGTGATGGCGTGGCTGTCGAAGAAGCTGGCCGGCGGCCTCGATGGCGGCCGGACGGCCCCGGCCGATGTTGGGTCCGGGGGTTCGGAGGGCTCGTCCGGTGGCGGTCTCGGCGACATCCTCGGCGACGTGTTCGGCCCCGGCGGGCGTCCGCGTGCCGACGGTGGCTCCTCGTCGCCGGCGCCGGCCGAGCAACCGGCCGACAGCGGCGGCACGGGCGGTCTCGGCGACATCCTCGGCGACCTCCTCGGGCGCGGCCGCAAGGGCTGACGCGCCGCCGAGCCGGCTTGGCTGGTCGGCGGAGCCCCAGAGCTCAGTTGGGCGAGCGCCGATCCGGAGGGTCGATGGCGAGCACGGAGGCGCAGCCGATCCGGCTTGGCTGGTCGGCGGCGCCCGAGAGGAGGGTGGCCAAGATGTCCTCGCCGTAGCGCTCCAACTTGGTCGGACCGATGCCGTCGCAACGCGCCAGCTCGACCATCGTCGTCGGTGCGGCCGCGGCGATGCCGAGCAGGTGCCGGTCGTTGAGCACGACGTAGGCGGGCACGCCGTCGGCCTGCGCCCGGCGCAGCCGCCAGCCGCGCAGCGCGCTCGCCCGTCCGGCGGCCTCGCCGTCGACCTCGGGCAGCGGAGCCCGGGGGGCGCGACCGGCGGCCCGGGCCGACCCGCTGGCGGCCGAACGCTGACCCGGGGCCGGCGGCCGGTGTGGGGCCCGGCCGGTCAGCTCGTCGAGGAATGGTGACCGCCGCTCGCGATCGGCGAGCACGACGACGCGGTGGCGGCCACGGGTGATGCCGACGTGGAGGACGCGGCGCTCCTCTTCGATGTCGTCGGCGAGGCGATGGGGGACGATGCCGTCGGTGACGCCGAAGACCGCCACCCGATCCCACTCCCGACCCTTGACCCGGTGGATCGTCGACAGCGTGACGCCGCCGGGGTCGGTCTCGCGCCGGAAGGCGTCGCGCAGCCAGGCCTCGAAGGCGTCGAGCTGCGGGTGCAAGTCGGCCACGCCGAGCAGTCCCTCGAGGTCGTCGAGGTGGCTCGAGCCCTGGCCGCCGCCGGTCCGGTCGAGCAGGCTCATCGCCGAGCCGAGCCCGATGCGGTCACGCACGGTCTCCAGCACGGTGCGCACCGAACCCTGCCGCCCGGCGGCGGCGACCAGCGCCAGGTCGTCAGCCAGGCGCTCGACCTTGCCGGCGTCCTTGTCCGACATGGTGGCGCCGATGGCCCGCACCTGATCGGGCGACCAGCGGGAGCGCCGGGCCAGGCGGTCGGGGAACCACTGCGGCAGGCCGCGGGTCGGGCGGCGGAGGATCTCGACGACGTCATCGCCGCTCATCGCGTCGGGACGGACGGCCAGGCGCAGGTAGGCGAGCGCCGCCCGCAGACCGGTGCGCTCCAGCACGTCCGGGCTGAGGACCGAGGCGATGGGCACACCGGCGCGGTGCAGCGCGACGTGCGGCGCGAGCAGCAGCGAGTTGACGCGCGCCAGCACGGCGACATGTGTCGGGGCGACATCCGCTTCGTGCAACCAGCCCCACACGACCTCGACGGTCGCGGTGGCGGCGCCGTCGGCGTCGTGCTCGACGACCCGCCACGACTCGGCGGTCGTGTCGTTGTCGGGCCCGGCGTCGATGTCCTTGGCCACCCGCCGGTGGTTGTAGCCGAGCAGCCTTCGGGCGGCTTCGACGACGGGCGCGGGGCAGCGGTAGTTGACGGTCAGCGGATGGGCGGTGCTGGCCGGGAAGAGGCGGTCGTACTCGATCAGGAAGGCCGGGTCGGCGCCGGCATGGCCGTAGATGCACTGGTCGTCATCGCCGACGCCGAACACGTCGAGGGCGGGCAGGGCGAGGAGGCGCAACAGCAGCACGTGGGCCGGCGTGAGGTCCTGGAACTCGTCGACGAGGAGGTGGCGGCACGAGCGCTGCTGGGCGCGGCGGAACTCACCGTCGACGAGGAGGGCCTCGACGGCGCCGTAAATCTGCTCGTCAAAGTCGACGACGCCGCGCTGAGCGAGCTCAGCCCGGTACCCGGGAAACAGCTCGGCCAGGCCGGGCACGTCATCGCGCTCGTCCTCGACGTCCTGTGGGGCGCGCAGGCCGAGGCGCACGAGGGAGAGGCCCTCGACGTAGGGCCCGATCGGGTCGGTGTTCGAGCGGCGAGGCCGGCGCCCCGGCACCAGGCGCTCCACCAGCCGGCGGACGTCGCGCTCGTCGAGCACCGGCGGAGCCGCCCCCCGATGCTGGACCAGCACGGCGAGACCGAGAGAGTTGAGCGTGCGGACGCGCGGCCGGAAGTCGCCAGTCCGCGCCTCCATCTCCAGCTGGGCCTGTTTGTTGTAGGCGACGGCGAGGGTGGTCGCCGGCTCGTAGCCGCGGTCGCGGTGGAGGTGGCGGAGGCGCTCGGTCAGCACGCGCGTCTTGCCCGACCCGGCGGGGGCGACGACCCGGCTGGGTCCGTCGAGGTGGCCGACGGCGGCCCGCTGGTCGGCGGCCAGGTCGGCGGTCGGTTCGAGCGGCGGTGGCGCGGGCGTGAGGTGACCGAGGTCGACCGACTCGGCCGCCACGACGGCCAGTCCGGCAACGTCGGCCGGCCCCCAGGGGCGCCGAGGGCCGCCGTCGATCCACGCCGCCGTCCCGTCGGGCAGGGTGATGTCGCCGGGTCCGTCCGGTGTGGCCGTCGCCAAGTCGGCGAGGCGCGCCGCCTTGACGCCCCACCACCACACCGGCTCGCCGTCGCGGGCGTCGTAGGTGTTGGCCCAGACGAGGAAGTGCAGGCGGTCGAACCACGGCTCCGCGTCCGGGGCCAACCGCCACGGCTCGACGGTGATCGATTCGGGCGATCGGAAGCAGGCCGGATCGACGGCGAGGGCGACGACGATCGGCCGGCGGGTAGCCCAGGCGCGATGCAGCCGGTCGACGGGCGCGGCCGGCGCGGCCAGCACGGCGTCGTCGATGACGACGGTCTCGGCGCCGTCCCACGGCCCCGGGACCGGCGACCCGACCGTGATCACGACCCCCCGGCCGAGGGCGGGGGGACCGGGCGAGGGCATGGCGGCCAACCTACGAGCTGGGTGTCAGACGGGCGACGAGCTCGTCGACGAGGTCGACGACCTCGCGGGCGCAGGCGGTGAACGCCTCGACCTCGCCGCCACCGGGATCGACGACCTCCTCCCACGGGGCCAGCTCGACGTCGGCCAGGCCCAGCTCGGCGACCCGCTGGGCCAGCGGTCGAGCGTCGGCGGCCAGCTCACGGTGCAGCCGGCGCAGCGTCGCCGTGCGGGCCGCCGCCACCGGGTGCTCTCGCCGCACCCAGGCCACGTGCTCGGGCGCCAAGCCGATGATCAGCGTCGCCGCGACCACCTCGCCGGCTCGGACCTGACGGCTGCGGTGGGCCGGCACCGTCACCCCGACTGACTCGAAGCCGGCGCGTGTGCGCCAACTCATCGGCAGCCCGTCGATCGACAGCGTGCCGGCCGTGGCCACCTCCACGTCGGGCAGGTGCGCCTTCAAGACCGCCCCGGCGATCACCGAGCGGGTGGCGTTGCCCGTGCACAGGATGAGCAGGCGGTCCACGCCCGCCGAGTATGGAGGCGAGCCGGGCCGACCGGCGAGGCCGCGGCGCGGCGACCCTGTCGGCCGCCGGACGATGACGACGACTACGTTCCGCCCGATGCTTGTCCCGCCGCGCTGGCTCGCCGTCGCCGCGACCGCCGCGCTCGTCACCGGGTGCGACGACGATGCGCCGACGTCGGCGGACACGACGGCCTTCGTGTCCGCCCCCTCGTCGCCCCCGACCACGGCTCCCACTCCGTCGGCGACGGGCGCCGACCCGACCGCCACCACCACTCAGGACAACGTCGAGTTCTGCGCCGCCGCCGCGGCGTGGGAAAACGCCGGCCAGGTCGCCGATACGGACTGGGACGCCATCGTCGAGGCCAACGGCCAGCTGCAGGCGGCCGGAGCCCCGGCCGGGGCGCCGGCATCGATCGGCGAGGCCCTGCTCCTGCTCGAGCAGCTCGTCTCGACCCACGACTCGAGTGCCGCCGTCAAAGCCGACATCACCGAGGAGCAGGACGACAAGCTCGAGGTGCTATTCGACTATTTCGGGCAGTGCTGAAGATCGGAGGGCGCCACCGCTCAGCCCGGGCGTCGCCGTTCTCGGTGTCGGCGCCGGTCTGGGAACATGGGCCGATGAACGAGACGACCTTCACGTTCCCCAGTTCCGACGGCACCGAGGTCCACGCCTTCCGCTGGGCGGGTGGCGACGACCCCAAGGCGATCGTCCAGATCGCCCACGGCATGGGCGAGCATGCCGCCCGCTACCGCCGCCTCGGCGAGGCTTTGACCGCCGCCGGCTACGTCGTCTACGCCAGCGACCATCGCGGTCACGGGCGCACGGCCGGCGGGCCGGCGGGTCACGGGCGCCTCGGTGACGCCGGCTGGCAAGGGCTCGTCGACGACGTCGGCCGCCTCGGCGAGCGGGCCCGCGAGGAGCATCCCGGAATCCCGCTCGTCGTTCTCGGGCACTCGATGGGGTCGTTCGCGCTCCAGCAGTACCTCCTCGACCACAGCGCCGATCTCGACGCGGCCGCGCTGTCGGGCACGACCGCCATCGACGTCGTCGGCGCCGGCATCGACCCCGACGCCGAGGTCGACCTCAGTGCCTTCAACGCGCCGTTCGAGCCCGCCCGCACGGAGTACGAGTGGTTGAGCCGCGATCCCGCCGAGGTCGACAAGTACGTCGCCGACGAGGCCTGCGGGTTCGGGCTGCAGCCCGACGGCACGCGCGGCATGTTGGAGGGGACGGGCCCGACGGCCGACCCCGAGCGCCTGGCCGCCATCCGCTCCGACCTGCCGATCTATCTCCTGTCGGGCGAGGCCGATCCGCTGGCCGGCGGGGGCCCGCTCGTCCAGCTCGTCGCCGACCGCTACACCGGCGCCGGCGTCACCGACGTCACCGTGGACCTCTATCCGGAGGCCCGCCACGAGGTGTTCAACGAAACCAACCGCGACGAGGTCACGACCAACCTGATCACCTGGCTCGACCGCGTCACGGCGTGAGATCCGTCGTTCTGCATTGAGCAAACGACCGTTTTCGGTCGTTTGCTCAATGCAGAACGGGTGTGCGGGCGGCGATCAGCTCGGCGATCGCGGCGAGCGGCCAGGCGACCCACTCGGGGCGGGCGGCGAGCTCGTAGCGGACCTCGTACAGCGCCTTCAGCAGGACGTAGGCATCGAGCACCAAAGCGCAGTCCGCCTCGGCTGCCGGCAGTAGTTCGGTGACGTCCGCGTCGGGCGCGGTCATCGCTTCGACGTAGGTGCGCACGAGCTGCTCTTGGGCGGCCTTCGTGCGCCGGCGGCGCCCGGCCTCCAGCCGCGGGCGGTGGGCCTCGTTGCTGCGACCGCGCTGCTCCGACGTGGCGATGGCGACCCGGCCGGCGTAGTCGATCGAACGGACCATCCCGGCGACGTCGGCGAGCGGTGAGCGTTTGATCGCCCGCGCCCCCATGGACAGCCCGGGTTCGCCCTCGAAGTCGATGATCGCGATGTCGTGGCCGGTCCACAGCACCTGGCCGAGGTGGTAGTCGCCGTGCACGCGGATGCGCCGGGCGTCGAGCTTGCGGGTGCGCAACGCGTCGAACGAGCCGAGCAGGCGGTCGCCGTGGTCGATGACCGTCGTCGCCAGCGCGGCGGCCTCGTCGGAGAGGTCGCCGAGGCGCCGGCGCAGCACCCGCTTCGTCGCCCCCAACGAGCCGCGCAGGCTCTGCAGGATCGAGCGCTGCCACAGCAGCGTGAACGCCTGCGGCTCGAAGCCGGGGGCGCCGCCGGCGAGGCCTTGGTGCATCTGGGCCGTCCGGCGAGCCAGCAACTCGACGACGACGCCGATCGCTACCTCCTCGCTCGTCGAATCGGGTTCGGCGACGAGCCGCTCGACCTCGCGCGTCAGCACGTCCTGGGTCCACGTCCACAGGTCGGACTCGTTGGGAATGGCGTCGTGGACGACCAAGGCGGTCGTCAGCTCGGACTCGCCGTCGATCTCCAGATCGAGGGTGGCGGCCACGCCGGGCACGTGGTCGACGCCGTGGCGGCGGAGGTGTTGGGGCAACTCGACGTCGGGATTGGCTCCGGCCGCCAAGCGCCGGGCCAGCTTGGCGATCAGGCGGCCGCCGCCGACGAGGACCGACGAGTTCGACTGCTCCACCGACAGCGGCGTGACGCCGGCGGGGTCGTCGGCGAGCCGGGCGACGCCGGTGCGGCGCGGGTGGCCAACGGCAGTGACGGCCCGCCCCTCGTGGCGTCGCCGGCGCAGGGCCGCGCCGACGACGGCGCCGGCACCCTCGGGGGCGGCCATGGCGTCGATCAACAGACCGTCGTCGAGCTCGGCGATCGTGCTACCTAGCGTGATCGCCTCCAGCTCGCCGGCGCGCGTCGCCGATACCCGCATCAGCGGCACGGCGTAGCGGTGGTCGCCGCCCTCGGTGAACGACGTGCGCACGACGGCCAGAGCGACGGTGCCGCTGAGCTCGACGACATCCTCCACGGAGACCTCGCGCACGACGGCGTCCTTGCCGGCGAACCAGCGGCGCGTCGGCAGCCAGCGGGCGACGGCCCGGGCCAGCGGCGCCCGCCGCCGCTGCACCTCGGCCCACGAGCCGGGCAGGTGGGGCAGGGCACCGGCCGGCGCCAGCGCCGCCTCGCCCGTCGGCTCGAGGGCGAACCAGAAGAACCCGTACGGCGCCAGCGTCAGCGGGTAGGGGCGGTCGCCGACGGTGGCGAAGCGGCTGCGCCCGAACAGCTCGACGGGGGAGTGGGCGGCGAACTCGCGCAGGTCGAGCTCGACGTGCTGGGCCAGGCGGGACAGGTTGGCCACGCACAGCACGGCTGCCTCGCCGTCGAGGGCGCGCACGAACGCCAACACGTGGTGGTTGTCCGGCTCGAGGAACGTCAGCGAGCCGCGGCCGAGCACCGGATGGCGCTTGCGCAGAGCGATCAGCTGGCGCATCCACGACAGCAGCGACGCCGGGTTGGCCGCCTGGTTCTCGACGTTGACGGCCTCGTAGTGGTAACCCTGCTCGGTGATCAGCGGCAGGTAGAGGCGGTGGGGGTTGGCCGTCGAGAAGCCGGCGTTGCGGTCGGCCGACCACTGCATCGGCGTGCGCACGCCGTTGCGATCCCCGAGGTAGACGTTGTCGCCCATCCCGATCTCGTCGCCGTAGTAGAGGACGGGCGTCCCCGGCAACGAGAACAGCAGGGCGTTGAGCAGCTCGATCTGGCGGCGGTCGTTGCCGAGCAGGGGCGCGAGGCGGCGGCGGATGCCGAGGTTGATGCGCATCTGCGAATCGGCGGCGTAGGCCCCGAGCATCAGGTCGCGCTCCTCGTCGGTGACCATCTCCAACGTCAACTCGTCGTGGTTGCGCAGGAACGTGGCCCACTGACCGCCCGGCGGCGGTTCCGGCGTCTGCTCCATGATGTCAACGATCGGCGTGCGCTGTTCGACCCGCAGCGCCATGAACAGCCTCGGCATCACCGGGAAGTGGAAGTTCATGTGGCACTCGTCGCCGTCGCCGAAGTAGGCGGCGGCGTCCTCTGACCACTGGTTGGCCTCGGCCAGCAGCATCGTGCCGGGATGGCGCCGGTCGAGGTGGCCGCGCAGCCGCTTGAGGACGGCGTGGGTCTCGGGCAGGTTCTCGCAGTTCGTGCCCTCGGCCTCGTGGAGGTATGGCACGGCGTCGAGGCGAAGCCCGTCGACGCCCATGTCGAGCCAGTGGTCGAGCACGTCGATGAGGGCCTGCTCGACGGCCGGGTTGGCGTAGTTCAGATCGGGCTGGTGGGAGTAAAAGCGGTGCCAGAAGTAGGCGCCGGCCTCCGGGTCCCACGTCCAGTTCGACGTCTCGAAGTCCTGGAAGATGATGCGGGCGTCGGCGTAGCGGTCGGGGTCGTCGCTCCACACGTAGAACTCGCGTTCGGGCGAGCCGGGCGGCGCCCGACGGGCGCGCTGAAACCAGGCGTGCTGGTCGGAGGTGTGGTTGACGACGAGCTCGGTGATCACCCGCAGCCCGCGGGCGTGGGCGGCGGCGAGAAAGCGTTGGAACGCCCGCAGGTCGCCGTAGTCGCCGTTGACCGTCTCGTATTCGGCGATGTCGTAGCCGTCGTCACGGCCGGGCGACGGGTAGAAGGGGAGCAGCCAGATCGCGGTGGCGCCGAGATCGGCGAGGTAGTCGAGACGCTGCGTCAGCCCGGCGAAGTCGCCGACGCCGTCGCCGTTGGAGTCGGCGAAGGCGCGCACGTGGAGCTCGTAGATGACGGCGTCCTTGTACCAGTCGGCCGGTCCATCGGGCCGCGGACTGACGACGGGCCGGGCCCGCGATCGGGCCCGCCGACCGGTCGTCATCGTGCGGGCTCGACCGTGAAGAGGTGGCCGGGCCCAGGGTGGAGCACGACGGTGTTGTGCGAGCCGTGCCAGCGGAAGCGATCGCCGCTCAATTGGTCGACGACGTCGTAGGCGATGTCATAGGGCAGGCCGAGGGCCTTGAGGTCGACGTCGACGGTCGCCGGCTGCGGGCGCTGCGCGTCGAGGCTGGCGACGACGAGAACGGGCCGGCCGCGCCCGGCCGGATCGGTCTTGGAGAAGCAGATCACCGCTGGGTTGTCGCTCTGATGGAAGGCCAGCGTACGCAGGTGCTGGAGCGCCGGCTGGGCCCGACGCACCTCATTGAGGGCGCGCAGCAACGGCGCCAGCGACGGGCGGGTGAGGTCCCATTGGCGCAGCTGGTACTTCTCGTTGTCGAGGTACTCCTCGGCGCCGGGGCGGGCGGTGTGCTCCATCTGCTCGAAGGCCGGGCCGTAGACGCCCCACGACGGCGACATCGTCGCCGCCAGGAAGGCGCGGATGGCGAAGATCGCCGGGCCACCCGTCTGCAACTGCTCGCTGAGGATGTCGGGCGTGTTCGGCCAGAAGTTGGGCCGGAAGTAGTCGACGGTCCGCCGGGCCAGGTCGTGGCCGTAGTCGCGCAGCTCCCACGACGACTGGCGCCACGTGAAGTACGTGTACGACTGGTTGAAACCGATCTTGCCGAGGCGTTCCATCACCCTCGGCCGCGTGAACGCCTCGGCCAGGAAGACGACCTCGGGATGGTCGGCGCGCACGTCGGCGATCATCCACGCCCAGAAGGCGAACGCCTTGGTGTGCGGGTTGTCGACGCGGAACACGGTGACGCCCTGGTCGATCCAGAAACGCACGACGTCGCCCAGTGCGGTCCACAGGTTGGCCCAGTCGGCCGACTCGAAGTCGATCGGGTAGATGTCCTGGTACTTCTTGGGCGGGTTCTCGGCGAACTGGATGGTGCCGTCGGGACGGTGGGCGAACCACTCGGCGTGCTCGCCGACCCACGGGTGATCGGGGGTGCACTGGAAGGCGATGTCGAGGGCCAGGGCGATGCCCCGCTCGGCGCAGGCGGCGGCCAGCTGGGCGACGTCGTCGACGGTGCCGAGGTCGGGGTGCACGGCAAGGTGGCCGCCCTCTTCGGCACCGATGCCCCACGGGCTGCCGACGTCGCCAGGCTCGGCCGTCGTCGAGTTGTTGCGGCCCTTGCGGTGGGTCGTGCCGATGGGGTGGACGGGCGGCAGGTAGAGCACGTCGAAGCCCATCGACGCCACGTGGTCGATGCGCCCGATGGCGTCGGCCAGGGTGGCGTGGCCCTCGGCCGGCGCGATCGTCGAGCGGGGGAAGAACTCGTACCAGGCGCTGAAGCGGGCCCGCTCGCTGTCGACGTCGAGGCGCAGCGGGGCCGCGAGTTCGGTCGACGGGTCGCGGACGCCGGCCCGCCAGAACAGCTCGTCGAGGGCGTCGGGGCCGTGGTCGGCCGGCACGACGTCGTCGAGGTCAGGCACATGACCGACGGGGGCGTCGTCGGGGGCGTGGGCCGGGCGCCGGTCGAGGACGCGGGCGTCGCCGGCGCGCAGCCGGTCGCGCAGCGTCCCCAGCGCCGTGCGATCGTCATCTCCGGGTCCACCCTCGATGGCCCGGTCGATCAGATTGGCGCCGATCTGCAGGTCGACGGTGACGTCGACGCCGGCCTCCTCCTTGAGCTCCAGCCCATGGCGCCAGGTGCCGAGATGGTCGAGCCAGCCGACCACCTGGATCTGCCACGTCCCCAGGCGATCGGGGACGAACGTGGCGGCGAAACGGTCGTTACCGAGCGCCGTCATCGCCAGCTCGGTCCACCGTCTCCGTCCGACCCGGTAGCGCAAGGCAGCGGCGGCGCGGTCGTGGCCGTCGGCGAACACGTCGGCAAGCACCGTCACCGGCTCGCCGATCGTCGCCTTGGCTGGGAAGGCGCCGCCGTCGACGACCGGCGCCACCGGCTCGACGACGACGCGCGAGGGGCGCTGCGAAGGGAGACGCACGGCGCCCGACACTACGAGAGCCGACAGGGTCACCCGGCGGGCCGTACCCTCGCCCGGATGCGCATCGGCATCGACATGGACGGCGTGATGTGTGACTTCAACGCCGGCTGGATGCGGCTCCACGCCGACGAGTTCGGCAGCGAGCTGCATCCGGAGATGGTGACGGGCTGGAACGGGTTGCACGAGCTGGCCGGGTTCGCCGATATGGAGGCGTTCTGGCGCTGGGCTCAGGGTCGCGACGATCGCCCGTCGATCTTCCGTCATCTCGAGCCGTTTCCCGGCGCCCTGGAGACGATGACAGCGTTTGCCGCCGCCGGCCACCAGCTCGTCGTGCTCACGGCCAAACCCGACTGGGCCATCCCGGACACGCTGGGCTGGCTGGCCGATCACGCCGTCCCGACCCGCGAGATCCACATTCGTTACGACAAGCACGCCATCGACTGCGACGTCTACCTCGACGACGCCCCCAACGTGCTCGCCGACCTCGTTCGCCATCGCCCCGACGCGCTGATCGTGCGGATGGTGCAGCCGTGGAACCGCCCGGTCAGCCGAACCGTGGACGTCCGAGACTGGCCCTCGGTCGCCGCCGCCGTCGACGAGCATCAGGCGACCGTTTCCGCCCCCCGGCCGCCGAGGTACGCCTAGCATGCCCCCGACCGGTGCTTGGCCCGGTCAAACAGCGTGAACAAGGAGAACCCCGATGAGACATCGTGGACTGATGGCCGCAGCCGCGGCACTGTCGCTCGCGCTCGCCGCCTGCGGCGACGACGACGAGGCGACCACCGACGGCAGCGACGCCGTCGACGCCACCGAGGCCGAGGCCACCGCCGCCGCGACGGACGCACCGAGCGCCACCTCGGCGCCGGCGGCCACCGACGCCGCGGCGACGACGATGGTGCCGGCGACCACTGGCACGGCCGCCACCACCGCCGGCGAGGTCACGACGGCAGGCACGGCCAGCGAGGGATCGATGGCCCCGGTGACCCCGGGCGAGGATTGGCCGGAGTCGCTGGTGTTCACCCTGACGCCGTCGCAGGAGGCCGGCGGGCTGATCGAGACGGCCCAGCCGTTGGCCGACATGCTCTCCGAGCGTCTCGGCGGCGTTCCGGTCGAGGCCCTGGTGCCGACCGATTACGCCGGGGTGATCGTCGCCCTCGAGTCCGGACAGGCCCAGATCGCCGGCGGGCTCGGGCCGAACCAGATGGTCCAGGCCGAAGAGCAGGCCGATGCGTCGCTGATCCTGCAGGCCGAGCGCTTCGGCTCGCTGACCTACGTGACGCAATGGTTCACGAACGATCCGGCGACCTACTGCGAGGACGAGCCGGCCCCGGCCGGTGACGACGGGTTCCTCTTCTGCAACGGCGTCGGCGAGGCGGAGACGGCCGAGGACGGCCCGCTTGGCGAGGACCAGCTGGCCAACGTCGAAGGCCAGACCGTCGCCTTCGTCGACCAGGGCTCGACGTCGGGCTACCTCGTGCCGGCCCTGCAGCTGCTCAACCAGGACGTCGACCCGTCGACCGGCATCACCCCGCTGTTCGCCGGTGGCCACGACTCGGCCGTGCAGGCCGTCTACGACGGCGACGCCGCCGTCGGCGTGTCGTTCAACGATGCTCGCGGTCAGCTCGTCGAGCAGGTCCCCGACGTCGGCGAGACCGTGGTCGTGTTCGGCTGGTCGGGTCCGATCCCCAACGACGGCTTCGCCGTCGCCGGTGATCTGCCCGATGACCTCAAGCAGGCCATCACCGATGCCTTCGTCGACATCTCGGCCAGCGAGGAGGGCACGGCCCTGCTCCAGGAGCTGTACGAGATTGACGGCCTCCAGCCGGTCAACTCAGACGACTACGACGTGATCCGGGAGCTCAACACCGAGCTCGCGGACCTGATGGAGTAACAGCTCCGGATGATCCGCTTTGCCGGCGCCTCGGTCACGTACCCTGGCGGCGTTCACGCCCTGCGCGATCTCGACCTCGAGATTGCCGACGGCGAGTTCGTCGTCGTGGTCGGGCTCTCGGGCGCCGGCAAGTCGACGCTCATCCGCAGCATCAACGGCCTCGTCCCGTTGACCTCGGGTTCGCTCGAGGTCAACGGGGTCGAGGTGACGACGCTGTCGCGTGCCGGCCTGCGCGACCTGCGCTCCGACATCGGGATGATCTTCCAGGGCTTCAACCTGGTCGACCGCACGACCGTGCTCAACAACGTCCTGATGGGCCGCCTGCACGAGGTGCCCTCTTGGCGCACGCTGCTCGGGCGCTACCCGCGCGATGAGGTGGCCAAGGCGATGCGGGCACTGGCCCGGGTCGAGATCCTCGACAAGGCCTACGTGCGCGCGTCCAACCTCTCCGGCGGGCAACGCCAGCGGGTCGGCATCGCCCGCGCCCTCGCCCAGGAGCCCAACGTGATCCTGGCCGACGAGCCAGTGGCCTCGCTGGACCCGCCGACCAGCCATCTGGTGATGCGCGACCTCCAGCGGATCAACCGCGAGCTGGGGATGACGACCATCGTCAACCTGCACTTCCTCGACCTGGCCACCGCCTACGCCGATCGCATCGTCGGGCTGCGCGCCGGTGAGCTCGTCTTCGACGGCCCCGGCGCCGACGCCGACGCCGACGTGTTCGAGCGCATCTACGGGCGCAGCCTGACCGCCGACGACACGATGGCCAAACAGGCCGCTTTGTGACGTCAACGGGCGCGGCCGGATCGGGAGTCGATCCGGCGTCGTGGCCACCGAAGCCCTCGCCATCGTGGTTCCTTCTCGGGGTGGGGGTCGTGGCCGTCGGCCTGACCGTGCTCAGCGTGATGGCCACCGGGTTCTCACCGGTCGAGATCTGGGACGGCCTGTTCCGCTCCAACGCACCGCTGCGCGGCCTGCGCAACCCCGACTTCGGCCAGCTCTTCTCGGAACGATCCCGCGGCCCCTTCCTCGACACGCTGCGCGTGGCGCTACTGGCCACAGCGGCAGGCGGGCTCGTCGCCCTCCCGTTGTCGTTGTGGTCGACGCGATTCGGGGCCCCCAACCGCGGCGTCTACGCCGTCTTGCGCGTGTTCAACAACATCATCCGGGCCTTCCCCGACCTGTTGTGGGCGCTGCTGTTCGTCGCCGCCGTCGGCGTCGGCGCGCTGCCCGGTCTGCTGGCGCTGTTCTTCTTCACCATCGCCGTGATCACCAAGTTGACGACCGACACGCTCGACGGCATCGACATGGGACCGCTCGAGGCCGCTGACGCCGCCGGGGCGAGGCACAACGAGAAGCTACGCGTCGCCGTCGTGCCGCAGATCCTGCCGTCGTTCACGTCGTTCCTCCTGTACAGCTTCGAGCTCAACCTGCGCGGCTCGGCCGTCATCGGATTGGTCGGCGCTGGCGGCATCGGTCAGCGTCTCGAGTTCTTCCGCGGCCAGGGGCGCTGGGAAGAGGTGTGGGGAATTGTCTTCATGTTCTTCCTCGTCGTCTTCGTCGTCGAGCGGATCTCCGTGCTCCTGCGCCGGCGGCTGGTGTGAGCACCGTCGAGGCGCGCCCTCTGGCCGGCGTGCCGGCCCGGCCGGTGCCGGTGTTCCGGCGGGTCGCGACCGCGCTCGTCATGGTGCTGCTCGTCTGGTCCGTCGCCGGGTTGGACATCAAGTGGTCCCGGCTGCTGGAGGCGCCGGGCGACCTCTACACCGTCGGACGCCTCATGTTCACGAACATGGAGGCGGCGCAGATCGGCGACCTGCTCGGCCAGATGGGCGACTCGATCGCCATCGCCTGGCTGGGCACGATGATCGCCGCCGTCTTCGCCGTCCCGTTGGCCTTCGTCGCCGCCGAGAACCTCGCCGCCCGGCCCGTCGTATGGGCCGTGCGGCTGGTCTTCAACCTGCTGCGGGCCGTGCCCGAGATCATCCTCGCCATCGCCTTCGTGCCGATCTTCGGCCTGACCGAGAAGGCCGGCGTCGTCGCCATCGCGATCGGCTCGATCGGCACGCTCGGCAAGCTGTGCAGCGAGGTCCTCGAGGCGATCCAACCTGGCCCGGTGGAGGCGGCCGACGCCGTCGGCGCCACGCGGCTGCAACGGCTGCGCTGGGGCGTGCTCCCGCAGGCGCTGCCCGAGATCGCCTCGTTCGTGCTGTACCGCTTCGAGATCAACATCCGTGCTTCGGCCGTGCTCGGCGTGATCGGCGCCGGTGGCATCGGTCAGGCGCTGTCGGAGAGCCTGCGCTTCAAGGAATGGGGCACGGCCGGGCTGGCCTTGATCATCGTTGTCGTCGTCACGATGATCATCGACACGCTCTCCGGGTGGGTGCGCCGCCGTCTCGTCAGCGGTGGTCCGTCGCGCCGACCGGCATCCGATCTTGTCGTCGATGACCGCCCCCTGGAGGTGACGCCCCTTGGCTGAGACCCGCCAGTTCATCCTCGGCGTCGACCTCGACGGCGTCGTCGCCGACCACACGCGGCGGTTCCGCGACATCTTGGCCGAGCTGCGCGGCGTCGACCCCGAGTCGTTGACGCTGGAGCGCTCGTGGAACTTCACCGAGTGGGGCCTCGACAACGACGAGTACTCCGTGTACCACCGCGTCGCCGTGATGGAGCACGACATGTTCCGCACGATGGAGCTCGTCGAGGGGGCGGCCGAGGCCCTGTGGCGGCTCTCCGACGCCGGCATCTGGATCCGCATCATCACCCACCGCTTGTACGTCAACTGGGGCCACGAGAAGGCGGTCGGCGACACCGCCGCCTGGCTCGACACCCACCAGATCCCGTACCGCGACCTGTGCTTCCTCGGCGCCAAGCCGCAGGTCGAGGCGAATGCCTACATCGACGACGCGCCGCACAACATCGAGCAGCTGCGGGCGATGGGCAAGACGGTGATCGTGTTCGACCAGCCCTACAACCGCACGATCGAGGAGGGCCCGCGGGCCCGTGACTGGGTCGAGGCCGAGGCGATTGTCACCGATCTGGCCAGCGAGCACCTCGGCAGCATCGCGTTGCAGCTCCCCGGCTTCGACGAAGGCCCCGACCGCATCACCCGCCGCCGCGGCGGCCCCCCCGCCTGACCCGCCGCCCCCGTTCCTCCACCCGAGTGTTTGCTGCTCGCGACGGGCTTCATGTCCGCCGATCCGCGGCGACGACGCGGATCGGCGGACGCGAACCACGGTCGAGTGCGGCGGCCGCCGCCGGGACCAGGAACCCGTTTCGGCGCAGCGCGCGGACCTGGAGCGCTGTCAGCTGGAGTTCGTCCAGTTGGCCGGCCGAGATGGCCCCGGCCTGGCGGTCGGCGATGCTCGCCACCCGGCGCACCAGTTCGAGGTCCATACCTGCCCAGAGGGAGTCCGGTGCGTCCGGGGGAAATGACCACGCAGTTCGCGTCCGCCGATGTGCCTCCCCGCCGCGAATCGGCGGACATGAGCCGCGTGTGGTCACCAAACACTCGGGTGGGGAGACCGGGGGCGTCATCGACGGCGGGGTCAGGGCTCGAGGAGGGCTTCGGTGCGGTGGGCGGCGCGCTCCTCGGCCCGGGCCCAGCGCCAGACGGCGATGACGAGCAGGGGAAGCGTCGTCAGCATGCCGGTTACCCACATCAGGGCGGCGGCGCGCCGCTGGTCGGCGAGGGCCTCGGCGGCCCCGAGGCGGACGACGTACGTCGGGATCAGCGGCTCGGGCGCGCTGATCAGGATCATTCCCAGGAGCGCCCCGCCGGCGGTGACGGCGAAGGCCACGCCGAGACGGCCGAGTGCGTTGGCCCGCCGCCGCCCGAGCACGGCCGCCCAGATCATCACTGCCCCGGCGAGGTACGCGGCGTGCTCGGCTTCGTGGAGCAGGCGGTCGCCGAGGGCGGCGTCATAGATGTCCGACAGATGGGTGGCGTACAACACGCCGACGAAAACGAGCGGGGCGACGACCGCGGCCCACCGTCGCCACCAGCGACCGAGCCGCCGGCCGGCCGCCGTTGGCGGCACGATGCGGCCCCGCTGGAGGGCGGCCAGCGGCTCGGCCACGACGAGCAGCGGTGCGGCCAGGACGATCACGAGCAGGTGCTGGACCATGTGTCCGGTGAACGAACGCCCGGCGAGGCGCTCCATGAACGGCAATGAGGCGGCGAGCACGAGACCAACCCCGCCCACCCACGCCGCCAGCCGCCGGAGATCGCTGCCGCCGGCGCACACCCAGGCCCACCCGTAGATCGCGACCAGTGCGGCGGCTACCAGTCCCAGCGCCAGGTGGTCGGCCCCACCGTGGGCGAGGACGGCGGTGGCGGGCACGTCGCGCTCAGCGGTCGAGGTCGCGCACGAGCAGGGCGACCTGGGAGGCGACGATGGCCAGCCCGCCGATCGTCATCCACGAGCCGATCGGCACGCCGAGCACGACAGCGGTCATCCCGGTGCCCAGGGCCAGCGGGCGCAGGCTCGCCGTGGGGTACACACCGACGACACCGACCTGGTCGGGGGCGTCAGCGTCGGCGCGGTCTTTGGGCCGGGGCGCCCCGTCGTGGCGGCGGGCGCCCCAGATCCACCCCGCGACGAGGCCGCCGAAGGCGGCGGCGATGAATACGAGGGCGAGGCCGGCCGGCTCCCCGCCGACGCCGAGGTAGATCAAACCGAGTACGACGTAGTACGCCGCGCCGCCCGCCCACAGCCAGCCTTCGGCCTTCACCGGCGTCCCCCGCCGTCGCCATCGCCGTCGCCGTCGCCACCGGCGGCACCGTTGCCGGGGATCGGCGACCAGTGCGGATCCTTGTTCCGGCGGGCGTTCCACGCCGCGGCCACGCCCGGGGCGGCGATGTCGTCGTGGTTGATCCAGCGCACGTCGAACACCGGTCGCTCGGAGCGGATCGGCGGTAGCCAGTCGAAGTTGTGGTGCGCCGGCGGCGACGACGCCGCCCACTCCAGCGAGTTGGCCGCCCAGGGGTCAGCATCGTTCGTCGGCGCTTGGCGCAACGAGGTGACGATCGCCATCCCGAACGGCACCATCGACACGAACAGCACGCCGGAGCCGACGGTGGCGATCATGTTCATCCCGGCGAACCCGTCGACTTCGGCGTAGTCGGCCACCCGGCGGGGCATGCCGTCGCGCCCGAGGGCGTGCATCACGAAGAACGTCATCTGGAACCCGACGAACAGCAGCCCGAAGTGGATCGTGCCGAGGGTGCGCGACAGCATCCGCCCCGTCACTTTCGGCCACCAGAAGTAGATCGCCGCGAACAGGGCGAACACGACGGTGCCGCCCATCACGTAGTGGAAGTGGGCGACGACGAAGTACGTGTCGGAGAGGTGGAAGTCGAGGCTCGGCGAGGCCAGCATCACGCCCGTCAACCCGCCGCCGACGAACGTGACGAGGAAGCCGAGACCGAACAGCATCGGCACCTCGAAGCGCAGCCGGCCGGTCCACATCGTCGCGACCCAATTGAAGACCTTGACGCCAGTCGGCACGGCGATCAGGAACGAGGTGGCGGCGAAGAACGGCAGCACGACCTGGTCGGTGACGAACATGTGGTGGGCCCACACCGATGTCGACAGCGCCGTGATCGCCAGCGTCGCCAACACCAGCCCCCGGTAGCCGAAGATCGGGCGGCGGGCGAAGACGGGGAAGATCTCGGACACCACGCCGAAGAACGGCAAGGCGATGATGTACACCTCGGGGTGGCCGAAGAACCAGAACAGGTGCTGGAAGAGGATCGGCGAACCGCCGGCGGTCGGGTCGAAGAAGTGGGTGCCGAACTGGCGGTCGGCCTCGAGCATGATCATCGCCCCGGACAGCACGGGGAACACGAGCAGGATCATGAAGCTGGTCAACAGCAGGTTCCACGTCAGGATCGGCATGCGGAACAGCGTCATCCCGGGCGCCCGCATCGTCGACACGGTGGCGACGACGTTGACGGCACCGAGCGTCCCCGACGTGCCGGTGAGCAGGATGGCCACGATCCACAAGTCGGCGCCGAGGCCGGGCGAGCCCTGCGGCCCGGACAGCGGCGGGTAGGCGAACCAGCCGAAGCCGGCGGCGCCGCCGTCGGTGAGGAACCCGCCCAGCATGACGAGGCCGCCGAGCAGGTACAGCCAGTACGACAGCGCGTTGAGCCGGGGGAAGGCGAGGTCGGGTGCGCCGATCTGCAGCGGCACGAGGTAGTTGGCGAGGGCGAAGCCGAACGGGACGGCGAACAGGAACACCATCACGCTGCCGTGGATCGTGAACAGGCTGTTGTACGTCGCCTCGTCGACGAGTTGGAGGCCGGGCCGAGCGAGCTCGACCCGGATGAGGCCGGCGAGCAGGCCGCCGACGGCCAGGAACAGCATCGACGTGACGGCGTAGGCCACGCCGATCGCTTTGTGGTCGGTCGTCGTCAACCAGCCGACGAGCGTCGCCGGCAGCCCGCCCGGATGGTGGGGCCGCGCCGCGAGCACCTCGTCGACGGTGACAAGTCGGGGGTCCGGTGCGACCGTCGTCACGGTGCGCCCTCGCCGCCGCGGCCGATCAGCCACTGCTCGAAGTCGGCCGGAGCCAGCACCGCCACGTCGAAGCGCATCGTCGTGTGGTCGAGCCCGCAGAACTCGGCGCACACACCGGTGTCGGGCCAGGCGCCGGTCGTCTCGCCGATATCGACCTGGAACGTCGTCGCCGCGCCCGGGAACAGGTCGCGCTTGAAGCGGAACCCGGGGATCCAGAACGAGTGGATGACGTCGACCGAGGCGAGCTCGAAGCGCACCGTCGCCCCGGCCGGCAGGGCCAGCTCGGGGCGTTCCTCGGCCGTGCCCGTCTCGACGACGCCCGATGCGGGATAGCGGAACTGCCACTGCCACTGGAAGCCGGTGACCTCGACGACGAGATCGACGCTGTCCTCGGCGCTCTCGGCGTCGACGTCGTCGAGCACGACGAGGGTCAGCGCGAACAGGGCGCCGACGGCGAGCAGGGGGATCGCCGTGTAGGCCAGCTCGATCGGGATGTGCTCGCGCTGCTGGAGCGGCAGGTCGGAGCGCCGGCGGCCCCGAACGACCACGAACACGACGAGGCCGGCGACGAGGAGCCCGACGGCGACCGCGCCGATCAGGAAGACGTTCCAGAGGTCCTCCATCTGTTGCGCCTGCTCGGTCAGCGGCGGGGCCGGCGGCTGGGCGATCATCGTTGCGCCGCCTCGACCGGGGCGTCGTCGTCGGCGTCGGCACCCTGGTAGCCGCCACCGGCGTCACGGGTGATCACGCCGGCGCGTTCCGTACGTTCGGGACCCGCTCGCCCGGCCAGCTCCCGGCAGGCCCACCGCGTGACGACGTAGGCGACGGGCGGGGCGACGAGGGCGGCGATTTGAAGGAGGGCGGTGATGCGGCCGATCGAGATGTTGAGCGTGCCGGCGATGACGTCCTGCGACCCGCCGAGGAACAGCACGGCCACGAACGTGATGGAGGCGACGCCGAGGGCCGTGCGCCCGGGCGCGTCGCGCGGGCGGTCGAGGAGGTGGTGCTCGGCGTCGTCGCCGGTGAGGCGGCGCTCGATCCACGGCACGACGGCAAGGGCGCCGAAGATGAGCCCGGGGATGAGCACGCCCGAAAAGACCACGTTGTTGATCATTAACCGTCCGACGCGTAGCTCCCACGGCGGGAACAGGCGCAGTGACCCTTCGAGGAAGCCGATGTACCAGTCCGGCTGGGAGAACGACGTCGCTGCCGCCGTGTCGTAGGGGCCGTAGAGCCACACGGCGTTGACGTGGAACAGCGCGCCGAGGGCCGTGACGACGCCGGCGACGAGGAACAGCAGGCCGATCGACTTCATGGCGAACGAGGGCCAGACCCGCTCGCCGACGACGTTGTCCTCGGTGCGGCCCGGTCCGGGGAACTGGGTGTGCTTCTGGCGCCAGACGAGGGCGAGGTGACCGCCGACGAGCAGCGCGATGAGGGCCGGGATGACGAGGATGTGGATCGGATAGAGCCGGCCGATGATGTCGGTGCCGGGCCACTCGCCGCCGAACAGCAGGTAGGTCAGGCGCTCGCCGACGAACGGGATGGCCAGGATGACGGCGTGGATGATCCGCAGGCCGGTGCCCGACAGCAGGTCGTCGGGCAGCGAGTAGCCGGTGAGCCCGGCCGCCAGGGCGAGCAGCAGCAACCCGTAGCCGATGACCCAGTTCAGCTCGCGGGGGCGGCGGAAGGCGCCGGTGAAGTACACGCGGGCCAGGTGGAGGGCGACGGCGCCGACGAAGATCAGCGCCGCCCAGTGGTGCATCTGGCGGATCAGGAGACCGCCCTTGACGTCGAACGACAGACGCAGGACGGACTCGTAGGCCGACGAGACCTCGACCCCTTGCAGCGGCTCGTGCGAGCCGTCGTACACGACCGGCTGCTGCGAGCCCTCGAAGAACAAGGTGAGGTAGATGCCGGTCAGCACGAGCACGACGAAGCTGTACAGCGCCACCTCGCCCCACAGGAACGAGAAGTGATTCGGGAAGACCTTGTGCAACACCTTGCCGACGAACGACCCCCCGCCCACCCGCGACTGGAGGGAGTCCACATACCGCGCCACCACCCCCCGGCGTCTCATGCCTCGTCCCAGGCGAGCGGGCCGACGGGACGGTCGAAGTCGCCGGTGGCGATGAGGAACCCGGCGGCGTCGACGTCGAGGCCGAGCTGCGGCAGCGACCGGGTCGCCGGTCCGCCGACCGGGCGGGCCCCGTCCAGCGGGTCGAACACCGACTGGTGGCACGGGCAGACGAGCTGCGTCAACGTCTCCGGCGGGCGGGTGTCGACGCCGAGCAGGCCGACCGAGCAGCCGGCGTGCGTGCAGATCTTCGAGTAGGCGACCCAGCCGTCGGCGGTGGCGCCTGCGGCCGTGCGGGCCGTCAGCTGCGCCGGCGGCACCTTCATGACGATGACCTGGGAGTCGTCGAGGCCGACGGCGCCGTCGGGGAACACGGTGACGAGTTCGCCGAACGGCTGGGCTGACGCCTCGATCGGTGCGCCGTCGGCCGTGACGAGCCGGGCACCGGCCCGCCACGACGTTCGCCTGCGCTCACCGCGCGGCTTGGGGCCGAGCGAGCCGAGCGGCCCGACGAAGCCGATGACCATGCTGAGGATCGCCGCCGCCGACAGCCCGAGCAGCAGGCGCCGGCGGCCGAACAGCTCGATCGTCGAGTCGATCTCAGCGTCGAGCTCGTCCTGCTCGACCGGCGTCGTCGCCAACCGGTCCCGCCGCTGTGCGACGTGCTCGTCGAGGTCGAGGAACTTGGCCCAGGCGACCAGCCCGACACCGATGCCGGTCAGGGCGACGGCCAGCCCGAGGCCGAGCAGCTCGTCGGTCGACTCGGTGGCGTAGCCGACGGCCGCGGCGAGGCCGCCGGCGACGGCGAAAGCGAACGCCGCTACCGCCGTCCGGTAGAGCCGGCGCCGCCCGCTCGTCACGACGGCGTCGTTCATCGGTCGACGTCCGGATCGACGGCGCCGGCGTCGCGGCCCTCGTGCGGTGTGCCGATCCAGCGGGTCAGCGCGATCAGGGGGATCAGACCGAGCAGCCAGGCCGCCAAGCCCTCGGCGACGGGTCCGGCCCCACCGAACTCTGTCACGGCCGTCGCGTCCGTGAGCTCGAGATGCTGGACGTAGCGGGCAATGTCGTCGATGTCCTGGTCGCTGAACGAGGCGAACGAGGGCATCGCGCCGGGGCCGATGAGGATGGCCTCGCCGATCTCGGTCGGGGTGGCGTCCGTCAGCGACGGCGCCTCCCGGGATCCGCCGATGGCGGCTCCCGCCCCCGAAGCGACGTGGCAGGCGGCGCAGTTGAGCCGGTACAACTGGCCGCCGGCGGCGAGGTCGCCGGCGGCCGGGTCGACGTCCGGCACGTCCGCTCCAGAGCCGAAGGCGCCGGCGTAGGCGACGAGCGCGTCGATCTCGTCCTCGGAGTAGCGCACCGGCGATCGCCGGGCCTGGGCGTCGGGGTCGGCCAGCGGCATGCGCCCGGTGCGCACGGCGAAGTCGACCGCCGCCGGCCCCTCTACCGTCAACGCCGGCCCGCGGTCGGTCACCCCCGTGCCGTCGACGCCGTGACAGCCGGCGCACTGGGTGGCGTACAGCTCCCGGCCGAGCTCGGGCGGAGCCGCCTTCGGCACCGGCGCCGGAGCGCCGGCTCCGACCGTCAGTGCCCCGATCGTCGTCGCCGAGGCGACGAGCACGGGCCCGGCCAGGACGGCGGCGGACCACCTCATCGTGACCGCCTCACCGGATGACCCAGATCGTCAGGAACACCACGACCCAGACGACATCGACGAGGTGCCAGAACAGCGCGACGCCGTGGGTCCACGGGGCGATGGCGCCGAGCGAGCGGCCGCGTACGGCCCGCACGAACAGCAGGGCGAGGGCGCCCAGCCCGGCCGTGACGTGGGCCCCATGCAGACCGGTCAGCAACCAGTACACCGACCCGTAGACGTGGTCGGAGGCGGCGAAGTCGAGCGTGGCGTACTCGGCGATCTGGTTGGCCAGGAACACGGCGCCGAGGGCGATCGTCACGAGCAGCCAGCGGCGCATGCCGGCGCGGTCCTCGCCGGCGGCGGCCCGCTCGGCGGCGACCATCGTGAACGACGAGGCGACCAGCACGACGGTCGCGGCGAGGGCCCGAGCCGTGTCCAGCTCGACCCCCTCCGGCGGCCACGGCTGGTTGCCGGAGCGGAGCAGGAAGGACGCAGCGAAGAAGGCGGCGAACAGCATCACGTCGGACGCCAAGAAGACGACGACGCCGAACTGGGAGGTGCTCGGGCCGGAACGGCCCGTGGGGACCGCGACGTCCGTGGCAGACCCGGCGACCGTCGTCACGCCTCTGTGTCTAGTCGGTGGCCCGAGCGCGGCGCACGGGTGGCCTACCGTCGCCGCGATGGCCGAACGGTTGTTGCTCGTCCGCCACGGCGAGACCGAGTGGAGCACCTCCCACCGCCACACCGGCCGGACCGATCTCTGCTTGACGCCAGCGGGGGAGCGCCGGGCGCGCGCGCTCGCGCCCGTGCTCGCCGGCGTGGAGGGGATGGACACGGCCTCGATCGCCACCAGTCCGCTGCTGCGGGCCCGGGAAACGTGTCGGCTGGCCGGCCTGGGAGACCGGGCCGTCGAGTGGCCGGAACTGCTCGAGTGGGACTACGGCACGGCCGAGGGTCGCACGACGGCGTCGATTCGCGAGGAGATCCCCGGCTGGTCGGTGTGGAGCCACGAGATCGTCAGCGGCGAGACGCTGGCCGCGGTGGGCGCCCGGGCCGACGCCGCCATCGCCCGGGTCGACGCCCTCGACGGCCTCGTCGTCGTGTTCGCCCACGCCCACCTGCTGCGCATCCTCGGCGCCCGCTGGTGCGGCTGGCCCCCCGGTGGCGGCCAGCACCTCACACTCGACCCGGCCACGACGTCGCTGCTCGGCTACGAGCGCGAGGCCAGGGTGATCCTGCGCTGGAACGCCCTCCCCGAAGCCGTCGAGCAGGCCGCTAACCTGGACGAAACGCCCCGACCGGCGTCACCCCACGTATGACGGCACCTGCATGACGACGACCGAGACCACGACCACCGTCGTCGTGCCCGGCACCCACCTCATGTCGGCTCTGGTCGGTCCCCGCGACCGCCACCTGCGTCAGATCGAGGCGGCGTTCCCGGCGACGGACATCACCGTCCGCGGCAACGAGGTCGTCGTGCGCGGCGAGCGGGCCGACGACGCCGGCCGCCTTTTCGAAGAGCTCGTCGGCCTGCTCCAGGCCGGCCAGGACCTCGACGAGACGACGCTGCGACGGATCATCGGCATGGTTGACGACAACGAGCGCCCGAGCGAGATCCTCACCCAGGACGTCCTGCGCGGCGCCAAGGGCCGCCAGATCCGGCCCAAGTCGGCCGGCCAGAAGCGCTACATCGACGCCATCGCCGAGAACGTCATCACGTTCGGCATCGGCCCGGCTGGTACCGGCAAATCGTGGCTGGCCGTGGCCATGGCCGTGAAGGCGCTGCAGGCCAAACAGGTGCAGCGGATCATCCTCACCCGGCCCGCCGTCGAGGCCGGTGAGCGCCTCGGCTTCCTGCCCGGCGACCTGATGGCGAAGATCGACCCGTACCTGCGTCCGCTGTACGACGCCCTCTACGACATGGTCGAGCTGGAGGGCGCGCAGCGCCTGCTCGAGCGCCAGACCGTCGAAGTGGCGCCGCTGGCGTTCATGCGCGGCCGCACCCTCAACAACAGCTTCATCATTCTCGACGAGGCGCAGAACACGACGCCCGAGCAGATGAAGATGTTCCTCACCCGGATCGGCTTCAACTCGCGCGTCGTCGTCACCGGCGACGTGACCCAGGTCGACGTGCCCGACGGCCGCAGTGGTCTCCGCGGCCTGGAGCGGGTGCTCACCGGGATCGACGGCCTCGCCTTCGTGCACCTGTCGGCCCAGGACGTCGTGCGCCACCGGATCGTCGCCGACATCGTGGAGGCCTACGAGCGCAACGCCGACCAGAGTCCGCGCCCCGACCGGGATCGGCCTCGTTGAACGAACCCCCGAGTCCCACCGTCGGTGCCGCGTCCGTGGAGGTCGTCGGCGCCGACGAGCAGCAGGCGTTCGACGTCGACATCGACCGCTGGCGCCGGCTGGCCCATGACGTCCTCGTCGACGAGGGCGCCGCCGGGGAGCTGACGTTGACGTTTGTGGATGCCGGTGAGATCGCCGCGCTCAACGCCGACCACCTCGGCCAGGACGGTCCCACCGACGTGCTGTCGTTTCCCCTCGATGGGCCAACCCTCCGGGATGCTGGGGAGGCCGTTCCGGTGCTGCTCGGCGACGTCGTCGTCTGTCCGGCCGTGGCCGCCGAGCAGGCATCGAGCCACGCCGGCACGCTCGACGACGAACTGGCCCTGCTCGTCGTGCACGGTGTCCTCCACGTGCTCGGCCACGACCACGCCGAACCCGACGAGAAGGCCCGCATGCGCCAGCGCGAGCTGGCGCTGCTCCAGGCCCACCATTGGCACGGCGCGGCCCCCGCCGGGTTCCGCCAGGAGCACGCCAACCAATGACCACCGTCGACGTGTGGTTGTTGATCGCCATCCTGGCGATCCTCGTCGTCCTCGGGGTGCTGGCGGTGGCCGAGACCGGCCTGAACCGCATCTCCCGGGTCAAGGCCCAGGCCATCGCCGACTCGACCGAGGACAAGTCGGCGCGGGCGCTGGTCAACCTCGTCCAGCATCCCGAACGTTTCATCAACCCGCTGCTCGTGACGGTCACGGCGTTGCAGACGGGCCAGGCGTTCCTGACGTCGATCCTGGCCGACCGGCTGTTCGGCGCTTGGGGTGTCGTCGGTGCCTTCGTCGTCAACGTCGTCGTCTTCTTCGTCGTCGCCGAGTCGATGCCCAAGACGTGGGCCGTGTTGCACACCGAGCGGGCCGGGCTCGGCACGGCCCGTTTCATGTCCGCATTGGTCAACTTCCCGCCGCTGCGCCTGATCAGCCGGGGTCTGATCGGCCTGACCAACATCCTGCTCCCCGGCAAGGGACTGAAGGAGGGGCCCTTCGTCAGCGAGCAGGAGCTGCTCGGCATCGTCGAGGCGGCGGCCGAGGACGAGGTCATCGAGCACGAAGAGCGCGAGCTGATCGAGTCGATCATCGAGTTCGGCGACACCGTGGCGCGCGAGGTGATGGTGCCCCGGCCGGACATGATCATCAGCCCCCACGACGCCACCGTCACTGCCGCCCTCGACCAGGCCATCGCCCACGGCATCAGCCGCCTGCCGATGCACGCCGAGCAGGGCGACGACGTCGTCGGGCTGATCTACACGAAGGATCTGATCCGGGCCGAGCGGGAGGGCCGCGGCGATACGCCGGCGCTCGACCTCGCCCGGCCCGTCCACTTCATCCCCGAGAACAAGCCGGTGGCCCGGCTGATGCGGGAGATGCAGGCCGGCAAGTTCCACCTCGCCATCGTCGCCGACGAGTACGGCGGTATCGCCGGGCTGGTCACGTTGGAGGACTGCCTGGAGGAGCTCGTCGGCGAGATCGTCGATGAATACGACACCGAAGAACTGCTCGTCCAGCGGCTGCCGACGGGGGAGTATCTCGTCGATGGCGGCCTGCCCGTCGACGAGCTGAACGAGCTGCTCGATGTCGCGCTGCCGAACGAGGAGTGGGAGTCGGTCGGCGGGTTCCTGTTCGGCACCTTGGAGCACGTGCCCGTCCCGGGCGAGTCGGTCGAGATCGACGGCTGGCGCTTCGCCGCCGAAGAGGTCGACGGTCGCCGCATCCGCACGATCCGGGTGTCGGTGGTTCCCGAGCACCGCACCGAGTGGGGCGGCGACGGCGGCGACTCCGGCTGATTGTCGCGAGTCGACAAGCCGGCGGCGCACCGACCAGGGCTAGGTTCGCCGGCAATGGACGTGAGACTGGACGGCAAGGTCGCGCTGGTCACGGGGGCCTCCCGGGGCATCGGCAAGGGCATCGCCAAAGCCTTCGCCGAGGCCGGGGCCAAGGTGATGCTGACGAGCCGCAAGCTCGACGGGTTGGAGGCGGCAGCCGCCGAGATGGACGGCGACGTCGCCGTCCACGCCGCCCACGTCGGCAAGCCCGCGGACGCCGTCGCCTGCGTCGACGCGACGATCGAGCGCTTCGGCGGCCTCGACATCCTCGTCAACAACGCCGGGGCCAACCCGTATTACGGCCCGACCCTGGAGGTCGACGAGGCCCGCTACGACAAGACGTTCGAGGTCAACCTGCGCGGCCCGGTGTTCTGGTCGCAGCAGGCGTGGGCCAAGGCGCTGAAGGACAAGCCGGGCGTGATCATCAACATCGCCTCGGTCGGCGGGATGCGCACTGAGATCGGGCTCGGCGTCTACAACGTGACGAAGGCCGGGCTGATCCACCTCACGCGCCAGATGGCGGCCGAACTCGGTCCGACGCGCGTCGTCGGGATCGCCCCGGGGCTGGTGCAGACCGACTTCGCCGCCGTGCTCGTCGAGAACTTCGGCGACGCGCTGGCGGCGGCGATGCCGACGAAGCGCCTCGGCGAGCCCGAGGACATCGCCAACCTCGCCCTGTTCCTGGCCAGCGACAAGGCGAGCTGGATCACCGGCGACACGTTCGTCATCGACGGTGGTGCGGGCGTCCGCTCCGCGCACTGACGACGCCGCCGTCAGCGCCCGCGCCGCGCACCGCGTTCCCACCCGAGTGTTTGCTGTCGCGCACCGCTCGTGTCAGTTTCGTGCGCGCACGGGTGCACACGCATCTGACTCAAGGAGGGGATGAGGGCACTCCGCTGGTGGCCGTGGCCCGTATCGTTTTCGGCCGGTGTAACGATCACCAAGCTGATGGATCCCGCCCAACTTCCACGGCGCCTCCGCTCGCTCGGCGAGGGGTCTCCGCCCACCGATGTCGCCGCTCGCCATATCGCCAGCATCTACGCGGCCCGTCCCCGGCGGGCCGCCGGGTGGGGCACTGGGCTCGCTGCCGTGTTCGCGCTGCTCGGCGCGACCGGCGGTCTCGCCCTGATCGCCCGCACCGAGCCGGCCAGCGTCCCGCCCCGGGCGCCAATCCCCGACGTCGCCCCGCCGACCGGCCAGGGCGAGCCACCGACCGACGATCCGTGCGTGGGTCCGCCGCCGTTCGCTGGGGTCGAGCCGGTGAGCGAGGAGGCGAGAGCCGCCGAGGCCGACGAGTTCTCGGAATTCCGGGAGACGCAGTGTCCCGACGACGCCGACGGTGAGGCGGGGGCCCCGCCGGTCGGGGAGCCGGGCTGCGCCGGGCCCCCGTCGTTCGCCGGCGTCGACGCCGGCGACGGGCTGGCTCGGGCGGCCGAGGCGGGCGCGCTGGCCGCCCAACAGGCCGCGTGCGGCGCCGACCGGAGCGAGCTCGACGCAGCTGTCGAGGGACCCGGCTCGGCCGGCGCGCCGCCGCCGGTCGAGCCCCCGGACGGCTCGCCGACTACGCCGCCGGTGTCGCTCCCGGTGGAGCCCCCGGTCGCGCCCCCCGACGACACGCCGGATGGTCCGCCGGAGGGGACGCCGGATGGTCCGCCGGAGGGAACGCCGGATGGTCCGCCGGGGGGGACGCCGGATGGTCCGTCGGAGGGGACGCCGGATGGTCCGCCGGAGGGAACGCCGGATGGTCCGCCGGGGGGGACGCCGGATGGCCCGCCCGAAGACGTTCCCGGACCCGCCCGAGGTGGTGGCTGAGCCATCGGCGAGCTGACGATCCGCCTGTCCCCGTCGGTCACGACGACAGTGAGCGGCCCGAGTCCGGGCGAGACCGCGGCGGCGGCCTACCGCGAGCTGGCACCAGCGGTGCTCGGCTACCTGCGATCGCAGCGCGTGCCGGACCCCGAGGACGTGCTCGGCGAGGTGTTCGTCCACGTCGCCCGGGACCTACCTCGCTTCCGCGGTGACGACGACGACCTGCGCCGCTGGGTGTTCACCATCGCCCACCACCGCGCCGTCGACGTCTGGCGGCGTCGCCGCCGCCGACCCCGGATCGCCGACGTCCCGGTCCCCGACCAGGCCGACGACGGCGCCGTCGTCGATGTCGCCGACCCCGAACTCATCGATGCGCTGCAGCGCCTGACCCGGGACCAGCGGGCCGTGGTGCTACTGCGGTTCGTCGCCGACCTGGCCCTCGAGGACGTCGCCGTGGTGATGCATCGGCGCGTCGGTGCGGTCAAGGCGCTCCAGCATCGTGCCTTGGCGGCGCTGGGTGCCACCATGACCCCGGACGGCGAGGGGCCGGCGACGTCCTGATCCCCGCAGGCGGCGGCCGCGCCCCGGTCGCCGCCGGCTCCTTTGTCATCGCTCAGGGCCTGGGCGGCTCACCAGCGCCGATCGGCGCAGCTTGCCGAGCGAGGTGCGGGGCAGCGCATCCACGACGACGACGGCCCGCGGCGCGCAATGGGCCGGCAGATGCTCCTTCACGTGTGCCCGGATGGCGTTCAGGCACGGCGGCCCCGTGGCGTCGGCGACGACGAAGGCCGTGACAACGTGGCCCCAGTCCGGGTCCGGCCGGCCGACAACGGCGACATCGGCGACACCGTCGAGACGCCGCAGCAGCGCCTCGACCGGCTCCGGCCACACCTTCTCGCCGCCGGTGACGATGACGTCGCCGGCGCGCCCATCGACGTAGAGGCGACCATCGGGCAGCCAGCGGCCGACGTCGCCGGTGGCGAACCAGCCGTCGACCTTGGTGTCGCGACCATCGCGGTAGGCCCTCAGCAGCATCGGCCCCTTGACGTGGACCTCCCCGCTGGCGTCGATGCGCACGTCGACGCTGTCCAGCGGTACGCCGTCGTAGACGATGCCGCTGCCGGTCTCGGTCATCCCGTAGGTCGTGACCGTGTTGGCGGGCCGCTCGGCCGGCGCCGCCGACCCCCCCAGCACGATCAGCCGGAAGCGAGAGGGGTCGATGCGGTTCAGCGCGGTCGCGACGAGCGAGACGAGGGTGGCCCCGCTGGCCTCGGCGGCGGCCGGGTCGAAGCGGTCGTGGACGGTGAGCGGCGTGCCGGCCACGAGCGCCCTGGTCACCACCGACAATCCGCCGACGTGGGCAAGGGGTAGGCAGGCCAGCCAGTGGTCGCGTGCGGTGACGCCGAGCCGGGCGTTGGTCGCGGCCGCCGACGCGGCGACGGCGGTATGGGTGAGCACGGCTCCCTTGGGCTCGCCGGTCGAGCCGCTGGTGGCGACGACGAGCGCGTCGCCCGGCTCGACCGGTCGGCCCTCGTCGAGGCGCGTCTCGGCGCCGTCCGGTCCGATCACCGCGCCGGGGGCCATCGCTTGCAGGAGGGCCGCCCGCGCCGGCTGGGGCAGCCGCTGGTCGACGGGGAACACGGCGTCGCCGTCGTCCCAGATCCGCTGCAGGTCGGCGACGAAGGCGGGACCGCCCGGCCGGTCGAGGGCGACGAGGCGGCCGCTCACGGTTGCCTCGTCACAGTCACGGGCTCCATGATGGCGGCCCGATGGCCCGAGGACCCGTTCCGCCACGATGACGAATCGTTGGGTGGTCGGGTCGCGTCCCCGCACGCTGCCGGCCGCCGTCGTTCCAGTGGCCCTCGGTACCGGCGCCGCCTGGCAGGCCGGCGACGTCGTCTGGTGGCGTGTCGCGCTGGCGCTCGTCGTCAGCCTGGCCCTGCAGGTCGGCGTGAACTTCGCCAACGACTACAGCGACGGCATCCGCGGCACCGACGACGTCCGCGTCGGCCCCGTGCGGCTCGTCGCCTCCGGCCTCGCCGCACCAGGAGCGGTGAAGCGAGCGGCGTTCGCGGCCTTCGGCGTCGCCGCGGCGGCGGGGCTGGCCCTGGCGGTGGCCACCACGTGGTGGCTACTGGCTGTCGGTGCGGCGGCCATCGCCGCGGCGTGGTTCTACACCGGCGGGTCACATCCCTACGGCTACGCCGGATTCGGCGAGCTGTTCGTGTTCGTCTTCTTCGGACTCGTGGCCACGGCGGGCACGACGTACGTCGCCGTCGAGCAGATCACCGGGCTGGCGATCGTGATGGGCGTGGCCGCGGGGTGCCTGTCATGCGCGCTCTTGGTCGTCAACAACCTGCGTGACATCCCGACCGACACGGTGGCGGGCAAGCGCACGCTCGCCGTCCGGCTCGGTGGCGGGGCGACGCGCGTCCTCTTCGTTGCGCTCGTGCTCGGCGCCTTCGTCGTGGCCGTCGTCGCCGCCCTCACCTGGCACCAGCCGCTGATCGGCACGTTGCTGTCCTTCGGGGTGGCCATCCCTCCGTTGCGCACGGTGCGCCGGGGAGCGAAGGGGCCGGCGCTGATTCCAGTGCTCGCCGGCACCGGCCGGCTGCAGATCGTCTACGGCGCCATCGCCTGCTTCTGCCTCTTCCTCGAGCGCTAAAGAATCCGTCGACTCGACGGATCGGCCAGGTCTAGGGTCGGGTTCATCGCGCGAGGAGGGAGTCTCGAGTGGCGATGAACACGCACATCAAGTTCGACGGCATCGACGGTGAGTCGACGAACAAGGACCACAAGGGCGAAGTCGAGGTCCTCACATGGAACTGGGGGGCCAGCCTGGACGCGGCCGCGGCCGGCAGCGGCGGGGCGACCGGTAAGGCCAGGTTGCACGAGTTCCGATTCGTCCACCGCTACGACAAGGCCTCGCCCGCCCTCTTCCAGCGAGTCGTCGAAGGGCGCCGGTTGAAGGAGGTGTTCGTCACCGCCCGCAAGTCCGGCGAAGGTCAGAAGGAGTTCCTGAAGGTGACGTTCAAAGACGTCGTCGTGTCGTCCGTCAACCAGACCGGCGACTTGGCCGAGCTCACCGAAGAGGTCACTCTGCAGCCCGCCTCGATCAGCATCGACTACCGGCCCCAAGACGCGAAGGGTGGTGTCGGGACGTCCGTCACCGCCGAGTGGTCGGTCCGATCGGGATCAAAGATCCGCTGATCGACGACGCCGTCGAACGACTTCGCGCTACGTGTGGTCGGCTCGTCAGATCGGGTGATCGCTCCAGAACTTGGCGAGCAACGCGACGAACGGGCCGGGCCGCTCGAGGTGCACGGTGTGCCCGGCGCCGGTGACGACCGCCAGCTCCGAGTTCGCCAATCGCTCGTGCAGGCGACGAGCGAGAGCGACGAACTTCGGGTCGTTCGCACCGGCAACGACCAGCACCGGCATCGTCAACGCACCGAGGCGATCCCACAGCGGTTCCTGGCCGCCGGTGCCGTGATGGCGCAGGCTGCTGGCCAGGCCGTCCGGGGTGTTGCGCAGGCGGTCACGCCGTCCCGCGGCATCGGGGGACAGGCCGGCGAACAACGGCAAGGCGAGCCATCGATCGAGGAAGTCGGCGACGCCGTCGCGCTCGATGGAGTCGGCGAGTGCCTCGTCGGCGTGGCGTCGCTCTCTCCGCTCGTCGGCGTCGTCGATGCCAGCCGTGGCGCTGATCAGCACGAGACGATCCACCGACGACGGGTCGGCCAGCGCGCCGTGGAGGGCGATGCGCGCCCCCATCGAATAGCCGACGTAGGTGCCGATGCCGCCTGCGTTGGCGACCTCGTGGGCGGCGGTCCAGAGGTCGCCGCGGGCCCGGTCGGCGTCGCCGTGGCCCGGAGCGTCGACGGCGACGGTCTCCACGCCGGCGCCGAGCCGCTCGATGATCGGCGCCCACGAGTGCCCGGTCTGGGTGAAGCCGTGGACGAGGATCAGTCGGTCAGGCCTCGTCACGGGCCTTGGCCGTCAGCCGTTTGATGACCTGCACGAACGTGTCGGGGTCTCGGGCGCCGGGAATCGACCAGCGCCCGTCGAGGACGTAGGTCGGAACGGCGGTGATGCCGGCCTCGGCGGCGAATGCCAAGGACTCGATCAATTCGGCCGCGCCGGTGCCCTCGTCGAGCGCTCGGCGGGCCGCGGCCCCGTCCAGACCGGCCGCCTCGGCGGCGCTGGCCAGTACGTCGCGATCGGCGATGTTCTCGCCTTCGACGAAGTAGGCGCGCAGCAGTCGCTCTTTCAGCGCGTCCTGAGCGCCCGGCGGCCCGCCCTGGCGCGCCCACCACAGCAGGCGGTGGGCGTCGCCGGTGTTGGCCCGCTGCGCCCGTTCGAGGTGGAAGTCGAGGCCGGACTCGGCGGCGACCCCGGTGACGTGGTTGATGATCTGATCAGCCTGCTCCGGGCCACCGAACTTGCGGGCGTAGGCGTCGCGGACCGGGGTCGGCGTGGCCGGCGCGCTCGGGTCGAGCTGATACGGCCGGTACACGACGTCGATCTCCTCGTCGAAGGCGGGATCGGCGTCCAGCTGGCGGCGGGCCTCCTCGAAGCGGCGCTTTCCGATGTAGCACCAGGGGCACACCACGTCCGACCACACCTCGACCAGCACGAGGCCACGTTAGGCCCGGGCCGTAGCGTGTCGGCGTGCCGACGGCCGATGACCAGGCGACGTGCTGCGCCACGCTCGTCGACGAGTGGATCGGGAGCGGCATCGGCCACGCCGTAGTGGCGCCCGGTTCGCGCAGCACGCCGATGGCCCTCGCGCTCGCCGGTCGCGACGACGTCCGGCTGCACGTCGTGCACGACGAGCGGGTCGCCGGTTTCGTCGGCCTCGGGCTCGGTCTGGCCGGCATCCCCGCGGTCGTGCTGTGCACCAGCGGCACCGCCGCCGCCAACCTCCACCCGGCCGTCGTCGAGGCCGGACTCTCCGACGTCCCGGTGCTCGTCGTCACCGCCGACCGGCCGCCGGAGCTGCGCGACGTCGGCGCCGCCCAGACGATCGACCAGACCCACCTGTTCGGGCGGTCGGTGCGCTGGTTCCACGATCCGGGCGTGCCGACCGCGGACCTGGCCGGCACGTGGCGCTCACTCGCCCGGCGGTCGTTCACGGCGGCGACCGACGCGCCGGCCGGCCCCGTCCACCTCAACCTCCCGTTCCGCGAGCCGCTCGTCGGGACCCCAGGCGAACTGCCGCCCCCCCTCGCGCCCCGTTCTGCATTGAGCAATCGACCGAAATCCGTCGATTGCTCAATGCAGAACGAGCTGGACGACCTCGACCGGCAGCGCGGCGTGATCGTCGCCGGCGGGCGCAGCGGGGTGGCCGCCGACGTGATCGCGGCGCTCGCCGCGGCGACGGGGTGGCCGGTGCTGGCCGATCCCACGTCGGGCGCCACCGGTGTCGACGGGGCGATCACCACCGCCGACGCGCTTCTGCGCCATCCGGCCTTCGCCCGCGACCACACCCCCGAGCTGATCGTGCGCATCGGTCGACCGCCGGCGTCGCGCGTCGTCAACGAGTGGCTGGCCGAGTCCGCCGCCCCCGTCGTCCAAGTCGGGGGACCGGGCGTGATCGACCCCGACCATCACGTCGTGGCCGTCGTCGGCCCCCTCGACGTGACCCGCCTGGCCCAGGCGTGGACCGGCGCCACCGGCACACCCTGGGCCGCCCGCTGGCGTCACGCCGCGGCGCGGGCCGAGACTGCCATCGACGACGTCCTCGGCGCCGAGACCACGCTCACCGAGCCGTCGGTCGCCCGCACGATCGCCCGCCACCTTCCGGCCGAGGCTGAGCTGGTCGTGGCGTCGTCGATGCCGGTCCGCGACCTCGAGTGGTACGGCGGGACCGGGGCCCGGGGCCATGCCAACCGGGGCGCCAACGGGATCGACGGTGTCGTCTCGACGGCCCTGGGCGTCGCTCTCGGCGGGCCGCCGACGGTCGCCCTTGTCGGCGACCTCGCCTTCCTCCACGACGCCGGGGCGTTGACGGCGCTCGCCGGTCGAGCCGCCGACCTGCGCATCGTCGTCGTGGACAACGACGGTGGAGGCATCTTCTCGTTCCTGCCCCAGGCGACGGCGCTCGCCCCCGAGCGCTTCGAGCAGCTCTACGGGACGCCGCATGGGACCGACCTGGTCGCCGTGGGCCGCGCCCACGGCCTCGACACGGCGACGGTCGCCACCGCCGACGAGCTCGTCGCCCGCCTCGGCCGACCCGGACCGTCGGTGACCGTCGTACGGACCGACCGGGTGGCCAACGTCGACGTCCACCGCCGCCTCAGCGCCGCCGTCGCCGCCGCTCTCGGCTGATCTCTCGGGCTGCGCCGACCGGGCAAGCCGGATCGGCTGCGCCTCCGTGCTCGCCACCGACCCTCCGGATCGGCGCTCGCCCAACCTCCAATCGGGTCGCCAGGTCCTTGACGCGACGGTGGGTACCGTCGGCCCGATGCCGGATCATCGTTTTCACCTCGCTCTTGCCGTCGACGATCTTGCCGCTGCCCGCCGCTTCTACGGCGACGTCCTCGGCTGCGGGCGGGGGCGCGAGGACACGACCTGGATCGACTGGGATCTCTACGGCCACCAGCTCGTCACCCATCTCGGACCGGCGGCCGGCCGCGCGGTCCACAACCCCGTCGACGACCACGACGTCCCGGTGCCGCACTTCGGCGTGCTCCTCGACGTCGACACCTTCCACACCCTCGCCGACCGGGTGCGGGCCGCCGGCGTCCCGTTCGCCATCGAGCCGTATCTGCGTTTCGCCGGCGAGGCCGGGGAGCAGTGGACCATGTTCTTCTACGATCCGGCCGGCAACGCCCTCGAGTTCAAGGCCTTCGCCGACGACGCCCAGGTGTTCGCCCGCTGAGCTGCTCGGGCTCCGCCGACCGGCAGAGCCGGATCGGCTGCGCCTCCGTGCTCACCGCCGACCCTCCGGATCGGCGCTCGCCCAACCTCCAATCCGTCCACACGTTCTGAAGCCTCAGGGGCGGACGAGGGCGCTGAGCATGGCCTGGAACTTGGCCTGGGTCTCGGCCAGCTCGGCCAGCGGGTCGCTGTCGGCGACGATGCCGCCGCCGGCCCACAGCCGGGCCGAGCGCCGATCGGGGGAGAGCTGGGCCCCCCGGATGGTCACGGCCCACGTGCCGTTGCCGGCCGCGTCGACCCACCCGACAGCGCCGCCGTAACAGTCCCGATCGACGCCTTCGACCTCGGCGATCATCGCCAGCGCCTCGGCCCGGGGGTGCCCGCCGAGCGCCGGCGTCGGCGTCAGCGCCCGCACCAACTCGACGACCGACGGCGGTGGCGCCGAGAGCTGACCCTCCATCTGGGTGCCGAGGTGCTGCACGTTGGCGACGGTGATGATCGACGGCTCCGGTTCCCAGTCGAGGTAGCTGCACCAGGGCAGCAGGGTGTCATGGATCACGTCGATGACGACGCGGTGCTCGACCTGGTCCTTCGTGCTGGCCAGCAGCTGGTCGGCGATGCGCCGATCGCGCTCGATGTCGCCGGTGCGCGGCGCCGTGCCGGCCAGCGGATACGAACGCACGGTGCGGCCGTCGACCTCGACCAGCAGCTCCGGCGAGGCACCGACGAGGCCACCGACCGAGTAGCGGTAGCTGGACCCGAACGAGGCATCCAACCGCCGCAACACGCCGTGAACGTCGATCGGGTCGGCCGCCCGCACGGTGATCTCTCGGGCGATCACGGCCTTCGTCAGGACGCCGGCCCGCACCGCATCGCGTACGGCGGCGACGGCGTCGAGGTAGTGATCAACGAGCGTCACCGGCTCGATGGAGAACGCTCCCGCCGCCGTCGGGGGCGAGCCGGCCGGCACCAGCTCACCGGTCGGGGCGTCGTCGATCGTCGTGATCCACGGGTGGCCGTCAGGCCCCACTCGCACCGTCACCGCCGGCACGACCAGCTCGCCGGCGCCGCCCGGCTCGTAGGGCACCCAACCGACGGCGACGGGCCCGGCCCCGGTCGGTGGGTCGAGGTCGCTCTCGATCTCGTGGTCGATCCCGGCCAGGAACTCGGCGGCGGCGTCGGCCTCGACGGTCGCGGCCACGCCCCGCCCGGCCAGGCCAACCCCGTCGCGCACGAACAGCACGCCGTCACCGCGGGCGACATCGGTCAGGTCGGGAGCCAGATCGACGGGACGGGTGACGGCCCGCATCAGGTCGCTCGGGTCCCGGTCAGCAGCTGGGTGATCCCGCCCGAGAGCACCTCGTGACGGGCGTCGGCGAAGCCGGCCCGCTGCAGCATCGCCACCAGCTCGTCGGCGGGCGGGAGATAGGCCACGCTGCGGGGGAGGTAGCGGTAGGCCGCGCCATCCGACAACAGGCCGCCGATCTTCGGCACGATCCGACCGAAGTAGACGCCGTGACCCCAGCGCACCAGCGGGTTGCGGGGGATCGCCACGTCGAGCAGGGCGATGCGCCCGCCGGGACGCACCACCCGGCCGAGCTCGGCGAAGCAGGCGCCAAGGTCGACGAGGTTGCGCAGGGCGAAGCCGCAGGTGACTCCGTCGGCCCGGCCGTCGCCGACGGGCAGACGGGCGATGTCGCCCTGGATCCGCGGCGCGCCACTGCGGTCGGCGCGCAGCATCCCCAGGCTGAGGTCGATCGAGATCGGCTGCAGCCCGGCTCGGGCCAGGTCGACGCACAGATCGCCGGTTCCGCTGGCCACGTCGACCACGACGGCGCCGGCCGGCAGGCCCAGCGAGCGGACGGCCCGGCGCCGCCAGCGCACGTCGAGACGGAACGTCATGATCCGGTTGACGAGGTCGTAGCGCGGGGCGATGGCGTCGAACATCTCGCGCACCGCCGTGCGCTTGTCGTCGCCCTCGGGCAGCGTCGCCCGATCCCAACGTGTCGTCACGACGCAGCAGGTTACGAGTGGCTCGTCGGACTGGCGAGGGCTTGTTCGCGGGCCCATCGGTAGTCGGCCTTGCCGGCCGGGCTGCGCACGACGTGGTCGACGAACACGGTGGCCTTTGGCAGCTTGTACCGGGCGAGATGATCGGCGGCGGCAGCTCGCAGGTCCTCGTGGCTGGCCGTCATCGCCGGGCGCAACGACACGACGGCGACGACCTCCTGGCCCCACCGCTCGCTCGGGCGGCCGGTGACGACGCAGTCAGCCACGGCCGGGTGGGTCTTCACCGCCGCCTCGACCTCCTCGGCGAAGATCTTCTCGCCACCCGAGTTGATCGTCACGGCGTCGCGGCCGTGGAGCTCGATGTCGCCGTTGGGGAGGAGGCGAGCTCGGTCGCCCGGCACGGCGTAGCGGCGGCCGTCGACCACCGGGTAGGTGCGCGAGGTCTTGTCGGGATCGCCGAGGTAGCCAAGAGCCAGGCGCCCGCTCTTGGCCAACCAGCCCACCTCGTCGTCGCCCGATGCCAGCTCCCGGTCGAGGCCGGCCGACAGCACGTGGGTGCCAGGGCGGGGCGGGAAGCTGCCCGTCGACGCGCCGGTCGCCGTCGACACGTGGGCCAGCTGGCCACCGGCTTCGGACGATCCCATCCCGTCGATGATCATCGCCGTCGGCAGGTGGACCAACAGGTCCCGTTTGCGCGCCGCCGACAGGGCGGCGCCGCCCGAGATGATGACGTTGAGGCTGGACAGGTCGTAGTCGTGAGCGTCCAGCTCGTCGAGCAGCGGGCGGGCGAAGGCGTCGCCGACGATGAGCAGGAAGTCGGCCCGCTCGCGCTCGACCAGCGACCAGATCTCGGCGCCGTCGAGGTGGGCCACCGTCGCCGGGATCAGCACCGTGCCCCCGCCGAGGAGCACCCGGAAGGCGACCCAGTGACCGGCGCCGTGCATGAACGGTGGCGTGATGACGGCCCGGAAGCGGACGTCGGCCTCGGCCGTGAAGTCGGCGAGGGTGCGGGCCTTCGGCGAGGCGCTGAAGCACTCGACCATGGCGTCGCCGTTGCGCCACATCACGCCCTTGGGCAGGCCCGTCGTCCCGCCCGTGTACAGCAGGTAGAGATCGTCCGGACTCCACGCGACTGTGGGCCGGGAGGGGGAGGCGGCCGCCAGCGCGTCCTCGTACCAGACGGCCCCGTCGAGCAGCGGTTCGCCGCTGTCGTCGGGCACCTGCAGAATCTCCCGCAGCTCCGGCAACGCCGGCCGCACGTCGCGCAGCGTCGGCGCGAACCGGCTGTGCACGACGACGGCCGTCGCCCGGGCGTCACCGAGGAGGTGGGTCAGCTCGTCGGCCACGTAGCGATAGTTGACGTTGAGCGGCGCCACCCGCGCCTTCCACGCCCCGACCATCGACTCGAGGTACTCGGCGCCATTGTGCAGGTAAATGGCGAGGTGATCTTGGCCGCTCTCGTGACCGGCGAGATCGGCCCGTTCGGTGTGGCAGCCGAGCCCGACGCCGAGCAGGTGGTTGGCCAGGCGGCGGGTGCGCTCGCGGACCTCGCCCCAAGTGAGCCGGCGGTCGCCCATCACGATGCAGTCGGCGGCCGGGCGCAGCTCGGCGATCGCCTCCAGCACCGTCGTGAGATCCATCTCTGCGGTCGGCTCGGACGCAGCGGGCATCGCCTCGCAAGCTAGACCGCGGTCATCCTGCGGGCTCCTATGTTGGCCGGCATGAACGACCATGACGTGATCTTCGGTGCCTTCGTGCCGCAGGGCTGGAAGATGGAGCTGGCCGACATCGACGGGGCCGAGGCAAAATGGGCCACCGCCGTCGACATCGCCGTCACAGCCGAGGAGCTCGGGTACGACTCGATCTGGGTGTACGACCACGTCCACAACGTGCCGCAGCCCTCCAACGAGGCCGTGTTCGAGTGCTGGACGACGATCGCCGCGATCAGCCAACGAACGTCACGCGTGCGACTCGGTCAGATGGTCGGCTGCAACAGTTACCGCAACCCGGCATTGCTGGCGAAGGTCACGTCGACGGTGGACGTCATCTCCGGAGGGCGCCTCGACTGGGGCATCGGCGCCGGGTGGTACGAGAACGAGTACCACGGCTACGGGTACGAGTTCCCGCCGCCGAAGGTCCGCATCGGCATGTTGCGCGAGGCGGTCGAGATCGTGCGCAGCCTGTGGACGGAGGCGGAGACGAACTTCGACGGGAGCTACTACCGACTGCACCGCGCCCAGTGCGATCCCAAGCCGGTGCAGGACCCGCACCCGCCGATCTGGATCGGCGGCGGCGGTGAGCAGCTGACGCTGAAGGTGGTCGCTGCCCTGGCCTCGTGCTCGAATTTCGGCGGGTCGCCCGAGCAGTGGGCCCACAAGCGCGAGGTGTTGCAGCAGCACTGCCGGACCGTCGGCCGCGACGAGGCGACGATTCGCAAGACGTGGTCCCCCGAGGTGTTCATCCGGGCCACCGAGGCCGAGATCGACGCCGCCGGCAGCCGCAGCCTGTGGGGTGAGCCGCCGGAGCGTTGGAAGGACGGCAACCTGGTCGGCACGCCCGACCAGGTCGCCGACAAGATCCAGACCTACCTGGATCTCGGCTGCACCGGCTTCATCCCCTGGTGCGCGGATTATCCGGAGGTGGAGACCCTGACTCGGCTGGCGGAGGACGTGATGCCACAGTTCCGCTAGCGGCTATTGGTAGAGCCGGAACAGGACCTCGGCCACACAGCTGGGCTTCGCCGCGCCTTCGACTTCGAAGGTGAACTCCATCTTCATCTGGATGCCGCCGGCGATGTCGTCGACCTGCAGGAGCTTGGCGCCGAGGCGGAGGTTGGAGCCGACCGGCACCGGCGCCGGGAAGCGGATCTTGTCGGCGCCGTAGTTGACGCCCATCGAGAAGCCGCTGACCGAGTAGATCTGCGGCCCCAGCAGCGGGCCGAGCGAGAGCGTCAGGTAGCCGTGGGCGATCGGCCCGCCGAACGGACCGGCGGTGGCCCGCTCGACGTCGACGTGGATCCACTGGTGGTCGCCGGTCGCCTCGGCGAACTGGTTGACCCGCTCCTGGGTGATCTCGACCCACTCGCTGTAGCCGAGATGCTCGCCAATCAGCGTGCGCAGTTCCTCGGCCCCGTTGATCTGTCGTGCAGCCATGGCGCCGAGCTTGGCAGTTCGCCCGCCGACCTCGATAACCCTGGGCCCGCTGGCGTTTGGTACGAAGGGCGCTCATGCCGGACCTGCTGACCATGCACGCCACCGCCCAGCCGGACAAGCTGGCCGTCGTCGACGACCGACCCGGCGCCCCGGCCCGCACCCTCAGCTACGCCGAGCTGGAGGAGGCGGCCAACCGCCTCGCCCACGTCCTCGTCGACCACGGCGCCGGGCCGGGCCGCAAGGTGCTGTGGTGCGGCCCGAACTCGATGGGCGTGGTCGTGCTCGTCAACGCCGCCCGCAAGATCGGGGCCACCGCCGTCCCGCTCAACTACCGCCTCGCCGACGACGAAGCGGCCTACGTCACCGACCACAGCGACGCCGCCGTCGTCTACGTCGACGCCGACTACGCCCCGCTGTTCGCACGGATCCGAGCCGACATCCCCAAGGTGACGGCCTTCCTCGTGTTCGATGGCGCCGCGCCGGCCGGCATGACCGCGGTGGACGACCTGCTGGCAGCGGCGTCGACCGAACCGCCGCCCGACCCGGCCAGCGACGAGGCCGGCGCGACGATGATCTACACGTCGGGCACGACCGGCAAGCCGAAGGGCGCACTTCGTCGCAACCTCTCCGACCCCGCCCAGCTGATCGCGATGCTGCAGTTCATCGGCTACCGCCCCGACGACGTGTACATGACGACCGGTCCGCTGTATCACAGCGGGCCCGGCGGCTTCATGGGGATCGCCCTGGCGATGGGCCAGACGATCGTGGTGCAGCACAAGTTCGACCCCGAGGACTGGCTGCGCCTCCTCGAGACCTATCGCGCCACGTCGACGTTCGCCGCGCCGACGCCGATCCGCATGATCTGCACGCTCCCCGCCGACGTAAGAGACCGCTTTGATCGCGCGTCGATGCGGGTCATGGTCGCCAACGCGGCCCCGTGGAGCTTCGCCCTGAAGCAGCTCTACGTGCAGACGTTCCCGCCTGAGTCGCTGTTCGAGGTGTACGGCTCCACCGAGCTCGGCGTCAACACGATCCTGCGGCCCGAGGACCAGCTGCGCAAGCCGGGGTCGTGCGGCAAGGAGGCGCCGATGGTCGAGGTGCGGCTGTACGACGACGACGGCCAGATCGTCACCGGCACCGGTCCGGACGCGGCGGGAGAGCTGTTCGTGCGCAGTCCGTCGGTGTTCGCCGACTACTACAAGCAGCACGACAAGTTCGAAGAGGACCACCGCGACGGCTTCCAGACCGTCGGCGACATCGCCTACCGCGACGACGAGGGCTTCCTCTACATCTGCGATCGCAAGAAGGACATGATCATCAGCGGCGGGATGAACATCTACCCGGCCGAGATCGAAGCAGCCCTAGAGCAGCACGCCGACGTCTACGAGGCGGCCGTGTTCGGGATCCCCAGTGAGGAGTGGGGCGAGACCGTCCACGCGGTCGTCGTCGCCCGCCCCGGCGCCGAGCTCGACGAGGCGGCCGTGCAGGCCCATGCCCGCGAACACCTCGCCAGCTACAAGGTGCCGCGCACGATCTCGTGGCTCGACGAGCTGCCCAAGACCGGCAGCGGCAAGATCCTCAAGCGCGAGCTGCGGGCCCCCTTCTGGGCCGACCGCGTCAGCAACGTGTGACGCGGCTCGCCCGCTAGAACTCCGGCATGCGATCGGGGTTCGTGACGATGGTCGGGCGGCCGAACGTCGGCAAGTCGTCGCTCGTCAACCGGATCTGTGGCGCCAAGGTGAGCATCGTCTCCGACAAGCCGCAGACGACCCGCCACCGCGTGCGCGGCATCCTCAATCGGCCTGACGCCCAACTCGTGTTCGTCGACACTCCGGGGCTGCACAAACCGGTGACGGCGCTCGGCCGCCGGGTCAACGCCACCGCCATCGAGTCGGTCACCGAATCCGAGGCCGGGGTCGACGTCGTCGGGCTCGTGCTCGACGCCACGGCACCGTTCGGGAGCGGTGACCGCTGGGTCGCCGACCACCTCGACCTGCCGACCACGATTGTCATCGTCAACAAGATCGACCGCGCCGTGCCCGACCAGATCGTCGCCCAGCTCGGCGCGGCGGGGGAGTTGGGGGCCGAGGCCTACTTCCCGGTCTCAGCCCGCAGCGGGGCCGGGCTCGACGTCCTCGTCGACCACCTCGTGGCCCGGGCGCCGGAGGGCCCGGCGTTCTTCCCGCTCGACGCCGTGCGTGACGTGCCCGAGGAGCAGTGGGTGGCCGAGCTCGTGCGCGAGCAGTTGCTCGCCGTCACGCGCGATGAGCTGCCGTACTCGATCGCCACCAGGGTCACGGAGTGGGAGGGCAACCGCATCACCGTCGAGATCGTCGTCGAGCGCGAGAGCCAGAAGGGCATGGTCATCGGCCGGGGCGGCCAGGTGCTCAAGGAGGTCGGGACGCGGGCCCGGGCCCAGTTGCCACCGGACACCTACCTCGAACTGCGGGTCAAGGTCGACAAGGACTGGCAGCGTCGGCCCGATCGCGTCGAGCGCCTGGGCTACTGATCCTTCGACCTCATTCGGCTGTCGTCACCGTGACCGGGGTCGAGGGCGTCGTCGGCGGCGTCGGCTCGCTCGGCGGGACCGTCACCGGCACTTCCTCGCCCAGCAGCACGGCGTAGTCGTCGGCCGACACCGGTCGGGGCGGGTCCGTGATCCGGTTGTTGCCCAGCCGCACGGGCAGGGTCTCCCCGTCGAGCGTGAAGCGCACCTGCCCGACGCCCGACTGCTGGGTCAGCGTGAGCACGATCTGGGCGATCGCCGGCAGCTGCTCGTCGGAGGGGACGCGCTCGTAGACCTCGGAGTCGAGGTCGACCACGGCCACGCCGCTGCGTTCGGACACGGTGTCGACGAGGCCGCGGGGCACGGCCGAGTCGAGGCCGATCACCGCTTCACCGCCGATCGGGCCCAGCTCCAACGCATCGAGGACGCGCGACAGCGACGCCGGTGACGACAGGTTCTGGGAGATGCTCGTCAACTGCTCACCGTCGACGAAGTACAGGGCGACCGACACGGTGGCGATCGCCGTCGTCGTCGTCGCCAGCACCGTCGTCGTCGTGACGGCCGAGTCGATCGGGGGCGGCATCGTCGTGGTCGTGGTCGTGGTGGTCGTCGTCGTGCTGGTGGTCGTCGTTTCGTCGAGCCCGAAGAGCTCGTCGCTGGGAACCTCGCGCACCTGGTTGGTGCCCTCGTAGCCACAGCCGGCGCCGGCAGCCAGCGCGGCGGCCAGCGCGGCCGCGGCCAGTACGTCGACGGCACCCGTTCGGAACATCAATGTTCGCCCTCATTGCGGATGCGCACGACAAAGCGGGCGCCCCCTCCCGGCCGGTCCTCGGCCCACGCCTCGCCGCCCTGGGCCATCGTGTGCTCGGCGACGAGGGCCAGCCCGAGACCGGTGCCGACCCGGTGGCGGGCCGCGCTGCCGCGGGCGAAGCGTTCGAAGATGCGGTTGCGTTCGCCGCGGGCCACACCGGGGCCGATGTCTTCGACGGCGACCAGCGTGAACGGTCCTTCGGCCGGCTCGATCGAGATGCGCACCGGCCCGCCACCGTGGTGCTCGGCGTTCTCCAGCAGGTTGGTCAGCACGCGCTCGAAGCGCAGCTTGTCGACCACGGCCGTCGGCGCCGCCCCCCGCTGGCGCTGGATCGGCAGCTCGGCGAACCCGGTGCCGGCGGCGATGCGCCGGCACAGGGCGACGAGGTCGACCTCTTCGAGGTGGAGATCGGTGGCCCCGGCGTCGATCCGCGAGAGCTCGAGCAGGTCGATGACCATGGCGTCGAAGCGTCGCACCTGGCCGACGACGACGTCGAGCGCTTGCCGGGTGCGGTCGGGCAGCTCGCCGCGGCGGCCGTTGATCACCTCAGCGGCGGCCGCGAGTGCGGTGATCGGGGAGCGCAGCTCGTGGGAGACGTCGGAGGCGAATCGGGCCTCCCGTTCGATCCGCGCCTGGACGGCGTCGGCCATGCCGTTGAACGACTCGACGAGGCGGTCGAGATCGGGGTCGCCCTCCAGTGCGACGCGGGCGTCGAGGCCACCTTCGGCGATCTCGCCGGCGGCGTTGGTGATGCGGTCGAGTGGGCGCAACAGGCGCCGGCTCGTCCACCAGCCGGTGGCGGCGGCCAGGAGCACCGTGGACACCGACCCGACGACGAGGGCCAACAGCACGGCCCCCAGCGTGCGCTCGGTCGAGCTGAGATCGACGGCCTCGTAGTACGTGCGGTCGAACTCGGCGAGATGGACGCCGACGGCGACGTAGTGGTCTCCGCCGGAGTCGTAGATCTGCATGCCGGAAGCGCCCCGCTCGGCGTCCTCGCGCAACCGCGCCGGGAAGGCGTCCTCGGCGATCCGGGCGTCCGTGGTGGCGACGTCGCCGCCCTGGCCGATGCGCAGGAAGGCGAACCCGTCCTCGTCGGTGCGCAGCGCCCCGCTGACGAAGAACTCGGCCATGCTGGCGGTGCCATCGCGGCGGAGCTGGTCGCGGACGCGGAGGGCGTTGGCGACGGCTTGCGACTGGGCGACGTCGAGACGCTGCTCGAGCAGGGAGCTGCGGGCGAAGGCGTAGGTGACCGCCGTCAGCGTGACGGTCGCGACCAGGGCGATGAGGCCGAAGACGAGGGTGACCTTGGTGCGCAGGCGCATGCGGGGAAACCTCGGCACGGGGCCAGTGTGGCATTGCGGTGGCCGCGGCAGGTTGCGGCCCGAACGCGCCGCTGCCGGTGAGACACCAGGGGGAGGAAGGTGCCTCACCGGGGCAGCGTGAACAGTTGGCATCGTGACGGCTCCGTGTGACGCCCTGTCGCGGGGAGTGCGCGATTTGTGTAACAAACCAAACTGATCTGGTCAGGTTTCGGGGACGTCACTGACCCCGTTCCGGGGCGGGCAGACTGGGCCGACCGTGTACTCGCTGCTGTTCATCGAAGACGACGACCAGATCCGCCTCGCCCTCTCGATGGCCCTGGAGGACGAGGGCTACGCGGTGCGCGAGGCCCCCGACGGCCAGGCCGGGCTGGCCGCCTTCGGCGAGCTCGAGGCCGATCTCGTGCTGCTCGACCTGCGGCTGCCCGACATGTCGGGCTTCGACGTGTGCCGGGCGCTGCGCGCTCGCAGCATCGTGCCGATCATCATCATCACGGCCCAGACCGACACCTACGACCTCGTCGCCGGCCTCGAGGCCGGCGCCGATGACTACGTCACGAAGCCGGTCGTCCCCAAAGAGCTGGCCGCCCGCATCCGTGCGCTCCTGCGGCGAGTCCAGCTACAGGAGCCGACGCCGACCGAGCGGCCGGCACGATTCGGCGATGTCGAGCTGCGCCGCGACCACGGCATCGTCGCCAAGGCGGGCCGGGAGCTGAGCCTGACCAAGACCGAGTACCGCCTGCTGTGCGAGTTCGCCGATCACCCGGGGGCGGTGCTGTCGCGCGACCAGCTGCTCGAACGGGTCTGGGGCTACGAGTACCTCGGCGACTCCCGCCTCGTCGACGCCCACGTGCGTCGGCTGCGGGTGAAGATCGAGGACCATCCCGACGATCCCCGCCTGATCGTCACCGTGCGCGGCCTCGGTTACCGCCTGCTCGGCTGATCTCTCGGGCTGCGCCGCCCGGCAGAGCCGGATCGGTTGCGCCTCCGTGCTCGCTGCCGACCCTGCGGATCGGCGCTCGTCCAACCTGACTCCGGATCCAGGAGCTCGCGGGAGTGTCTACGCTGCGCCGCAGACACAGGGAGGTGTGCGATGGCGACGCGAGCGTTGACGGCGTTGGACGACATCCTCGAACGAGCGGTGTCGGAGGGAGCGAAGGTGCCCGGCGTCGTCGCCACCGTCACCGACCGGGACGGCGACATCTACACCGGGACGGCCGGCGTGCGCTCGCTCGACGGCGACGAGCCGATGACCCTGGACACCGTGTTCGCCATTTTCTCGACGACCAAGGCGATCACCGCCACCGCCTGCCTGCAGCTGGTCGACGACGGCCGTCTCGACCTCGACGCCCCGGCCCGCGACCACGTCCCCGAAATCGGCGAGTTACGCGTGCTCGACGGCTGGGACGACGACGGACAGCCGCGCTTGCGCACGGCGGCGCGCGACGTCACCACTCGCATGCTGCTGCTGCACACCGCCGGCTTCGGCTACGACTTCTTCAACGCCGACTACGCCCGGATGGCCAACGAGCACGGCCAGCCGAGCGTCGTCACGGCGACGAAGGCGTCGATCATGACGCCGCTCCTGTTCGATCCGGGCGAGCGCTGGGAGTACGGCTCGAACATCGACTGGGCCGGGCGTGTGGTGGAGGGGATCACCGGGCAACGCCTCGGTGAGGTGATGCGCGAGCGCATCCTCGAGCCGCTGGGCATGACCGACACGGAGTTCTCGATGCGGCCGGACATGCGCGCCCGCCGGGCGACCATCCACCAGCGCGGCGCCGACGACGAACTGACCCCGCTGCCCGACTTCGAGTTGCCGCCGGACCCCGAGGTGCACATGGGCGGGCACGGGCTGTACTCCACCGTTGAGGACTACGGCCAGTTCATCCGGATGTGGTTGAACGACGGACGGGCGGCCGACGGGACGGCGATCCTGGCCGCCGAGACGGTGGCGATGGCCGAGCGCAACGGGCTCGGCGACCTCAAGGTGACGGCCCTCCCGGCCGTGATCCCGTCGTTGACGAACGACGCCGAGTTCTTCCCGGGCCAGTCGAAGTCGTGGGCGCTGTCGTTCATGGTCAACGACGAGGAGGCCCCCACCGGTCGGCCGGCCGGGTCGCTGGCGTGGGCCGGCCTGGCCAACCTGTACTACTGGATCGACCGGCGCAACGGGCTCGGCGGGTTCTGGGGGACTCAGATCCTGCCCTTCGCCGACCCGGCCTCGGTCGGCGGCTACCTCGACTTCGAGACCGCCGCCTACGAGGCCCTGACCTGACGCCGCGGCCGGCCTCAGGAGCCCGGCCTCGAACGAAAGTGGGCGAGCGTCGGAGCGAAGCGGAGACGGCTAGCTCGGCAGGCGCAGCCGATCCAGCTTGGCTGGTCGGCGGAGCCCGAGCGACAAGGTGGGCGAGCGTCGCAGCGAAGCGGAGACGGCGAGCTCGGTAGGCGCAGCCGATCCAGCTTGGCTGGTCGGCGGAGCCCGAGAGAGTCGTCAGACGCGGCGGGACCGGAGGTACTCGCCGAGGCCCTTGGCCTGGGGGTCGAACGCCGTCGACGAGGCGACCCCCTCGCCGAGGTAGCCGACGAGCACGAAGTTGAGCGCCCGCAGGTTGGCCAGCTCGTAGCGTTCGATCGGCCGGTCACCGGTCTCGGGCAGCAGCTGACGGACCCGCTCGGCCGTGAGGTGGGCGGCCAGCCAGGCGTATCCGGCGTCGTCGCGCGCCCAGATGCCGACGTTGGCGTTGCCGCCCTTGTCGCCGGACCGGGCGCCGAAGTGATCGCCGAGCACGGTGCCCGGCGGCAGGTCGGCGGCCGGTGCGTCCACCGCTGGCGCGGTGATCGGTGCGTCCGATGGCGGTCCCGTCGGGCTGGCCGGCACGGCCAGCCGGCGACCATCGTCGAGCACGACTCGGTGGTCGACCTCGGCGGCGGGCACGAGGGCCGGCCAGTAGACCCCGTAGGCCGACGCCGGCCCGGGCGCCGAGGTCGTGAAGAAGCCGGGAATGCTGGCGAGGGCCAGCTCGACGGCGGCCGACGAGAAGGCCCGGCCGACGGACCGTTCGTCGGGTCCCTTGGCCGTGACGTGGAGCAGCCCGCTGGCGCGTTCCTGATCGGGCCCGTCGGGCGCGACGGGCGAGCAGCGCACGTCGAGGGTGACGCCGCGCTCGGCCAACGCCGCCGGCCCGCCCATCCCCTGGACGAGCGCATCCTCTAGCCAGGCCGCCTTGGCCTCCTGGTCGAGCCCGGTGAGGACGAACGTCATGCGGTTGCGATAGCCGCCGTCGTAGTTGATGGCGACCTTGGTCGTCGCCGGCGCCGGCTCGCCGCGGGTCCCCCCGATGCGCACCCGATCGGGGCCGTCCTCGGTCAGCGCGACGGTGTCGAAGCGGGCGACGACGTCGGGGTTGGGGTAGGCCGGCGGACCGATCTCATAGAGCAGTTGGGCGGTGACCGTCTCCACCGTCACCCTGCCGCCGGTACCGGGGTGCTTCGTGATCACCGCCGAGCCGTCGGCGGCGACCTCGGCGATCGGAAAGCCGAGCGGCCGCGAGGGGCCACGGCCGGGATCGTCGCCCAACTCGGTGAAGAACGAGAAGTTGCCGCCGCTGGCCTGGGGCCCGCACTCGATGACGTGACCGGCGGCGACGGCGCCGGCCAGCCGGTCCCAGTCCGTCGGCGACCAGCCCCACCACCAGGCGGCCGGCCCGACGACGAGGGCGGCGTCGGTGACGCGGGGGCAGACGACGACGTCGGCACCATGGTCGAGGGCGGCGGTGATGCCCCAACCGCCGAGATAGGCGTTGGCGCTGACGGGGTCGGCCGTGAGCGGCGCGCCGGTGTCGAGGTGGTCGAGATGGGGCCGTAGCCCGTCGATCCGGTCCATCAGGTCGTCGCCTTCGATGTGGGCGACGTTGACCGTGACGCCGAGGCGGGCGGCGACCTCGCGGACCTTTGCTGCGCATCCCGCCGGGTTGAGGCCGCCGGCGTTGGTGACGACCTTGATGCCGCGTTCGGCGCACGTCCCGAGGACGTGCTCCATTTGCGTGAGGAACGTCGTGGCGTAGCCGCCGTCGGCGTGGCGGGCCTTGGCCTTCCAGAGGATCAGCATCGTCAGCTCGGCCAGCCAGTCGCCGGTCAGCACGTCGATCGGGCCGCCCTCGACCATCTCCCGGGCGGCCGACAGCCGATCGCCGTAGAAGCCGGAGCAGTTGGCGATGATGACCGGACGTTCGGGCATGACTCCGAGCCTGGCAGGTCGGCGCGGCCGGTCGTCTTTGACCGATCGTCTTGACAGCCGTACCGACCGGTTGGTACGGTGCTGACCGATGACCGCCCGGGACAAGCTGCTCGACGCCGCCGTCGCCATCGTGCGCACCCGGGGCCTGCACGCCACGACCGTCGACGACCTCTGCGCCTCCGCCGGAGTGACGAAGGGTGCGTTCTTCCACCACTTCGAGTCGAAGGAGGCGCTGGCCGTCGCCGCCGCCGGACACTGGGGAACGACTACGGCGGCGCTCTTCGCCGCCGCCGGCTTCCACGACCTCCCCGATCCGGCCGAGCGGGTCTTCGGCTACCTCGACCTTCGGGCCACGATGGTCAGCGACGACCCGGCCGAGTTCACGTGCCTGGCCGGGACGATGGTCCAGGAGGCCTTCGCCACCGCCCCCAACGTGCGCGACGCCTGCGCGGCGGCGATCTTCGACCACGCCGCCACGCTCGAAGCCGACCTGGCGGCGGCGTTGAACGCGCTCGCCGAGCCCCCGGTCGGTGTGACCGCCCGCAGCCTCGCGGTGCACACCCAGACGGTGTTACAGGGAGCGTTCATCCTGGCCAAGGCGGCCAACGATCCGGCGATCCTCGCCGACTCGATCGAACACTTGCGCCGATACCTTCGGTGCGTCCTCGATCCCCGACCAGACCAAGGAGCAACCAGCGATGCGTGAGCCGACCAGCGTGACCAGTGCGATCGAACCGAGGAGCACACCAACGGGCCTGGCTGTCGAAGCGACACAACTCGTCAAGCACTACCGGGGCAAGGGCGGCGACATCGAGGCCGTGCGCGGCGTCGACCTCGCCGTGCCGGCGGCCACCGTCTTCGGCTTCCTCGGTCCCAACGGGGCCGGCAAGTCGACGACGGTGCGCATGCTGACGACGCTGATGTCGATCACGTCGGGCTCCGCGCACGTCGCCGGCATCGACGTTGCCGACGACCCCGACGCCGTGCGCCGCAAGATCGGCGTCGCGCTGCAAGAGGCCGGGCTCGACCCCCGCCAGAGCGGTCGCGAGTTGCTGATCCTGCAGTGCCGGCTGTTCGGGATGACGGCCCGGGAGGCCGCCGGCCGGGCCGAGGACCTGCTCGAACTCGTCGAGCTCACCGACGCCGCCGACCGGCTGGTCAAGGGCTATTCGGGAGGGATGAAGCGACGGCTCGACCTCGCCACCGCCCTGGTGCATGCGCCGGAGGTGCTCTTCCTCGACGAGCCGACGACCGGGCTCGACCCGGCCAGCCGGTTGACGATCTGGGACGAAGTCCGCCGCATCAACGCCCAGGGCACGACCGTGTTCCTGACGACCCAATACCTCGAGGAGGCGGACCAGTTGTGTGACGCCATCGCCATTATCGACGCCGGGACGATCGTCCGCGAGGGCACGCCGGCACAGCTCAAGGACGAACTGCGTGAGCGGCGTGGGCTGGCCGCCCGGCCGTCGCTCGACGACGTCTTCCTCGACGCCACCGGCCGGACGCGCGAGCGGGCCGCCGGCGAGGTCCAGGAGGTGCGGTCATGAGTGACGCCGTGTTCTCAGCCGTCGACGTCCGTGACCGCGCTAACCGGCCGGTCAACGGGCTGGTCGTGCTGGGCCAGCGAGCCTTGCGCGAGTCGTTGCGCACGCTCGACGCCCTCCTGCCAGCGGTGTTCATCCCGCTCTTCTTCCTCGTCGTCAACATCGGCCAGGCCGGGCGGATCTTCCCGGCCGGCGACACCGAGTTCCTCAACGGGCAGGGCTACGGCGCCTTCCAGCTGCCGGCCTCCCTGCTGCTGGCCGGTTCGTTCGGCGCCGCCGCGCTGTACCTCGTCGAAGAGATCGAGGGCGGGTACTTCGACAAGCTCCGGGCGACGCCCGTCTCGCGCATGTCGATCGTCCTCGGGCGTCTGTACGCGGAAGGTGTCCGCAGCGTGGTGATCTCGACGGCGATGGTCGTCATCGGCATGTTGTTCGGCGTGCGCATCGAGAGTGGGTTCGCCGGGTATCTCGTGCTCGTGGCGATGATCGCCCTCTGGGCCGTCGCCTTCTCCGGGTTCATGCAGCTCATTGCGTTGAAGTCCCGCAGCGCCGCGGCCACGCAGGCCGGCAGCATGGTCTTCTTCCCGCTGCTGTTCCTGACGCCGAACTTCGTGCCCCGGAACTTGCTGACGAGGCCGATGGAGATCGCCGCGACCCTCAACCCGGTCACCTACGTGATGGAGGCGGCCCGCTCCTTGATCCTCGACGGCTTCGACGGAGCCGCGCTGGCCAAGGGCTTCGCCGTCGTCGGCGCCGCCCTCGTGCTGATGCTCGCCCTGAGCGTGCGGATGATCAACAACTACGACTGAGGCTCGCTGGGCTCGTCGAGGACGAGCAGGACCTGGCCGGTCTCGACCTGGTCACCGACGGCGACGAGAACGTCGGCGACGGTGCCGTCGCCCGGCGCGGCGATCTGGTGCTCCATCTTCATCGCCTCGATGACGACGAGCGCGGCGCCGGCGGTGACGGCCTGACCGGGCGCGGCGAGGACCCGGCGCACGGTGCCGGGCATCGGCGCCGTCAACGAGCCGGCGGCCAGGGCCGTGTCGGGGTCGGGGTGGCGGGGAAGCAGGCGGACCCGGCGGTGGCCATCGGGCGCGTCGACGAAGCGCTCGTCGCCGAGGCGACCGATCGTGAACGTCCGGCTGATGCCGGCGACGTCCAGGATGACCTCGTCGGAGGCGGCCGCTACCACCGTGGCGTCGACCAACTCGCCGTCGACGGCGATGTGGCCGTCGTGCCCCAGGCGGTACGTCACCGTGGCCGTGTCGCCGCCGTCGTCGAGCTCGACGGACTGGTCGACCGCGGGGTTGTTGCGCCAGCCGGACGGGATGCCGGCCAGTCGGCCGGCACCGGCCCGCCGCGTGGCCTGCTCGGCCAGCGCCACGGCGGCCAGCGCCAGCCCCCGGTCGCCGGCGATCGGCTCGGCGCGGCGGTCGTCGTCGAGAAAGCCGGTGTGGAGGTCGCCGGCCTGGAAGGCGGGGTCGTCGAGGATGCGCAGCAACTGGTCACGGTTGGTCATCGGGCCGTGCAGGTGGGCGGTCGCCAGCGCCCGTCGCAGGGCGCGGACGGCACCGGCACGGGTCGGGGCGTGGGCGATGACCTTGGCGAGCAGCGAGTCGTAGTACGGGCTGACACTCGAGCCGGACCCGACGCCGGTGTCGACGCGGACGCCGGTGGTGTCGATGGCGAACGTGGCGAGTACGCCGGCGGCGGGGCGATAGTCGTGGGCCGGGTCCTCCGCGGTCAGACGCACCTCGATAGCGTGGCCGTCGAGCGGTGGGTCGAGGGCGCAGGCCGGGAGCGGCGACCCTTCGGCCACGAGCACCTGCAGCTCGACAAGGTCGAGGCCGGTGACGGCCTCGGTGACCGGGTGCTCGACCTGTAGCCGGGTGTTCATCTCCAAGAAGGCGAATTCGCCATCGGGGCCGAGCAAGAACTCGACGGTCCCAGCGCCCTCGTAGCCGACGGCCCGCGCCGCTTCGACGGCGGCGACGCCCATGCGCGCCCGCAACTCGGCGTCGACGGCCGGCGACGGCGACTCCTCGACGATCTTCTGGTGGCGGCGCTGGATCGAGCACTCCCGCTCGTGGAGGGAGACGACGTGGCCATGGCGGTCGGCGAAGATCTGGATCTCGACGTGGCGGCCGCGCTCGACGAACCGTTCGCAGAAGACGGTGCCGTCACCGAAAGCGGCGGCCGCCTCTTGCTCGGCCGCGTCGAGAGCGGCGACGAGCTCGTCGGGTCGGCGGACGATGCGCATGCCGCGACCGCCGCCGCCGGCCGACGCCTTGACCAGCATCGGGAAGCCGACGGCATCCGGGTCGTCGGCGCCTTCGACGGTGGAGTCGGCCAGCACCGGGACACCGGCGGCCCGCATCATCGCCTTGGCCTCGATCTTCGAACCCATCGCCGCGATCGCCGCCGGTGGTGGGCCGATCCACGCCAGTCCGACGGCGATGACCGCCTCGGCGAACGCCGCCGATTCGGCCAGGAAGCCGTAACCGGGGTGCACGGCGTCGGCGCCGGCCCGCCGAGCGGCATCGAGCAGCAGATCGATGCGCAGGTAGGTGTCGGCGGGGGCGTTGCCCGGCAGGTGGACCGCCGTGTCGCAGGATTGCACGTGGAGGGCGTCGGCATCGGCGTCACTGAAGACGGCGACCGTGTCGACGCCGAGGCGTCGACACGTCCGCGCGACGCGCACGGCGATCTCCCCACGGTTGGCGATGAGGACTCGTTCGATCATCGCATCACATCCGGAACACACCGAAGCCGTCGTGGACGCCTTCGATCGAGTTGTTGTGGACGGCGGACAGGCAGATGCCGAGCACGGTGCGGGTCTCGCGAGGGTCGATGATGCCGTCGTCGTAGACCCGCCCGGTCATGAACAGGGCCAGCGACTCGCGCTCGATCTGGTCCTCGACGGCGGCCCGCATGGCGGCATCGGCGTCCTCGTCGAACGGCTTGCCCATGGACGCCGCCGACTGGCGGGCGACGATCGACAACACCCCGGCAAGTTGCTGTGGCCCCATCACCGCCGTCTTGGCGTTGGGCCAGGTGAACAGGAACCGGGGCCCGTAGGCCCGCCCGCACATGCCGTAGTTGCCGGCGCCATAGCTGGCCGCCATGTTCACCGTGAGGTGGGGGACCTTGGAGTTGGCGACGGCGTTGATCATCTTCGAGCCGTCCTTGACCATCCCCCGCTGCTCGTACTCCTTGCCGACCATGTAGCCGGTGGTGTTCTGGAGGAAGAGCAGCGGGGTGTCGGATTGGTTGGCCAGCTGGATGAACTGGGCCGCCTTGTGTGACTCCTCGTTGAACAGGACGCCGCGGTGGTTGGCCAGGACGCCGATGGGATAGCCGTGCAGCTCGGCCCAGCCGGTCACCAGCGACGACCCGTAGCGCGGCTTGAATTCATCGAAGTCGCTGTCGTCGACGACGCGGGCGAGCACGTCCCGGGGGTCGAAGGGCACGCGTAGGTCGGCCGAGGGCACGCCGAGCAACTCGTCGGGGTCGTAGCGGGGCGGGTGGCCGCCGCCGCGGGGACCAGGGCCGCGGGGCGTGTGGTTGAGACGACGCACGATCTGGCGGCCGAGGCGCAGGGCGTCGAGTTCGTCGAGGGCGAAGTAGTCGGCCAATCCGCTGATACGGGCATGCATGTCAGCCCCGCCGAGGCTCTCGTCGTCGCTCTCCTCCCCGGTCGCCATCTTGACGAGCGGCGGCCCGCCGAGGAAGACCTTGGAGCGCTGGTCGATCATCACGACGTAGTCGCACATCCCGGGCACGTAGGCGCCACCGGCGGTCGAGTTGCCGAAGACAAGCGCGATCGTCGGCACCCCGGCCGCCGACAGGCGGGTGAGGTCGCGGAAGCTCTGACCGCCGGGGACGAAGATCTCGGCCTGGTGGGGGAGGTCGGCGCCACCGGACTCGACGAGGTAGATGAGCGGGAGGCGGTTCTCGCGGGCGATCTCCATCGCCCGCAGCGACTTCGTGACCGTGGCCGTCGTGCTGGTCCCGCCGCGCACGGTGGGATCGTTGGCGATGATCACGCACTCGGTGTCCTCGACGACACCGATCCCGGTGAATACGCCCGCGCCGACCGGGAAGTCGGTGCCCCAGGCGGCCAGCGGTGACAGCTCGAGGAGGGGACCGTCCTGGTCGATCAGCAGTTCGACGCGCTCGCGGCAGAGCCGCTTGCCGCGCTGACGATGGCGGGCGACGTAGCGGTCGCCGCCGCCGTTGTTGACGAGCGCCAGTTGGCGATCGTGCTCGGCCAGCAGCGCCAGCAGCTGCTCACGGTTGGTCCGGTGGGCCTCACTGCCAGGGTCGACGTGGTTGGCCAGAACCGTCATCGCCCGAGGACCGTAGCGGCCGCCCCATCCCGACCCCGGATCGACCACCCGAGGGTCGATCGCAGCCGTGCCACGATGCGCCGGTGGACCGTCCGTCCGACATCGTGGTCGCCGCCGACGACCGCACCGGCGCCCTCGAGGTCGCCGGCGAGCTCGCCGCCCGTCTCGGCGCCCTCGTGCCCACGTCCGTGCGGCGAGCACCGCCGGGCGATTGGCCGTCGAACCATCGTGGGGGAGCGCCGGCGATGGTGGTGGACCTCGGGACGCGTCACCTCACCCCACACTCGGCGGCGGCCCGGGCACGGGCGTTCGATCTCGTGGCCGCCGGCCGGCGCGGGCACAAGATCGACTCGCTCCTCCGCGGCAACTGGGCGACCGAGCTGGTGGCCCGGGCATCGTCGAGTCCGGTGCTGCTGATCCCGGCGCTGCCGTCGGCCGGACGGGTCTGCATCGACGGCGTCGTCCGCCAGCGGGGCGGCGCCGGCGACGGTGACGGCATCCCAGTAGCGGCGGCGGCCGGCGGCGATCCCCGCGGCGGGCCCGACGGCAGCCGACCGGCCGTCTTGCTTCAGTCGGCCGGCGGGGTCCACATCAGTGAGCTGGCCAGCCGGCCGGGTCTCGCCAACTGGCTGGCCATGGCGCAAGCCGGCGACATCGCCGTCGCCGATGCCGTGACCGCCGAGGATGTGGCCGAACTGGGCCGGGCGGTGGCTGGACGCTCCGACGTGCTGCTCGCCGGGCCGGCAGAGGCACTGGCTATCGGCTTCTGCCCGGAGTGCCCGCCATCCCCCGGCGCCTTCGTTCCGCCCGTCGGATCGGCACCCGTGGTCGTCGTGTGCGGGAGCCTGCACCTCACGGCGCGGCGGCAACTCGCCGTGCTCGCGACCGAGCGTCTCGACGTCGTCCAGATCGTGACCCCCATGCGCTACTCGTCGGAGCCGGTGCGGCCCGGGGCCGCCGGCGACGCGGCCCGGCGGCTGGCGGCCGAGGTCCGCCGGACCGTCGAGAAGCAGCCGCCGGGCGCCGTAGTGATCCTCGGCGGTGACACGGCCGCCGCCGTGCTCGGCGACGCCATGCTGGTGGTCGAAGGACTGGCGGCGCCGGGGACGCCCGTCGCCCGGCGGACCGATGGCTCTGGACCGTGGATCGTCACCCGTAGCGGCAGCTTCGGCGACGACCACGCCCTGGTGGATCTGGTGACGATCTTGGAGTCCGGAGACGCGCCGGCGGGGGAGTGGCAGGCTGACGTGCGATGACGGTGCCCCTCGCGATCACCATGGGCGACGCCTCCGGGGTGGGTCCGGAGATTGTCCTGCGGCGAGCGGCGGCCGGCGGGCTGGGCGACGACGTGATCGTGTACGGCGACGTCGCCATCCTCCGCGACGGGGCCGACCTGCTCGGCCTCGACGCCGGCGTCGTCGACGGGCTGGCCGTGCGCGATCTCGGTCGTCTCTCCGCCGCCGACCATCGCCCGGGCGAGCTGGACGCCGCCAGCGGCGCCGCCGCCCGCGCCTACGTCCAAGCGGCCACCGCCGACGCGCTGGCCGGCATCGTGGCCGGCCTCGTGACGATGCCGATGAACAAGGAGGCGACGCAGCTCACTGACCCCACCTTCGTCGGCCACACCGAGTTGATCGCCGCGCTGTGCGGCGGACCGGCCGTGACGATGATGCTGGCGGCCGAGCTTGACGACGGTCGGTCGCTGGCGGTGACGCACGTCAGCACGCACTGCGCGCTTCGCGAGGCGATCGAGCGGGTGCGGCCGGAGCGGGTACGGAGGGTCATCGACCTCACCCACGAGGCGTTGGCCGGCGGGAGCGAACGGCCCCGCATCGCCGTGTGCGGGCTCAACCCCCACGCCGGGGAGCACGGTCTGTTCGGCCAGGAGGACGCCGTGCACATCGCCCCGGCGATCGAAGCCGCCTGCGCCGACGGTCTCGACGTGAGCGGCCCGCATCCGGCCGACACCGTGTTCCACCAGGCCGTCCATCGCGGCCGCTACGACGCCATCGTCTGCATGTACCACGACCAGGGCCATGGCCCGATGAAGCTGCTGGCGTTCGACCGCGGCGTCAACGTCACCCTCGGCCTGCCGATCATCCGCACATCCGTCGACCACGGCACCGCCTTCGACATCGCCTGGACCGGCCAAGCCGTCACCGACTCTCTCGACCACGCGTTGGCCTACGCCCGCCGCCTCGTCGGCCTCCGCAGCCCGGCGACCTGACACACCCGAGTACGGGCGGACACCCGAGTATGCGAACGCGCGATTCGCGTGTTCCCGTACTCGGGGTGCGGCAGATACTCGGGTAAGGAGCGGCGACGTCAGTCCATGTCGAAGGTGACGCCTTGGGCGAGGGGGAGCGACGTCGAGTAGTTGATCGTGTTGGTCGCTCGGCGCATGTACGCCTTCCACGCGTCGGAGCCCGACTCGCGGCCGCCGCCGGTCTCCTTCTCCCCACCGAAAGCGCCTCCGATCTCAGCCCCGGACGGGCCGATGTTGACGTTGGCGATGCCGCAGTCGGACCCGTCCGCGGCCATGAACCGTTCGGCTTCGCGCACGTCGTTCGTGAACACGCTCGACGCCAGCCCCTGCGGGACGTCGTTGTGCAGCGCCATCGCCTCGTCCCAGTCGTCGTAGCCGAGCACGTAGAGCAACGGCCCGAACGTCTCGGTCGTCACGATGTCGGTCTGCCCCGGCATCGTCACCACGGCCGGCTGGACGTAGAACGCGTCGGGCGCCTCGTCGGCGAGCACCCGGTCGCCGCCGACGACGACCTCGCCGCGGTCGCCCCGGGCCTGGGCGATGGCGTCCTGGACACGGTCGAACGCGGCGCCGTCGATCAGGGGCCCCACCAGCGTGCCGTCGGCAAGGGGGTTGCCGATCAGCACGCTGGTGTAGGCCCGCGCCAGCCGATCGATCAGCTCGTCGCGCACGGTCGTGTGCACGATGAGCCGACGCAGGCTGGTGCAACGCTGGCCGGCCGTGCCCACCGCCGAGAAGGCGATGCCCCGGACGGCCAGGTCGAGATCGGCGGTCGGAGCGATGATCGCCGCGTTGTTACCGCCCAGCTCGAGGATCAGCCGGCCGAAGCGGCCGGCCACGACGGGCCCCACGGCCCGGCCCATGCGCGTCGACCCGGTGGCCGACACGATGGCGACGCCCTCGTGGGCGACGAGCGCGGCGCCGACGTCGACACCGCCCTGGAGGACCTGGTTGAGCCCGGCGGGTGCGTCGACGTCATCGGCGGCCCGCTCGACCAAGGCTTGGCAGGCCAGTGCCGTCAGCGGCGTCTTGTCGGACGGCTTCCACAGCACCGGGTTGCCAGCGACGAGGGCCAGGGCTGCGTTCCATGACCACACGGCGACCGGGAAGTTGAAGGCGGTGACAACGGCGCACGGCCCCATCGGGTGCCACGTCTCCATCAAACGGTGACCGGGCCGTTCGCTGGCGATCGTCAGGCCGTGGAGCTGGCGCGACAGCCCGACGGCGAAGTCGCAGATGTCGATCATCTCCTGGACCTCGCCGAGGCCCTCCGACGAGATCTTGCCGGCCTCGATCGACACAACGGCGCCGAGCTCGCGCTTGTGCTCGCGCAACAGCTCGCCGAGTCGACGCACGAGGCTGCCGCGCACCGGCGCCGGCGTCGTCCGCCACATCCGGAACGCCTCGGTGGCGACGTCGACGGCCTTGGCCACGTCGGCCGGTGACCCGGCCGGGCCGAGGGAACCTCCGGTGATCGGGGTGCGCGCCGTGAGTTCGCCGGCCCGCTCGCCGGCGCCGAGCGCGTCGAGCAGTCCATCCAGCTCGGACTGCAGCTCGGCCGTGGTCGGTAGCGCCGTCATGACCGGTCGCCGTTCAGACTGGCCAGGGCATCGGCGACGATGTCGACGGCGATGTCGGCCTGTTCCTTCGTGACGACGAGCGGCGGCATCATGCGCACCGAACGCTCGCCGCACGTCAGGATCAACAGACCCCGCTCGAAGCAGGCCCGCTCCAACGCTTCGGCGGTGTCGTGGTCCGGGAGGTCGATGCCGATCATCAGGCCGCGGCCACGGACCTGGCCGATCAGTGGCTGCTCGCCGGCCAGGGCTGTCAGCCGCTGGCGCAGGTGGTCGCCCACGGCCGTGGCGTTGGCGGCCAGCCCGTCCTCGACGAGGCGCAGCGTCACGTCGGCCGCGGCGCAGGCGACCGGGTTGCCGCCGAACGTGGAGCCGTGTCCGCCCGGCTCCCAGTTCATCAGCTCGCCCCGGGTGATGATGCCGGCGAGGGGCAGGCCGCTGGCGAGGCCCTTGCCGATCGTCATGATGTCGGGCACGACGCCGGACTGTTCGCAGGCCCACATCGTGCCAGTGCGACCGACGCCGGTCTGCACTTCGTCCATGACGAGGACGATCCCGTGCTCGTCGCACAGCTCGCGCAGCGCCTGCAGCCACTCGGCCGGCGGCACGATGTAGCCGCCTTCGCCCTGGATCGGCTCGACGAAGATGGCGGCGACGTCGCCCGGGTCGGTCATCTTCGTGAACAGCACGCGGCGGATGTAGTCGGCGCCGGTCAGGGCGTCGGCGTCGTACGGGTCCCAGTACGGCGCGTGGAAGCTGCCGGGGGCGGGGATGCCGAAACCAGCCCGCTGGCGGGCCTTGCTAGCCGTCAGCGACAGGCTGCCGAGCGAGCGGCCGTGGAAGGCGCCGAAGAAGGCGATCACGTTCGGCCGGCGGGTGTAGTGGCGCGACAGCTTGAGCGCGGCCTCGACGGCCTCGGTGCCGGAGTTGGAGAGGAAGACGCGGGCGTCAGCCATCGGCGCCAGGCGGGCCAGGCGGGTGCACACGGCGGCGTGGGCCGGCAGGTAGAAGTCCGACGAGCAGTAGTGCAGAGTCTGGTCGACCTGGGCGTGGACGGCCGCGTTGACCTCCGGATGGGCGTGTCCCGCGGCGACGACGGCGATGCCGGCGTTGAAGTCGAGGAAACGGTTGCCGTCGACGTCCTCGATGACGCAGCCGCAGGCCCGCTCGACGACCAGCGGGTAGACCCGCGTCAGCGACGGGCTGGTCACCCGCTGGTCGGCGTCGATCACGGCCTGACCCTTGGGGCCCGGCAGCGCGGTCAGCAGGAGCGGCACCGTCGACGTCGCCGTCAGCTCCACAGCCGCGGTACCGGTCGTGTCGTCGGGCTGCGCGAGCCTGTCATCGGTGAGTGTCATGTCGAACCCCGTCTCGATGGTCGTCGGCGGGCCGGACCACCGCTTGGCAGCAACTGTTCCGACCTGTCGCAGCATTGTAACGTTTGTTCCATGAGCGGGCAATCGCGGGCGGCACCCGACCGGCCGACCGACCTCGACGACCTCGAGCGCGCCCTCCTCGACGCCGTCGCCCAGCTCGCCCCGGCGGGTACCGGTGTCGATCCCGCCGTCCCGGTCGCACCCGGCTCGTCGTTGACCGGGGTCCAGGTCACCGACCTGTTCGCCGCCCAGTGCGCCAGCCGCCACCTCGACCACGCCGCCCGCTGGCTGCGCGGTCAAGGCCTCGGCTTCTACACGATCGGCTCGGCCGGCCATGAGTCCAACGCCGTCGTCGCCGCCGCCCTACGCCCGACCGACCCGGCGCTGTTGCACTACCGCTCCGGCGGCTTCTATCTGGCTCGGGCGATGCAGGTCCCCGGCCATGACGGCGTGGGCGACGTGCTGCTCGGCCTGCTTGCATCGGCCCGGGAACCGATCGCCGGTGGCCGCCACAAGGTTTTCGGTCACCACGCCCTCGCCGTCATCCCGCAGACGTCGACGATCGCCTCGCATCTCCCGCGCGCGCTCGGGGTCGCCTTCGCCATCGGCCGGGCCGGCCGCCTCGGTCTGCGCACGGCATGGCCCGACGACGCCCTCGCGGTGTGCAGCTTCGGCGATGCCTCGCTCAACCACTCGACCGCCCAGGGCACGCTGAACGCCGCCGGGTACTCAGCCCATCAGGGCCTGCGCCTGCCCCTGCTGTTCGTGTGCGAGGACAACGGGTGGGGCATCAGCGTGCCCTCGCCGTCCGGATGGGTCGAGGCGTCGTTGGCCGGCCGAGCCGGCTTGCGCTACGAGCGGGCCGAGGGCACCGACCCGATCGGCGTGCACGACACCGTCGAGGACCTCGCTGAGTGGATCCGCACGACCGGTCGGCCGGCGGTGCTGCACCTGCGCACCGTGCGCTTCGGGGGCCACGCCGGCACCGACGTCGAAGCGGCGTACCGCAGCCCGTCCGGCATGCGCACCGATCGGCATCGCGATCCGCTGCTGGCGACGGCGGCCGTGCTCGTCGATCTCGGCCTGTCGACCCCGGACGAGCTCGTCGCCCGCTACCTCGACGGTCGCCGGCGCACCCGCCAGCGGGCCACCGATTTGATGGCCGAGCCGAAGCTGGCCTCGGCCGACGAGGTCACCGGCCCGCTGGCGCCGCGCCACCCGGTCGCCGTCGCCGAGCAGGCCACCGTCGCCGCCGAGCCCGAGGTGCGCGCCGCCCGCTTCGGCCGGTTGCCGGAGGACGAGGGCCACTTGACACTGGCCGAGTCGATCAACCGCGCCCTGGCCGATCTCCTCGCCGCCGACGATCGCGTGTTGCTGTTCGGCGAGGACGTCGGCGCCAAGGGCGGTGTCTACGGGGTGACCCGGGGGCTGCAGCGCAAGGTCGGCGGCGGGCGGGTGTTCGACACGCTGCTCGACGAGCAGTCGATCCTCGGTCTGGCGCTCGGCACGGCCGTGTCCGGGCTCGTGCCGATCCCCGAGATCCAGTACCTCGCCTACCTGCACAACGCCGAGGACCAGCTGCGCGGTGAGGCCGCCAGCCTGGCCTTCTTCTCCAATGGCCAGTACCGCAACCCGATGGTCGTGCGGATCGCCGGTTACGGCTACCAGAAGGGCTTCGGCGGCCACTTCCACAACGACAACGCCGTCGCCGTCCTGCGCGACATCCCCGGTCTCGTCGTGGCGTCACCGGCGCGCCCCGCTGACGCGGCGCCGATGTTGCGCACGTGCGTGGCCGCCGCCATCGCCGACGGGACCGTCAGCGTGTTCCTCGAACCGATCGCGCTCTACCACACGCGCGATCTGCACCTCGCCGGCGACGAGGGCTGGACGGCGCCGTACGCCGGGCCGGAAGGGTGGGGGAGCGCGCACGTGCCAATCGGCGAGCCGGCCGTGGTCCGCGAGGGCGACGACGTGCTGATCGTGTCGTGGGCCAACGGGTTGTACATGTCGTTGCGCGTCGCCGAACGTCTCGCCGCCGAGGGGATCGGCTGCCGAGTGCTCGATCTGCGGTGGCTGGCGCCGCTGCCCATCGACGTGATCGCCAGCCACGCCCGCGCCCTCGGGCGCGTCGTCGTCGTCGACGAGACCCGCCACAGCGGCGGTGTCGGGGAAGCGATCCTGGCCGGCCTCGTCGAGGCGGGCTACCACGGGCTGGTCACTCGGATCGCCGCCCACGACTCGTTCGTTCCGCTCGGCGAGGCCGCCAACCTCGTCCTCGTCGGCGAAGCCGACATCGAGGCTGCCGTGCGGGCAGCCGTCGTCGCCCACTGACCGCCGGATCCGTTCCGCCGAACCCGTCGCGACGGGTTGGGTTCGTCAGCCGCTGCTACTCAAGATTCGGCGGCACCTGCCACGACGGGGGCCGCCGCTCGGCGAAGGCAGTCATGCCCTCGGTGGCGTCGGGCCCGCTGAACATCCGCTCGGAGAGCTCGCCCATCTGCGCGAAGGCGACGTCACGCTCCAGGGTCGGCACGGTGCGCAGGATCCGCTTGGTCTCGGCGACCGCGGCGGGCGCGCCGAGCTTGATCCCGTCGGTGAGCTCGGCGACGCTCGCCGTCACGTCGTCGGTGACGTGGGTGATCAGACCGATCTCACGGGCGAACTCGGCCGTGAACTCGGCGCCGGTCAACGCCGGCCCGGCCAGCTTGGTCGGTGGCACCCGAGCGAGGATCGGCACGGAGATGATGGCGATGGCCACGCCGATGCGCACCTCGGTGAGGGCGAACGTCACGTCGCGGTGGGCGACGACGAGGTCGCAGGTTGCGAGGAGCCCGATCCCGCCGGCCCGGGCCGGTCCGGTCACGGCGGCGATCGTCGGCACGGTGGCGTCCATCAACCGGCGGAAGCACTCGATCATCGGGGTCGAGTCGGGCGGGCCGGTCCGCCGCTCCTTGAGGTCGGCCCCGGCACAGAACGCCGGCGGCACGTGGGTCAGGACGATCGCCCGCACCGAGCCGTCGGCGACGCCGGCCTCGGCCGCGTCGAGGGCGGCGCCGAGGTCGGCGACGAGCCGGCGGGACAGCGCGTTGCGGTTCGCCGGCGAGTCGAGCGTGATCGTGGCGACCCGGTCAGTGATGTCGAGGTGGACGAGTTCGATCTCCATCGCCGGTGGACCGTACGCCACCGCCGATCACGCTCCGGGGCCGCTCGCCAGGTCGACGAGCCGGCCGGCCGGAGCGCGACCGTCACTCGTCCTCTTCGTCGCCGGGCAGCCCGGTGCCGTCACCCGGATCCAGGTCGGGGTTGTCGATGTTGCCGTCGTCATCGTCGTCGCACGCGACGAACGTGAACGGCAAGGCCGCAACGGCCAGGATGGCCAGCTTTCTGCGCATGGGTGCACTCCTCGTGGGGTCGGAAGTGCGCAGTCCGTACCCGGCCGGCTGAACGTTCAGTCCCCGCTGGGTGCGGGTGCCGCCTCGTTGGGCGGGAAGACGGGGTCGAGGGCGCTGAGCGTGTAGTCGGAGTAGGCGTTCCACAGCAGGAAGCCCTCACCGCCGGCGTCGTAGGTGGCCTGGATCTGGGCCCGCACCTGATCCGGACCGTAGGCCAGCCCGCCGTAGTCGAAGTCCTGTAGCCACGGCACCATCGCCGCGCCACTGCCGGCGATCAGCCGCTCGAAGTCGTCGAGCGACGCCTTGACGATGTCGTAGGGCTGGCCGTTGGGGTTGGCGACGCCGTACTCGCCGGCCCCCCAGTGCGACGGGTAGACCATCGGCGACACGTAGTCGACGTTGGGCGCGAGCAGCCCGATGTCCTGCGCCGTCGGCAGCGGGCGGGACGCCGAGATGCCGAACACGGAGACACCGAGCTCGACGCCAAGCGGCTCGAGGAGGGCGTTGGTGTCGGCGACGAATCGGGCCACCTGGACCTCCGGCGGGATCTCCAAGCCCTCGAACGTCATCTCGGCGAGGTCCCCTTCGGGTCGGCGCACGTAGTCGTAGAGGATCTCGTCGAACCCGAGTTCCGCCGCTTCCACGGCTAGATCGATCTGGTACTGGCGGACCTCGGCGTTGGCGACGTTGGAGAAGGCGGCGGCCCCGTAGTTGTTGGCGAGCGGGGTCGCCCCGGCGCCGTCGAGGACGACCATGTCGGAGCGACCCTGCGACCAGGCCCAGCCGCCCATCAGCGGGTCGAGGAAGCAGACGATCCGTCCGATCACGCGGACGCCCAACGCATGCAGCTCGTCGAGCGCGGCGCGGGCGTCGTAGTACGCGCTGGCCGTCGCCCCGACGGTGTCGGCGAGGGCGACGTCGCTGTCGTAGCCGATCTCGCCGGCCTCGTCCTTGATGTCGAGCTGCACGGCGTTGATCTGCCCGCTGCGAGCCAGAGCGACGACGGCGTCGTGGACGACGGGGTTGATCCAGTCGATCGCCCGCACGTGTACGGCCCTCGTCTGCGGATAGGCCGGCGGCTCCGGCTGATCGGTGACGACGACCGCCGTCGTGTTCGCCGTGCCGGCACCGTCGGTGGCTTCGAGGGCCACGCTCGTCACGCCCTGGGGGAGGTGGATGCGGAACTGGCCGCCTGGCTCCAGCTCGATCGGCTCGCCGTTGGCGGTCAGGCTGACGGTGTCGTCGGCGATCCCGCGCAGCGTGCTGACGAAGCCGGGGACGGACGGACGGATCGCCGGCGGGACCATCACATCGGGACCAGCGATGGCCGAGGTTTCACCCGAGGTTTCACCCGGGGCCTCGCCCCCGGCGACGCGGCCGGACACCGACGGTCCGACCACGGTGCGGGCCGTGAAGGCGACCCCGACGGCGACGACCACGAGAGCGACGACGATCAGCAGGGCCGGACCTGGGCGCCGTCGGGGCGGGGCGATGCGCAGCGCGACGGGCACGCGATAGGTCGACTCCGGGGGTCGGTAGATGACGCGGGGGCGTTCGGTACGGCGAACCGGACCGTGTGTGCGCTCGTCGTCTCGGATCATCAGCTACGTCCTGTCCCCAGGTCGGGGACCGGAAACGGTAGTTGACCGCGTGACGATCGCCACCACGCGGCGTCCTGCACCCCCGAACGGGGATCCGTTGTCACCCGGAGATCAGCTCGCCGAGAAAGGCCTCGACGTCGGCCCGCTCTCGCGTGCGGCGCATCGGCGGCAAGGTCCGGATGATGTCCCACCGGTAACGGGCGGCGCCGAGCCGGCGGTCGAGCACGGCCACGACGCCGCGGTCCTCGCGGGTGCGGATCAGCCGGCCGGCCGCCTGGGCCAGCATCATCGCCGCCCGCGGCAGGTCGACCTGGCTGAACGCGGCCGGGCCGAGGCGCTCCCGGCGGGCCGACAGCAACGGGTCGTCGGGGCGGGGGAACGGCAGGCGGTCGATGACGACCTGGCTCAGCGTGCGGCCGGGGACGTCGACGCCCTGGAAGAAGCCGCCGGTGGCGAACACGCACGTCGCCTCGTCGGCGGCGAAGCGCCGCACGAGCGCCGGCTTGGGCAGCTCGCGCTGGGTCAAGATCGGGACCTCGACCCGGTCGCGCACGGCCGCGGCGGCCAGGTCCATCGCCTTCCAGCTGGTGAACAGGGCCAGCGTCCGCCCGCCGGCGGCGGTGATCAGGGCCGCGAGCTCGTCGTGAACGCCGTCGCGGTAGCGGGCGTCGCGGGGGTCGGGCAGGTGCATGGCGCAGTAGAGCAGTGCGTGGTGCTCGTAGTCGAACGGGCTACCGACATCGGCCCGGTCGGTGCGCGCCGGCGGCAATCCGACGCGCTGCTCCAACGACGACGGGATCGTGGCACTGGTGAGCACGGCTGTGTGCTCGGCCCAGACGCCTTCGACCAGGAACGGCGCCACGTCGAGCGGGGCAATCTCCAGGCGAGGCTGCTCGGCCGATCCCGAGACGTAGTCGACATAGCCGTCATGCTCGGACAGGGCGAGGTCGAGGAGCTCGATCGTGCGCCCGACGACGAGTTGGGCTCGCAGCTTGCGCTGCTTGGCGTCCTCGACCGGGGACTGGATCGCCGTCAGCGCACCGAGGAGGCGGTCGAGGTGAGCACGAGCGGCCCCGAGCGCGTCCTGGACGGCCTCGGGATAGGGCACCGGGAGACGCTGGCCGGCATGTGGCGCCAGCGCGGTGCGCACGGTGTCGGCGAGGGCGATGGTGCCGGCCAGCAGGTCGGGGTCGTCGAGGATCCGGCGCACCGTGCCGGTCAACGTGACGAAGCGCCCCGGAGCCAACTGCCCGCCGACGGTGTCGCTCATGACGTCCTCGAGCCCATGGGCCTCGTCGAAGACGACGACGTCGTGGGGTGGCAGGATGACGCCGCCGCTGCCGACGTGCAGTCCGTAGAGGTGGGTGTTGACGACGACGACGTCGGCCTCCGCCGCTCGCCGCCGGGCGTTCTCGGCGAAGCACGGGTCGCCCATCGGGCAGCGCTCGGCCCCCGGGCACTCCTCGCTGCTGACGCTGACCGACCGCCACGCCTCGTCGCTCGGTGCCCACTCCAGTTCGGCGGCGTCGCCCGTCGCCGTCGTCCCGGCCCACTCGGCCAGGCGGGTCAGCTCGGCCCGGGTCGTCGCCCCGAGCCCGTCGAGCTCCAGTTGGGCGTCCTCGCCGCCGTGCACCTCGCGCAGGCGTTGGAGGCAAAGGTAGTTGCTGCGCCCCTTCAGCACGGCCCAGCGGAACGGCGTCGGAAGGGTGTCGTCGAGGAAGGGCAGGTCCTTGCCGGCCAGCTGGTCCTGGAGCGCCTTGGTGGCGGTGGCGACGACGACGCGGGCGTCGGCAAGGATCGTCGGCACGAGGTAGGCCAGCGTCTTGCCGGTGCCCGTGCCGGCCTGCACGACGAGGTGGCGCCCGTCAGCAATCGCCGCCTCGACGAGGGTGGCCATCTCGACCTGCCCGGGTCGGTCTTCGGCCGCAGGCAGCGCTGCGGTGACGGCGCGCAGCGCCGCCGCCGCGTCGGTCACGCCGAGGCCAGGGCGAGGGCGGCGTCGAGGTCGGTGGCGCCGAAGTCGGGCCAGGCCGTGTCGGTGAAGTACATCGCCGCCCCGGCGCTCTGCCACAGCAGGAAGTTGGAGACGCGTTGCTCACCGCTCGTACGGACGAGCACGTCGACCGGGGGCAACTCGGGGAGGTAGAGGTGTTGTTCGATCGCCGTCGCCGTGATCGGCGCGCCGTTGGCTTGAAGGCGACCGACGGCGTCGACCAGCTCCTGGCGGGCGCCGTAGTCGAAGGCGACGGTCAGCAGCATCCCGGTGTTCCGGGCGGTGTCGTCGATCGCCTTATGGATCGCCCGTTGCACGTACTTCGGCGTGCGGGCGTCGGGCGAATCGAACGGTCGACCGATCCACTGGATCCGCACGTGCAGCTCGTTGAGCTCGTCGACGCGGCTGAACAGCTTGCGGTGCAGGCCGAGGATGTGGCGCACCTCGGCGCGCGGCCGTACCCAGTTCTCGGTCGAGAACCCGAACACCGTGAGCCAGCCGATGTCGCGGCGCACGGCCAAGCGCACCAGCCGGGCCAGGTTCTCCTCGCCCTCGGTGTGGCCGTCGACGCGCGGGCGCCCTCGCTCGAGCGCCCAGCGCCCGTTGCCGTCCATGATGCAGGCGACGTGGAGGGGGCGGGCGGACACTGCGGTCGAGGTTAGAAGCCGAGCCGTAGGCGAGGCGACCAATCGTTACGGTGCGCTGGTCGCCTGCGGAGCAGGCGATGCTGTCGTGCGCGGAGTCAGCGGCGACCTTCTCGTTCAAGTCCTGAGGGCGACCGGCCGGCGGAGTGTCGGAGCGGCTGTGGTCGCGTCTGGGAGACTGGCGGGGTGGCCTCCGCCCTTGCTCACGTGATGATCGTGGGGGGGACGCGCCGCGAATGGGCGGCGATCGATCCGGCGGCGTGGGCCGACCTGGCCGACGAGTGGGGCACCGTCGTCGCCGATGCCGGCGGCGCCTGGCTGACGATCCGGGCCTACGAGGCCGGGACCGAGGGCAACGACCAGATCACCGAGCCGGATCGGCCGGCGCGGACGGTGACCGTGGCCGGGGGCCGCTGCACTGCCGTCATCGACCCCCAAAGCGATGGCCGCGAGCGCTTCGCCGAGGCGATGCGACGCTTGCCGGCCGGCGCCATCGTCGACGAGAAGACGGTCACCGGGCTGCTGTACGAGCCGGCCGACGTCGAGCCCGACCTGGTGCTCGTGCTCGGGACGGCGACCCGGCTGCCGCCGTCGCTGGTGTGGGAGTTGGCCTACGGCGAGCTGGTGTTCACCGACAGCACGCTGGCGGCCCTGCGGGCCGCCGACCTGGCCGGCGCCATCGCCGCCTTCCAGGGCCGCCGCCGGCGCTTCGGGGGATTGGACACATGAGCGAGCGCGAGCGAGCGAATCATCAGACATCGTCCTCGGCTCGTTGGTGCACCACCGCTGAGCCAAGCGCGTCGCATGCCGACAGGGTGTACCAATGAGTCGGCGGTCGTCGCCGCTGTACCGCGCGACGGCGGTCGTGCTGCGCCACTACAAGCTGGGCGAGGCCGATCGCATCGTCGTGCTGCTGACCGAAGAGCAGGGCAAGGTGCGGGCCGTGGTCAAGGGAGTCCGCAAGACGGGCTCGAAGTTCGGCGCCCGGCTGGAGCCGATGAGCCACGTGCGCTTGCTGCTCTACCAGGGCCGGGAGCTGGACATCGTCAGCCAGGCCGAGTCGGTCGAGCCATTGGCCCCGCTGCTGTCGAGCCTCGATCGGGCGTCGCAGGCGATGGCCGTGCTGGAGGCCGTCGACCAGCTGGCGATGGAGCGCGAACCGAACGTCGAGCTGTACCGGATGGTCGTCGGGGCCTTGCGCCTGATCGCCGAGCGGCCCGGCCCGCTGGTCGTGCCGGCGTTCTACTGGAAGCTCCTGGCGGCCGAGGGCCTGCGCCCGACGCTCGACGAATGCGCCCGCTGCGGCGAGTCCGGGCCGGACACGATGCTGGTTGCCTTCGACCTCAACGAGGGCGGCGTCGTCTGCCGGTCCTGCCGCTCGGGCACGGCGATCACGCCGGCGGCGCTGACGCTGCTGCGCGACATTCTCGGTGGCCGGCTCAACGAGGCGCTGGCGGCGGCCGAGTCACCGTCGGTTCACGAGGTCGCCCTACTGGCCACCCGGGCGATGGAACATCACCTCGAACGGCGGTTGCGCACGATCGCCATGTTCGAACGTCACGATTAAATTGCTCGGGCTGCGCCGACCGATGCCGGATCGGCTGCGCCTCCGTTGCTCGCCGCCGACCGTTCGGATCGGCGCTCGCCCACCTTGGGTCTGAACGACCTCACAGGAGACCGAGATGGCTGACCAACTGGACCTCACCCCCGCGGCGCGACGGCTGGCGGACCCGCATCCCCGCCGACCTCGACGCGCTCGCCGAGGCGTGGAAGGAGCCTGACGCCTGGGATGGGATGACGCAGGCCGGGGCATCGACATGCCCGGCGGCATCGCCGGCATGGTCGCCGCGGACGAGCTACTGGTGCACGGTTGGGACCTGGCCCGGGGCACCGGCCAGGACTTCGACGCCGACGACGCGACCGTGGGGGCCGCGCTCGGCTTCTACGCCCGACTGATCGTCACGCCGGTTCACGGCGCTGGATCGGCCGTGAGCTCAGCTGCAGCACGGGAGTCCCGCGAGCGCAGCCACTCGGCAAGCTCGCGGCGACGGCCAGCGGGTCGTCGCCGGCGATCAGCCTTGGCATGGGCGCCATGCCGTCGTCATACCCAAGGGTCGTTGGGTCAACCTGGGCGCAGCGTCGGGGGCACCGCGTCCCACTGCGCGACGTCATGGGAGAACAGCAGTCGGGTACCGGCAGCCTCGTGGCGGGCGAGAGCGCCATAGGTCCGGAGCTGCTCGTCGGCGTCGTGGGCGAACGGTGGCAGGATCCCGCCGGCGAGCATCCGGGCCAGGTAGCAGGCGTCGCCGACGAGTAGCGCCGACTCGGCACCGGGTTCAGCGCCCGAGCGCACGAGCAGGGACTGGTGGCCGGCGGTGTGGCCGGGCGTCGGCACGCAGACCACCGTCCCGTCGCCGAAGACGTCGTGGGGGCCATCGACGAGCCGGATGCGCCCGCAACCTCGTCGAGGGGCACGCCAACGTAGGTGGTTCGGCCGCCGGCCTGGGCCGCTTTCCACTCCGGCGCCTGGTCGGTCGAGGTCACAACGTGGCGTGCAGGCCGGTGTCGAAGACGACGACGCCGCGCTCGTGAACGACGGCGTAACCGGGGATCGGGTAGCGCAGGTCGCCGTGCTCGCCGCTGATGAGGACGCCGGCGTCGTTGGACATCCAGCCGAGGCAGAGAGGGATGAGCGTCGCCACATCGGCACGGTAGGGCGCCGCCCTAGCCTGAGCGGTCATGCCGGCGACCGACCTCGACCAGATCGTCAACCTGTGCAAGCGCCGCGGCTTCGTCTACCCGTCGGCCGAGATCTACGGCGGGTTCCGCAGCGCCTACGACTACGGCCCGCTCGGCGCGCTGATGCTGCGCAACGTCAAGAACGCCTGGATCCGGGCGATGGTCCAAGAGCGCGACGACACCGTGCTGATCGACGCCGCCGTGCTCGGCCCACCCCAGATCTGGGAGGCCAGCGGCCACCTCGCCAACTTCACCGATCCGCTGGTCGACTGCACGAACTGCAAGAACCGCTTCCGCCTCGACAAGCTCGACGATCCGAACACCTGCCCGAGCTGCGGCAAGCACGGTACGTTCACCGAGGCCCGTCAGTTCAACTTGATGTTCAAGACGCAGGCCGGCCCGGTCGAGGACGCCGGCGCCGTCGCCTACCTGCGGCCGGAGACGGCGCAGGGCATGTTCGTCAACTTCGCCAACGTGCTCAACACGGCGCGCAAGAAGCCGCCCTTCGGCATCGCCCAAGTCGGCAAGTCGTTCCGCAACGAGATCACGCCGCAGAACTGGATCTTCCGCACCCGCGAGTTCGAGCAGATGGAGCTGGAGTTCTTCGTCCCTCCGGCCGACAGTGCCCGGTGGTACGAGTACTGGTGCGCAGAGCGTCTCGACTGGTACATCCGTCACGGCATCCCGGCCGACCTGTTGCGCCTGCGGCCCCACAACGCCGACGAGCTGTCGCACTACTCGTCCGGTACGTCCGACGTGGAGTTCAAGTTTCCGTGGGGGTTTGACGAGCTGGAAGGCATCGCCCAGCGCACCGACTACGACCTCCGCCAGCACGCCGAGCACTCGGGTGAGAAGCTCGAGTACTTCGACCAGAGCACGGGCGAGCGCTACACGCCCTACGTGATCGAGCCGGCGGCCGGCGCCACCCGCACGATGGCCGCCTTCCTGCTCGCTGCCTACGACGAGGACGAAGTCAACGGCGAGGACCGCACCCTGCTGCGCCTGCACCCGCGCCTCGCGCCGTACCAGGTGGCAGTATTGCCGCTGTCGAAGAAGGACACGCTCACCCCGCTGGCCAAGGAGGTCCGCCGCACGCTGGGCGAGCGCTACATGGTCGACTACGACGAGACGCAGGCCATCGGCCGGCGCTATCGCCGCCAGGATGAGATCGGCACGCCGCTGTGCGTCACCGTCGACTTCGACTCACTAGAGGACAAGGCGGTAACGATCCGGGATCGGGACACGACCGACCAGGTCCGCGTGCCGATCGACGACGTCGCCGGCGAGGTCGCCGCCCGTCTCGGGTTCTGAACTCTCGGGCTTCGCCGACCAGCCAAGCTGGATCGGCTGCGCCTGCCGAGCTCGCCGTCTCCGCTTCGCTTCGACGCTCGCCCACCTCGTGCCGGGCCGCTCATCGCACTGGGGCGGTTACCGTCCGGCGCCATGAGTGATGCTCCCACCACCCCGTCGGGACCGGTCGCCGTACTGGCCCGGGTCCCGGCCCAGCCCGGCCGCCGCGACGAGCTCGTCGAGAAGCTGCGCCAGGCGATCACCAACGCCGAGGGCGAGGACGGGACCCGCCTGTACATCCTGCACACCGACGACAAGGACCCGGACGCGGTGCTCTTCTACGAGCTCTACACCGACCACGACGCCTTCCTCGCCCACGGTTCGAGCGATGCCTTCAAGGCGCTCGGGGCCAGCCTCCGCGACGTCGCCGGCGGCCGGCCCGAGATCACGATGCTCACGCCGGTGATGGGCAAGGGGCTGTAGCTGGACACCTATCTCGACCGCATCGTCGCCCGCCACCGTGAGGTGGCGGCGGCGGATGGGCGGGCCGTCGAACCGCTGCTCGACCAGGCCCGGGCCTTGCCCGCCACCCGCGCCTTCGCGCCAGCGCTGCGCGGTGACGCGTTGGCCGTGATCGCCGAGATCAAGCGGCACTCGCCGTCCAGGGGCGACCTCAACGCCGACCTCGACCCGGCCGCCCTGGCCCGCGACTACGAGGTCGCCGGGGCGGCGGGGCTGTCGGTGCTCACCGACGTCGAGTTTTTCGCCGGCTCGACCGCCGACCTGCAGGCGGCCCGCGCCGCCGTCGAGCTGCCGGTGCTGCGCAAGGACTTCACCGTCGTCGCCCGCGACGTCGCCGACGCCCGGCTGATGGGGGCCGACGCGGTGCTGCTGATCGCCGCCGCCCTCGACCGGGCCGAACTGATCGATCTGCACGAACTCGGCCGCGAGCTCGGTCTCGATGTGCTCGTCGAGGTGCACGACGAGTCCGAGCTCGAGACGGTGGTGGCAGCGGGAGCGACGTTCGTCGGGGTCAACCAGCGCGACCTCGTCACATTCGAGGTTGACCACGAACGGGCGGCGCGCATGGCGGCGGCCATCCCGGCGGACGTCGTCAAGGTCGCCGAGTCGGGCGTGCGCGACGGCGACGACGCGCGCCGGTTGCGCGACGCCGGCTACGACGCCATCCTCGTCGGCGAGGCCCTCGTCATTGCCGACGACGTCGCCACGACCCTCGCCGACCTGCGCACCCCCTGACGACCTCTCTGCTGACTGATCGGCCGTCGATGGAGGTCCCCTGATCGGCGCGGCCCGGCCTGGTACCGTTTTCGACGAGAGGGTCCAGGGACATCGACAGCGGGGGCTCGGCGGGCATCACGACGATCCGACTCGAGAGGCTCTCATCACACGTTCATCGTCCCAGCGCCTGCGGGGCGCGGTGCTCGCCGCGGCCACCGTGGTCGCACCTGCGCTGGCTGTCGCCAGCCCAGCGGCCGCCGGCTCACACCCGACCGGTCCCGGCGCCGGCTGCGCCAACCGGACCAACGACTCGGTGCGCAAGGTGCTCGAGTGCGTCACCGTCGACGGGGTGCGCCAACACCAAGCCGCGTTCCAGGACATCGCCGACGCCAATGGCGGTACGCGCTCGTCGGGCACACCTGGCTACGACGCCTCCGTCGACTACGCCGCCGGCGTCCTCCAAGGCGCGGGCTACGAGGTGACGGTCCAACCGTTCGAGTTCGAGTTCTCCGTCGACTTCTCCTCGATCACGCTGCCGGGCGGCGAGGAGATCGGCGCCCTGAGCAACCAGTTCACGCCGCGGACCTCGGGCGAAGCCTCCGGCCCGCTGACCCCCGTCGACGTCATCCTCCCGCCCAGTGAATTGCCGAGCTCGACGAGCGGGTGCGAGGAGGCTGATTTCGAGGGCTTCGAACCAGGCGCGGTGGCCCTGATCAAACGGGGGACCTGCGGCTTCGCTCAGAAGGCGCTGAACGCCCAGGCCGCCGGGGCGTCGGCTGTGATCCTCTTCAACGAAGGCCAGCCGGGTCGCACCGGCCTGATCATCCCAATCGGTGACGCCCCGGGCCTCTCCATCCCCGTGGTGGCCGTCGACTTCGCCACCGGCGAGATGCTCAACACCCTGGCCGGTCAGACGGTCACCGTCAACGCCGAGCTGGTCATCGAGCAACGGACGGCCGAGAACGTGATCGCCGAGAGCCCGCAGGGCGACGACGCCAACGTGGTGATGGCCGGTGCCCACCTCGACTCGGTCATCGACGGCCCCGGGCTCAACGACAATGGTTCGGGGTCGGCGACGATCCTCGAGGTCGCCGAGGCTCTGAGGAAGGCTCACCCGACGAACACGATCCGCTTCGCCCTGTGGGGCGCCGAGGAGTTCGGGCTGCTCGGCTCGGAGTTCTACGTCGATCAGCTCAGCGATGACGAGATCGCCAGCATCGCCGTCTACCTCAACTTCGACATGGTCGGCTCACCGAACTTCATCCGCGGCATCTACGACGGCTCGGGCGAGGCTTTCCCGAACGACGCGGCGGCGCCGCCCGGCTCGGCCGCCATCGAGACCGTGTTCGAGCAGTTCTACGACGAGCGCGGGCTGGCCCACCAGGAGGTCGAGTTCAGCGGGCGCTCGGACTACGGCCCGTTCATCGCCGTCGGCGTGCCGTCGGGCGGCCTGTTCACCGGCGCCGAGGGCATCAAGACCGAGACCGAAGCAGGCATCTACGGCGGCACGGCCGGCGAACAGTACGACCCCTGCTATCACTCGGCCTGCGACACGTACGACAACGTCTCGGTCGAAGTTCTCGACCAGAACGCCGACGCCGTCGCCTACGCCACGTTCACGTTCTCCAAGGACCTGAGCGCCGTCGACGCGCAGGCCGGCGGAGCCGCCCGCGTGGCCGCCAGCTCGAGCCAGGCCGGGAGCTTCAACAACAACCTTGCCGGCGAGCCCGCCGAGTCGTAAGTCTCGATCCGCAAGCGAAGGACATCTGGGCGGCCGACCCCCGGGCGGGGCGACGCCGCGGCCGCCCAGATGGATGGCTGACGGCGACGCGGTGTAAGAGTGGAGGCCCTCAACGCCAACTCCTGGAGGACGACAGGATGAGCTTCAACCCCTACCTCTTCTTCAGCGGCAACTGCGCGGAGGCGTTCGAGCGCTATCACGAGGTCTTCGGCGGTGAGCTGAACGTGATGAGGCACAGCGACGTGCCCGAGGACTCGCGGATGCCAGGCGCTGCCGAAGACAGCGTGATGCACGCGGCGATCAAGGTCGGTGACGCGCTCCTGATGGGCTCCGACGATCCCACCGGCGACGGCGGTCCCAAGGTCGGCTCGGCGGTCGCCTTCACCTCGGAGGACGAGGGCGAGAGCAAGCGGGTGTTCGAAGCGCTGGCCGACGGCGGTGATACGACCATGCCGTTCGGCCCGACGTTCTGGTCGAAGGGCTTTGGCATGTGCACGGACCGCTTCGGCGTGCCGTGGATGGTGGACACCACCGGCGAACCGGCAACCTGAGTCTCGGGCTCCGCCGACCGGCGCCGACGGGTGGGGCCTGCGCCCTCGTGCGATCATGGGGAGGTGACGTCGGACGACGACGATCCTGGCCTCCCGCTCAAACTGTGGCCCTGCTCCAACGGGGAATACCTCCCGGCACCCCTCGACGACTTGCGCGCCGAGGCGCTGCGCCGGGCCGGGGTCGAAGCCGACCGCCACGCCCGGCGTCATGCGTGGTCACGACGCCGGTTCCTGCTGTCGTCGGCCGGGATGACGGCCGGACTGGCGACGTTGCAGGCGTGTAGCGAGGAGCGGTCGCGCTCGCGCGGCACCCAGCCGGGCGGGAACTACGCCGTCCCGCCGACGGCCGTGACCGACCCGGCCGAGGCGACGACCATCGTCCACGGCGACTCCACCGCCGTCGCGACCACCGCCGGCTCACCCGCCCCGGCGGGGATCGTCGTCGACGTGCAGACGCACTTCCTCGAGTTCGGCGAATGGGGCGGTCAGTTCCCGCAGGGCTTGTGCGGCGAAGCCGAGCCGATCGATTGCTTCGCCGCCGAGTACTGGCGCGACCTCGTGCTGACGCAGAGCGACACCGCCGTCGCCGTGATCTCGGCCGTGCCCGTCGTCGGTGCCGCCGATCCACTGTCGATCGAGGCGATGGAACGGGGCAAGGCGTTGGCCGCCCAGCTGTGTGGCGACGGCCGGGTCCTCATCCAGGGCCACGCCGTGCCCGACGTCGGCCCGCTCGACGCCGCACTGGCCTCGATGGCCGACGTCGCCGGCGCCCACGACCTCTGTGCGTGGAAGGTGTACACCCACGCTCCCGGCGGCTGGGCTCTCGACGACGAGGCGATCGGCGCCCCGTTCCTGCAAGCCGTGCGTGACACGGGCGTGCCCGTCGTCGCCGTGCACAAGGGCCTGTCCGGAGGCAACCGGTTCGCCTCGCCGGTCGATATCGGCCCGGCGGCCGCCGCCCACCCGGACGTGTCGTTCCTCGTGTACCACTCGGGCTACGAGAACGGCGTCACCGAGGACGCCTACGACCCGGCCGGCGGCGGGGTCGACCGGCTGGTCCGCTCGGTCGCCGAGGCCGGCCTCGGCGCCGGCGGCAACGTCTACGCCGAGTTGGGCTCGACGTGGCGCACGCTGATGGGCTCGCCCGACGAGGCCGCCCACGTGCTCGGCAAGCTGCTCGTCGCCTTCGGGCCCGAACGGATCCTGTGGGGAACCGACTCGATCTGGTACGGCTCTCCCCAGGACCAGATCGCCGCCTTCCGCGCCTTCGAGATCTCGCCCGAGTGGCAGGAGCGCTTCGGCTACCCGGCGCTGACCCCGGCGGTGAAGGATCGCATCCTCGGCGCCAACGCCGTCGAGCTGTTCGGGATCGAGCCACCGGCCGGCGTCTGTGCCCCGACGCCAGAGGGGATTCGCCGCTCGAACGCAACGTACGGACCGCGCTCGCGCCGGGACATCCTGGAAACGTTTCGCCGCGAGCACCCCTGGACGGTCGACTGGTCACGCTGACCACGGAAAGCACGGAGAGCACTCTCCGTGCGACAGGTGGACCGGTACCGTACGGTCGGCATGTTCGTGAAGATCTGCGGCATCACCAACGAGGACGACGCCCTGCTGGCGGTGGCGATGGGGGCCGACGCCGTGAGCTTCGTGTTCGCCCCGTCGCCGCGACAGGTCGCCGCCCAGCAGGTCTACGACATCACTCGCCGCCTGCCGCCCGAGATCCTCACCATCGGTGTGTTCCGCGATGAGCACCCCAAGCTCGTCCTCGACACCGTCAGCCGGGCTGGCCTGAAGGGAGCGCAGCTGCACGGCAACGAGTCGGCGGCGGTCGTCGCCGAGATCGCCGGCACGCTGCGTTGGGTCATCAAGGCCTATCCGGCCGGCTCGCCGCGGGTGGCCGCAGCGGGCGGTCTGGCCACCGACCTCGTGCTGCTCGACGCGGCCGCGCCCGGCTCCGGGAAGATGTTCGACTGGACCCTCGCCGGTGAGGTGCCGGAGGGCGTGCGCCTGATCCTCGCCGGCGGCCTCGACCCCGACAATGTGGCCGAGGCCGTGCGTGCCGTCGAGCCGTGGGGAGTCGACGTGGCCAGCGGTGTCGAGAAGTCGCCGGGCAAGAAGGACCCACTGAAGGTGAAGCGGTTCATCGAGCGGGCCAAGGAGGCGGCACCCGAGCCCTACCTCCCCGACGACGACGCCCCCCTCTACGACTGGTCGGATGAGTAGCCCGGCGGTCACGCGCGCATGAACTCGTTGATGGGGGAGCCGTCGGACTCGGGGCGGTTCGGAGAGTTCGGGGGACGCTTCGTGCCCGAGACGCTGGTGCCGGCGTGCGAGGAGCTGGAGGCGGCGTTCCGCCAGGCGTGGGCCGATCCCGACTTCCGGGGCGAGCTCGACGCGATCCTGCGCGACTACGCCGGCCGGCCGTCGCTGCTGACCGAATGCCACAACCTGTCCGCCCGCCTCGGTCTACGGCTGCTGCTCAAGCGCGAGGACCTCAACCACACCGGCTCGCACAAGATCAACAACGTGCTCGGCCAGGCGCTGCTGGCCCGGCGGATGGGCAAGACGCGGCTGGTCGCCGAGACCGGCGCCGGTCAGCACGGTGTCGCCGCGGCGACGGCGGCGGCGCTGTTCGGCCTCGAGTGCAAGGTCTACATGGGCGCCGTCGATATGGAGCGCCAGGCGCTCAACGTGTTTCGCATGCGCCTGCTCGGAGCCGAGGTCGAGGCGGTCGACAGCGGCAGCCGGACGCTCAAGGACGCCGTCAATGAAGCCCTGCGCGACTGGGTGGCGACCGTCGGCGACACCGCCTACTGCCTCGGCTCGGTGATGGGACCGCACCCGTACCCCTGGATGGTCCGAGAGTTCCACCGTGTGATCGGCGACGAGGCTCGGGAGCAATGCCGGGCCCTGACCGGTGCCGATCCCGACGTCGTCGTCGCCTGCGTCGGCGGCGGGTCCAACGCCATCGGACTCTTCTCCGGGTTCGTCGACAGCGAGGCCCGCCTCGTCGGCGCCGAGCCGTCGGGCGGTGCCGCCGTCGGTCGCGGCGTGCCCGGGGTCGTGCACGGCATGCGCAGCTACCTGATGCAGGACGAGCACGGCCAGGTCGAAGAAGCGCAGTCGATCTCGGCCGGCCTCGACTACCCGGGCGTCGGACCCGAGCACAGCTTCCTCCACGCGCTCGGCCGGGCCGAGTATCCCGCCGTCAGCGACGACGAGGTGCTCGACGCCTTTCAGCTGATCGCCCGCGAGGAGGGCATCATCGCCGCCTTCGAGTCGTGCCACGCACTGGCCTGGGTGGCCGGCGAGGCATCCCGACTGGCCGGACAGATCGTGCTCGTCAACCTCTCGGGGCGCGGCGACAAGGACGTCGCCCAGGCCATGGACGCCCTCGGCGACCGAGTTCGCCCGGGCGGCCCGGCGGCGTGACGGTGACCATCATGGCGGGGCCGATGGAGACCTCGTTCCGGGCGGCGCGAGCCCGCGGCCGCAAGCTGCTCGTGCCCTACCTCACCGGCGGGTATCCCGGCTGGGACGACGCGCTCCGGGCGGCGGTCGCCGCCGGCGCCGACGCGGTGGAGATCGGCATCCCGTTCTCCGATCCGGTCATCGACGGCCCCGTCATCCAGCAGGCCTCGCAGGCGGCGCTCGATGGCGGCGCCACCGCCATGTCGATCCTCGACATGGCCGCCACGCTCGACGTCGAGGTCCCGCTGGTCGTGATGACGTACTACAACCTCGTCCACCACGACGGCCACGAGCGCTTTGCCGGCCGTCTGGTGTCCGCCGGAATCGCCGCCGCCATCATCCCGGACCTGCCGCTGGAGGAAGCCGGTCCGTGGTGCGTCGCCGCCGACGCCGCCGCGATCGAGACCGTCATGCTGGCCGCTCCGACGGCCCCGGACGAGCGGCTGCCACGCATCGCCGCCCGTGCTCGTGGATTCGTCTACTCGATCGGCCTCCTCGGGGTGACCGGCGAGCGGACATCGCTGGCGGCGAGCGCGACCGCCCTCGCTGCCCGCGTCAAGGCCGTCACCGATCGACCGGTGCTGGTCGGCGTGGGCGTGTCCAACGCCGCTCAAGCCGTCGAGGCCTGCGCCGTGGCCGACGGCGTCGTCCAGGGGGCCTCGGTCGTGCGCCGCCTCATGGACGGCGGCCCCGACGCCGTCGGCGCCTACGTAGCCGAAGTGCGCGCCGCCCTCGACGCCGCCTACCCGGCCGACGGCTGATGGCGGCCGATCCGGCCTGTGAGCTGTGCCAGGCCGCCCACGTCAGCGAGTGGTTCTACGAGGACGACGTCTGCTGGGTGGCCGAGTGCGAGTCGTGCCGCGTGCCGATGGTCGTCTGGAAGATTCACGATCCGGCGCCCACCGACGACGTGAAGGCCCAGTTGCACGCTCGCCTTGGCGCCGTCGTGGCCGACCAGTACGTCGACGAGCACGGGGGCAGCTCCCACATCGTCGACGACGTGCTCCGGACGATCCCGGCGCACTACCACGCCCACGCCCGGGGCCGCCGCGGTCTCCTCGGTCCGGGGCTGCGTCGGCGGCGGCGACCCTGATGTGAACGGCGGGACCGGTTGCGGTGATCGACATCGCGGGAGGACGCCGATGGTGGAGCTGAGACGAGCGTCGAACGCCTCGCGCGCGGCGCGGTGGGTGGTCGCCGGGCTGCTGGCGGTTGCCGCCTGCGACGACGGCGACGGGCGGGAGGCGGCGGTGTCGACGACACCGGGACCAGGGGCCACCGCGCCGGCCGGCGTGACGTCGACCATCGTGCCGACCAGCCCGGCCGCCGAGCCGCTCCGGGACATTCCCCTCGCCGCTGAGCCGTTCGCCGACATCTCCAGGCCGACGGCGATGGTCACGCGTCCCGTCGACGGCAGCATCTACATCTCCACCCAGGAGGGTCAGATCTGGCGGATCGGACGAGGTACGCCGCCGGAGGTCGTCCTCGACCTGGCCGGAACCGTCTCCGCCTACGAGCCGGGCTCGGAGCGGGGTCTCCTCGGCCTCTCGTTCCATCCCAACGACGGTCGCGTGTTCGTCTACTACACCGATCTCACGGCCCAGTCGCACCTCGTGTCCTACGCCCTCGACGCCGACGGCGCGCCCGATGCGGCGTCGGTGTGGGACGTGCTGGTGGTGGAACAGCCGGGCGTCGGCCACAAGGGCGGCGGGATGAGCTTCGACGCCGACGGGGTGCTGTAGCTCGCCCTCGGCGACGGCGGCGGCAGCGACGGTCGTGACGCGCAGGACTACACGAAACTGCTCGGCGGCATCGTACGCATCGTGCCCAACACCACCGGGCCGGGCTACACCAATCCGGCCGACAACCCGTGGCCGTCCGATGCCACCCGCCGGCCCGAGCTGTGGGCCAAGGGACTGCGCAACCCGTGGGGCTTCTGGCGCGACCCCGTCACCGGCGACCTCTGGATGGGCGATGTCGGCAACAACACGGTCGAGGAGGTCGACCGCATCCCGGCGGCGATGGCCGGCGCCAACCTCGGCTGGTACTTCATCGAGGGCGATCAGGTCAACCATGACGGAGCGCCGCCGGACGCGCTGGCGCCGATCTTTACGTACCGCCACGACGAGATCGGCCCGGCGGTGATCGGCGGCCGGATCTACCGAGGCGACGCCATTCCGAGCTTGCGCGGCGCGTACGTCTTCGCCGACATGGCCGGGCGGGTGATGGCCATCGGGGCTGGCGACGAGACGGTGACGTTGACGGTCAGCCTGCCGGGAGTGGTGATTACCGGTTTCGGCGAGGGTCCCGACGGCGAGCTGTACGTCCTCACGCTCCAGGGTGGCGTGCTCAAGATCGTGCCCACCTGAACTGGATTCTCGGGCTCCATCCGTCCGCAAGTTCTGAGCCGGTCGGCTGCGTACGATCAGCCCCGTGACGCTCGCCAACGGTGACCCCGCCCCCGACTTCGACCTGCTCGACCAGGACGGTGAGTCCGTGACCCGGGACTCGTTCGCCGGTCGCCAGCTCCTCATGTACTTCTACCCGAAGGCCGACACGCCGGGGTGTACGGCGCAGGCGTGTGGACTCAACGAGATCCTCGGCGACATCGGCGACACCGCCGTCGTCGGTGTCAGTCCCGATCAGCCGAAGAAGCAGCGGAAGTTCGCCGACAAGTACGGACTCCAGTTTCCGCTGCTGTCGGACCCGGACCACACCGTCGCCGAAGCGTTCGGCGTGTGGACCGAAAAGAGCATGTACGGCAAGAAGTACATGGGCATCCTGCGCTCGGCCTTCCTGATCGACGAACGGGGCCGCATCGAGCAGGCCTGGTACAAGGTCAGCCCCAAGGACACGCCGGCCAACCTCCTGGCCGCGCTCCGAGCCTGACGCGACCATGGTCGTGTTCCCCGCGCCCGCCGACGTCATCGCCCACCGGCCACCGTTCCTGTTCGTCGACGAGGTGACGGCGCTCGAGCCCGGGCGGTCGGCGCAGGGTGTTTGGCGACTGACGGGGCAGGAGTGGTTCTTCGGCGGTCACTTTCCCGGGCGCCCGACGTTGCCCGGGGTGCTGATGTGCGAAGCGATCGCTCAGGTCGGCGCCATCGCCCTGCTCACCGACGACAGGTACGCCGGCAAGCTGCCGCTGTTCGGCGGGCTCGACGGCGCCCGCTTTCGCCGTCAGGTCGTGCCGGGCGACGAGCTGACGTTGGAGGTCGAGCTCGGGCGGATGTCGGCCCGCGCCGGCAAAGGCGCCGGACGAGCGCTCGTCGGCGGCGAGCTGGCCTGCAGCTGCGAGCTGCTGTTCGTTGTCGTCGGCTGACTCTCTCGGGCTTCGCCGACCGGCCAAGCCGGATCGACTGCGCCGAGCCAGATCGACTGTCAGCGCTTGGCGCCGAGCGGCTGGCGCAGGAACTGACCGGCGGCCATGGCGATGTAGCCGACCACGCCGACGAAGCCGCCGACGGCTGGCCCGACGTCGATGCCGGCGTCGGGCGTGAGGAACAGCGACACCAGGTGCCAGAGCCCCCACAGGCCGGCGGCGATGGCGGCGATCAACGGCAGCTTGTTGTTGAACTGCGCCAGCGCCTTGAGACGGAGCACGGCGAGCACGGCGAGGATGATCACGAGCACGCCGAGCCAGCGCCCGAACGAGGCGTACGCCGAGGCCAAACCGTTGACGTCGGAGCCGTCGGGGGCGTCGGCGATGTCGCCCAGCGAGATCCCCTCGTCGCCGGCACTCCAGAAGTTGAGGGCGACGATCGACAGGAACGTGAGCAGAGCCCCGACGGCGACGACGATGAGACCAACGGTCAGGCTGACCGGGCTGCCCGCCGACGTCGCCGGCTGGCCGCTGTAGCCCTGCTGGCCGTAGCCCTGCTGGCCGTAGCCCTGCTGGCCGTAGCCCTGCGGATCAGCGCCAGAGCTCGCCCCGGGGGGCGAGGGCTGCGCGTAGCTCGACCCGGTGGCCGGCGGCTGGTAGCCGCCCTGCTGGTAGCCGGGCTGGCCGCCAGGTTGCTGGTAGCCGCCGGGTCGCTGGTAGTCGCCGGGCTGGGAGGAGCCCGGCTGCTGGGAGGCGCCGGGCTGTTGGTAGCCGCCCTGCTGGCCCTGGCCCCAGGCTTGACCGGCGGTCTGTTGACCCTGGCCGTAGGTCGCCTGTTGGCCGGCGATGCTTCCGGCGCCGCCCCCACTGACCGGATCGGTGGCGCGGTGGCCCTGAGCGTCGAGCACGTGCTCGGTCCAGGCGTTGCCGTCGTAGTACCGCTGGGCGTAGCGCCCCGAGCCGTCGGGATACCAACCAGGTGCGTAGTTCGACATGCCCGCACTGTAGAACGCGGTCACAGCGACGTTGAGGGGGACCGGTCCCCGCTGGGTGACCGGTCAGGCGGCGGGGGCGATGATGACGGAGCCGTTGTGGCCACCGAAGCCGAAGTTGTTGGAGATCGTCGGGCCGGGCTCCCATTCGCGGGGATCGCCGGTGACGACGTCGATGCCGAGTTCGACGACCCTGGTGTTTGCCGTCGGCGGGATCAGCCGGTGTTCCATCGACAGCAGCACGGCCGCCGCCTCCAGTGCGCCAGCGGCGCCGAGGGCGTGTCCGGTGACGCCCTTGATCGACGTCGCCGGTGGGCCGTCGGAGCCGAACACGGCCAGGCAGGCGTCGGCCTCGGCCGCGTCGTTGAGCGGCGTCGACGTGCCGTGGGCGTTGATCTGGCGGATATCGCCCGGCTGCAGCCCGGCGTCGTCGAGGGCGAGGTGCATGCACGTGATCGCCCCCGTGCCGCCGGGCGCCGGGGCGGTGATGTGATGGGCGTCGGCGTTGCTGCCGGCGCCGAGGATCTCGCCGAGGATCGTCGCCCCGCGGGCGACGGCGTGCTCCCACTCCTCGAGCACCAACACCGCCGCGCCTTCGCCCATCACGAAGCCGTCGCGGTCGACGTCGAACGGTCGGCTGATCCCCGACGACGACAGGGCCGTCATGTTGCCGAACCCGGCGAGCGACGTCAGCGTGGCCGCCGACTCGCTGCCGCCGGTGGCGACGGCGTCACAGCGACCCCAGGCGATCAGGCGGGCCGCCTGGCCGATGGCGTGGGTCCCCGCCGCGCAGGCCGTGCAGATCGTCTCGTTCGGACCCTGCAGCCCGTAGCGCATGGAGATGGCGGCGCCGGACGCGTTGGCCATCATCATCGGGACGAGGAACGGCGAGACTCGCCGCTCACCCTTGTCGAGGCGTAGTTCGACTTGGGTCTCCAGCGTGTGCAGCCCGCCCACCCCGGTGGCGAAGATCGTGCCGAAGCGCCCCGGATCGACGCCCACGTCGCCGGCCTGTTCGAAGGCCTCGGCCGCGGCGGCGACGGCGAACTGCTCGACCCGGTCGGCCCGGCGGGCCTCCTTGGGCGAGTCGTACCACGGGGTCGGGTCCCAGTCCGTGATCTCGGTCGAGCGGCCCGACGTGATGCCGGGACCGAGCAGACCGTTCCAGAACGCGTCGCGACCGAGCCCGCACGGCGCGATGACGCCGAGGCCGCTGACCGCGATGCGCCGGCCGCGGCCGTCCATCAGAGCTTGCCGGCCACCAGGTCGTAGGCCTGACCGACCGTCTCGATCCCTTCCAGCTCCTCTTCGGGAACCGAGATGTCAAACTCCTCCTCGAGGGCCATCACGAGCTCGACGAGGTCGAGGCTGTCGGCGTCGAGGTCGTCACCGAAGCGGGCGTCGGGGACCACTTGGTCCTCCGACACCGACAGCACCTCGACGGCGCACTTCTTGAAGCGGGCGAACAGTTCCTGATCCACGGCGGGCTCCTGTGATCGGTGGTCGGTGGTCGTCGTCGTGAGTGTGGCACACGGCGCTCAGGACTCGGCTCCTCAGTGACCCATGCCGAGTCCGCCGTCGACGGGGATGACGGCTCCGGTGATGTAGGCGGCGTCGTGTGAGGCGAGGAACACGATCGTGCCGGCGATCTCGTCGGGTTGGGCGGCCCGGCCGAGCGGCACGGCCGCGGCGAGGTCGCTCTGCCGCGCCTCGCTCAGCGCCCCGTACATGTCGGTCTCAACGGGGCCTGGCGCGACGACGTTGACGGTGATCGACCGAGAGCCCAGCTCCCGGGCGAGTGAGCGGGCAAACCCGACGAGCCCGGCCTTGGAGGCGGCGTAGTTGGCCTGGCCGGCCGACCCGAGCAGGGCGACCACGGACGACACGAGGATGATCCGCCCGCGGCGGGCCCGCAGCATGCCCTTGGCCGCCCGCTTGACCACCCGGTAGGCGGCCGTCAGGTTGGCGTCGATGACCTGCGTGAAGTCGTCCTCGCTCATCCGCAGCAGCAGCAGGTCGCGGGTCACGCCGGCGTTCGACACGAGCACCTCGACCGGCCCGCCGAAGTGCTCTTCGACGGCCTTGAAGGCGGCGTCGACATCGGCGCCCTGGGTGACGTCACAGCGCACACCGAACAACCCCTCCGGGGCGTCGGACGAGCGATACGTGACAGCGACGCGGTCGCCGGCGGCGGCGAAGCGGCGGGCCGTCGCCAGGCCGATGCCGCGCGCCCCGCCGGTCACGAGCACAATGCGGCCGGCCGGCTCGTCGCTCGCTTCGGCGTCGTCGTCGGAGGTCGTTGCCGCTGCGGCCTCGGTCACTCGCCGCCCCAGCGGATGATCGCGCTGGCGGCGGTCATCCCGGCGCCGAAGCCGACGAGGAGGACGAGGTCACCCGGCTTCACCCGGTCGTGCTCGATGGCGTCGACGAGGGCCAGCGGGATCGACGCCGATGATGTGTTGCCGGTGCGCTCCAGCACGACGGCCGTCTTCTCCATCGGCACGCCGAGACGGGCGCACGCGGCGCTGATGATCCGCGTGTTGGCCTGGTGCGGCACGACCAGGGCGAGCTGATCGGCGGTCACGCCGGCGTGGTCGAGCGACTTCGTGGCCGAGTCGACCATGATCCGGACGGCCCGGCGGAAGACCTCCTTGCCGTCCATCTGGATCAGGCCGCCGACCTCGGCGTAGAGGAAGCGTTCGGCGGTGCCGTCGGCGTCGATGTCCCAGCCGAGCAGCTGGCCGGCACCCTCCGTCGCTTCGAGGACGACGGCGCCGGAGCCGTCCCCGAACAAGATTGCCGTGTTGCGGTCCTCCCAGTCGGTGATCCGGGCCAGCGTGTCGGTGCCGATGACGAGGACCTTGTTGGCGCCCATCGCGATCAGGCCGTGGCCGACTACCAGGGCGTAGGTGAAGCCGGAGCAGGCGGCGTTGATGTCGAAGGCGCCACAGCGCAGCCCGAGGTCGGCCTGGACAGTGGCCGATGTCGCCGGCACGGTGCGGTCGGGCGTCGTCGTGGCCAGGACGAGGGCATCGATCGAGGCCGGGTCGGCGCCCGAGCGCTGCAGCGCCTGGCGCCCTGATTCGGCCGAGAGCCCGGCGGTCGTGCCGCCGACGTGGCGCTGCGCGATCCCGGTGCGCTCACGGATCCACGCGTCGCTCGTGTCGAGCCCCGACTCCCGGAGGTCGTCGTTCGTCACCACCTTGGGCGGCAGCGCCGTGCCCCATCCGGTGATGACCGCCCCTCGTGCCCCTGGGTGTATCGCCGGCATCCCGACCCCTCTCTCGTCCAGTGAATTACAGCGTACGCAGCCAGGCGATCGGCTGACGGGCCGTGACCCGCTCGGTCTCGACGGCGATGAAGCTCTGCAGTTCGCCGGCGAACGGCGAGACCACGTCGTGCTCGCCGACGCGGCCGAGCACCGTGCCAACCTCGATGCAGGCGCCGTCGGCCACGCCGCTGGACTTGGCGAAGATGCCGGCCGCCGGCGCCACGACCAGGCGCTCGCTGGCGAAGAGGTGTTCGCCCTCCATCCGGGGCTGGCCGCTCGGCCCCTCGGTGTGGACCCACGCCAGCAGCTTGTCGAGGTCCTCGGGCGTCTGGACCGAGATCGTGCGGGCGTCGGTGACGGTGCGCTTGACCATCCCGGTGAGCACGCCGCCCGGGCCGAGCTCGGCGAAGTCGCCGACGCCGAGGTCGGCGAGCTGCAGCAAGCCGTGCTTCCAGCGCACCGGTGACGACAGCTGGGCCGACAGCAGGCGGCCCCACTCGGCTCCTTCGTGGTGGGCCAAGGCGTCGACGTTGGCGACGACCGGGACCTCGGTGTCGCGCGGATCGGCGGCGGCGATGGCCGTGCGAAGGCGCTCGCGGGCGGCGGTCATGTAGGGCGTGTGGAAGGCGCCCGACACCGCCAGCGCCATCACCTTCTTGGCGCCGAGCGACTTGGCGTGCTCGCCGGCGGCGGCCACGCCGGCCGGCGACCCGGCGATGACGACCTGACCGGGGGCGTTGTAGTTGGCGACCCAGACGTCCTCGTCGGCGCGTCGGCAGGCGACGTCGACCTGGTCGTCGTCAAGGCCGAGGACGGCGGCCATCGTGCCGGGCTGGGCGGTGCCGGCGTCGTGCATGGCCGCCGCCCGCTCGACGACGAGGCGCACGCCGTCGTCGAAGCCGAGCGCCCCCGTCGCCGTCAGCGCCGTGTACTCGCCGAGGCTGTGACCGGCGCAGTAGCTCGGCTCGATGCCCAGACGCTCGACGGCGTCGAGCACCATCAGGCTCGCCACGAACGTCGTCAGCTGCGCGTTGCGGGTGTCCTTCAGTTCCTCGGCGGCGGCGTCGAGGAGCAGCGCGGCGACGTCTCGCCCGGCCAGCTCCGATGCCTCGTCGACGAGTTCCCAGCTCTCGTGGTCGGTCCACGGCCGGCCCATCCCCGGCCGCTGCGACCCCTGCCCGGGAAACGTGAACGCCAGCATCGGGGCGCAGGGTAGACCGTGCCCGGGGCGGGACTTGAACCCGCAAGCCCTTGCGGGCAATGGTGTTTGAGACCATCGCGTTTGCCGATTTCGCCACCCGGGCCGGACGCCACACGCTAGCGGCGCACCGACAGCAGCCCTTCGAGCGATCGGGCACGCGAGAAGCCCCCGCCGGGGGGACCAACGGGGGCTTCTCGGGGGACCAAGGACGAACCTGGTCGACTGTGGATGCGCTGGGCGGCGCGTCAGCTCATTGGTGCACCCTCACTGGATGCGACGCGTCGATCACTTGCGCAGGGCGCTGATCAGCTGCTTCTTCGACATCATGGTGCGACCGTCGACGTCGAGGTCCTTGGCCCGCTCCAGCAGCTCGGCCTTGGTCCACTGCTCGTAGGGCTTGCCCGAGCCGGGCGTCGGGGTCACCGCGTCGACGGCGGCGGCGGCCTCGTCGATCGTGTCCTCGAAGTTGTCCATCGCCTGGTCGATCACCTTGGTCGTGCCCTGCTCGGCGCGCTTGGCGACCTTGCGGGTCTGCGCCGAGGCCTGGCCGGAGACGCGCTTGGCGCTCGTGCGGGTCGTCTTGGCGACGTCAGTGGCGGCGGCGCGAGCCTGGCCGACCACGGTCGCGGTGCCGGTCTGCGCCGTCTTGGCGACGTCGGAGGCGGCCGAACGGGCCTGGCCGGTGACCGTATTCGTCGACGTGCGGGCGACCTTCAAGAGGCCCTTCGTCTGGTCGGCAACGGTCGTCCAGAACTGCGTGGTGCGGTCGTAGTAGGCGGCCGTGGCGGTGCGCTGGAGGCGCAGGACGCGGGCCGGGATCGTCGGCAAGGCCTCTTCGAGGCGGTCGAGTCCAGCGGTGACGTTGGCGCTGAGCTTCTCGGGGGTGATGGTCATCATGAGAGTGCTGTCTCCTGTAGCGGTAGTGGTAGCTGCAGCAAGCATGTCTGGAGTTGGCCGGGATCAGACCATGACGTTCGTCACAGATCGTGGCGTCGCTCCCGATGGGCTTGAATGGGACGGCGCCGTGCCGGTCCCTCGGTGGCCGGGCGGTCAGCGAAAGGACGACCCGTGACGATCCGTGTGGTGATCGCCGAAGACGAAGCCATCATTCGGATGGATCTGCGCGAGACCCTCGAAGAAGAGGGCTACGAGGTGGTCGGCGAGACCGGCCGGGGCGACACGGCCGTCGAGCTGGTCCGCGAGCTGATCCCCGACCTGGCGATCCTCGACATCAAGATGCCCGGCATGGACGGCCTGGAGGCCGCCCGCATCATCAACCGGGAGAAGCTCTGCGGCATCCTCGTGCTGACGGCGTTCAGCCAGCGCGAGGTCGTCGAGCAGGCCCGTGACGCCGGCGCCCTGGCCTACCTCGTCAAGCCGTTCCAGAAGAGCGATCTCGTGCCGGCCATCGAGGTCGCCATCGGTCGCTTCCGTGAATTGCGGGCGATGACGGGCGAGATCGATGCGCTCGGCGAGCAGCTGCAAGCGCGCAAGGCGATCGAGCGGGCCAAGGGCGTGTTGATGGACGACGCCGGTCTCAGCGAGCAGGACGCGTTCACGTTCATCCAGCGCACCGCCATGAGCGAGCGCTCCAAGATGCGCGATGTCGCCGACCGCATCATCGCCGGCACGCTGAGCCCGTGAAGCTGCTGCTGCTCGACGGCAACTCGCTGACCTACCGCGCCTTCTTCGCCCTCCCCCAGGACATGGCCACGGCCAGCGGCCAGCTGACCAACGCCGTGTTCGGCTTCACGTCGATGTTCATCAACGTGTTGAAGGAACAGCGCCCCGACGCCGTGCTCGTCGCCTTCGACCGGCCCGAGAAGACGTTCCGGCACGCGGCCGACGCCACCTACAAGGCGAACCGAGAGGCGGCGCCCGACTCGCTGCGCCAACAGATGGGGTTGGTGCGCGAGGTCCTCAGCGCGCTCGGCGTGGCGTCGTGCGAGCTCGCCGGCTGGGAGGCCGACGACCTCATCGCCACCGCCACCGAGCAGGCCGTCGCCCGCGGGGACGACGTCGTCATCGTCACCGGCGACCGCGACGTGTACCAGCTCGTTCACGACCCCCACGTCAAGGTCCTCTACAACCGCCGCGGCGTCAGCGACTACGCGCTGTACGACGAGGCCGGCATCCTCGAGCGGACCGGCGTGACGCCGGTGCAGTATCCCGAATACGCGTCGCTGCGCGGCGACCCCAGCGACAACCTGCCCGGTGTGCCCGGTGTGGGGGAGAAGACGGCAGCCAGGCTGATCCAGAACTACGGCGGCCTCGATGGCATCTTCGACCACGTCGAGGAACAGACGCCGAAGCTGCGGGCGTCGCTCGCCGCGTCCGAGGCGCGGGTACGCAAGAACCACGAGGTCTCGCTGCTCCGTCGGGACGCCCCGGTCGAGCTGCCGGACTCGCTGACGATCAACCCGAACGCCGACGAGGTCAAGCGGCTGTTCGAGTTTCTCGAGTTCCGCACGCTCGCCGACCGGCTGACCGACGCGCTGGGACCGGCGGTGCCGGTGCTGGCGGCGTCCGATCGCCAGGAACTGGTCGCCGAGATCACCGTCAGCGCCGGCGTCGTCGAGTCGCGCGCGCTGCTTTCGGGGGCGGAGTCGCGGGCGTTGGCGGCGGCGTGGGACGGCGAGCCGGGCCGCGGCCCGCTGGCCGGGCTGGCCGTCGTGACCGACGCCGAGACGGCCGCGGTGACGTGGATTCCGGCCGACCACCTCGACGACACCGGGGTCGCCGAGGCACTGGCATCGAGCGCCTTCGACGCCCACGACGCCAAGCCGTTGCTGCGCTCGCTGCTGGCGCGGGGCATCGACGCGCACGGCCTCACCCTCGACACCGCCATCGCCGCTTACCTCCTCGACCCGGCCGAAGCCCGCTACGAGCTCGGGCTGCTGATCGAGCGGTACACCCGTTTCGCCGCCCCGTCCGACGAGCCGGCCAACAAGGGTCAGCTCGACCTCGACGGCAGCCACGCCGACCCGACGGCGATCGCCGGGCGCCAGGCGCTGGCGGTCCACCACCTCGCCCAGCCAATCCGCGACAGCCTCGCCGAACAGGGCATGGCCGAGCTCTACGACACGGTCGAGAACGCGCTCGTGCGCGTCCTCGCCCGGATGGAGGACGTCGGCGTCGGTGTGGACGGCAACGAACTGCGGGCCCTCAACGAGAAGCTGACGGCCGAGGTCAAGCGGTTGGGGGCCGAGCTGCGCGAGGTCGTCGGACGCGACGACGTGAACATCAACTCGCCGATCCAGTTGCGCGAGATCCTCTACGGCCCGCCGCCGGGCGGGCGCGGCCTGACCCCGATCAAGAAGACGAAGACGGGGGCATCGACCGACGCCGCCACCCTGGAGAAGCTGCGCGAGCAGTGGCCCGAGTTCATCGCGCCGCTGCTGCAGTACCGCGAGGTCGAGAAGTTGCGGGGCACATACGGCGAGGGATTGCTGGCCGAGGTCGGCGACGACGGGCGGATCCACGCCACGTTCAACCAGACCGTCGCCCGCACCGGCCGGCTGAGCTCGGACCGCCCCAACTTGCACAACATCCCGGTGCGCCGGGAGGAGGGCCGGCTCTTCCGCAAGGCGTTCGTCGCCGGGCCGGGTACGCACTTGCTCGTCGCCGACTACAACCAGATCGAACTGCGCGTGATCGCCCACCTCGCCGCCGATCCCGGGCTCGTCGCCGCCTTCACCAGCGGTGAGGACATCCACAACGCCACTGCGGCGCGGGTGTTCGACGTCGAGCCGGGCGCCGTCACGCTCGATCAGCGCTCGAAGGCGAAGATGGTGTCCTACGGGCTGGCCTACGGGATGGAGGCCTACGGCCTCGGCCAGCGGCTGAACATCGCGACCGAGGAGGCGGCCAAGATCCTCGACGCCTACTTCGAGGCGTTCCCCAACGTCAAGGCCTACATGGACTCGACCGTCGTCGAGGCTCGCAAGCGGGGCTACACCGAGACGCTGTTCGGCCGGCGGCGCCCGATCCCCGAGCTGCTCAACGGCAACTGGCGGATCCGCCAGGCGGGGGAGCGCCAGGCGATGAACGCCGGCATCCAGGGGCTCGCCGCCGACATCTTCAAGGTCGCACTGGTGCGCATCGACGCCGCCCTGGCCGACCGGGAGCTGGCCAGCCGACTCGTGCTGCAGGTCCACGACGAGGTCATCGTCGAGGTGCCCGACGACGAGCGCGAGGTGGTCGGTCCGCTCGTCGTCGACCTGATGCGCCACGCCGCCGACCGCGGTGACGACGTCCTCGACGTCCCGCTCGAGGTCAACGTCGCCTGGGGCACTACCTGGGCCGACGCCAAGTCCTGACCACCCGAGTGTTTCGTGCGTCCGAGGGTTGGGTGAGGGAAGGCCCCTCACCCAACCCTCGGATCGTGCTGAACGGCGCGCCGCGCACCGGGGCCCGTGGAGCTCGATGCGGTGAAGTACCTGTTCGTTACCGCCATCGAGGGCTGCGTCGACGTCGCCCACCACGTCGCCGCGTCGGAACGCTGGGGTGCACCCGACACGAACGCGGCCGCCTTCGCCGTGCTGGCCCGGCACGGCGTGATCGTCGGCGAGCTGGGAGTACGTCGACGTCGACGATCGGTGTGTCGTCGCCGCGCTGGACGAGGTCGGCGACCTGCGGGCGTTCGTGCAGGCCGTGAGCGCCTGGATGATCGCCGCCGGCTGACGGTCCGATCTGGGGAACCGGGTTCCGCCGACCGATCTGGGGCGCCTCGGTTCCGGTTTCCGGGACGAGTCCGCCCCGGTTCTCCCGGGGCGAGCGCGCTCAGTGGCCGGCGGGCAGTTGGCCGTCTGGCCAGCCGCCGTAGGGGACGGTGATGACCTCCATCCAGTGGCCGCTCGGGTCGGGGAAGTAGACGCCGCGCCCGCCGTCGTGGTGGTTGATCTGCTGCGGCTGGCGACCGCCCGGGTCGGCGTAGTACTCGCCGCCGCCAGCCTCGATCCGCGCGAACGTGCGGTCGAACTGCTCCTCGTCGATGAGGAAGGCGAAGTGACCGGGTTTGATCTCGGTGCCGGCGTCGACGTCGACGTAGTCGAGCGTCGTCGGGCCCACGTGCACGCCGGCGAACGGACCGAACTCCGCGGGCTCGTCCAGGTCGAGCATCTCGGCCAACCAGCGGGCCGACTCCCACCTGTCGCGAGCGGGCACGATCATGTGGTTGAGCGTCGTGGCCATGCCGTCGAGGCTACGGAAGCGCGCCGCCGTGGGCGAGCCCCGGCAAGCCCGGTTCTGTGGAACCCTGGCCGCGTGTCACGCGTCTGGGACGCCACAGAAACGGGCCGACGGCGTGGTGACCGGGCCTGATCACTGGTTCGAGCCGATCGCCGACCATCTGGGCACCGCGTACTTGCGCTATTCGTTCACGAAGGGCACGGTGCAGGAGGTTGACCACGTCGTCGCCACGTTCGGCCTGCAGCCGGGGGAGCGGGTGCTCGACGTCGGCTGCGGCCCCGGCCGCCACGCCCACGAGCTGGCCCGCCGGGGGATACGCGTGCACGGCGTCGACATCAGCCAGCCGTTCATCGAGCTGGCGACAGCCGGCGCCCCGCCGGGCGCGACGTTCCAGCGGCTCGACGCACGAGAGCTGCGCTTCGACGGGGAGTTCGACGCCGCCATCTGCCTCTGCCAAGGCGCCTTCGGGCTGATGACCGCCGGGGGAGAGGATGCCGCCGTCCTCGGCGGCATCGCCCGCGCCCTACGCCGCGGTGGCCGGCTCGCCCTGAGCGCGTTCAACGCGTACTACGCGGTCAAGTACCACCGCGAAGCAAGCTTCGATGCCGACAACGGCGTCAGCCACGAGCGCACCGAGGTCAAGGACCGCGACGGACGGCCGCTCGAGGTCGACCTCTGGACCGGCTGCTACACGCCCCGCGAGCTGCGCCTCCTGCTCGCCACCCACGGACTGGTCGTCGAACGCATCACCAGCGTCGAGCCCGGCGCCTACGGCGACGATCCGCCGACGACCGAGTCACCCGAGTTCCTGGTGATCGCCGCCTGCCGCCCGTGACTCGTCAGCGACTCATCCAGGTCCCGAGGTCGTCCTCGTCGGCGCGCCAGCGCGCAGGGTGACCGTCGACGACGGCGCCGGCGAGAGCCCGGCGGATCCGGGTGGCGTGCCGATCCAGCTCCTCGCGATCGCAGTCCTGAGGATCGGTGCGGCCGAACGCTTCCACAAGGCGCTGGACCTGGATGTCCATTCTGGCCCGGGCGGCGGGCTCCGGTGTGGCCACGCCGACCAGTTCGACGAGCGTGAGCGTGCGGTGCAGGACATTCGGGTGCTCGACGGCGTACGCCCGCATCGCGTCCATCACGCGGTCCACGAGGTCGACCAGCACGACCCTGGGAGCGACCACTCGCAATTGGCCGCGGCCGTCATATCGGTACGGCGACGGGGTGCGGCGACCGGCGAGGCGGGCCAAGCCCGCTGACAAGTCATCGAGTGCGTTGACGGCGGTGTACGGATCGTTGGTGCCGGGGGACAAGGCCCGCACCGCCATCTCCTCCAGCAGCCGGACGGAGAATTCCACGTCCTCGTGGGGGGTGCGGGCCGGACCGATCCGCACGGCGGCGCGCACCTTGCCCCACTGGTGGTCGTCGGCGCGGGCGGCGGGACAGATCACCGCCAGCGAGCTGCCCTCGATGACATGGTCACCGGGCCGGATCCGCAGGGCGATGACGACGTCGTGCTCGGTGGCGAGGTCAAGAAGGGCCTTGTCGTCGACGCCTTGCACGTATCCGATGTCGTGCGAGGTGACGGCGACGCCGTCGAGGAGGAGGTCGGGCGGGACGTCTCCCCGGCCGTCTGCGCCGTCGATGTCCTGCGCGTCATGACCCAGCGAGTCCGGGTAGAGCCGGTCGACGGCGTCCAGCAGGTCGTCGCGGACCTCCCGGGCCAAGGTCCAGACCTGGACGGAGTCGCTGATGTGGTGGATGAAGTAGACGAGCACCCCGATCGAGAGCACGGCCAGCAGCACGGCCAGGTTGACGGCGAGGTGGGGGACGAAGTACTCGTCGCCGGTGTCAGCGATGACCCGGATCGAGCGCAACACGAGCAAGCTGTAAAGGAACGTGGCGACCAGGACCCCGAGGACGAACTGGTTGCCGCGGTCGGCCATGAAGTTCCGCACCAGGCGCGGTCCGTAGGTCGAGGAGGCCAGCGTCAGCACGGCGATGGTGATCGAGAACGAGGTGGAGGCGACGGCGAGCGTGGAACCGGCGATGGCCGAGAGGAGGTCGCGGCTGCCGGACTCACCGACGCGGTTGACGAGGAAGCCGAACGGCCCCAGGTCGAACTCGTCGACCCTCCGGTCGAAGTAGATGAGGGCTTCGGCGACGACGACCGCCCCCGCGCAGAACAGGGCCGGCAAGAACCAGAAGCTCTGGCGCAGGTTCTGCCACCTCAATCGGCTCATCGGCGATCAGTCTCCTCCTCACGTCGTCTTCTTGCGCCAACTCCTCCTCCAGTGTGGCCCTCGCGTTGTCCGAGGCCGCGCTGCTACCCTCGTAGGTCGCGTCGTGGCCGGTCAGCGGCCGCAGATGGCGCGTGAGCACCCGTCCCCTGATCCGTCCGAAAGCAGCCCGTTCCTTGTCCGATACCACGATCGCCCCCTCGTCCGCCCCCGACACCAGCGCACCCGACAGCGCTCCCACCGCCAACGGAATGGGCACGTTCGACGAGGACGGCAACTACACCCCCCGCCAAGTCGTCGCCGACGACCTCGGCATGTCCTTCGCCGACGCCGTCGACGGCACGATGGTCGACGTCGAGGACGGTCAGATCGTCAACGGCACGATCGTCAAGATCGACAAGGACGAGGTGTTGCTCGACATCGGCTACAAGAGCGAGGGCGTCATCCCGTCGCGTGAGCTGAGCATCCGCAACGATGTCGACCCGCACGAGATCGTGTCGCTGGGCGAAGAGGTCGAGGCGCTGGTCCTCCAGAAGGAGGACAAAGAAGGCCGCCTGCTGCTGTCGAAGAAGCGGGCCCAGTACGAGCGGGCGTGGGGGAACATCGAGCGGCTCAAGGAAGAGGACGGCATCGTCGAGGGTCCGGTCATCGAGGTCGTCAAGGGCGGCCTGATCGTCGACATCGGCCTGCGCGGCTTCCTGCCGGCGTCGCTCGTCGAGCTGCGCCGCGTGCGCGACCTGCAGCCCTACGTCGGCCAGAAGATCCAGGCCAAGATCATCGAGCTCGACAAGAACCGCAACAACGTCGTGCTCAGCCGGCGGGCCCACCTGGAGGAGACGCAGAAGGAGTCGCGCGACCAGTTCCTCACCAACCTCAAGGTCGGCGAGGTCCGCCACGGCACGGTGTCGTCGGTCGTCAGCTTCGGCGCCTTCGTCGATCTCGGCGGCATGGACGGTCTGATCCACGTCAGCGAGCTGTCCTGGAAGCACGTCGACCACCCGGGCTCGGTCGTCGCCGTCGGTGACGAGGTCGACGTCCAGGTGCTCGATGTCGACATGAGCCGCGAGCGCATCAGCCTCTCGCTCAAGGCCACGCAGCAGGACCCCTGGCAGGAGTTCGCCGGCACCCACGAGGTCGGCCAGCTCGTCTACGGCCGGGTCACCAAGCTCGTCCAGTTCGGTGCGTTCGTCCAAGTCGGTGACGGCATCGAGGGGCTCGTGCACATTTCGGAGATGTCGACCCACCACGTCGAATCGCCCGAGCAGGTCGTCACGCCCGGCGAGGAGCTGTGGGTCAAGATCATCGATCTCGACCTCGCCCGCCGCCGCATCAGCCTGTCGATCAAGCAGGCCGCCGAGGGCGGCGAGCTGGCCGAGGAGTACCGCGAGCACTTCGAGGTCGACGAGCACGGCAACTGGATGGCCGGCGACACCGACGCCGAGCGCGAGGCGGCGTGGTCGGAATACTACGGCGAGGACGGCGCCCCGGCCGACGGCCCCGACGCCGCCGCCGGCACCGGGTCGGCCGATGCGGAGCCGGTCGAAGCGACCGATGCCGACACCGCGTCGGCGGACGCCGAGCCGGTCGAAGCCAGCGCGGCTCCGGACGACACCTCCACCGACCCCGACCCCGCAGCCGCCGGCGAGGACCCCGCCCCCGAGGCGTGACGGCCCGCTGTCTTGGGGGGTCCACGGGGGGCGCAGCCCCCCGTGTGAGATGATCCTGGTCGCCCTCACGGGCGGCATCGGCTCCGGCAAGTCGACGGTCTCGCGCCTGCTCGCGGAGCGTGGTGCGATCATCGTCGACGCCGACGCCATCGTCCACCAGCTCCAAGCCCCCGGCCAACCGCTGCTGGCCGAGCTGGCCGCTCGTTTCGGCGACGACATCATCCGCCCCGACGGTTCGCTCGATCGCGGCGCCCTGGCGGCCGTCGCCTTCGCCGACGACGCCGCCCTGTCCGACCTCAACGCCATCGTCCATCCGGCCGTGCGCCGGGAGATGACCCGGCAGGTCGCCGCCCACGAGGACAGCAGCCACGTGGTCGTCGCCGACGTCCCCCTGCTCGACGTCGGGACAGCGCAGCGCTACGCCGGGGTCGTCGTCGTCGACCTGCCAGTCGAGACGGCCGTCGAACGGCTCGTCGCGCAGCGGGGTATGAGCGAGGCGGACGCGCGGGCCCGCATCGCCAAGCAAGTGTCGCGGGATGAACGCCAGGCCCTGGCCGACCGGGTGATCGATAACGCCGGCGACCTCGCCGCCCTGGAGCGCCAGGTCGACGGCGTCTGGGCGTGGATGCGGACACTGCCGCCGCGCGGGCCGTCCGACGACTGATCGCACGGGCCGGGGTCAGCCCGGGTGCATCCAGGCTGCCCTCTGCGGCGGTCGGGGTCGGGTCAGGCCGACGCGTTCGGCGTCGGTCGCCGCCGTCCACGCCGCCTGGGCGACGTCATAGTCGCCGAGCGCGGCCGTGTAGGCGGCGCAGGCGGCGGCGCGGCGGGCACACTCGGCGGCGATCGCTTCGTAGCTGCCGGCCGTGACGGCGACCCCGCGCACGACCTCGTCGACGGCGTCGTCGAGGGTCGGGCGGAGTCGCCCGCCGAGCACGACGTCGTCGGTCAGCAGGTCGCGGATCGGCGCGGTGTCGGCGTCCAGTGACGCCGCCAGGGCGGCGAAGTCGCCGGCAGCCTGCCAGTACTCGTGGGCGGTGGGCACGGGAACCTCCTCGGCGTCACAACGGCCGTGCGCCGTCACCCTCCAGGGCACATCGACGGCGATCGACGGGAAATTCCCGTACCGGCCGGCACCGACCCACTGGTCCCGCGACGGACCCGCACGGTCCGGCGAAGGGAGTACGGATGGGAGAGCAGACTGTCGGACTCGATCCGGAGGCCGCCCACGCGGTGGCGGTCGCCTGGGACGTCGCGACGCGCCGCTGGGAGCGCTGGGTCGAGCAGGGTGAGCGGTGGGGCGCCGGACTGGCCCTCGACGTGGCCGGCGCCACCGTCGCCGGACGGGACGCCGTCGACGGCCTGAGCCTGGCGGCGTGTGTGCTGCGGGACCGGGCCGACGCAATCGCGGCGGTGACGTGGGCGAGCCCCGCGACTGCATGGCGCGGGGACGCCGGACCCAGCGCTTGGCACGGATGGGGCGGTCCCGCCCGAGATCCGGACGACGATGGCGTCGCCGGTCTGCTCACGTGGCTGTCGTCCGGCGCGCGTGGCCACCTCGTCGACGAGCTCAGCGGACCGACCGCCGAACGCTGGACGACGCTCGTGGGCGCCGGGACGATGACCGCCGGCAATCGCACGTTCCGCTACTTCGACGTCCCGCCGGACCCCGGGGCCGGCGTCATCGTCGTGGACTTCTTCATTCCCGACGACATGAGCGCCGGCCTGGAGGGCGACGACCGGGGTCACGAGGACCCGATCTTCGGGCCGCTGACGAGCGAGGACTCGCGGGTCGTGATCGCCGTCGATATCGAATCCGGTCGGGCCGTGATCCAGTTCGACGACACCTGCACGTGGAACGGCGACGCCTGCAAGGAGGCCCGGCCAATCGAGCTCTCCGGGGCACCGCTGGTGTGGGAGCCGTCGGCGGATCCGATCGACTACGTCCTGCCCGGGGTTCCGCTACCGGTCAGCCTGTTCGACCTCCCCAACCGGCTCATGGTGGAATCGGCCGACGGCGAGATCGAGCTCAGCTACGACTTCCTCAACGGCATCACGCCGGTGTTCGCGACGAACGGCTCGATCACGCTGACCAGCGTCGGCGGTGGGCGCTACCAGGCCGACTTCGCCGGTGACGAGTATCCGTCGATCGGCGTGTACCAGTACCGCAGCGCGGGCCAGACCGCCGACGTGCTGCTCCAGCGCGACAGCGAGGGCGTGAGCCACCTCGTCCCCGGCGGGCCGGAGTTGGCCGATCTGGCCGACCCGCCGGACCTGCCCGATCCACCGGACCTCCCTGGTTCCAGTGGTCCCGGCGCGCGCGACCTCCCGGACCTGCCCAACCTGCCGAACCTGCCCAACCTCCCCGAGATCGCCGGCGTCGATCTGCCCGACGGGCCCAACCTGCCGAACCTGCCCAACCTGCCGACGCTGCCGGGGCTCGGCGGCGAGGTCACCGGTCAAGTCACCGGCGACCTGGAGTGGCCGCTCGATGGCGGCGAGACCAATGACTGAACCGGCGACACCGCTCGTGGTCGCGGGACCGGCGTTCGTATTCGCGTGGCGCATCGCCCGCGGTCGACCGACCCGGCCCGACGTGGCGCTGACGGGCGTCGTCGGGGCCGCGACGCTCGCCGGCGGGGCTGTGTGGCTGGCCGTGGCGTCGGCCGAGGAGGACGACCGCGCCGCCACCGTTGCGCCCGCCGCCGTGGCCGCCGCGCTGGTCGTGCTGGCCCTGATGACGTGGTGGTTGCGCAACCGGGTCGCACGACTCAGAGAACGGACGTTCGACCGATAACCTGGACGCCGTGGCGACGGAGACCGCACCGGTGGCCGAATTAGCGGCCGACATCGCCCTCGCCGGCCCGGCGCCGGAGCTGGCGACGACCAGCGAGGAGCTGTTCCGCGTCGTGTCGGACTTCGCTCCGGCCGGCGACCAGCCGCAGGCGATCGCCGGGCTCAGCGCCGGGATCGTGCGCGGCGACCGCTTCCAGACCCTGCTCGGCATCACGGGCTCGGGCAAGTCGGCGACGATCGCCTGGACGATCGAACAGGTCCAGCGCCCCACGCTGATCCTCGCGCCCAACAAGAGTCTGGCCGCCCAGCTGGCTCAGGAGATGCGCGACTTCTTCCCGCACAACCGGGTCGAGTACTTCGTCAGCTACTACGACTACTACCAACCTGATGCGTACATCGCCAGCAGCGACACGTACATCGAGAAGGACAGCTCGATCAACGACGAGATCGACCGGCTGCGCCACTCGGCCACGGCCGCGCTGCTGACACGCAAGGACGTCATCGTCGTCGCCTCCGTCTCGTGCATCTACGGCATGGGCAACCCGGCCGAGTACCGGGGTCAGATGATCGACCTGTCGGTGGGCGTCGACTACGACATGCGCTCGATCCTGCGCCGCCTCGTCGACCTGCAGTTCGACCGCAACGACGCCGTGCTCGGGCGCGGCCGGTTCCGCGTGCGTGGCGACACCATCGAGGTGCACCCGTCGTACGAGGAGACGGTGCTGCGCATCGAGATGTTCGGCGACACCGTCGAGCGGCTGACCGTCATCGACCCGATCACCGGCGAGACGCTGCGCGAGCTGACGCGCACCCAGATCTTCCCGGCCACCCACTACGTCGCCGGCGCCGAGCGGATGGAGCGGGCGATGGGGCGCATCGAGGTCGAGCTGCAAGAACGGCTGGCCTTCTTCGAGCGCGAGGGCAAGCTGCTGGAGGCGCAGCGGTTGCGCATGCGCACCCAGTACGACCTCGAGATGATGGCCGAGGTCGGCTACTGCAACGGCATCGAGAACTACTCGATGCACATCGACGGCCGCGACTTCGGCGAGCCGCCGTTCACGTTGCTCGACTATTTCCCCGACGACTACCTGTTGGTGATCGACGAGAGCCACCAGGCCGTGCCGCAGTTGCACGGCCAGTTCGAGGGTGACCGCAGCCGCAAGGACCAGCTGATCGAGCACGGCTTCCGCCTGCCATCGGCCCGCGACAACCGGCCGCTGCGCTTCGAGGAGGTGCTCGAACGGATCAACCAGGCCGTGTTCATGTCGGCGACACCGGCTGCGTACGAGTTGCGCGTCTCCGACCAGGTCGTCGAGCAGATCGTGCGCCCCACCGGTCTCGTCGATCCGGAGGTGATCGTCAAGCCGACGAAGGGCCAGATCGACGACCTCATCGAGAACGTCAACGCCCGCGTGACCAAAGGTGACCGTGTCCTCGTCACGACGTTGACGAAGAAGATGGCCGAGGACCTCACCGACTACCTCCTCGAACAGGGGTTGCGGGTCCGCTACCTGCACTCCAACATCGACACGATCCAGCGGATCGAGATCCTGCGGGCGTTGCGTCTCGGTGAGTTCGACGTGCTCGTCGGCATCAACCTGCTGCGCGAGGGCCTCGACCTGCCCGAGGTGTCGCTGGTGACGATCCTCGACGCCGACAAGGAAGGGTTCCTGCGCTCGGAGACATCGCTGGTGCAGACGATCGGCCGCGCCGCCCGTAACGTCGACGGCCAGGTCGTGATGTACGCCGACAAGATGACCGACTCGATGCGGCGGGCGATCGACCTGACCAACGGCCGGCGCGAGGCGCAGATCGCCTACAACGCCGAGCACGGCATCAACCCGCAGACGATCCGCAAGGCCGTGTCCGACATCTTGTCGATGCTCCGGCCCGCCGACATGACGGCGCCCGTGCCCGGCAAGGATCGGCGCCGCCAGCGCGAGCGGGACAAGGTGCAGCGCGACCTCAAGTCGCTGCCCGAGCAAGAGATGCACCGCCTCATCCAGACGCTGAAGAGGAGATGCACGCCGCCGCCGCCGATCTCCGCTTCGAGTATGCCGCCCGCCTCCGCGACGAGGTCAACGATCTCCGTCGCGAGCTGCGCGACGCCCGCTGAGCGGCGCCGGCCGTCCCCGGAATCGGCGCTGGCGAGAGCCGGTTATGGTCACGGCGCGGGTGGCTCTGGAGAAGGAGACCGGTGATGAAGTGGTGGATCTGGCTTCTACTGATCCTCGTGATCGTGCTGATCGCGTTGTGGTGGTGGCGCACGATGGCCGAACGGCGCCGCGACACGTCGGTCGACGCCAGCGGCGGCGGGACCACCGGTTCGTCGACGTCGGCGTCGTCAACCACGACATCCGGATCGACGACCGCGCCCTCGGCCACAACGTCGGCGTCGTCGGTGCCAACGGCCAGCGGGGCGCGGCCCACGGACACGTCGACGGCAGACATCGAGGACGTCTCGACCACGTCGGCCGGTGGCGGCTTCGAGCCGCCAGCCTCGGACGAGCGGCCTGACGTCCAGGGCTTCTCCTCGGCCACGGCCGATGTCGACGACACGTCGACGACCACGGCCGGTTCGGCCACCGATGCGGCGGACGCGTCACGCCGTACTGGTGGCGATTCGGCTCGCCCGTCGTCGCAGGTTGCGGGTTCGGCCGACCGTCGGCCTGACTCATCATCAGCGTCGTCATCGTCGCCGGCGTCCACGTCCTCGCCCACGACGTCGTCGAGCGGGGACGCGCCGGGCGCGACGGACGACTCGCCGAGCGCCGTCGACGCGCCGCTCGTGCCGGACGCCTCGACGACCGCAGGGTCGGATCTGGCGTCGTCGCTCGATGCCGAGCCTGACGACCGGCCGACCACGTCGTCGGCCTCGTCCACCACGGCCGGGACGGAGTCAGCGGGTCCTACCGCTACGGACAGCGTCGGCGCAGGGTCGACGACCCCGTCGGAGCGCTCGACGACGTCGACCGGGTCGGGCGCGCCGGACACCGGCGCTTCGTCGGCGACCAGCGTCCCCGCCGGCACCGGCGCTGGGACCGCGCCAGGGTCGTCCGCGGGCGGGACAGATGGCGGTGGCCGCTCGGCCGCGCCCACCGCCGACGCAGGGTCGACGAGCCCGTCGGGCAGCTCGACGAGGTCGACCGGGTCGGGCGCGTCGGACACCGGCGGGACGTCGGGCGAGAGCCCGTTCGGGCCGAACTCGGCGTCGCCGAACGCCGACGGGTCAGGACCGGCCGACTACACGATCAAGGGCAACGCCAACTCGATGAAGTACCACGCGCCGGGTGGTCGGGGGTACGACGCGACCGAGGCCGAGGTGTGGTTCCGTTCGGCCGCCGACGCCGAGGCCGCCGGGTTCACCCAGGCTGGCGGGGGCAGCGCCGTGACGGGCTGATTGCGGCTACATCCGAGGGTTGAATGAGGGGCCTTCCCTCACCCAGCCCTCGATGCTTTCGAACCCTCGGATGAGTCCGGGTGGAACAGGTGTTCGCTGATAGCCTGGGACGTTCATGGCTCCCCGCACGACGCCGCGCGCCGCCCAGCCGACGATCACGGTTCGCGGTGCCCGCGAGCACAACCTCAAGAACGTCAACGTCGAGCTACCGCGCGACCGGCTGATCGTGTTCACGGGCCTGTCCGGCTCGGGTAAGTCGAGCCTGGCCTTCGACAC
>Ga0136617_10000013_pt1 | contig 107746 bp, 105 predicted proteins | sample AntDrymUQ3222106_2_FD_129672 | JGI IMG/M metagenome (GOLD analysis project Ga0136617, IMG submission 129672) | Polar desert sand microbial communities from Dry Valleys, Antarctica - metaG UQ322 (21.06) | ecosystem: Environmental > Terrestrial > Soil > Desert | place: Antarctica: Dry Valley...
GCCGGGACCAACTCATCCAGACAGACCATCTGCACCTGCAACGCCTCAACACCCGACCGGATCGCGAAAGCCATACCCCAGGATCACAACCCCACCGGACGAATACTTCGACACGCTCCTAGTCACCAGGGCGCGGCGGCGTAGTCCTTGAGGAACACGCCGTGGACGTCCTCGCCCGCCTCGCCGCGGACGATCGGGTCGTAGACGCGCGCCGCGCCGTCGACGAGATCGAGCGGCGCGTGGAACCCCGCGTCGGCGAGCCGCGTCTTCGTCGGGTGCGGGCGCTCGTCGGTGATCCAGCCCGTGTCAACGCTGGTCATCAGGATGCCGGAGGTCAGCAGCTCCGCCGCGCTCGTCCGCGTGAGCATGTTGAGCGCGGCCTTCGCCATGTTCGTGTGCGGATGGCCGGAGCCCTTGTAGCCGCGGCTGAACTGGCCCTCCATCGCCGAGACGTTCACGACGTAGGTCCGGCGCGCCGCTGACGCCGCCAGCGCCGGGCGCAGGCGGCTGATGAGGATGAACGGGGCGGTCTGGTTGCAGAGCTGGACCTCGATCAGCTCGACCGGGTCGACCTCGTCGACGACGCGGCTCCAGCTGTTGTCGGGGTGCAGGTCGGGGGCGAGGCCGCCCGCGTCGATCGCGGTGCCGGCGGCGATGCGCTCGGCCGACGCCGAGCCCGCGGTGAGCGCCAGCGCGGTCGGGGCCTGCGGCGTGGGCGACCAGTGGCCGTTCGCCGGGCCGTCCGCGGCCACCGACGCCGCGCGCTCGAGCGTGACGACCTCCGGCAGCGGCCCGCTCGGCAGCGGCGCCTGCGCGGCCGCGGCCAGGTGCGCGTACGCCGCGGGAGAGCGGCGCACCGTCTGCGCGGCGTTGTTGATGAGGATGTCGAGCGGACCCTGGGCGGCGACCTCGCCGGCGAGGGCGATGACCTGGCCCGGGTCGCGCAGGTCGGCGCCGACGACGCGCAGCCGGTCGATCCACTCGGCGCTGTCGTCCATCGCGCCGAAGCGCCGGACCGCGTCGTGCGGGAAGCGCGTCGTGATCGTCGTGTGCGCCCCGTCGCGCAGCAGCCGCAGCGCGATGTACATCCCGATCTTCGCCCGGCCGCCGGTGAGCAGCGCGCGGCGACCGGTGAGGTCGGTCCGCGCGTCGCGACGCTTGCGGTTGAGCACGGCGCAGGGAGGACAGAGCTGGTGGTAGAACGCGTCGACGTCCCGGTAGCGCTGCTTGCAGACGTAGCACGCGCGGGCGCGCACGAGCGTGCCCGCCCGCGGGCCGGTGGCGCTCGAACTCAGTGCCAGCCCCTGCGTCTCGTCGTCGATCCGGCCGGGCGCGCCGGTCGCCGTCGCGGCGGTCACCGCCTCGTCGTTGGCCCGGATCGCCGAGCGCCGCTCGGCGCGGCGCTGCTGCTTGACGGTCTTGAACAGCTTGCCGACCGCACGCCGGGCGGCGACCGCGTCCGGGTGCTCGGGGGGGAGCTGCTCCGCCTCGGCCAGCACGCGGAGCGCAGCGGCGAGGCGGTCGGAGTCGATGCCGTCCATGTCCACATCTGAGCGTAGAAGAGGCCCGGGCCGGGGACACGCCGCCCATGAGCACGATTCATTCAGACCGCAGCATCGCCGACTCGCCGCTCTCGAACGGCGACCTCGTGCCCACCGAGGCGGACCGCCGGACCTGGGGCACCTACGACTTCGCAGCGTTGTGGATCGGCCTGTCGATCGTCACCACGACCTACACGCTCGCGTCCGGCCTGATCGCGGCGGGGATGACCTGGTGGCAGGGCCTGCTGACGGTCTCGCTGGGCAACATCATCGTGCTGATCCCGATGCTGCTCAACGCGCACCCCGGGACCAAGTACGGCATCCCCTTCCCGGTCCTCGTGCGCTCGAGCTTCGGCATCCGCGGCGCGAACGTCGCGGCGATGGCACGCGCGCTCGTCGCGTGCGGCTGGTTCGGGATCCAGACGTGGATCGGCGCGCTCGCCGTCGACACGCTGATGGCCACGCTGTGGGCCGGCTGGGCGGACGTCGGGGGCCACAAGGCGATCGCCTTCGGGGCGTTCTGGCTGATCGAGCTGGCGATCATCCTGCGCGGGATCGAGGGCATCCGGTGGCTCGAGCGCACCGCGGCGCCGCTGCTGATCGGCGGCAGCGTCGCGCTGCTGATCTGGGGCTTCGACGCCGGCGGCGGGATCGGCAACGTGTTCTCGGCTTCGTCGCAGCTCGTGACCGACGACCGGACCTTCTGGTCGCTGTTCGCACCCGGCCTGGCGGCGAACATCGGCTACTGGATCACGCTCTCGCTCAACATCCCGGACTTCACGCGCTACGCCCGCGATCAGAAGTCGCAGGTCGTCGGCCAGTCGGTCGCGATGCCGCTGACGATGACCGCGTTCTCGTTCGTCGGCATCGCGGTGACCGCCGCGACGATCGTCGTCTACGGGGAGGCGATCTGGGATCCGGTCGCGCTCGTCGCGCGCCTGCTGGACGACCTGCCGATCCTGCTCATCGTCGCGATGATCGTCATCGTCATCGCGCAGCTCTCGACCAACATGGCGGCCAACGTCGTCTCACCGTCCAACGACTTCTCGAACCTCTCGCCGCGCCAGATCTCGTTCCGGGCCGGCGGCGTGATCACGGCCGTGATCGGGATCGTCTCGTTCCCGTGGGTTCTCTACGACGACGTCGGCGCCTACATCTTCACCTGGCTCGTCGGCTACGGCAGCCTGCTCGCGGCCTTCGCCGGCGTGATGATCGTCGACTACTGGATCCTGCGCAAGACGGTGCTCGATGTCGTCGAGCTGTACCGGGAGGACGGCCGCTACTGGTACTCCCGCGGCTACAACGTGCGCGCGCTCGTCGCCGTCGCGATCGGCGTGGTCCCGGTGATCCCCGGTTTCCTGAACGCCGCCACGACCGAGGGCGGCGTCGTGGCCGACCCGAACTTCCTCGACCAGCTCTACCGCTACGGGGTGTTCGTCGCGTTCGGGCTGGCTGCGATCTCGTACTTCGTGATGGCCCAGGCCGTGACGCGCGACGAGACCGTCGCCGCCGGGGCGAGATCCTAGGTCGCGCGGCGGTAGCGGAGGTAGACGACGCGCGAGCCGAAGGTCCGCGTCTCCACCAGCTCGAGGTCCAGCCGCCGCTCGAGGGCCGCGAAGTACGGCGTGCCCCCGCCGACCACGACCGGGCTGACGAACAGCCGGTACTCGTCGATGAGGTCGAGCTGCATGCAGCTCGCCGCCAGGCCGGCGCCGCCGACGGCGATGTCGCCACGCCCCTCCTCCTTCAGCCTCGCGACCTCCTGGGCGACGTCACCCTCGGCCAGCCGCGCGTTGCCCTCCACCGCGTCGAGCGTTCCCGAGAAGACGATCTTCGGCAGCGCCTGCCAGAGGCGGGCGAACTCGACCACGTGCTCGGGGGCCGCCGGGTCCTGGTCCGCGGTCTCCCAGTAGACCATCACCTCGTACAGCCGCCGCCCGCACAGGTGCACACCCAGCTCGCGCGTCTGCTGGTTGTGGAAGCGGTGCAGCTCCACGTCCGGCGCCGCCCAGCCGAAGTCGCCGTCGGGCCCGGCGATGTAGCCGTCCAGCGACACCGCGATCGACCAGATCACATTCCTGTTCGCCATCCCCCACGATGCTACGCGGGCGCGCCTGTGCCGGGGTTAGCCTGTGCCGATGGCCCGCATCGACGACCTCCGGGCCGAGTACCGGCGGCTCCTCAACTCGATGGAGTTCGCCTACGCGATGGGCCACTCGCGCACGACGGGCGGGCGCGACCCGCGACTGGAGAGCGTCCTCGAGCGGGTGGCGGAGCTGCGCCGCGAGATCGCCGCGGCGCAGCCACCAGATGGACTCAGGCCTTGATCGACCCGTGCGGGTCGAGGACGTACTTCTCGGCCGCGCCGCCGTCGAAGTCCTCGTAGCCCTTCGGCGCGTCGTCGAGTGAGATCACCTTGGCGTTGACGGCCTTGGCGATCTGGCAGCGGTCGGCGAGGATCGCCTCCATCAGCCCGCGGTGGTACTTCATCACCGGGCACTGACCCGTGGTGAGGACGTGTGACTTCGCCCACCCCAGGCCGATGCGGATCGAGAGCGAGCCCTCCTTGGCCTCCTCGGTCCCGGCGCCCGGATCGCCGGTCACGTAGAGGCCGGGGATGCCGACCGCGCCGCCCGCGCGCGTGAGCGTCATCAGCGAGTTGAGCACGGTCGCGGGGAGCTCCTCCTCGGCGTGCTCACCGTGGCCGCGGGCCTCGAAGCCGACGGCGTCGACGCCGCAGTCGACCTCGGGCGTGCCGAGGATCTCGGCGATCTGATCGCCCGGGTCGCCCTTGGTGATGTCGAGCGGCACGCAGCCGAAGCTCTCCGCCTGCTTGAGGCGCTCGGGGATCAGGTCGCCCACCATCACGACCGACGCGCCGAGCAGCTGCGCCGAGTGCGCCGCCGCGAGGCCGACTGGCCCGGCGCCGGCGACATAGACGGTGCTGCCCGTCGTCACGCCCGCCGTCACGCAGCCGTGGTAGCCGGTCGGGAAGATGTCCGAGAGCATCGTCAGGTCGACGATCTTCTCCATCGCGGCTTCCTTGTCGGGGAACTTCAGGCAGTTGAAGTCCGCGTACGGGACCATCACGTACTCCGCCTGGCCGCCGGGCCAGCCGCCCATGTCGACGTAGCCGTAGGCCGCGCCGGGGCGCTCCGGGTTGGTGTTCAGGCAGATGCCGGTCTTGCGCTCCTTGCAGTTGCGGCAGCGGCCGCAGGCGATGTTGAACGGGATCGAGACGAGATCCCCTTCCGCGAGGAACTCGACGTCGCGGCCCTTCTCGACGATCTCGCCCGTGATCTCGTGCCCGAGGATCAGGCCCTCGGGGGCGGTCGTGCGACCGCGCACCATGTGCTGGTCCGATCCGCAGATGTTGGTCGAGACGATCTTGAGGATCACCCCGTGGTGGCACTCGCGCCCGACTGCGTCGGGATGGACACCCGGACCGTCCTGCAGCTCGAAGGTCGGGTACTCGGTCTCCTGGATCTCGACCTTGCCCGGCCCCATGTAGGCGACACCTCGGTTACCCGCCATGCGCTCTCCTCCGTCGTGGGTGATCGGCCTCCTTCTCGTCTACTCGCTCACCGGGGTGCCAAACCGCCCGTACGCGCCAACGTCCGCTTGTTGACCGAGGCGCGCGGAGCGCCAGCGTCGCGAGGACCGCGACTACGCGCGCAGCCTCTTCACCGCACCGACGGTGCCGCTGCCGCGCTTCCTGACAGGCGCCGCGAAGCCGCGGCGCAGGTCGTAAGTCACCACACGTCCCCGTCGCGCCAGTCGCAGGTCAGCTCGCCGTCGAGGTCCAGCGGCACGGCGTGTTCGAACACGTAGATCCCGCCGTCGTCGTCCGCCGTGCGCCTGATGCCCTGCGGGGTGAGCGCCGAGCTCGGGCCCTGCCACTGCCTCCAGCCGCGCTCCGCGTAGAGCTCCGCGGCCTCGTCGGTGGCGCCCAGCGCACCGAGGTCGTAGGCGCCGCGGATCACGCGCTCGAGCGCGTCCATCATCGCCCCGCCGTGCCCGCGCCGGCGCTGGTCCGCGCGCACGGCGACGCCCTCGACGTAGCCGGTCCGCAGCGCCCGCCCGCCGTGCAGCAGCCGCCGCTGGACCACCGCCGCGTGACCGACCAGCGTGTCCCCGTCGTCGAAGGCGAGGGCGTGGACGCCGCCGAGGCTGTGCTCGCAGTCGTGCTCGGTCATGTCGTCGAAGACCTCGTACAGCAGGGCACGCGCGGTCGCGAGGGTCGCGGCGCCGACGTCCGCGGTGTGTGCCGTGCGGATCACGTCAGTCGTAGCGCTGGATCATCCGCACGTTGAGGGCGAGCATGATCGCGCCGGTCACGCCGACGACGGCGAAGGCCGGCAGGATCGCGCTCCACTCGAGGTCCTCGAGGATGAGGGAGCGCAGTCCTTCCATCACGTACGTGACCGGGTTGAACGAGGCCGCCACCTCCATCGGCCGCGTGAGCAGCTCGCGGGGGACGAAGTTGGGCGTCAGGAACAGCAGCGGGAAGAAGACCAGGCCGCCGGAGTTCGTGGCCGCTGCACTGCGTGTCTTGAGCGCGATCAGCTGCATGAAGCCGACGAACACCACCGACCACAGCGCGGTCATGCCGACGAGCAGCACGAAGCCGAGCACGCCGCTGGCGATCGTGATGCCGAAGACCATGCCGAGCAGCACGATCGCGACCGAGATCAGCAGCCCCTTCGCCCCCTCGGCGATCAGGCGACCCAGCACGATCGAGGTGCGCGGGATCGGCGCCGAGCGCAGCTTGTCGAAGTAGCCGCCCTCGATGTCCTCGACGAGGAACAGCGCCGCCGTCCCGAACGACGCCGCCAGCAGCAGCGAGGCGGGCAGCTGGAACGCGGCGTAGCCCTGCCCCTTCAGGAACTCCGTCGACTCGGAGGGGAAGATCTTCCCGGCCTGGCCGACGTTGACGACGAGGAAGAACAGCGGGATGAACAGCGTCGGCACCAGCGCCTCCGGCGTCCGCCACGCCTCGCGCAGCGCGCGCTGTCCGAGCACCCAGGCCTGGGTCATGCCGTCACCTCCTGCACGTCGCCGGCGGCGCGGCTGCGCGTGCGGCCGGTCGCGTCGAGGAACACGTCGTCGAGGCTCGGATCGCTCGCCAGGCCCTGGCGCTCGCGCAGCTCGGCCTTCAGCACGGCCGGCGTGCCCTCGCGCACGATCAGGCCGTCGTCGATGATGGCCAGCCGCTCGCACAGCGCGTCGGCCTCCTCCAAATACTGGGTTGTCAGGAACACCGTCGTCCCGAGCGTGTTGATGCGCCGGACCTCATCCCACACCGTCAGCCGGCTCGCGGGATCCAGCCCGGTCGTCGGCTCGTCGAGGAAGAGGACCTCGGGCTGGTGCACGAGCGCCGTCGCCAGGTCGAGCCGGCGCTTCATGCCGCCGGAGTAGCCCTTGACGCGGCGGTCGGCCGCCTCCTCGAGCTCGACCAGCTCCAGCAGCTCGACCGCGCGGCTCGCCGCGTCACGCGCGGACAGGCCGAACAGCCGCCCCTGCAGGACGAGCGTCTCGCGCCCGCTCTGGCGCGGGTCGAGCCCCGCCTCCTGGAGCGCGACGCCCATCCGGTGGCGGGCCGCATCGGGCTCGCGGTCCACGTCCACGCCGGCCACGCGTGCGGTGCCGGAGGTGATCGAGAGCAGCGTGGTGAGCATCCGGATCATGGTCGACTTGCCGGCGCCGTTGGGCCCCAGGAAGCCGAAGATCTCGCCCGAGCTGACGCGCAGGTCGACCCCGCGGACGGCCTCGACGACGCCCGTCCGGCTGCCGTAGTGCTTGACCAGGGCCTCGGCTTCTACGGCATCGTTCATATTCCCAGTAGACCGTGCCCGGCGGCAGAACTCATCGTCGCGGTAATCTCTTGAATTCCGCACGAGATTCAGGAGGAGCGACGAAATGGCCCTGCAGCTTGGCGATACGGCCCCCGACTTCGAGGCCGAGACGACCGAAGGCAAGATCAACTTCCACGACTGGGTCGGCGACTCGTGGGCGGTGCTGTTCTCCCACCCGCGCGACTTCACGCCCGTCTGCACCACCGAGCTCGGCTACATGGCCAGCATCAAGCCGGACTTCGACAGCCGCAACACCAAGGTCATCGGCCTGTCGGTCGACAACCTCGACAACCACGAGGCGTGGGCGAAGGACATCGAGGAGACCCAGGGCACGGCGCCCAACTTCCCGATCATCGGCGACTCGGACTTCAAGGTGTCCAAGCTCTACGGGATGCTGCCCGACGACGTCGAGGGCGAGGCCACCGAGCGCACGCCGGCGCAGAACCAGACCGTCCGCAACGTCTTCGTGATCGGCCCGGACAAGAAGGTCAAGCTGCTGCTCGTCTATCCGATGACCACCGGCCGCAACTTCGACGAGGTGCTGCGGGTCATCGACTCGCTGCAGCTGACCGCGAACCACAAGGTCGCGACGCCGGCGCAGTGGGAGCAGGGCGGCGACGTGATCATCGCCGGCTCGGTCTCGGACGAGGCCGCGAAGGAGACCTACCCGGACGGCTGGGAGTCGCCCCGGCCCTACATCCGGATCGTGCCGCAGCCGAGCTAGCTCAGGGCTGACCCGCCTCGGGCGCGGCAGCGCGCTCGAGGCGGTCGATCAGGGCGCGCAGCGGCTCGTCGAGCTCGCGCTCGCCGAGGCGCACGCGGTGGCGGCTTTCGCCGGCGATGACGGTCACGTCGTACTGGAAGCGGTCGGGGGCGCCGGCCCGCGCGGTTGCCCCCGCGGGCTCGCGCGCCAGCAACGCGTCGAGCCCCGCCCGCTCCTGCGGGCCGAGCGCGTCGGCGGAGAGCGACGCGCGCAGCGGGATGTTCGCAAAGCCGCCGCTGCGCTCGAACTCGATCCGGACCATCAGAGCGAGCTGACCCCGACGCCCGTCCAGCACGCCTCGACGGCATTGGCCTCGTCGCTCCCAGCGCCGTGGAGCCGCCGCGCCGCGGCCGCGGTGCGTCCCGCGAACTCGCGGAAGGTGGCGTTGGACCGCACCTGCGGGTCGCGCAGCGTCTCGTACCAGATCCGCCCGGCTCGCTCCCACGCCGGCCCGGCCAGCGCGAGAGCGAGCTCGGCGAAGGCCTTGTTGGGGATGCCGGAGTTCGTGTGCACGCCGCCGTTGTCGCTCATCGTCTGCACGTAGTCGTCCATGTGCGCGGGCTGGTTGTCGCCGTCCCATGCGGTTCCGGGCTCGACCATCGAGCGCAGCGCCTTGCCCGGGAAGCCGGGCTTGACGAGGTCGGCGCCGATCAGCCAGTCGGCCGCCTCGGCGTCCTGGCCGAGCTTGAACTGCTTGACGAGGCTGCCGAAGACGTCCGACACCGACTCGTTGAGCGCGCCGGACTGGTTGAGGTACTGCAGGCCCGCCTCGTGCTCGGTCACGCCGTGGGTGAGCTCGTGGCCGATCACGTCGAGCGACTTCGTGAAGCGCTCGAACATCTTGCCGTCGCCGAAGACCATCTGCTCGCCGTCCCAGAATGCGTTGTCGTAGTCGCGGCCGTAGTGGACCCAGCCGTGCAGCGGCATGCCCTGGTCGTCGATCGAGTCGCGCCGGTACTGGTCCCAGAAGAACGCATACGTGTCGCCGAGCCCGTCGTAGGCCTCGTTGACGGTGACGTCGGCGCTCGGCGGGTCGCCCTCGGCGCGCACCTCGTCGGGGTTGCTCGGCGGCTCGAGCCCGTGGCAGTCGAAGATCGTGCGCTGCGGCAGGCCGGCCGTGACGCTCTGGCGCACGGTGGCGCGGTTGACGGGCGCGCGGACCAGCGAGTTGTGCACGCGAGCGGTGCGCAGGCTGGCGTCGAGCGAGAGCGTGCGCAGCGCTGCGTCCCGCACCTCGGGGCTGCCGCGGCGGGCGAGCTCCTCGAGCAGCACCGGCGGGATGATGCAGGCGATCGAGCAGCGCGTGCGCATGCGGCCTCCAGTCGTCAAGGAACAGCGGGGAACTGGGCGAGCACCCACTCCGGGCCGAGCTCCGGCCGCCGGTAGGAGCGGCCGTGGATCAGGACGTAGTCGCCCGTGCGCGGGTTCATCGGGAGGTCGCGCTCGATCGGATACCAGTCGTTGTGCTGGCCGATGAGGTCGTTGAGGTCGTCGAAGCGCAGCGACGCCGCGAGCGCCCCCCAGCGCTCGGCGAAGCGCTCGCGATCGGCCCCGCATTCGTGCTGCAGCGCGTCGTAGGCGGTGGCGAGGCGCGCGTGCTCATGCGCGACCCGGCGGTCGATCTCGGCCACGCGCTCCATCCAGCGCGGCAGCGACCCCGCCTTGAGGTAGTTCTCGAGCGTGCGCCGCGAATGGCGCACGCGCTCGGAGAAGGGCCGGCCGAGCGCCTCGTCGCTGACGAGGCTCTTGCGGACGATTCGCTCGACGGACGAGTCCTGCGGCTCGCTCACCCCCTCCAGTCTAAAGCGGATAGCGTCCCCCCATGCACGAGCGCGTCGAGGCCGAGGTCCGGGAGACGCCCGACGCAGCCGTTGCCGGACCGCTCCGCCAGGGGGCCGTGGCGGAGCGGATGCTCGCCCTCCAGCGCAGCGCGGGCAACGCTGCCGTCAACCGCCTGCTCGCGCGCCAGCCGGCCGGGCAGGGCGCGATCGACACGACCCCGACCGAGTTCGTCTTCATCCTCGGCGTGAAGGACGACACGGCGCTCGAGGTCGCCAAGCAGTACTACCGCTCGGCGCTGATGTCGAGCCTGACCCGGCGGGTCATCTCGCGCGAGGAGATGGCCGATCCGAGCCTGGACGGCGTCTTCGCCTACCTGAGTCAGTTCAAGTATCCGCTTCGCGAGATCACGCTGGTGGTCCACGGCACAGGCGACGGCACGCTCCAGGCGCCGCTCAACGCGAGCGACACGGACAAGGAGACGACACCCGACGAGCTCGAGAAGGCCATCAACGACGGCGTGCTCACCCCGCTCAACGACGGCCAGATCACGAGCAAGACCCGGATCCGGCTGCAGGCCTGCTTCGCGGGCGTCCGCCCGCGGATGGTCAACCTGCTCGACAAGGCGATCGGGCAGGGATGGGGGACCGTCATCGCACCGACCGTCGAGGTCGGCTACGCGAAGGACGTCTGGCACAGCGAAGGGCTCACGGGCTGGTGGGTGACGAGCCCCAAGGAGCTGAACGACGAGGAGCTGGCACTGGCGCTCAAGACCAAATACGGCGCGTCGGTGAAGCAGGACGACGAGCGGTGGGCCGAGCTCGCGAGCACGGCGGAGGAGCGGCCCGGGACCAGGGGGTTCACCTACATCGCCAACGCGTTCGTCACGAGCGTGAAGCCCGGCTACGAGGACGACCCGCTGCTCTACACGAAGTCCTCCTACTACTACATGCCCGAGGAGCTCTAGCTCCGGCGCTGCCACACTCCCCGGCCGTGTCGGGGCTCGAGCTGCTGCTGTTGGTCTGTGCCGGGGTGGCGGCTGGGCTCGCGGGGAGCATCGCCGGCCTCGCCTCGCTCATCAGCTACCCCGCGCTGCTCGCGGTCGGGCTGGGGCCGGTCGCCGCCAACGTGAGCAACACCGTGGCGCTCGTCTTCAATGGCCTCGGGGCGACACTCGGCTCCCAGGTGGAGCTCCGGGGCCAGGGGGCGCGGGTGCGGCAGCTCGCGATCGCGGCCGTGCTGGGCGGTGCCGTGGGGGCGACGCTGCTGCTGCTCACCCCGTCGGGCACCTTCGAGCGGATCGCGCCGTGGCTGATCGGCGTCTCCTCGCTCGCGATCCTGGTCCGGCCTCGGGTCCGGGCGGCCGAGCGGGATGCGGAGGGCCACGACCGCGCCGGCCCCGGCCTGATCGCCGGTGTCTTCCTGATCGGGATCTACGGCGGCTACTTCGGCGCGGCCGCGGGCGTGATGCTGCTCGCGGTGCTGCTCGTGGCCACCGACGACACGCTCGCGCGCAGCAACGCCCTCAAGAACGTGCTGCTCTGGATCGCGAACGTCGTCGCGGCGCTGGGCTTCATTGTCCTCGGGCCGGTCCAGTGGGACGCCGTCGCCCCGCTCGCGCTGGGGCTGCTCGCGGGCGCCCGGCTCGGCCCGGTCGTCGTGCGCCACTCCAACGCCGGCGTGCTGCGCGCCCTGATCGGCGTTGCCGGGCTCGCGCTCGCGGTCAAGCTCGGCGTGGACGCCTACTGAGGATCCCCGCCCGCGACGGTGAGCGTGACCTCGATGTTGCCGCGCGTGGCATTGGAGTAGGGGCAGCGCTGGTGGGCGCGCTCGACGAGGTCCTCGGCCGCGTCCTGGCCGAGGCCGGGGAGATCGATCTCGAGCTCGACGGCGAGGCCGAAGCGGCCCTTGCCGAGCGCGCCGATGTCGACACGGGCGGTGACGGTGGCGCCGTCGACCACGTCCTCGGCGCCGTCGCGGCGGGCCGCGCTGCGCATCGCGTTGGCGAAGCAGGCGGCGTAGCCGGCGGCGAAGAGCTGCTCGGGATTGGTCCCCTCGCCGTCGTCGCCGCCCATGCCCTTGGGCGTGGAGAGCTGCAGGTCGAGCTTGCCGTCGTCGGTGCGGGCGTGGCCGTTGCGCCCCTTGTCGGTGGCGGTGGCGACCGCGGTGTAGAGGGTCTTCATGCGCCCCAGCATGGCGCACAGGATCCTCTCAGGAACTTCACAGGCACCGTGGCGATACTCCGCAGCGTGAACTCGACCGCCGCTTCGCACCGCGTGCTCGTCGTCGACGACGAGCCCAACATCGTCGACGTCATCTCGATGGCCCTGCGCTTCCAGGGCTTCACCGTCGAATCCGCCGGCACCGGCGCGGAGGCGCTGTCCGCCGTGACCGCGTTCAAGCCCGACCTGATCGTGCTCGACGTGATGCTCCCGGACATGGAGGGCTTCGAGGTCGCGCGCCGGCTCGGCGCCCAGCGCGGCCGCGTGCCGATCATCTTCCTGACCGCGCGCGACGCGACCGACGACAAGATCCGCGGCCTCAGCCTCGGCGGCGACGACTACGTCACCAAGCCGTTCAGCCTCGAGGAGCTGGTCGCCCGCATCCGCTCGATCCTGCGCCGCAGCGGCCTCGCCGAGGCGGACTCGAGCCGGCTCGTGTTCGAGGACCTCGAGCTCGACGAGGACGCGCACGAGGTGATGCGCGGCGGCTCGCACGTCGACCTGACCGCGACCGAGTACCGCCTGCTGCGCTACCTGATGCTCAACCCGCGCCGCGTGCTGACCCGCACCCAGCTGCTCGAGCACGTGTGGGACTACGACTTCGACGGCGACGCGCGCGTGCTCGAGACCTACGTCTCCTATCTGCGCCGCAAGCTCGACATCCACGGCCCGCCGCTGATCCACACGGTGCGCGGGGTCGGCTACGCGCTGCGGACGCCGCGCACGTGATGTCCTCGCTGCGCGCGCGGCTGGTCGCGGCCGTGCTCGCCGTCGCGGCCGTGGGGCTGCTGCTGCTCGCCGCGATCACCTACGCCGAGCAGCGCTCGTTCCTGCTCGAGAACGCCGACAAGACGGCGCGCTCGGGAGCGGGCGCGGTCGAGGGCGTGCTGGCGGAGCGCGGCATCGGCGACCACGACGAGCCCGACCGCGGCCCGCGCGGCGGCGGACCGCCGCGCGGCGGCGGCCCCGGCGTCGGGCTGCCGGCCGGCACCTACGGCCAACTGCGCGACGGCAGCGGCAACGTGCTCGGCGCGATCGTCTTCGACTACGGGCAGAACGTGACCGCGAACCCCGCGATCCCCAAGCAACTCGAGGTCGGCAGTGCGCAGACGGTCAAAGGCGGCAAGGGCGACAGCGCCAGCTACCGCGTCGTCGCGACGCGCGATCAGGGCAGCGACGAGATCGTCGTCGTCGCGGTCCCGCTGCGCGACGTCGACGAGATCCTCGACCGCCTCGTGCTGATCGAGGGCATCGTGATCGCGGGCGTCCTGCTGCTGCTCGCGGCCGTCGCGTGGGTCCTCGTGCGCATCGGGCTGCTGCCGCTCGAGCGCATCGGCCACACGGCGAGCCGGATCGCCGGCGGCGACCTCACCCACCGCGTCGCGGGCGCCGACTCGCGCACCGAGGTCGGCCGCGTCGGGCTCGCGCTGAACGCCATGCTCGACCGCCTCGAGCGCGCGTTCGCCGAGCGCCAGGCGAGCGAGGACCGCCTGCGCCAATTCATCGCCGACGCGTCGCACGAGCTGCGGACGCCGCTCGCCTCGATCCGCGGCTACGCGGAGCTGCACCGGATGGGCGCCGCGCGCGAGCCCGACGAGGTCGAGCGGTCGATGCGGCGGATCGAGGACGAAGCGGCGCGCATGGGTGTCCTGGTCGAGGACCTGCTGACGCTCGCCCGCCTCGACCAGATCGTCGACGCGCCGCACGGCGAGGTCGACCTCGCCAAGCTCGCCGACCAGCTGCGCCAGGTGCTCGGCAACCTGCTGCGCAACGCGCTCGTGCACACGCCCGCCGGGAGCCCGATCGAGGTCGGCGTGAGCGCCGGCGACCAGGAGGTCCGCCTCGAGGTGCGCGACCATGGTCCCGGGCTGCCCACCGACGACCCCGACGCGCTGTTCGAGCGCTTCTGGCGCGCTGAGGGCGGGCGCGAGCGCGGCAAGAGCGGTGCCGGCCTCGGCCTCGCGATCGTGGCCGGGATCATCAACGCGCACGGCGGCCGCGTGACGGCCGCCAACGCCGCCGGCGGCGGCGCGGCGTTCATCGTGACGCTGCCCGCGGCGCCCGTCGGCGCCGTGCGTTAGCGAGCCGCTCAGGCGGCTCCCAGGGAGCCCACAGCCCACCCCCACGGCGCTGACCGAAGCTGGGGTCATGGCCGCTCCCACCCTCCCCCAGCCCCCGCTCGCCGCCAACAACAGCGCGCGGCTCCTGCCGCCCGTGCAGGTCGACATCGTCGTCCCGGTCTACAACGAGCAGGCCGGGCTCGAGCGCAGCATCCGCCGCCTCCACCGCTTCCTCGAAGCAGAGTTCCCGTTCACATGGCGGATCGTGATCGCCGACAACGCGAGCACCGACGCCACGCCGGCCATCGCCCGCACGCTCGCCGGGACGCTCAGCGGCGTCCAGGTGCTGCGCCTCGAGCGCAAGGGCCGCGGGCGGGCGCTGCGCGCCGCCTGGTCGGCCAGCGACGCGCGTGTCGTCTGCTACATGGACGTCGACCTCTCGACCGACCTGCGCGGCCTGCTGCCGCTCGTGGCGCCGCTGCTCTCCGGCCACTCCGACCTCGCGATCGGGACGCGGCTGGCCCGCGGCGCCCGCGTCGTACGCGGGCCGAAGCGCGAGCTGATCTCGCGCGCCTACAACACGATCCTGCGCACCGCGCTGCGCGCTCGCTTCTCCGACGCCCAGTGCGGCTTCAAGGCGGTACGGCGCGACGCGCTGCCGGCGCTGCTGCCCGAGGTGCGCGACGACGGCTGGTTCTTCGACACCGAGCTGCTCGTGCTGGCCCAGCGCCAGGGTCTGCGTATCCACGAGGTGCCGGTCGACTGGGTCGACGACCCGGACTCGCGCGTCGCGATCGTGCGCACCGCGCTCGACGACCTGCGCGGCGTCGCGCGGCTGATGGCCTCCGGGCGGATCTTCCGCTTCATGGCCGTCGGCGTGGCGAGCACGATCGCCTACGTGCTGCTCTACCTCCTGCTGAGCGGGGCGCTCGGCGTCCTGCACGGGCTCTCCGCGAGCCCGCCGCGCGGGCTCGAGCTCGCCGTCCTGATCGCGGCGAGCACCGCCGCCACCGTCACACGCTACGTCGCGCTGCGCACCTGGGTGTTCGCGCGCCGGCACCACCGCACTCCCCCCACCACCCCCGCCCCGACCACCCAAGGAGCCTGATCGTTGACCCGGCGGTCGGGCGCCGGGATGATCGGCGCATGGCAGACGGCGCCCGCGAAGCGGTCGAGGCGGCCGCCGCGGCTCCGGAGGCCGCGGCGGCGCGGGCGTCCGACCTGCTCGCGCCGCAGGTGGCCACGATGCTCTCCCTGCAGCGCTCGGCCGGAAACGCAGCCGTCAACTCGCTCCTGCGAGCGCGGCGGCTCGCGCGCGCGCCCGCGCTGCCCGGCTTCTCCCAGAAGGGCGACACCTGCGGCGCCGCGTCGCTCGTCACCGCGCTGTTCCTGTGGGACCGCGAGCGGGCGAGCCCGGACAACGCGGCGGTGGTGCACGCCTGCGATCTCGTTCTGACCTCCAACGACGGCAACCCGAAGGCGAACCCGGTCGCGATCGAGGCCGTCAAGACGGTGCGCGAGTCGGCGATGACGCCCGGGACGACGCTCGGGCAGACGGAGTACGAGCACCTCGCGCTCGGGCTCGCGGTGCTCTACAACGGCCGGGCCGGCATGACGTCAGAAGACATCGGCAATCTCGCGAGGGCGATGGGCATGCGCCCGTTCGCGTCCGGCGGCGGCGACACGATCGCGCAGGTCCTCGCCACGGACGCCGTGACCAAGCTGAAGCCGGGAGAAGTCGGCCAGCTCAACTGGATCATCGACCCTGTGGCGGGCCAAGGGAGCACCGACCCGGCGAAGGGCCACGCGACGCTGCTCGGCCGCCACGAGGATGGGACGTGGTTCTTCTCCGACCAGGGCATCTCGCCGCCGAAGGAGATCCAGCGCGGCTCGGTCTCCGAGCTCGCCGGCGCGGTCGTGGCCTACGCGGAGAGCGGATGGCTCTACGCCGGGAACAAGCTCGATCTGCGCCAGCTCCCGGCGATGACCGGCTTCACGGCGATGAGCCACGTCCAGACCTTCCTGAACCGGGGCCCATCGCTGATCAGGCCCGGTGAGCAGCTCGCGGAGATCGATGCGGACTGGAGCACCGGCGAGGTGCTCACGGCCTGGGACTACCGCTCGCGGCACGACAGCCTGGCGGATGCCAAGGCCGCGATCGGCGCGGACCGGGGCGGCCACGGCGGCGTCATCGTCGAGCGCCCGAAGGGCATGTTCCACGTCTACAAGACGAAGCCGCTGACGGGTGCCGCCAACCTCAAGGAGACGAAGATCGACGTGTCCGACTCGAAGGACATGGCCCTCGTCAAGCGGGCGAACACCTTCTTCAGCGCGTGGCTCGTCCTGTCCGATGCGGCCGGCAACAAGGGCGCGCCGTTCCAGGTCGCGCCGTAGCTGCCGGTCACACCCACAGCGCAGCCAGCGCGTCGACGACGCGAACCGCGTCGCTGCCGGCGGGGTCGCGGTCCGGGTTGAAGTCGGCGACCGAGACGCCGAGCAGGCCGGTCGCGGCCACGAGCGGGCGGGCGAGCGCGACGAGCTCGTCCCAGCCGAGCCCGCACGGCTGCGGATAGGTGACCGCGGCCAGCGCCGCCTCGTCGAGCACGTCGAGGTCGAGGTGCAGCCAGGCCGGGCGCTCCGCGAGCCGCGCGGCGGCCTCCTCCCCCGCCCGTTCGGCGCCGCGCCGGCGCACCTGCGGTGCGGTCAGGGCGTGGATGGCAGGGTCGAGGCGGGCGTTCTCGAGCGCGACGTCGGGGTGCAGCTCGTCCGGGCGATGGCCGAGCAGCACGACGGCGGCCGGGTCGACCAGCGGCCCTTCCCCCTCGAGCAGCCCGGGCGGACCATGCCCGGTGAGGATGGCGAGGTCCATGTCGGCCGCCTCGCCCGTCGGGGAGGTCTCGCCGTCGAAGAAGTCGGCGTGTCCGTCGACGAACCACAGGCCGCTGCCGCGCGGCAGCGCCTGGAAGACACCGAGCAGTAGCGTGCAGTCGCCCCCGAGGACCACCGGGCACTCGCCCGCTCCTACCAGCTCGCGCACCCGCGCGGCGATCGCGGCCGACGCGCGGCGGACGTCGGCCGCGCCGATCACGCCGGGCTCCGGATCGCGGCGCGGGTCGCCGATGCGGGCATCCGCCTCGCCCGCGTCGCGGGCGCCGAGCCGCTCCACCACGCCGGCCGCGCGCAGCGCCGCGGGCGCGAACTGCTCGGCGCGCCCGGCGCCCGAGCAGTCGAGCGGGGCGTCGAGGATCGCCAGGCGAGCCATGCGTCGCATTGTTGCGAGATGCTTCAGGGGATGAGCACGAGCACCGACACCAAGGCGCGCGTCGAGGAGCTGGCCGCGCGCCTCACCGAGCTGCGCGACGCCTACTACCGCGGTGAGACGCTCGTCGCGGACGCCGACTACGACGCCCTCGAGGACGAGCTGCGGGCGCTGCTCGCCGAGCATCCGGACCTCACGCCCGACCCGAACCCGCTCGAGGGCGTCGGCGCGCCCGCGGTGCTGCACGCGCCGGTGCGCCACAGCCGGCCGATGCTGTCGCTCGACAAGGCGACGAAGCCGGAGCAGGTCGCCGCGTTCTTCGACCGCTTCCCCGGCCAGCCGGTGGTGGTGATGCCCAAGCTCGACGGGCTCTCGCTCGCGCTCGTCTACGACGACGGACGCCTCCGGCAGGCGATCACGCGCGGCGACGGCACCACCGGCGACGACGTCACGCCGCTCGTGCGCGCGCTGGCCGCGGGCGTCCCGAACACGATCGAGAGCGACGGGCGGGTCGAGGTGCGGGGCGAGCTGGTGATGCTGCGCTCGACCTTCGCGGCCTACAACGCCGAGCACCCCGACAAGCCGCTGATCAACCCGCGCGGCGCCGCGGCGGGGACGATCCGCGCCAAAGTCCCGGCGACGGTCGCCGGGCGCGACCTGCGGTTCTTCGCCTTCGACCTCGACACCTCAGAAGGTGTGCACGCCGACCTCGAGGCCGCACTGAAGACGCTCGGCTTCGATGCCGCCGAGATGCGCCATTGCGACGACGCGACCGCTGCCCAGGAGGTGATCGCCGCGATCGAAGCCCAGCGCAACGAGCTCGACTACGACCTCGACGGCGCGGTGCTGCGGCTGGCCGACCGCAACGCCTACGCCGCCGCCGGCACGCGCTCCAACAGCCCGCGCGGCGCGCTGGCGTTCAAGTACGCCGCCGAGGAGAAGACGACGCTGCTCGCCGACGTCGTGTGGGACGTCGGCAAGATCGGCAAGGTCGCGCCGGTCGCCGTGCTCGAGCCGGTATTCGTGGGCGGGACCACGGTGACGCGCGCGACGCTCGCCAACCAGGAGGTCATCCGCGCCCGCGACGTCCGCATCGGCGACACCGTGCTCGTGCGCCGCGCGGGCGACGTCATCCCGTTCGTGGCGGGCGTGCTCGACGCCTCCAAGCGCACCGGCGCCGAGCGCGAGATCGTGCCGCCGCCGAAATGCCCGTCGTGCTCGCAGCCGCTGACCGAGCAGGGCAACAGCCGCGAGCTCTACTGCACCAACGTCACCTGCCCGGCCCAGACCGTGCGGCGCCTGATCCACTGGGCCTCGCGCGCCGCCGCGGACATGGAGGCGGTGGGACCGGTGTGGATCGAGCGCCTGAACGAGGCCGGTCTGCTCGAGCGCGTGTCGGACTTCTACGCGCTCGACCGCGAGACGCTGCTCGAGTTCGACCGCATCGGCGAGGTGTCGGCCGACCGCATGATCGAGTCGATCGACCACAGCCGCGGCGTCGGCCTGCGGCGTGCGCTGATCGGCCTCGCGATCCCGATGGCCTCCGAGGCTGCCGCCACGCGGCTGTGCCGGGCCGGCTACGACAACCTGGAGGCGGTCGCCGACGCCGGCGAGGAGGCGCTGCAGCAGGTCGAGGACATCGGCCCGAAGGTCGCCGCGAGCCTCCACGCCCACCTCAACCGGAAGACCACGCGCGCCGAGCTCGCGCGGATGCGCGAGCTCGGGGTGAACCTCGACGTGCTCGAGGAGGACCTGCCGCCGGAGGTCGCCTCCGACGCCCCGCTCGCCGGCAAGACGGTCGTCATCACCGGCACGATCGCGGACCCTCGCAGCGGCGAGCAGATCCCGCGGCCGACGTTCCAGCGCCTGTGCGAGCGCGCCGGGGCGACCACCGCATCCTCGGTCTCGGCCAGCACCGACCTGCTCATCACCGGCGAGAACGTCGGCGCGAGCAAGACCGCGAAGGCTGAGAAGCTCGGCGTCGAGGTCGTCGATCAGGCCGAGATCTGGCGCGAGCTCATCGCGGCCGGGGTGGCTTAGGTCGCGTACTCGTCCCGCTTGCGCCACCATCGGTAGGGAGGCGACTGCGGGCGGCCGGGCGGCGTGTCCTCCCACTCCTCCTCGCGGCCGAGCGGCGTCAGGTCGAGGAACGTCCAGACGCTGCCGAGCGCCTCGACGCCGCGGCCTGTCGTCGCGTACGTGAGGAACACGCCGTCGCCGTCGCGCAGGAAGACGTCGAGCGCGAAGTGCTCGGTGGTCCCGCACGCCTCCTGAAACTCGGTGCCGATCACCGTGTAGCGGTAGGGGTTCTTGGGCGAGCGGTCGTCGGACAGCGACGCTCGCGATCGCTCGGTCATCGCCTCGATGGCGTCGGCGAGGTGGATGCGGTCGATGTGGTGGTCGCCGCGCTCGACCCGGAGCCGGTGGCCCTCGAGCAGCACCTCGGCGTGCGTGAAGCCGACGGGCGGCTCGAAGCGGTAGGACGCGAGCTCGATCAGGAGGCCGAGCGGGTCCTCGAAGTAGATCGAATCCATGAAGCCGCGGTCCTTGACGCCGCTGTGGTGGATCTCGCGCTCGTCGAGGCGCTCGACCGCCTGGGCGAAGGTCGCCTGCGAGACCGCGAACGCGAGGTGGTGCACGCAGCCGGGGTCGGTCGGCGTGCGGGCCGGGTCGGGCGTGCGCTCCTCGTTGGTGAAGACGGTGATGAGGCGCCCGTCGCCCGGGTCGAAGTAGAGGTGGCCCTCCGACGGGTTGTCGAGGTTCGGCTGGTCGAACACGAAGGGCATGCCGAGCAGGCCCTCCCAGAAGCCGATCGAGGTCTGCCGGTCGGCGCCTGTGATCGTGATGTGGTGGACGCCCTGGCTCTGGAGCTTGCGCATTGCGCGCAGTCTGCCGGGCGCGGCGCGCGGGCGCTAGGGCCGGTCGAGGCCGAAGCGGAAGGAGCGGAACGCCTTGCGCGTCGCCTTGACGAGGTCGCGCGCCGGCTCGCCGAGTGCCCGCGGCGGGTTGGTCTGGCGGTAGCGCAAGATCACCCCGTCACGGCGGCCGTCCTCGGGCACGACGAGGATGTCGATGCCGATCGTGGGGCGGCTCTCCGGGCCCGTCCGGTAGCGGATCTGGTAGCCGGGCGCGTCGTTGACGCGGGCCTTGCCGTCGGCGAGCGGGACGAAGCCGGGCACCTCGGCGGCGAGCGCGCGCATGTGGCGGTCGGCGTAGACGGGCAGGAACCCGCTGACGCTGCCGCTGTAGGCCGGCAGCGCGAGCTTGCGCACGGTCACCGTGATCTCGAGCGGGCCGCGACGAGAGCGCAGCCGCACGAGCTCGCCGGCCGCGGGCCGCACCCGGCGGACCTGCCCGCTGGGGTGGAGCATCGTGAAGACCGGCGCGGAGCGGTGCTCGAGCGTCGTCAGGCCGTCACCGGACCGTGTCGCGATCAGCGCGACGAGGGCAAGCAACACGACCGCGGCCGTCGCGACGAGCGCGCGCCGCGCCCGCGGGCCGAGCCGGCGGCGGATCAGCTCCGGCCCGGTCGGCCCGTACTCGGGCAGCACCAAGCCAGTCGGCGCTTCCTCGGTCGTGGCCATGAGACCGAGCCTAGCCGCGTCGTGCGGCGCGCTTGCGGGCGGCCTTGCGCTTCGCGATGCGGTGGGCCCGCCGCGCGGCACGATGCCTTGCCGCCTTGCCGTGGCGCTTGAGCGGGCGCAGGGCGGTGAGGGAGTGGTTGCCGGTCAGGTAGAGGTGCCTGCCGTCGGAGATGACCGGGTCGTAGGCGCCCTGGTCCTTGCGGAACACGACGGTCCCGCTGCGAGTGCCGAGGCCGGTCGTGCGGCGGGTGCCGAGATCGGCGAAGTAGACGACCCTCCCGATCACCGTCGCCGACCCCGAGATCCTGCCCCGCGCGTTGTGGCGCCAGCGGACTCCGCCGCTGCGCGCGCTCAGCGCGTAGAGGTGGCCGTCGTAGGAGCCGACGAACACGGTGCGGCCGCGACCGCGCACGTTGCTGACCGCGGCCGACGCGTAGACGTAGCTCCCGGTCCCGCGCGACCACACGCGGCGGCCGGTGCGCGTGGAGTAGGCCGAGACGCGGCCCGACAGGCTGCCCAGGAACACCTTGCCGCCGGCGACGGCCGCGGTCGCGTAGATCCGGCCCGCGCCGCCCACCGACCACACCCGGCGGCCGGTGGACGCCCGCACCGCCTGGACGTGGCCCCCGTAGTCGCCGAAGAAGAGCTTGCCGTGGGCCAGCGTCGGGCTTCCCTTGATCGCCCCCGCCGCGCGGTAGGTCCAGATCACCCTGCCGTCGTCGGCGTCGAGGCAGTAGAGCGTCCCGTTCTCCGACCCGAAGTAGAGTCGCCCGCCGTGCAGCAGCGGCGAGGACTCGCTGCGGCTCGGCAGCGTGCGCGACCAGCGGCGCTTGCCGTTGCGCTGGCGCAGCGCCACCACCCGGCCGCGCCCGGAGCCGCGGCCGCCGTCGAGCAGCGTCACGTAGACGCGCCCACCGCCCAGCGCGGGCGCTGACGCCGCCAGGCGCCCCAGCTTCTTCTTCCAGCGCAGCTTGCCGGTCTGCTTGCGCAGCGACGCCAGCTGACCGTTGTCGGCGAGCTGGAAGATCGCATCGCGCGCGATCACGGGCGGGAACTCGAGCAGCGCCGGGGCCTTGCGCTTCCAGACCGCCACGAACGGGCCGCGGAAGGAGGCAGGCGGCGCGAAGAAGCGCCGGTGGTCCTTGGAGTAGCCGTAGTGGCGCCACACGAAGTCGTCGACGCGCGGCTTCGGCGGCGCCGGCTTCGGAGCCGCGCGCTCAGGCGGGTCCGGCGCCTCGAGCGTCGCGAGCGGGGCCGGCGGCCCCTCCTCGGGCGCGACGTAGGCCAGGTACCCGGCCACCGCGATCCCCGCCCCCACGAGGACCGTCGCGGCGGCCGCGGCGATCGCGACGATGCGGCGGCGCACCGGCCAAGGGTAGGAGGGGCTCAGGTCGGAACGGGCTCGGCACGGCCCTGCGAGCCCGCGCGCGGCTCGGCCGCCGTGGTGCTCTCCGGCTCCACCCGCCGCAGCGCGGCGGCCATCGCCAGCAGGGTCCAGGTCAGCGGGTCCTCCAGGAACGCCGCGTAGACGAACGTGTGCAGCAACAGGGCGCAGAACGCCGCCGCGACGGCGCAGCGCCCGACCAGGACGACGCCCGCGGCCCGGCGCCGCAGCGTACGGCGCAACCCGCCGAACGCCACCGCGAACGCGGTCCACAGCAGGAAGCCGTAGGCCGCGAGCCCGATCACGCCCTGCTCGGCGGCGATCGTGACCGGGATCGTGTGCGACTCGGCCGACAGCCGCGAGGACGTGACGCGCTCGCGCTCGCGGTACTGGTCGGCGAACGACCCCGACCCGTAGCCGGTGAGCGGCCGGTCGCCCACCATCTTCGCGCCGCCGCGGATCAGCTTGGCGCGGCCGCTCGAGGACTCGTTGAGCTCGGAGAACGAATCGGTCTTGAGACCGAGCACACCCGGCGCGAGCACTACCAGCGCCACCCCCACCGCCACCAGGCCGCCGGCGACGGCCACGACCGGCGCCGGCCGCCAGCGCAGCGCCGCCAGCACCGCGAGGCCGACCAGCAGCGCCGCGAAGCTCGACTCCGACAGCGTCAGCACCAGCGCAGCCCACAGCAGCGCGAGCGCGACCGCCACGCGGGTGACGTCGCGGCGCGCGGGCGCCCACACGAGCACCCCGGCGAGCACGACCATCACGAGCGCGAGGAAGCGCCCGTAGACGTTGGGGTCGAAGAACAGCGAGTTCACCCTGAAGTAGGGCTTGAGGTCGTTGGCGGCGAGCACCTTCTCGTTGGAGATCAGCAGCCGTCCGGTCGCCCACTCGACGAAGCCGACGGCGGCGAACAGGAGCGCCAGCCCCAGGGTCAGCCCGAGCACCTGCAGCAGCAGTCGCCGCGACCAGCGCACCTCGAGCAGCAGCCGGAACAGCACCGCGAACGGCACGCAGAAGAAGCCGAGCGTCTTGACCGCGTGCTCGACGTCGGACGAGTAGAGCGCCTGCAGCGCGTACAGCACGACCACCAGGGCGAGCGCCTGCGCCAATCGCCGCGTGCGCGGGTCCTCGCGCGGCGACTCGGCCATCGACAAGCGCACCCGCAGCGCCCGCCACACGTGCGCGGCGCAGCCGGCCGCGATCACGACGTAGAGCGGCAGCAGCAGGCTCGCGGTGTCGTCGTTGCCCGTCGGCACGGGGATCCGGAACGGCAGCGCCGCGATCGTCGCCAGCACCAGCAGCGCCGGGCGGCGATGGAAGATCACCGCGAGCACCAGCACGACCACGGCGCCGACCGCCCCCGCGGCGCCGAGCAGCGCGGCGCGCCCGCCGACCTCGTCGGAGATCGTCGACGCCGACAGCAGCCCCACCGCGGCGGCCCCGAGCGCGAGCGCGACCGGCATCGCGAGCGCGCGCGAGCGCGGCTCGCGCAGCGCGAGCACACCGGCGGCCGCGATCGCCGCGGCGAGCGCCACGATCCCCTCGGCGAAGCTGGCCACGGCGAGCGTCACCGCGGAGACGCTAGCTCAGCCGCCAGCGTCCGCCGGCTGCGAGCCGATGATGTACTCGTGGCGCGGGTCGGGCATGCGCGAGTTGCGGCCGTGGATCGACTTCCAGATCGCCTCGTTGAGCCCGATCTCGGGTGTCGCGTCCTCGATGTCGAAGTCCCAGCGCGACGAGGCCGCGGCCATCGGCGCGCGCCTGCTGTTGAGGGGCGCGCCCGCGGCCCCGAACGGCACCACCTTCGGCGTGATCGCGTCGTAGGGCCGGAAGTTCGGCTTGCGCGTGAAGCCCTTCCACATCCGCGTCGCGCGCTGGTCGACGATCGTCATCGGCGGCAGCCCGAGCAGGTCCTCGAGCGTGGCCACCATCGCGGCCGTGTCGTAGTGCGTGTGGTCGACCCGCGCGCTCTGCGTGTAGGGGCTGATCACGTACGCCAGCGTGCGATGGGCGTCGACGTGATCGGGGCCGTTCTGCGCGTCGTCCTCCGTGACCATGATCGCGGTATTGGGCCAGAACGGGCTCTTCGAGACCCGCTCGACCAGGCGCCCGAGCGCGAGGTCGTTGTCGGCCATGTAGCTCTCGGGGATCGCCCTCCCCGGCGTCGTGCCCCAGGTGTGGTCGTTGGGGAGCCGCAGGATCGACAGCGCCGGGAGCGGGTCCTTCGACGGGTCCGCGCGGTACGCCGCCTCGTACGCGTCGAAGTCGCGCTGCCACGCCGGGAGGCGCTGCGCGTGGTCCGAGCAGCGCATGTTGAAGCCGGGGAAGCGCTCGTTGTTGTTGTCGCCGAAGCGGCGGTCGTCGAGGTGGGTGACGTCGGAGGTGTTCCCCGCGCCGGTGCAGTCGCCGGGCAGGCGCGTGTACATCCCGTAGTTCCGGAACGAGACGGCCTCGTGGTAGGCGTTGTCCCACAGGTAGCCGCGGGTCAGCGCGGACGCCCCGCGGAAGATGGTGCGGTCGAAGGCGAGCGGCAGCGTGAAGAACTGGTTGGCGAAGTCGACGTGCTCGAAGTCGCGCGCGCGGTGCCGCCGGCGCGAGCCCGGCGAGTAGGTGATCGGCCACATCTTGTCGATGTAGTCGGTGACGCCGGCCGCCACGGTCCAGCTCTGCCCGTCCGCCGACACATCGGCGTCGGCGAAGAAGTTGTCGAACAGCGTGAAGCGGCGCGCGAGCTCGTGGTGGTTCGGCGAGGAGTCCTCGTCGAAGAGCACAAGCCCGGGGTCCCCGTCGCCCTTGGGCACGTCGCCGAGCACCTGATCGTAGGTGCGGTTCTCCTTGACGACGTAGATGACGTGCCGGATCGCCGAGAGCCACGCAGGCTTCTTCGCGCGGCGGGCACGCACGCGGTTGTTGCGCAGGACGACGCGCGTGAGACGCGCCAGCCGCTTGCGCCCGGGCGTGCGGACCACGTTGATCCCACCCTTCGTGCTCAGGCGGATCCGGGCGGAGGAGTACGCGAGGTCGCCCCCGGTGCAGTCGCCCACCGCGTAGGGGCCCGCGCAGCGGCGCGGGCGCCGCCCGGCCGCGTTCGCGGTCGTGATCGCGAGCTTCGATCCGTCGCGAGTGATGTCGACGTCGGTCGGATTCCAGGCCGTCGGGATGAAGCCGGCCTTCCTGCGCCGGTCGAGGTCGACGACGGCGACCGCGTTCTCGCCCCCGAGCGCCACGTACAGGCGCCGCCCGTCCGGGCTGACCGTGAGGGCGTTGGGGATCGCGCCCGGGCGCGCGCCGCCGACCAGGCTGACCTTCAGCGTCTTGATCACGCGGTCGCGGCGCGTGTCGATGAAGGACACGGTGTCGGAGTTGCCATTGGCCGTGTACACCTCGTTGCGTCGCGGGTTGGCCGCGATCGCGTTCGGGTGGTCGGCCAGCAGCGGGTTGGAGGGCGCCGAGAGCAGGATCCGGCGCCGCACCGTCTCCGTCCGCGTGTCGATGACCGACACGGACCGGCCCATCCAGTTCGTGACGTAGGCCTTGCTGCCCCGGCGGCTGAACGTCACGCCGTAGGGCTGGAGCGCCAGGCCGAGGTCGATCGTGCCCGTGACGCGGTTGGTGTTCGGGTCGATCACCGTGACCGAGCGCCCGGGTGGATTGGAGCTGCCCGCCGGGCCCGAGAGGTTGTTGGCGACGTAGATGCGATGGCCGCGCGGCGTCTTGCCGTACGCGAGCCCGGCGGGGAAGTGCGGCGTCGGGATTGTCCCGATCTCGCGCAGGCCCTTGCCGACCGCGTAGACGTGGATCACGTTCTGGCCGCCACCGGAGGCCCACGCGCGCTTACCGCCGGGCGAGAACGTGACGCCGTAGAAGACCGCCTCGCCCATGCCGCGGCGGGAGTCGTAGGGGACGGTGCCGATCCGCCGGCGCCGTCGCAGGTCGAAGAGGTCGGCCGAGTTGATGCGCGTCGCGGCGCTCGAGACCGACAGGAGCTTCTGACCCGAGGGCGACAGCGCCGAGCCGAGCGGGCCCTGGAAGCCGGGCGTGGAGCGCGGGATCGAGATCTGCGTGCCCGCCGGCCGGATCGACCAGCCCGACGGGGTCACGGGCGCCCGCCGGGTCGCGGCGTCCGCCGCGGTAACTGGGGCGAGCCCGGCCAGGACGAGCGCAACGGGCAGAAAGGAGGATGGTCGGGTCATCGGAAGCTCATAAACCCCAGGGCCCGACATTCGACGCGGTGGCACGGACGGAACCGGCGCGGCCGCTATCGTCGCCGCGGATGGGCACCGCCTCGCGTTCGACGGCGGCGCCGGCCACGATGCCACAGAGCCGCGTGTTGCCCGCGGTGGCGACCGTCGTCGGGGTCGCCGCCCTCCTCCGACTCGTCTACGAGCCCTGGTTCCTCAACTACGACGCGCGCTACGCGCTCGTGTGGGCGCGCGACATCGCGACAGGGCTGACGCCGGACTACACGGGCCCCTATGCACCGACGCCGCATCCGCTCGAGACGGTGGTGTCGCTCGTCGCGGTGCCGTTCGGCGAGGGCGGCGACACGATCATGCTGTGGCTCGTCCTGCTCTGCTTCGGCGTGCTGGTGTGGCTGACCTACCGGCTCGGCGCCGAGCTGTTCTCGCCCGCGGTCGGCGTCGTGGCCACGCTGGTGGTGCTGACACGCCCGGCGCTCGAGCGCGACGCGCTGCTGGGCTACCAGGACACCCCGTTCGCCGTCCTGATCGTGTGGGCGGTGCTGCTCGAGGCGCGCCGGCCCCAACGCGGCGTGCCCGTGCTCGTGCTGCTCGTGGTGGCCGGGCTGATGCGCCCCGAGGCGTGGGCGCTCGCCGGGCTCTACGCGCTCTACGTGTGGCGCGGCGCGTCGACCCGCCGGCGTGCGCTGTACGCGGGGCTGACCGCGCTCGCGCCGGTGCTGTGGGCGCTCATGGACTGGCTCGTGACCGGCGACGCGCTGCACTCGCTGCACGGGACCGCCGCGCTGGCCGAGACCGTCGACCGCCGCCGCGACCCGCTCACGGGCCCGTACTGGACCGCGAAGTACCTCGGCTACACGCTGCGCGAGCCACTCGTGATCGGGATCCCGATCGGGCTGCTGTTCGCCTACCGGCAGCGGCTGCGCGGCGCGGTCCTGCCGCTGGTGGTCGCCGCCGCGATGCTCGCGGTGTTCCTCGCCAGCCCGTTCTTCGGGCTGCCGCTGATCGGCCGCTACGTTCGCACCCCGGCGGTCCTGCTGGCGCTCTTCTACGGCCTCGCCGTCGTCGGCTGGCGGATGCTGCCGCCCGGCGACGAGCGCCGCCGCTGGGTCGTCGCCGGCGTGCTCGCGGTCGCCCTCTCGATCGCGTTCCTGCCGTGGCACGCGAGGATGCTCTCGAGCCTGGACGAGCGCCTCGTCTTCCAGGGCGCCTACTACCGCGACCTGCGCGAGGTCGGCCGCGCGCCCGCCGTGCGCGCTGCGCTCGCCGACTGCGGCCCGCTCGCCACCGCCGACCATCGCCCGATCCCGCACCTGCGGTGGTGGCTCGGCGACGGCGGCGAGCCTGGCACCGTCGCCCCGGTCGTCGATCGCGCGGCGACGCGCGGCTCGCAACTCACGCTGCTGCCGCGCCGCACCCGCCGGATGCGGCGCTTCTACCGCGAGAACTTCCCGACCGCCACGCCCCCGGCCGGCGCGCAGCTGCTCTACCGCAACGCGTCCTGGCGCGTGTTCGCGGCGCCCGGCTGCGCGACCCGCTAGCGGATGGCGGGGGGGAAGGCCTCGCAGCGGCTGGCGTGGGCGGTCGAGACGCTGGCCGTCGAGCCGGGCGATCGCGTGCTCGAGGTCGGCTGCGGGCACGGCGTGGCGGCCTCGCTGGTCTGCGAGCGCCTTCTCGATGGACGGCTGACGGCGATCGACCGCTCGGAGAAGATGATCGCGCTCGCGACGCGGCGCAACCGCGAGCACGTCGCCGCGGGACGGGCGCGCTTCGAGGCGGTCGCGCTCGAGCAGGCGGACTTCGGCGGCGAGCGGTTCGACACGGTCTTCGGCGTCCACGTCGCGGCCCTCTGGCGCTCGGAGGAGGCGCTCGCGGTCATCCGCGCGCACCTCGCTCCCGCGGGTGCCCTCTATATCGTCAACCAGGCGCCGGGGTGGCGGACGCCGGCCGACGCGCGGTCCTTCGGCGAGCCGGTCGCGGCGGCGCTGCGGGCGCGCGGGCTCTCGGTCGAGGCGCCGCGGGTCGCGGATCTCGAACCGTCCCCGGTCGTCTGCGTGATCGCCCGTCAGCCGAGCGCGCCGCGGGGCAGCACATAGCGCAGGGGCTCCGCGCTGACGGTCCCGTGCCGGGCGCTGTGGAGGCCGCCCGAGGAACGCGAGGCCGCCGCGAGCTCCGGCTCGCCGCCGTGCGCCATGATCCAGGTCAGCGCGGCGTCGAAGTCGCTGCCCGAGGAGAGCAGCGACGCACGCTCGATCGCTCGCCCGCCCGAGCGGTGGGGCCGCGCCAGGCGCGTGACGAGCAGGCGGAGCGCGTCCTCGTCGAGGAGGGACGGGCTCGTCTCGGGCTCGTCGGAGCCGGACGGCTCGGTCGTGGTCTCGCTCATGCTGCCTTCCCGGGCACCGAGATCGCCGTGCGGGCGCGCGCGACGGTGAAGTGACCTTGTCCGGTCATTGTACTCGCGCCCCCCACGGAGCTTGACAGCGTCCGCCCACCGGCGAGAGGGATCTTGGCGCCGGTCGGTCAGGCAGCCTCGGCGCGGCGCGCGACCGCGCGCAGCATGTCGCGCCGGATCAGCCCCGAGCCCGCGCGGATGAACAGCCAGTAGAGGCCGAAGCGCTTGCGGGTGCCCGCGTCGGTCGCGGTCACGCGGGTCTCGGTGGTGAGCCGCGAGCCGGCGGCGGTGGGCTCGATGACGAGGTCGAAGCCGACCTTCACCCAGCCGGGCTCGGCGAACGCCTGCAGCGCGCCCGCGTCGAGCGCCGGCGGGTCCTCTCCGCCGGCGATCTTCCACGGCTGCAGCACGCCGCCCGCCACCACGGCATGGTTCGGCTCGGTGGCCAGCACCGGCACCGGGCCCTCCTCGAGCAGGCGGCCGTCGACCATCCGCGCCGCCTCCGTCTTCCCCGCCAGCCGCGCCGGGAGCAGGCGGATCGCCATCAGCGCGCGCGACAGCGCGAGATCGCCGAGCCGCAGCTCCTGTACCGCCTCCCAGACGGCGGCGGGCGAGGCGGCGATGCGGCGCTCGTGGCGCTCACGGAAGTGCGGGGCCGGCAGCAGGTCGTCGAGGGTCGTCACGGCGTGTCTCCATACTGTGGGGTACGGTGGACCATACCGTACAGTACGGCCATGGCGTTGTCACGTGAGGACTGGACGGCGGCGGCACTCGACGCGCTCGCCGCGGTGGGCCTCTCGGCGGTGGCAATCGATCCGCTGGCGCGCCGTCTCGGGGCCACCAAGGGCTCGTTCTACTGGCACTTCTCCAGCCGCGACGAGCTGATCGCCGCCACGCTCGAGCGGTGGGAGCGGCGCGACACCGTCGACGTGCTGGCAGCGCTCGAGGCGATCGCCAATCCGCAGGAGCGGCTCGTCGCGCTGGCCCGCGGCGCCTACGGCAGGGCGGCGCGCGGCACCGATCCCCAGGCCGGCGTGCTCGCGGCGGCCTCGGACCCGCGCGTCGCGCCGATCCTCGAGCGCGTGACCATGGCGCGCCTGGCCGCGCTCGAGCACCTGTTCGGCGACGCGGGCCTCGAGTCCGCGGAGGCCGCCCGCCGCGCACGGCTGGCCTACGCGCTCTACGTCGGCGTCATCGACCTGCGGCGCGCGGCGCCTTCGTCGCGGCTCGCCGAGGAGGAGATCGAGGGCGAGATCGAGATGATGGTCGGCGTGCTCATGCGGATGGGCTGATGCCAACGCTCGCGCGCCGGGCCTGACTCGCCGGGCTTCCTCTGACGGTCGCTCGCTTTGTGACGAACTGCGCATTGAGGGTGTGACGAAACGCCCGCGGCGCACCGTTCGGCCGGGGCGAGGCGCCATCGTGGACCGGGTGTGGTGTGTTCATCGCAATAGTTCCCATGAACCCACCACACCCGACGTTCTGATCGCCGAAATCGCCGCTCGGCAGCACGGGGTGGTCACGCTCGTGCAGCTCCTGGGCGCAGGGCTCGATCACACCGCGATCGCCTATCGCCGCCGCGTCGGGCGTCTCCATCTCCTTCACCGCGGGGTCTACGCCGTGGGCCACCGCCCACCATCACCGCTCACCACGGCGATCGCGGCGGTGCTCGCCTGCGGTCCCGACGCCGCGCTCAGTCACCGGTCGGCCGGCGCGCTGTGGCGGATCCTCACTTGGTGGCACGCACCGACGGAGCTGACGACGCCGACCAAGCGCGGCCACCCCGGCATCCACGTCCACCGCTCCCGCCACATCGAGACCACCGCCTACTACGGCATCCAAGTGACCACCCCGGCGCGCACGCTCGTCGACCTCGCCGACGTCCTGACCCCCAACCAGCTCACCCGAGCCGTCAACGAGGCCCGGGTCCGACGACTCGTCACCCCCGCCGAGCTGACCACCCTCCTCACCCGATATCCGGGGCGGCGCACAGCTCGCCTCACGCCGAGCGGGGCGCCACCCGCTCGCACCTCGAAGACCGCTTCACGCGCTTCCTCAACGCCACCACCTGCCGCTCCCCGAGCGAAACCAACAGATCGCCGGCCACGAAGTCGACGCCGTCTACCGAGAACAGAACCTGATCATCGAGCTCGACAGCCGCCAGTTCCACACCACCCCACGAGCCTTCGAGCAAGACCGCGACCGCGATGCCGACCTCCTCAACGCGGGGTTCTCCACGGTCCGCATCACCGACCAACGCCTCAACCAGCACGCCACCCACGAGGCCCAGCGCCTCAACCAGATCCTGCGCAACCGCAGCTTGTGATCCTCCGCGCGGGATCAGTCGGCTACCCGACCGGGATCTTCGCGCGCAGCCGCGTGCCCCGGCCGGCGGGGCTGTCCAGCCACAGCGTCCCGTCGAGCGCGGCCAGCCGGTCCTCGAGCCCACGCAGCCCCGAGCCCTTGCCGGCGTCGGCGCCGCCGACGCCGTCGTCGGCGACCTCGATCGTGACGTGACCGTTGGACCGCTCCACCATCACCGTCGCGTGCGTCGCGCGGGCGTACTTCGCGACGTTGGCGAGCGCCTCCGAGACGACGAAGTAGGCGGCGCTCTCGACCGGGCCGGGCAGGCGCTCGGCACCACGGGACTCGACCGTCACCGGCACCGGGGCGCGGGCGACGAGAGACTGCAGGGCCGGCTCGAGCCCGCGCTCGGTCAGCACGGCGGGGTGGATGCCGCGCGCCAGCTCGCGCAGCTCGCCCAGGCTCGTCTGCAGCTCCTGCTGCGCGCGGTCGAGCAGGCCGGCCAGCTCGTCGTCCGCGCTCGCTCGCATGCGCGCCGTCCGCAGCAACAGCGCGAGCGCCACCAGGCGCGCCTGAGCGCCGTCATGGAGATCGCGCTCGAGCTGCCGCCGTGCGGCGTCGCCGGCGGTCACGAGCCGCGCGCGCGACGCCCGCAGCTCCTGCATCCGCTCCTGCAACTCGGCGTCGAGGTGCGAGACGTGGCTGCGCAGCAATCCGCCGAGGAACGCGACCGGCATCAGGCCCGTGGCGATGAACGCGGCCCACCACGCAACGTCACCCGCGCCGGCGCGGGCCACCGTCACGAGCAGGAAGGTCAGCAGCGAGAAGACGTAGACCGGCGTCAGCTGCAACCGCTCGAACGACCCCGTCCTCCGCCAGATCGCGATCGCCCGCGTGAGCACGACGACGAACAGGACGACGTAGAGCAGTGACCCCAGCGCGGTGAAGTACGTGGCGAGCGCGTCGTCGCTGCGGATCAGCAGGAGGTTCACCGGGCAGTCGCCGCAGCCGAGCTGCTCCGGGTCGGCGAACAGCAGCGCCGGCACCGAGGCGAACGGGAACACGACGTAGCCCACGATCACGAGCGCGCGGTCGAGCCGCGAGCGCAGGCGGCCGGTCGGGAAGCTCAGGCCGAGGTGGAGGAACAGCGCGCCCCACAGCCCGCCCGCGACCAGCGCGAACGTGTACACGAGCGGTGAGTTCGCCGCGTCGAGCGTGAACAGGAACCAGGCGAAGCCGAGCGCGATCATCAGCACGCCGGTGCGGCTCTCGGGCCGCCGCCGTGAGGCGTACAGGCCGGTGCCCACGAAGCTCCACCCGACCGCCGGGCCGAAGACCGCCCACACGATCTTCGCGTCCCGATGGTCGCTCGACAGCTCGAGCGCGGCCACGACGGCGCCGGCGACCAGCGCGGCCGCGATCGTCACGGCCACGCGTGCAGGGCTCATCCGCGGATGCTCGTCCGGTCCCATCTGTCTCTATGACTGCTCGCAGCGATCTGAGTCATCGGTCGACCGCCGCGGGTGGTTGACGAGGCCTCCCCGCTCGTGGTTGGGTTGGACGTGTCCCATGGCTGTTGAGGATCATCCACTGATCGAGGGTCCCGCCGCCGACCGCTGGCGGGCGTTGTCGGAGGAGGTCCAACGCGCGCGCCACGCCGGTCTGGCCAGCGGCCCCAACGAGGCGCTCCTGGCGCAGGCCAAGCTCGAGGGCGACGGGGAGCTGGCGCCGGCGCTGCTGCTGTGGGCTGCCGACAGCCTGGTCGCCGAGGCTCGCTTCGAGGAGGCGATCCGGCTGTACGCGCAGGTGCCCGACCGTCAGCCGTCCACGGCACACGAGCTCGACGTCCGCGCCGGGGCCCTCGCGGCCACGGCCGATGCGCACGAGGCGGTGGGCGACACCGACGCGGCGCTGGAGGCCCACGAGCGGCTCGCCGGCTCCGGGCTGCCGGGCGCGCACCCCGCGCGGGCGTTCTACGAGCAGGGCCGCATCGCCGCCGAGGCCCGGCGCGACGACGACGCGCGCAAGGCGTTCGAGCGCGCCGGCGGCGCCCCGCCGGGCGGCGGCCACGAGGAGGTCCCCTATGCCGACATGGCCAAGCGCGCCATTGCCCGGCTCGAGGCCGGCGCCGCCGTCGCACGGCCGAGCGCCGAGGACCTGGCGCGCGAGCTCGCGACCGCGCTGCGGCGGCGCGACGGCCGGGCCCTGCGCGCCCTCGCGTCGCCGACCCACTTCGCGGTCGGGCTCGGCGGTCACTTCCACTTCGCCGACCCGGTGGGGATGCTGGACCGTTTCGAGCCCGATCTCCAGAGCTCCGAGGTCCGCGTCGACGGGCGCGTCCTGACCGGGTGCGGCGCTCGCCGGCACCTCGCGACCGCCGGCTGGGCGGGAGAGTGGTTCGCGGGCGCGGTCACGCTGACCCTGGGGCGCACCCGGGACGGATGGGAGTGGACCGGGATCAGCCCGCTCGCGCCGACGGAGGCGTGGGTGGAGGAGCTCGAGCCGGACGAGATCGCCACCAACCAGCCGATCACCCTCCCCATCAAGGCGCCGTGGCCGGCCGGGATCCGCATGCGGGCCGGCGGCCTGCTGCCCTACATCAGCGAGCAGGCCAACATCCTCACGGTGGCGCATATTCCCTTCCTCGGACCGAGCATCGCCGGGGCCATCACACTCGCGCTGGCCGCTCGCGACTGCGGCTTCGGGCCGGGCGTCCTCTACTACAACATGGCGCCGACCCACCTGACCTCGGTGGCGAGCAGCGCGTTCGCGATCGACTTCGTCCGCTACCTGCAGTTCGCGCCCTACGCGAACGTCACCGCAGCGACGCCCGCGCTCGCGGTGGCCGACGGCATCGTCACGACGCGCGACGCCGGGTTCGTCAGCGGCGACGGCGACCCGAACCATCCCAACACGGTCCACATCCGCCACGTGACCCGCGGCGCGTTCACCACCAAGAAGGGCGGCTTCATCTCGATCTTCATCAGCACACCGTTCGTGTCCCGCTACCTGCACATGGCCGGCCCCAACCTGATCCCGGTCAGCCTCGGCATGTTCGTCCCCCAGGGCGCGCGGCTCGGCCCGATGGACGACACCGGCAGTTCGGCGTTCGACCACCTGCACTTCTCGATCCACGACGACGCCCTCGGCGGCGCCAGCGTGCGCCCGAATCCGATGGACGGCCAGCCGCTCGCCAACAGCGACGACGGCCGCTGCATCCTGTCGAGCAACGTGCCGTTTCCGTAGCTCGCTACACGTCCTCGAGCGTGACGGCGTCCTGCTTGACCTCGAGGAACTCGGTGTAGGCGCTGACCACGGACTCCGGGTCGTCCCACATCCGCAGCTCGCCCTGGTGCATCCAGATCGCCTGGTCGGCGAGCTCCTTGATCGTGCCGAGCGCGTGCGAGACGAGGATGACGGTGCGATCCTCGCCGCACAGCTCGCGCATCTTCTCCGCCGACTTGCGGCGGAAGCGCGCGTCGCCGGCCGAGAGCGCCTCGTCGATCAGGAGGATGTCCGGGTCCATGTTGACCGCGACGGAGAACGCCAGCCGGCCGTACATGCCTGACGAGTAGGTCCGCATCGGCATGTCGATGAAGTCCTCGAGCTCGGCGAAGGCGACGATGTCGTCGTACTTCTCGGCCAGCTGCTCGCGCTTGATGCCGGCGGCGAGCCCGCCCAGGATGACGTTCTCGCGGCCCGAGAGCTTGCGGTTGAAGCCGACGCCGAGCGCGAGCAGCGTGCTGACGCGGCCGTGGACCTCGATCCGGCCGTCGTTCGGGGGCAGGATCCCCGCGATCGTCCGCACGAGCGTCGACTTGCCCGCCCCGTTGGCTCCCACGACCCCGAGCACGGTGCCGTGCGGCACGTCGAAGCTGACGTTGCGGACGGCCTCGACCTCGCGGATGACCCGCTCGCGGCGGCCGAGGCGCGTGACCGTGGAGCGCAGCGTCGGCGCGCGCTCGAAGCTCGTCCGGTAGGTCACCGAGACGTCCTCGACGCTGATGGCGGTGCGCTCAGAGACGGACAGCGAACTCACGCTCTCGGGACAGGAAGAACAGGCCGGCGACGACGAACACGCCGACGCTCCAGAACAGGCCGAGCAGCAGCGACCACGCCTCGGGCGCCTGCCCCTGGTTGAGGACGTCGCTCCACGCGGTCAGCAGGCCGCCGAGCGGGTTGACGTCGAGGAGCCACCGGTAGCGGTCCGGGACGTCGTCGGCGTAGTAGAGGACCGGCGAGACGTAGAGCCAGATCCGTAGCACGTAGGGCAGGAAGCTCGCGAGGTCGCGGAAGTAGACCTGACCGGCGGCGACGAGCATCGACAGGCCGCACGCGAGCAGCACGAACAGCGCGACGATCGGGATCACCCACAGCAGGTGCAGCCCGATCGGCAGCCCGGTTGCGATGTGGACCGGGACGTAGATGAAGAGCGTCGGCACGAAGCGCATGAAGGCCGTGATCACCGCGGACAGCGGCAGCAGCGCGCGCGGGAAGGCGGAGTTGAGGATCAACCGGCCGCCCCGCGTGACCGACTTCACGCCCACGGTCAGCGAGTTGAGGATGAAGTAGTAGGCGAAGATGCCGGCCATCAGGTGCGCGAAGAAGCCCTCGCCCTGCGCGCCGCCGCCGCGGAGGATGTCTACGAGGATGTAGTAGACGGCCGTCAGCAGCAGCGGGTTGAGCACGAGCCAGAGCTGCCCGAACACGGTGTCGAAGTGCTGCTCGCGCAGCTTCGTGCGCGAGAGCTCGACGGCGAACTCGCGCCGGCGCCACAGCTCGCGCAGGTAGGAGCGCATCGGCGGGAGCCCGATGGAATGCGGCTCATAGACGTGCCGCTGGCCGGTGAACTCGTCCTCCCGGCGGTGGCGGGAGGGGCGGGGAGAGATGGTCGGGGTGCTCATCGGGGGCGCACTCAGGCTAGAAGGCTCACATGATCGGGGGTCGACCGGCGCGGGTCATGCGCCACAGGGTGCGCGCGCGCAGGGGGCGCCGCTCGCCCGCCGGGCCGCGCACGCCGTCCCTGTACCCGCGCAGGGCGTCGCGGGCATCACGGCCGGAGCGCAGCCGCGGCAGCGTGCGCAGGACGAAGCCGGTGACGTAGACGGCGCCCAGCACGAGCGGCAGGTGCCGGCGCGCGAGCCAGACCCGGTTGCGGGCCCCGTAGTAGAACGAGTAGCCGTGCGGCCGGCCGGTCGGCGACGGGTGCAGCGCGACGATGTCGCCCGCGTAGGCCACGCGATGGCCGGCGTCCATGACCCGCCAGCCGAGGTCGATGCCCTCGTGCACGAAGCGAAAGTCCCCGGGCCAGCCGCCGACCGCCTCGAAGACGCTCCGGCGCAGCGCCACGGCGCCCTCCCAGACGGCGGTGACGTCACTCGACCGCGAGCGGTCGCCCACGCGCAGGCGCGGCACCCAGTCGCGCGCGCAGGCACCGCCGTCGCGCGGGGCGACGCGCAGCTGCAGCAACCCGAGCGCCGGGTCGGCCTCGAAGCGGCGGGCGACCGCCGCGAGCGCAGCGGGCGAGGCGAGGCTGGCGTCGTCGTCGAGGAAGAACAGCAGCTCCCCGGACACGTGCGGCACCCCGAGGTTGCGCCCGGCCGGGATGCCGAGGTTCTCCGGCGAGCCGACGCCGAGCACCCCGTCGGGCAGCCCCTCGGGCTCCCACTCGTTGCCGACGACGACGATCTCGGTCTCGACGCCGCGCTGCGCGAGCAGCGAGTCGAGCGCCTGCCGCAGGTCCTGCGGCTTGCGGCCCATCGTCAACAGCACGCACCCGAACCTCACCGCAGGCGGCTCGAGGCGAGGATCGCGAACAGATGGCCGGCCGCGGTGATCGCCGCGATCGGGACGAGCGCGATCACGAGCGCACGCGTGGCCGGCATCCCGTCGGCGAACGCGTCGACGATCGCCGCCGCCAGCGCCAGCAGCGTCGCCTCGATCGCCACGAACGCGCGGAAGAACGGGAAGAAGCCGAGCGCGCGCCGCAGCCACGCGAGCCCCGACGCGCGCGGTGCCGCGACCGCGGCGGTGTCGTCCGCCGGCGGCTTGCCGGCCTCCAGGCGCGCGACGGCGACGAGCGCGGACTCGGTGCGCACGAGCAGCGCGAGCACCGCCGCGACCAGCCCGAGCGTCGTGTAGCCGCCGATCTCCCCCCAGCCGCCGTCGGCGCGGACGCCCAGCGCGATCGGGAGCAGCGTCTCGGTGAAGTAGTGCCCGAAGCGGTCGAGGTAGATCCCGGCCGGCGAGAACTGCTCGCGCCAGCGGGCGAGCTCGCCATCGCAGCAGTCGAGCAGGATCTGGAGCTGGATCAGCAGCGCCGCGACGACGGCGGTCACGAGCTCGGGTACGCTGAGCGCGGCGGCGGCCAGCACGCCGACCACGATCATCGCGCCCGTCAGCGCGTTCGGGGTCACGCGCGTGGGCAGCAGCCGCCGCGTCAGGTAGGGCGAGTAGCGCCGGACGTAGAGCTTGCCCGCCCAGTGCTCGCCCGAGTTGCGCTCGAAGATCCGCGCCGGCTGCGCGACCGCCCGCAGCTCAGCGATCGTAGGCGTCTGAGTACGCGCGGACGCGGTCCACCACCTCCCGCTCGGAGAGGTCGAGGTGCTCGAGGATCGTGTAGCGGTCCGGGCGTGTTGCGGGCGCGTGGAAGACGGCCTCCGAGAACTGCTCGACCGTGAGCCCGAGGTCGCGTGGCGTGCGCGGGAGGCTGTGGCGGGTGAGGCAGGCATCGATGTCGCGGGCCATGTTCGCGTCGCCGCGCAGCCAGGAGGTGAAGAGGCTGCCGACCCCGGCGAGCTCGCCGTGGAGCGCGGTCCCGGGGAAGCGGTGGTCGATCGCGTGGAGGATCTCGTGGTCGCCGCCCGAGCAGGGGCGCGACGAGCCGGCGGTGGCCATGGCGAGGCCCGACAACACCAGCGCTTCCGCCAGTGCGATCAGGAAGTCGTCGTCCTCGATCCCGTCCTGTCGGTGCAGCAGGGCGGTGGCGGCGGTGCGGGCAAAGGTCACCGCGAGCCCGTCGACCGGCTCGCCGCGCTCGGCCGCCGCCAGCCACCAGTCCGCGATCGCCGACAGGTTGGAGACGACGTCGCCGATCCCCGAGCGGCGCATCGGCGCCGCGCTCGCGCGCACGTAGTCGAGGTCGACGACGACGGCGATCGGCATCTGCACCCCGAAGGACGCCTTGCGGCCGTGTTCCTCGAGCGAGGACACCGGCGAGGCGATGCCGTCGTGGGCGAGGCTCGTCGCGACCGCGACCATCGGCAGGCCGCTGAGCGCCGCGGCGTGCTTGGCCGTGTCGAGCGTCTTGCCGCCGCCGATCCCGACGACGGCGTCGAAGAAGCCCGTGCGCAGGCGCGCGCGCAGGTCGGTCGCGGCCTCGACGGAGCCGCCCTCGACCATCCAGATGTCGGCGTTGGAGAGCTGGGGGCGCAGGATCTCGGCGATCTCCTCCCCCTGCCCGGGCCCGACCGCGATCGCGACGTGGCCGCCGCTCGAGATCCGGCGGTCGGCGAGCAGCGGAGCCAGGCCGGCGACCGCGCCCGGCCCGATGTCGATGGCCAGGGGGACCCCGACCATCCGGCTCAGCAGCGCCACGCCACCTCCCGCGCGCGGTCGAGGTCGGCCTGGTCGTCCACCTCGACCCACTCGAGCCCCCCGACCGACGCCGCCCCGACGCGGCCGCCGCGGTCGGCGTACTCCTGGAAGCCGTCCTCGTAGTAGAGCCCGGGGTCGCGCCGCCAGGTCGCCTCGAGCGCCTCGGCCAGCCCGTCCGCCGCCGCGGGCTCGATCAGCGTCAGCCCGATGTACTCGCCCGCGGCGGAGGCCGGGTCGTGCGCCTTGTTGATGCCGCGCAGCAGCCCGTCGTCGCCGAGCAGGACCTTCATCTCCTCCTGGCCGAGCGTCTTCGCGTCGTCGAGCGCGAGCACGAGCTCGGCGTGGCCGCGGCCGGCCAGCAGCCGCTCCTCGACCTCGGGCGGGTGGACCGTGTCGCCGTTGCACAGCAGCACGCCCTGGGCGAAGTGCTCGCGCGCGCACCACAGCGAGTAGGCGTTGTTCCACTCCTCGGCCTTCGGGTTGAAGACGAGCTCGAGCTGCACGTTGTGCCGCTGCTCGAGCGCGGCCCGGCGCTCGGACACGCGCTCGGCGGCGTAGCCGGTCACCACGACCACCCGCTCGAGGCCGGCGCGCCGGAGGTTGCCGAGCGCGATGTCGAGGATCGTCCGCTCGCCGTCGACCGGCAGCAGCGTCTTGGGGAGGTCCTGGGTCAGCGACTCGAGCCGGCGGCCCGCGCCCGCCGCGAGCACCATGCCGATCACATGACCTCCTCGGCCTCGACCTCGACCTCGGCCTCGTCCTCGTCGTCGCCGTACGCGGCAGGATCCGGGCGCGACGGCGGCGCATGGGCGACGCCGCGCCACTCGGCGACCGTCTGGCCGACGAACAGGGCGGCCAGGATCGCCGCCGCCGCGAAGAAGCCGGCGGGCAGCGCGCCCGCGAGCAGCAGCACGCAGCCGGCGAGCAGCCGCCCGTCCCAGCCACCCGCGACGGCCTGGAGCCAGCGCTGCGGCCGAACGCCGCGGTAGCGCTGCCCGTAGACGACGTCGTAGTGGTGGTAGGTCACCACGCACAGCAGCGCGCACACGGCAGGCAGCGCCGATGGGCCCGCGACGACCGCGATCCAGGTCAGGCCCGCGTACTCGAGCACCCGCAGCGCGGGCGGAACGGTGAAGCGCAGGCGATCGGTGAGGGGCCGCCCGCTCGAGACCCCGCCCGCGAGCACGGCCCACAGCACCGCCCCGAGCACGAGCCCGTGCGGCGCGTCGGCTCCGCGCACGACGATCGCGACGAGGCCCGGGAGCGCGGCGAGCAGCAGCAGCGCGATCGCCGGCAGCGGGACCCTGGAGCCGAGCACGTGACCGAGTACGGCGGCGAGCGGACCGTTGTCGCGGTAGGTCTCGAGCGCGTTCGCATGCTCAGCGGCGGCCGTCCTGGACGCCGCGCTGGCGGTCGCCGTCCTCCTCGCGTGTGCGGCGACCCGCACGAGCCGGCCCGAGAGGATGTAGAACGCCGCGAAGCCGCCCCAGGCGAGCAGCACGATGAACGTCTCGCGCGCGGAGAACAGCGCCGCGGTGAGGGAGATCACGGCGAAGCGCTCGCCGATCGGGAACGCGACGAGCTTCTTGACCCACACGATGCGGTGTGAGCGGTCGCCGCTCCGCCAAGCCGCGAGCACACGGCGACTCAGCGAGCGCCGCTCCTCGGTGCGGGCGGGCTCGCGGGGCTCCGCCTCGACCTCCCCGCGCACCCACCGCGGGCTGTCGAGCGGCTCCTCGATCGGCGGCTGGGCGCTTCCGGTGAGGCGCTGGCGGCGCACCGCGGGATAGGAGAAGTCGAGGGCGTGGCGCGCGGTCTGGAGGGTGAGGGTGGCGATCGCCAGGCCCCACACCGGGTCGCCCGCCCGGCTCGCCCCGATCGCGAGGCCGGCGAATACGAGGTACTCCTTCGTGCGGTCGAAGATCGAGTCCAGCCAGGCGCCGAACTTGGAGAAGCTGCGGGTGTAGCGGGCGAGTTGCCCGTCGACGCAGTCGAGCGTGAACGCGAGTTGGAGCAGGACCGCGCCGGCCACGAGCCCGGCGCGCTCGCCGGTCGCGAAGGCGGCAGCGGCGAGAACGCCCACCAGGATCGAGACCACCGTCACCTGGTTGGGGGTCAGCCCGCGCCGCGCGCACCAGCGGGCGATGTACTTCGAGTACGGGCTGACGAAGAACGTCGTGAAGAAGCCATCGCTCCCCTTCACGCTCGCGTTGAGCGCCGCACGCTCCTCGTCGTGGTGCTCGATCTGCTCGCGCGCCTCCTGCACCGCCGCCTGCGTCAGCGGCCGGGCCCAGAACAGGCCGCGCAGGCGCGTGAGCCCGACCGGCGCGCCGGCCCGCACGAGGCCGACGAGCAGCAGCGCGGTGACGTCGTCGGGCGCGTGGGCGAGCCGGCGCGCGAGCTCGGCCTCGCCGGCGGCCGACAGCGGGAGATGGCCGCGCGCCTCCGGCGGCGGGGCCTCGCCGCCGGCCCGCACGATCGCCATGACGCCGAGCCAGCGGCGCCAGCGCTCGCGCTTGGCGAGGAGCTCCTGCTCCCACGCGGGCGGTCGCGGCCCGTGCAGCAGCCCGGCGAGGCGCTCGACGACCTCGACGAGGCGGGCGCGGTCCTGGGTGCCGATCTTGAGCACCCCGAGGAAGGTCGCGTTGGGCGCCTTCACGGCGTGGTAGGCGGACGCGGCGGCGACCACCCGGCCGGCCCGTGCGCGCGTGCGCCACGCGAACGGCCGCCCGATCGCCCGCGTCGTCGTCAGCGCGCCGGTCATCACGCGCGGGTCGGCGAGCAGCCCGGTGAGCACCTCCCGCTGCGTGACCATGTCGCCGTAGGCCACGATCATCGGCCCGTCAAAGGCGCGCACGATCTCCGCCAGCGCGCGCAGGTCACCCGCGGGATTCTCGGACACGTGCAGGCGGGCGGGCACCCCGGCGGCGGCGTGCAGCGGCTCGAGCGTGCCCGCCCAGGACGTGCGCGTGACGATGTGGAGGTGCCCGACGCCGAGGCCGGCGAGCTGCTCGAGCAGGCGCCCGAGCACGGTGCCGCCGTCCCACGGCAGCGCGGCGGCCGGCCCGCCGTCGTCGGCGGGCACCGTCGCGAACAGCACGGCCGTGGTGGCAGAGGCGAGCGGTACAGGCGCGCGCGAGCCCGGACGCGCCGACGCGCCCACGCCCTCCCCGCTCTTGGCGACCACCGTTGACAAGGCGCGCAAGGGTATCCGCGCGGCGTCAGCGGGCAGGCGAGATCTCGTGCACGAGCGCCTCCCAGCGACGGCCGATCTCGCGGGCGTCGTACTCGCCCGCCGTCGCGCGCGCGGCCGCGCCCAGGCGGCGGCGTCGCGGCTCGTCCTCGATCAGCGCCGTCAGCGCGGCCGCCATCGCGTCGACGTCGGCGGCCGGCACGAGCACGCCGTCGCGCCCATCGCTGATGATCTCGCCCGGCCCGCGCGGGCAGTCGAAGCTCACCACGGGCAGGCCCTTGCTCATGGCCTCCACCACCACGATGCCGAAGCCCTCGAAGCGCGAGCTGAGCGCGAACACCGACGCCTTGGCCAGCTCCTGGCCCAGCTCACGCGTCGGGCCCATGAGGAAGACGTGGTTGGAGAGCCCGTGCGCGACGATCAGGCTCCGCAGCAGGCCGCGCTGCGGGCCGCCTCCGTAGATCCGCAGCTGCCAGTCGGGATGGCGGGCCGCGACCTGGGCGAAGGCGGGAATCAGCAGGTCGAAGCCCTTCTGGGAGTTCAGCCGCCCGGCGGCCATCACGATCGTGCGCTCCAGCGGCGAGACGCCACCGGGCAGCGGCGGCACGGCGTTGGGCATGCGCACGACGCGCGCCGGCGCGCCGCCGAGCGCCGCCTCGTAGTCGCGCCGGTCCTCCTCGGTGAGCACCGCGAGGACGTCCAGCGCGCCGTAGCGCCGCCGGATGTCGGCCGCGAGGCCGGGACGATGGGCATCGACGTTCATGTGCTCCTGGGCCACGATCACCGCGCCCAGGCCGGCCAGCGCCTGCGCAAGGAAGTTGAAGCCCGGCCGCGTGCCGATGACGATCCCGCCGCGCATCCGCCGCAAGCGACGGAACAGCAGCACGTCGGTCCAGAGGCTGCAGCGCGCGTACGCGAAGTCCTCTGGGTGCACCAGCACGCTCGGGAGCCGCCGCAGGGCACGGGCGAGCGGGCCGCCCTCCCGCCGCCCCGGCCGCTGGTCGTCGACCGTCGTGACGGCCACGCCCGGCGGCAGCGTGAAGAACGGCTCGTCGCGCTGGCGGACGATGCTGACGAGCTCGACGTCGTGGCGCTCGGCGAGCGCGGTCACCAGGCTGATCGTGGCGCGCACCGTCCCGCCCATCCCGTAGGCGTGGAGCAGCAGCACCCGCACGTCGCGCCCGTCGCCGGCAGCGGGGCGGCGGCGGGCGAGCGCGCGCGCCACGGGCAGCGCCACGCGGTGCGCGGCGAGCGCCGGGCGCCCGAGCAGCCGCCGCGCCAGCCGTGGCCGGCCCTCGCCGTCCCCGGGCGCGGCCGCCGGCGCCGCGCGGGGCAGCGCGCTGCGGACCGAGAGGTTGTCCTCCCGCGTGTAGTACGGCTCGACCTCGCGCTCGCCGACCCGCACGGCCGGGAAGACGACCGCCGCCTTGCGGTTCGGGATGTCGTCGAGGTGGGTGCCGAGCCGCAGCGGCCGCCCGGAGACCTGCAGCCGCAAGTCCCAGACCTCGGTCGCGGTCCCCGGCGCAGCGAGCGCGCTGAGGTCCAGCCGCGCGGAGAAGCGGCCCGCGCCGGCCTCGGCCGGCCCGCCGACCTCATGCGCGTCGCCGCGGCGGCGCGCGACGACCGACGCCTCGCCCGTCGCCTCCGGCGGCAGCGTGCCCTCGATGACCGCGGTCTCGCCCTCGACCCGGAGGTGGGTGACCTCCGCGTGGCCGTGTCCGCTCGCCACGTCGCTAGCGTACTGCCCCGTGAGCGACACACGCATGAGGACGTACGCGCGCAAGGCGCGGCGCGCGGCCGGCCTCGCGCGGCGCCGGCTCGGGGGTGCGAGCGCCGAGCGGCTGGCCGCCTCCGAGGCCGACGTCCGCAAGCTCAAGCGCAAGCTCAAGGCGACCCGCACCGAGCTCCGGGAGGTCCACGCGGAGCTCGAGCACGCGCGCGGCGACGAGGCGTCGCACTCACTGCCGCCACAGGTCGAGGAAGCGATCGCCCGGGCGCGCGAGGAGCACCTGACCTATCTCAAGGCGGACAACCTGCGCGCGCTGGCCGCGGTGGTGATCGACCTCGAGACCGACAACCGGCCGGGGCTCCTGATCGAGGCCGGCGCCGCGCGCGGCGGCTCGGCGATCGTCATCGCGGCCGCGAAGTCCGCCGAGCGCCCGATGAAGGTCTACGACGTCTTCGGGATGATCCCGCCGCCGACCGAGCGCGACGGCGCGGACGTGCACGAGCGCTACGAGAAGATCGCCGGCGGCGCGGCCAAGGGCCCGGGCGGCGAGACCTACTACGGCTACCGCGACGATCTCTACGACGAGGTCACAGAGTCGTTCAGCCGGCTGGGCGTCCCGCTCGCGGAGCACAACGTCGAGCTCGTGCGAGGGCTCTTCGAGGACACCATCGACCTCGACGAGCCGGTGGCGTTCGCCCACCTCGACGGCGACTGGTACGAGTCGACGATGACCTGCCTGACGCGGATCGCGCCGCTGCTCGTCCCCGGCGGCCGGATCGTGCTCGACGACTACTACAAATGGTCCGGCTGCCGGGCCGCGGTCGACGAGTACTTCAAGGACCGCGGCGGGTTCCGGCTCGAGCGCCGCGCGAAGCTGCATGTCATCCGTGAGTAGCCCGACCGCGCGCCGCCTCGCCCGTCGCTACCTGCCCGAGCGCCTGCGCCGGGCGGTCGTGAGCGCGCGCCGGCCGGCCGCCGCAGCCGAGGATCACCCGCCGCAGCAGCGCGCGGCCGCGGCGCCCGCGCCCCCCGCGAGCGGGCTCGTGCGCGCCCTGGAGCGTGGCCGCCGCCTCGACCACGCGATCGTCGCCGAGGCGCGCACGCTGATCCGCGCGGGGCGGCACGACCACGCCGAGTCGATCGCGGAGTCGCTCCGCCGGCAGGAGGAGACCGCCGAGCTCGGCCACCTCATCGGCGGCATCGTCGCGTACCGGCGCGGCTTCGACGAGCGCGCCCGCGCGCAGTTCGGCTCGGTCCCGCGCGCGCTGTGGCTCCGCTTCGCGCCCGCGGAGTACGTGCGCTGCGGCCTCGCCGTCGACCGCGAGGCGACGTTGCAGGAGGTCCGCACGCTGACCGCCGACGATCCGCCGGAGGCGGGCGCCAAGGCCTGGTTCGACGTCCTCGCTCCCGTTCACGGCCTCGGCGAGGGCGCACTGGCACGCGAGCTGTTCGCGATCTTCGACCGGCACGTCCGCGAGGACCCGAAGCCGTGGCGCGACGGCGAGCTGCACCGCGACTGGATGGCGCCGTGGGTCGCCGCCGATCCCGACGCCCCCTCCGCCCCGGCCCCGCCCGAGGGGCGGCGGACGTTCGCGATCGTCGACTACGGCCATCCCGGCCGCAAGCGGGGCTCCGCGAACATCGGCGACCACGTCCAGAGCATCGCCGCGATCGGGCATCTCGTCCGCCACAAAGGCGTGCGCCTGCACGGCCGCGACGACCTCGTCGACCTGCTGGGGGTGCTCGCCGATCGCGTCCGCCCCGAGCGCGAGCGCCACGACGTCGACGTCGACCTCGAGGTCCGGACGATCCACCGTGACGCCTCCGAGTACGAGGCGATCGCCGAGGACACCTGGGTCCTGTGCTTCGGCTGGTACATGCACGCCCTCTTCAGCGTCCGCCACGGCTTCCCGCTGCACCGGAACCTGCGCCCGGTCTTCATCTCGTTCCACTGCAACAAGCGCGACCTGCTGACGCCGGAGGCGCTCGAGTACCTCAGGCGCTACGGCCCGGTCGGCTGCCGTGACTGGACCACGGTCTACCTGCTGCTGTCGCTCGACGTGCCCGCCTTCTTCTCGGGCTGCCTGACGACGACGATCGACACCGTCTTCCCCGACCTGGCGACGGCCCCGGCGGCCGAGGCCCCCGTCGCCTACGTCGACGTGCCCGAGGACGACGTGCCCGCCGGCGGCGCGACCTACCGGCACTCAAGCGACGCGGTCCGCGTCCGTCCCTTCACCGCCAACGCGCGCGACGCGCTCGAGCGCCTGGAGACCTACCGCAGCGCCCACCGCGCGACCGTCACCTCGCGCCTGCACTGCTACCTGCCGCTGCGCTCGGTCGGCGCGGAGGTCAAGTTCCGGCCGAAGAACCGCTCCGACATCCGCTTCGACGGGCTCGACGGCATCGACGACGACGCCTTCGCGGCGATGCGCGACGGCCTGCTCTCGAAGCTCGAGCCGGTCTTCGCCGCGATCCTGTCGGGCCGGCCCGAGGCGGACGTGTACGCGCTGTGGCGGGAGATCACGGCGGCGGACGTGGCCGCGGCGGAGCGCGCACGGCAGCTCGAAGCACAGGTCGCGCCCCTGGCCGGCGACGCCGGCGCCGGCGCGCGCGCGCTGGCGGCGGACACGGTCACCCGCGGGCCGGCCGCCGCCGGCGCGGTCCACTGCGTCGTCGTGCCGGAGGGCGAGGACGCGCTGCGCGTGCTGGCCGCGTCGCTGCAGGAGCACGCGACGTGCCCGCTGCACCTGTGGCTGCCGGGCCACGGCACGCTCGCCGAGGAGCTCGCCGACCGCTTCCCCGAGCTCACCGTCAGCCGGGTCCCCACCGGCGCACTGGACCTGGACCTGCTGCCGCTGTGGCTCGGTGACCTGTTGCCCGACGTCGAGCGCGCGGTCGTCCTGCCGCTCCCCGCCGTCGCGACCGGGGACGTCGCCGAGCTGGCCGGCCTCGACCTCGGCGGCCATCCGCTCGCGGCGCCCACGCGGACGGGCCGGGTCGACGCCAGCGGCTTCGGCCTGATCCACGCCGCCGCGGCCCGCCTCCGGGACCGGACCGACGCGGCGGCCGCACTTCGCCGCACGGCGCACGCGCGCCACCGCTTCGACTTCGACGCCTTCTCGACCGACGTGCTGGTGCTCGACCTCGCGCGCATCCGGCGCGACGCGCTGCTCGAGCAGGCGCTGCCGCTCGTGGCGTCGTACGGCCTCAGCGGCCCCGAGGTCCTGCACTTCCTCGTGGGGCCCGGGCGCGCCGTCGTCCCGGAGCGGTGGGCGGCGGTGCCGACGCGGGTGCCGGAGCGCGGCGCCGGGCTGCTGCACTGGGCGGACGCCGTGAAGCCGTGGCAGCCCGAGCTCACGCCCGAGCGCGACCGATGGCGCGCCTATGCCTGACCCGCCCGTCTTCGCCGCCGCCGGCAACAGCAGCCGCGCGTACCTACACCGCTTCCTCACCCGCGCGGGGCAGGAGGTGCGGCCGGGCCAGCTCGTGCTCGACGCCGGCTCGGGCCGGGCCCCCTACCGGGACCTCTTCGACCACGCGCGCTACGAGACGGCGGACTTTCTCGCCGTCAAGGGCAAGACGTACACCGAGCAGGACTACGTGTGCGACCTCGCAGACATCCCGGTCGAGGACGCGCGCTTCGACCACGTCCTGCTCACCCAGGTGCTCGAGCACATCCCGGAGCCGCGGACGGTGCTGGCGGAGCTCTACCGCGTGCTCAAGCCGGGCGGGACGCTGTGGCTGACCGCGCCGCTCTTCTACGCCGAGCACGAGAAGCCCTACGACTTCTACCGCTACACCCAGTTCGGCCTGCGCCACCTGCTCGAGGGCGCCGGCTTCGCCGTGCGCGAGGTCGAGTGGATGGAGGGCTACCTCGGCACGCTCAGCTACCAGGCGCGGCTGATGAGCAAGGTCCTCCCCTCCACGCGCGCCGACTACGGCGGCGGCGCGCGCGGCATGGCGCTGGCGCTGGCGGCGAAGGCCGCACGAGCCGCGGGACCGCCGCTCGCCGACCGCCTGGCCCGGCTCGACCTCCACTTCAAGTTCACGGGCCGGGGGCTGCCGAAGAACTACCAGGTCGTGGCCACGAAGTAAGCGGCGCTGTTAGCTTGGCGTGGGATGTCGTGCGCCGCGCGCCAATGCCGCTTCTGAGCCTCGTCCTCGTCGTCGGCGACGAGCAGCGGGACCTGGGCGAGCGCGTGGCGGGTCTCGTCGGCGCCGAGCTCGACGACGTCGAGCTGATCGTCGTCGGGAGCGCCGCGGCGCTCGGCGAGCTGGCGCGCAGCGATCCGCGCGTCCACGCCCTGCGCGCGGATGACATCGGCATCGGACCCGCCCGCAACCTCGCCCTCGAGCACGCGACCGGCGACTACGTCTGGTTCCTCGCGGCCGCCGGGCGCCCGCAGCCGGGCACGCTCGCCGCCGTCGGAGAGCTGCTGCGGGCGGTCTCGCCGGACCTGCTGCTGGTCGACCGCGGCGCCCACCGCCGGCTGCTCGCCCGCGCCGCCGCAGACGGCCTGACGACGCTCGACCGGCGGCCGGGGCTGGCCGCCACGGCGGCGCACGCGGCCGACAAGATCATGCGGCGCGACGCCCTGCTGCGGCTGGGCGTCCGCTTCGGCGCGGGCGCGGGCGGCGAGCTCGCGGTGACGTGGCCGGCGCTGCTCGCCGCGGACAGGATCGCCGTCGCGCCGGGTGTGCGCGCCACGGCACGCGGCGCCGACGGCGGGGCCGGCGGCGATCCGCTCGCGCACTACGAGCCCGTGTTCGCGTTCATCGCGGCCCACCCCGAGCTGCCGGACGCCCGCCGCCGGGTCGTGCTCCCCGCGATGCTGCGGCACGAGCTCGCGCGGCTCAAGCGCCTACCGGAGCCTCAGCGGCGCGCGTCCTTCGCGGCGCTCGCGGATCTCTGGGCCCGGCACCGCCGCGGCGACGAGCTCGTGCGGGGCCGGGCGGAGGCGCTGCAGGTCCGCGTGATCGAGCGCGCCGACTATCGCGCCTTCCGCGCCCTCGACACCGCACTGCGCACGCGGCGGACGCTCGCACGGCGCCGCCGCGGGCTGACCCGCCGCGGCCGCCGCGTGCTCGGCGCCGCCCGCCGCCGGCGGCTCGAGCGCCACTACCGGGCTCGCCTGCGGGAGCCGATCGACCGCGATCTCGCCGTCTTCGCCGCCTACTGGTACCGCGGCTACGCCTGCAACCCGCGCGCGATCTACGAGACGGCGCGCGAGCTCGTGCCCGGCCTGCGCGGCGTTTGGGTCGTCAGGCCCGATGCAGCCGAGAGCCTGCCGGAGGGCGTCGAGTCCGTCGTGCGCGGCACGCCCGAGTACTACGACGTGATCGCCCGCGCCGGCGTCTTCGTCAACAACGTCAACTTCCCGAATCATCTCGTCAAGCGCGCGGGCACCGTGCACGTGATGACGCACCACGGCACCCCGCTGAAGACGATGGGCATGGACCTCAAGGACACCCCCATCACCGGGGCGAAGATGGACTTCGACGCGTTGCTGCGCCGCTGCGAGCGCTGGGACTTCAGCGTCTCCTCGAACCACTTCTCGACGGAGATCTGGGAGCGTGTCTACCCGACCTCCTACGAGTCGCTCGAGGTCGGCTATCCGCGCAACGACGTGCTCGTCAACGCCGGCGACGACGAGGTCCGCCGGATCCGGGGCGAGCTCGGGATCGAGCCCGGCCAGGTCGCGATCCTCTACGCGCCCACGCATCGCGAGCACCGCTCCTCCTACGTCCCCGTGCTCGACCTCGCCGCCGTCGCCGCAGGGCTGGGGCCGGAGTACGTCGTGCTGGCGCGCGCCCATTACTTCTACGATGCGGACCCGTCGCTGCGCGAGCTGCAGCGCGAGGGCCGCGTGCGCGACGTCGCCTCGCACCCGTCGGCGGAGGCGCTCTGCCTGGCGGGGGACGTCCTGCTCACCGACTACTCCTCGATCATGTTCGACTACGCCGTCCTGGACCGCCCGATCGTCATCCACGCCCCCGACTGGGAGGCCTACCGCGCCCTGCGGGGCACCTACTTCGACCTCATGGCCGAGCCGCCCGGGCACGTCACGCGGACCGAGGACGAGGTGATCGCGGCGTTCCGCTCCGGCGCGGCGACCGGTGACGCGGCGACGCGGGCGCGGGCAGCGTTCCGCGCGCGCTTCTGCTCGCTCGAGGACGGTCACGCCGCCGAGCGCGTGGTCCGCCGGGTCTGGCTCGGCGAGCGCGAGCCGGCCGGCCCGCGGCCGGCGCCGGTGGCGCGATGAGCGCCGCGACCGACCGGCAGCTCGTGCTCGTGGTGGGCGTCGGGCGCAGCGGCACGAGCCTGCTCTCGGGGATCCTCGGCCAGCTCGGCCTGCACATCCCCCAGCCCGAGGTCAACGCCAACGCGACCAATCCGCGCGGGTTCGGCGAGCCGCGCTGGGTGGTCGACTTCCACACCCGGCTCCTGAAGCAGCGGCGCGTCACCGTCAACGACGCCCGGCCCGCGGCGTGGGCCGACACGGGCCGCAGCGCGGAGTCGCCCGCCGTGACCCGGGAGCTGCACGAGTGGCTGCGCGGGCAGCTGGACCAGCACGGCGCCGTGGTCGTCAAGGACCCGCGCACGTCGTGGTTCCTGCCGCTGTGGATGCGCTGCTCGAGCGACCTCGGGGTTCCGCCCGTCTTCGTGACGATGCTGCGGCATCCGGCCGAGACGCTGGCGAGCGCGCAGAAGTCCTACGGGACCTGGCAGACGCCGGCGAGCCGCGCCGCGGCGTGGCTCAACGTGTCGCTCGAGACGGAGCTCGCCACGCGCGGGCAGCGCCGCGCCTTCGTCCGCTACGAGGACCTGCTCGGGGACTGGCGAGGCGAGGTCGATCGCCTCGGCGCGAGCCTTGACCTCCCGCTGCTGGAGGCGATCGACCCGGCCCGCGCCGCGCAGGTCGACGCCTTCGTCGATCCCGGGCTGCACCGCCACCGCGTGCGCTGGGCGGAGCTCGGCGACGTTCCCGCGCGCCTGCAGGACATGGCGGAGGACGTCCTCGCGCAGCTCGAAGGGCTGGCCGCCCCGGGGGGCGACACCGCCGCGGCCCAGGCCTCGCTCGACACGGCGCGCGCGGGCTTCGGCGAGCTCTACGCGGAGGCGGAGGCGATCTCGCAGTCCTCGCTCACCGCGGCCAAGAAGCGCGTCAGGAGCGAGCGCAGGCCGCCGGCGCCACCGCCGTCGCTGCGCGTGCGCCTGACCCGCCGCGTGCCCAAGCGCTACCGCAAGCGGGCGCGCGGCGCGCTGCGCCGGCTGCGCGGATCGCGCTCCTAGGATCAGCGCCATGCCGCGGGTCAGCGTCGTCGTGCCGATCTACAACGTCGAGGCGTACCTCGACGAGTGCCTCGAGTCGCTCGCGGCGCAGACGTTCGAGGATCTCGAGATCGTCATGGTCGACGACGGCTCGACCGACCGCAGCGCCGCCATCGCCGAGAAGTTCGCCGCCCGCGACCCGCGCTTCAAGCTCGTCAGCCAGCCCAACGGGGGCCTGAGCAGGGCGCGCAACACCGGCACGGATGTCGCGACCGGGGAGTTCCTGGCCTTCGCCGACTCCGACGACGTGCTCGCGCCCAACGCCTACGAGCTGCTCGTCGGGGCGCTTGACGAGACGGGCTCGGACCTCGCGAGCGGCAACGTCCACCGGCTGACCAGCCGGGGCACCGCGCAGGCGCGCTTCCTCGCCCGGACGTTCGCCGAGACCCGGCTGAAGACGCACATCACCAAGCACCGCGCCCTGCTCGCCGACCGGACCGCCTGGAACAAGCTGTGGCGGCGGTCGTTCTGGGACCGCCATGGGCGCCGCTTCCCCGAGGGCCGGACCTACGAGGACATCCCCGTCACGCTGCCGCTGCACTTCGCCGCGCAGTCGGTGGACGTGCTCGAGGACGTCGTCTACTACTGGCGCACCCGCGAGGGCACCGACCTCTCGATCACGCAGCGCCGCGCCGAGCCGCGCGCGCTCGAGCACCGCCTGCTGGCGATCGAGGAGGTGCACGACTATCTCGCCGAGCACGGGCCGCGCAAGGCGAAGCAGTGGTATGACGCGAGCGTCGTCGCCGACGACCTGAAGTACTTCCTCAACGTCCTCGACACCGCCGACGACGAGTACCGGACGCTCTTCCTCGATCGCGCCAACGCCTTCCTCGACGGCGTCGGGCGCGGCGCCTATCGCGGGCTGCCGGCGATCGAGCGCCTCAAGTGGCACCTCGTCCGCCGCCGCATGCTGCCGGAGCTGCTCGAGATGCTCCGCTTCGAGCGCGAGGACCTGCGCGACACACCGCCCGTGCGGATCCGCGGCGCGTGGTACGCCGACCATCCCTTTCGGACCGACCGCAGGCTGCGCATCCCGCAGCGGCTGTTCCGCGTCGACAAGGAGCTCGAGTTCTCGCCGGGGCTCTCCAGCGTGCGCTGGGAGGACGGCAAGCTGCGCTTCGAGGGCTGGGCGTTCGTCGCCGGCGTCGGCGCCCCGGCCCGGCGCGCGCAGCGCGTCCGGCTGACCGCGCTCACGCCCGGGCGGCTCAGGAGCGTGCGGCTGCGCGTGAGCGGCCTGCGGATCCGGGCGGCGGCCGTGGAGCGGCCGGAGCCGCCTCTCGGCGCGGGCGGCGAGCCGTCCGACATCAGCTGGTCCGGGTTCGCCGCCACGCTCTCCCCGCGCCGCCTGCGCTCCGCCGGCCGCTGGCGCGACGGGCGCTGGGACCTCTACATCACGGTGCGCGTGGGGCGGGTGTGGCGCAGCCGCTCGGTCTTCCGCGTCGACCCCGCGCGCCCGCTGCGCGCCGCCGAGCAGGTCGCGCCGGGCGGCGCGATGATCGCGGCGGCGCCGACGGACGCCCGCGGGATGACGCTGCAGGTGCGCACGCGCTGGGCGACGTTGCGCGAGCACCGGCGCGACGGCGACAGCGTCGAGCTGACCGGCGACGTGCGGGCGGCGGACGGCGGCGCACTGCGGCTGGTCGCGCGCCGCCGCGACGGCGACGGCAAGCCGCGGCGCTACCCGCTGGAGCTCGACGACGGGCGGCCGGCCGCGCGCTTCAGCGCACGGGTCCCGCTCGACGACCTGCTCGGAGAGGAGGCGACCGGGGACGCGGTCTGGGACCTGTCGCTCGGCGGCGGACAGGGTCGCCGCATCACGCTCGGTGCGGGCGCACCGGAGGCGGTGTGGCTGCACGGCGGCCGCGAGCTCGCGCTGACGCGCTCCGTCGAGGGCGACGCGATCCTGATCGCGCGCGCACCGGGCACCACCGTCGACAGCGCTCGCTGGAACGGCGACGGGGAGCTCGAGCTCGCCGGCGAGGTGCGCGCGCAGCCCGGCCCGCACGAGCTCGTGCTGCTCGGGCAGAACAACCTCCAGCAGCACGTCTTCCCGCTCCAGGCCGACCCCTCCAGCGGTCGCTTCACCGCCGTGCTCGCGCCGGCGCGGGTCGTGTCGCTGGCGGGCGAGCTGCCGCTGCGCGAGGACGCGTGGGAGCTGGGCGTGCGCCGGGTGGGCGACGAGGCCGCCGCGCCGGTGATGCTTGCCGAGGCGCTCTACGAGGACCTCCCGGTCGAGACCGTGGTCGACCACAAGCCGTTCCGGCTCGGCATGGCGCCGGAGGGCAACGCGATCCTCTTCGTGCAGCGCGACCTCGAGCCCGACGAGCGCGGCATGCGCCAGCAGCGCCGGCTGCGCACCACCGCCTACGCGGGCGGCCGCGAGGCGCCGCTGCGCGAGGCCGTCGTCTACACCAGCTTCGGCGGGCGCCAGTACTCCGACAACCCGCGCGCGATCCACGAGGAGCTGGTCCGCCGCGGGCTGCCGCTCGAGCACCTGTGGGTGGTCTCGGACGGCATGTGCCGGGTCCCCGAGACGGCGACGGTCGTGCGCGCGTACAGCCGCGAGCACTACGAGGCGATGGCACGCTCGCGCTTCGTCGTGGCCAACGACCACTTTCCCGACTGGTTCGAGCGCCGCCCCGATCAGGTCGGGCTGCAGACCTGGCACGGCACGCCGCTCAAGCAACTCGGCTTCGACGTCTCGAACCTGCGCAACGCGGTCCGCCGCTTCGAGCGCCGCTGGGACCGCCACGTGATCAACTGGCAGTACGTCCTCTCCCCCAACCACTTCACGACGCCGATCCTGCGGCGGGCGTATGCGATCGAGGGCGAGATGCTCGAGACCGGCTACCCGCGCAACGACGTGCTCGCCGGCGCCGAGCGCGACGCGCGCGGCGCCGAGGTGCGCGCGCGGCTCGGGGTCGCCGCGGATCGCCGGGTGGTGCTCTACGCGCCCACCTTCCGGGACGACGTGCGTGACCTCCGGGGCCGCTTCCGCCTCGAGCAGGCGCTCGACGTCGAGCGCCTGCGCGCAGCCGTGGGGGACGACACCGTGATCCTCTACCGCAAGCACCACTACTGCATCGATCCGGCGCCCGCGACCGCGGACGGGTTCGTGCGCGACGTCTCGGCCTATCCCGACGCGACCGAGCTGATGCTGGCGGCGGACGTGCTCGTCACGGACTACTCCTCGATGATGTTCGACTTCGCCAACACCGGGCGCCCGATGCTCTTCTTCACCTACGACCTCGACGCCTACCGCGACGAGATCCGGGGCTTCTACTTCGACTTCGCCGCGCGCGCCCCCGGCCCGCTGCTGCGCACGACCGATGAGCTCGCCGCGGCGCTGGTGGACCTCGACGGCGTGGTGGCCGAGCACGCGGAGCGCTATCGCGAGTTCGCGGCGGAGTTCTGCGAGCTCGACGACGGCCACGCCGCCGCGCGCGTCGTCGACCGGCTGTTCTCAGGGGAGCCGGCGCCGGGCGGCGCCTAGCGCGCGGCGCGCGGGGGGCGGGAGTCGGCGGACGACCGGCCGCGCCACGCGGCGCACGCCCTTGGGCCGCGGCGGCAGCGGGGGCGCCGTGGCGACCGGCGGCGGGGCGACGGCGTGCAGCTCGACCTCGCGCGGGCTGTAGAGCCGCTCGGTCAGCGGCACGACCGGCCGAGTGCGGACGTCGAGGCGCGGGAACTCAGCCAGCCGCGCCGCGGCCTCGGCACCGCGCAGCAGCCGGCCCTCCGCCCCCAGCGGGGCCAGCGCGTGCGGGTCGCCGAGCGTGTAGCCGAGAAACGCCGCGAGCGGCCCGAGCCGCTGCTCGAGCCGCTCCTGGCGCCGCTCGCCGACGCTGCGGGTCCAGAGGGAGACCCGGTCGGCGTCGAGGCCGTCCGCGTCGAGGCGGGCGTCGTCGGCCCAGGTCTCGCCGAGCCAGCCGAAGAGCTCGCGCACGGTCGGCTCGGGATGCAGGACGAGGTCCTCGTAGCGCACCAGCGCACAGCGGTCGGAGTGCACGCCGGCCTGGCGCACGAGCTCCGTGGTCGTCTGCGCGTACGCGTCGGCGGCGTCGCCGAAGCTCAGCCCGAGCCGCCGCACGTTCGATACGACGTTCCCCGCGGGATGGCGCACCACGCCCGCGAACACCGCGTCCGGGAACAGCCGCGCCATCTCGTCCACGTGCCAGACGTGCCACGGCGTGCTCTCGCCCCAGCGCTGCTTGCCTTCCTGCTCGGCGTAGCCGCCGAAGAGCCCGTCGTAGAAGGAGCACAAGTGGTCGTCGAGCTCCTCCTCGGTGAGGCCGAGCCGCCGGTACCAGCGGCCGCCGAAGGGCCAGAACGGGATGAACTTGCTCGCGCGCTCGGCGCGCATGAACCCCGTCTCCGGGGCGACCGCGATCCGCTCATGGCGGTTCAGGGCGAGCCGCAGCAGCCCGGTGCCGCTGCCCGGGCAGCCGATGATGAAGATGGGGCCGCCGGTCGCCAACGCGGGCGGCAGTGTAGTGGGTCGTCTCGTGACGTTGCACTCGAAATAACGGCCGCCGGCGCCGCCAGGCAAGGACGCAGACCCGAAGGAATACCCCTGGTATTTCGAGTGGTCGAGGACGCCGCATGGCGGTGATCGGCGGGCGTCGATTTCGGTTGGAACGTTGCGAGAGGGCCCACTGGTTAGAGTGGCCGCCGCCGTCGTGAAGATCCGCTTTCTCATCGCGAACGCGTACTCGGTGGGAGGCACCATCCGGACGACGTTCAATACCGCCTCCGCCCTGGCCGACCGCCACGACGTGGAGATCGTGAGCGTGCTGCGCCGCCGCGACGAGCCGGGGCTCGAGCTCGACCCGCGCGTGCGCCTGCGGGCGCTCACGGACATGCGCCCCGACCGCCGCGGGCGCGCGGCGGAGTGGGCGAGCCGGCAGCCGAGCCGGGTCTTCCACCGCCACGACTTCCGCTACAAGGGGTTCAACGTCTACAGCGACGCCCAGCTCCTGCGCTACCTCGCCTCCGTCCGCGGCGGCGTGCTCGTCAGCACGCGCCCCGGCCTCAACCTGGCGGTCGCCCGCTACGCGCGGCGCTCGGTCGTGCGCATCGGCCAGGATCACATGAACCTCGCGGGCTACCGGCCGCAGCTGCGCGAGTCGATCGCGCGCTACTACCCGCGCCTGGACCTCGTGACCGCGCTGACCCAGGGCTCGGCCGAGGAGTACGCCGACCTGCTCGGCGGCCGCGTGCGCGTCGCGACGATGCCCAACGGCGTCACCAGCCTCGGCCGGCACCGCGCCGATCCGGGCGCGAAGCGCGTGGTGGCCGCCGGCCAGCTCGGGAAGCGCAAGGGCTTTGACCGGCTCCTGACGACCTGGGCGCGGGTCGCGCACGAGTTCCCCGACTGGCGCCTGGCCATCTACGGCCAGGGGCGCTGGGGGCGCAGGCTCCGCCGCTGGGCGGACGAGCTCGGGGTGGGCGACAGCGTCGAGTTCGCCGGCCACTCGCCGCAGCTCCCAGAGGAGCTGGCGAAGGCGTCGCTGTTCGTCATGACCTCGCGGCGCGAGGGCTTCCCGATGGTCCTGCTCGAGGCGATGAGCGTCGGCCTGCCGGTCCTCGCCTACGACTGCCCGACGGGGCCGCGCGACATCGTCACGGACGGCGTCGACGGCTACGTCGTCCCCGACGGCGACACCGAGGGGCTGGCCGCCTCGATGGCCGAGCTGATGGACTCCGAGGACGAGCGGCGCCGACTCGGCGCCGCCGCGATCGGCAAGGCGGCGGAGTACGACATCGCCGTGATCGCCGAGCGCTGGGAGGCGCTGTTCGAGGAGCTCGCCACCGGCAAGCGGTAGCGTAGCGAAAATGTTACCGAGTGAGGGCGACCCGTTCGACGCGCTCGGGGACCCGAATCGCCGCGCGATCGTCGAGCAGCTGCGCTCCGGCGACCGCTCCGTCGGCGAGCTCGCCGCCGCCCTGCCGATCAGCCGCCCGGCCGTCTCGCGCCACCTGCGGCTGCTCAAGGAGGCAGGTCTCGTGACGGACCGCGCGGAGGGCACACGGCGCCTCTACCGCCTGCACGACGCGGGGATCGAAGCGGTCCGCGAGTACCTCGAGCAGGTCTGGGGCGACGCGGCCGCCCGCTTCCGCATGGCCGCCGAGAACACGCGCGAGCGCTGATGGAGCCGCTCGAGCTCGCGTTCACCGTCGCCTGCCCGCCCGCGCACGCCTTCGCGGTGTGGGCGGAGCGGACGTCGCTGTGGTGGCCGCAGGGGCACTCGGTGTCCGGGGAGGCAGAGCTGAGCGTGACCTTCGGGCCGCGCCCCGGCGGGCGGATCTTCGAGCGCACGCCGGCGGGCGACGAGCACGACTGGGGCGAGGTCCTCGAATGGGAGCCCCCGCGCCGCCTCGCCTACCTCTGGCACCTCCGCCAGGACCGCGCGGACGCGACGCGCGTGGAGATCTCGTTCGCGGCTGCCGACGAGGGGACCGCCGTGACGATCGTGCACTCGGGCTGGGAGCGGCTGGGGTCGCGCGGCGAAGGCCTGCGCGAGCGCAACCAGCGCGGCTGGGGCGGGCTGATCCCGCACTTCGAGGCGTACGTGGCCGACGAACTGCGGCATTGAGGAAGAGAGTTCGGGCCGCGAGGCGATCGCTCGCGACGAATCCTGGATTGGGCCCCTATGACGGGCTCAACTCCCACCTCGTCGAACGCCCCCCGCCTGAACCTTTCCCTCAATGCGCCGTTCGCCTGGACCACCGGGCGGGAACGAGTCCGCGATCTTCGGCCACCCGGCCGATGCCGCGCCCCCGATCCACCGCTTGGATGGCACCCATGGAACAGACTGCCACCACCGCCCCCGCGACCGGCCGCTTCGGCCGTGAGCCACAGCCCAACGTGCCCGCCCCGCGCCCCGCCGCCTCCACCCAGGCGCCACCGCCCAACCTCGCCGCGACGCGCGCGATCGCCCGGCGCTGGCCGCGCGCCGTGCCGCCGAAGCGCGTGTTCCCGCGCGGTTAGCGGGACGCCGGCCGCATCGTCAGCTCGAAGTCCGCGGGGTCGAAGGCCGCGGTGCGCTGCCGGAAGCGCCAGGTCCAGTCCGGCCACAACGTCGCGTTGCGGCCGGTCGCGTCGAGGTACCAGCTCGCGCAGCCGGTGTTCCACACCGTTCCCTGCATGCGCTCGTCGAGATCGGCATTGAAGCGCTCCGCCACGTCCGCGCGGACCTGCACGGTGTCGGCGCCGTGGCGGTCCATGTGGCGCAGCGCGTCCATCACGTAGGTCACCTGCGACTCGATCATGTAGACCATCGAGGAGTGCCCGAGCCCGGTGTTGGGCCCGCACAGCACGAACAGGTTCGGGAAGCCGGGCACGGCCGCGCCGAGGTGAGCCCTGGGGCTGCCCTGCCAGACCTCGTCGAGCGTCTTGCCCTGCGGCCCGCGCACGATCCGCCCGATCGGCATGTCGGTGACGTGGAAGCCGGTGCCGAAGATGATCGCGTCGACTTCGCGCTCCTCACCGTCGCCGGTCACGATCGTCTTCGCCGTGACCCGCTCCGCGCCGCCGGTGAGCAGCTCGACGTTGGGCTGCGAGAGCGCCCGGTACCACGTGTTCGAGGGCAGGATCCGCTTGCAGCCGATGATGGAGGCCGGAGTGACCTTCTCGAGCAGCTCCGGATCGGAGATCTGGCTGCGCATGTGGCGGCGCGCGATCCGCTCCGGGAGCTTCATCAGCTTGGGGTGCTTGACGAAGCCGAGCACGAGCAGCTCGCGGGCGCAGTAGGCGGTGCCGCGCACGAGCTTCTGCAGCAGCGCGAAGCGCTGGTAGAGCCGCGCCTCGGTGCGCCGGATCGGCCGGCCGGGGTGCGGCATGATCCACGGCGGCGTGCGCTGGATCACGTGCAACCGCTCGACGTCTCGCTGGATCTCGGGCACGAACTGGATCGCCGATGCGCCCGTCCCCACGGCGACGACGCGCTTGCCCCTGAGGTCGTAGCCGTGGTTCCAGCGCGCGGAGTGGAACCACTCGCCCTCGAAGGCGTCGAGCCCCTCGAGCGCCGGCGTCTTGGGCTCCGCCAATGGCCCCATGCCGGCGACGACCACGCGCGCGCGGATCGGCCCGTCGGTGGTCTCGACCGTCCAGCCGCCGGTGCGCTCGTCCCACTCGATGCCGGTGACGTCGCAGTCGAGGCGCACGTGCGAGCGGACGCCGAACTCGTCGGCGACGTGGCGCAGGTAGTCGCGGATCTCGGCCTGGCCCGAGTACGTCGCGCTCCAGCCGGGATTGGGGGCGAAGGAGAACGAGTAGAGATGGGACGGGACGTCGCAGGCGCAGCCGGGGTAGGTGTTGAAGTGCCAGGTGCCGCCCACGTCGTCCCCGCGCTCGAGCACGGTGAAGTCCTCGATCCCCTCCTGCTTGAGCCGGATCGCCATTCCCAGGCCCGAGAAGCCGCTGCCGATGATGGCGGTCCCGACGTCGAACGCGTGCATGACTGTTACCTTCGCAAGCCGGCTGATGGAGGATCTCGCCCCGTGAACGGCATCGACCCCGCGCGCCTCGCGCGGCTTTCCACGCACTTCGACCGCTACGTCGAGGACGGCCGGCTCCCGGGCTGGCTCGTGGTCGTGCACCGCGACGGCGAGACCCACCTCGAGTGGTCCGGCCGGCGCGACATCGAGGCTGACCTCCCCGTCGAGGAGGACACGCTCTGGCGCATCTACTCGATGACGAAGCCGATCACCTCGGTCGCGGCGATGATGCTGTGGGAGGAGGGCCACTTCGAGCTCAAGGATCCGGTGTCGCGCTTCCTGCCCGAGTTCGCCGACATGCGCGTCTTCCGCGGCGGCGCGATGGCCAAGGTCGTCACGGAGCCGGCGGCCGAGCCGATCGCCATGTGGCAGCTGCTCACGCACACCTCCGGGCTGACCTACGGCTTCCACCACGCTCACCCGGTCGACGCCCTCTACCGCGAGGCCGGCTTCGAGTGGGGGACGCCCAAGGGCCTCGACCTGGCCGCCTGCTGCGCCGAGTGGTCGCGGCTGCCACTGCTCTTCCAGCCGGGGACGGAGTGGAACTACGGCGTGTCCACCGACGTGCTCGGCCGCGTCGTCGAGGTCATCTCGGGCCAGTCGCTCGACGAGTTCCTCACCGCGCGCGTGATCGGCCCGCTCGGCATGGTCGCGACGGGGTTCCACGCACCCGAGGCCGACCATGGCCGGCTCGCCGCGCTCTACACCCCCGACCCCGAGACCGGCCGCGCCGCGCCCAGCCCGATGTCGGTCACGGCCACCCGCCCACCCGACTGCCTCTCCGGCGGGGGCGGGCTCGTGTCGACCGCCGCGGACTACCTCCGCTTCACGCGCATGCTGCTCGGCGGCGGCGAGCTCGACGGCGTGCGCCTGCTCAGCCCGCGCACCGTGCGGATGATGGCGAGCAACCACCTGCCCGGCCACGCGGACCTCGAGGCGTTCGGCCGCCCGCTGTTCGCCGAGACGACGTTCGACGGCGTCGGCTTCGGCCTCGGCTTCTCGGTCGTCGAGGACCCGGTCGCGGGCCGCTTCCCGAGCTCACGCGGCGAGTTCGCCTGGGGCGGTGCCGCGAGCACGGCCTTCTGGGTCGACCCGGCCGAGCGGATGGTGGTCATGTTCTTCACCCAGCTGCTGCCGTCGAGCACGTATCCGATCCGCTCCCAGCTGCACCAGCTGGTCCACCAGGCCCTGGTGGACTAACCCACCAGCTCCGCGCGGACGTTCTCCAGCCGCGCCGCCGGCGCGCCCAGCCCGTCGATCCGCTCGAGCTCGTCGCGGATGCGCTCCGAGCGCCAGTCGACGGCCAGCATGTCGAGCGAGGACGAGAGCATCAGCGCGTGGTGGTCGAAGACCGGCCCGAGCACGTCCGTGATGCGGCGGATCTCCGGGTCGGCCGACTCGGGGAGGCGCGCCCGCAGGGCGCAGAAGCGGCGGATCAGCGGGCCGCCGCGCGGCGCCAGCTCGCACAGCGGCTCGCGGCGACTGATGGCCGCGAGCACCTCCTCGGCCGCGTCCTGCCAGATCACCGCCTCCGCGACGATCGCGCGCAGCTCCCGCCACTCGCGTTCGCGGACGTCGGCGGGACCCCGGTCCTCGTCGTAGGCGACCGAGAGCACCCGCGCCCCGAGGGCCGCCGGTGCCGGATCCGAGTGCTGGCGCCGCCGCCTGAACATCGCGACCGATGTTAACCGTGCCCGATCGCCGCCCAGGGATCGCCGCCGCGCTCGAGCCGCTCCGGCAGCGATTCGACGGTGAACGAGTCCGCGCGCAACCGCACGTCCTCGAGCTCCTCCCAGCGCAGCGGCGTGGCGACCGGGGCGCCCGGCCGCGCGCGCACCGCGTACGGCGCGACCGTGGTCTGCGCGTAGGTGTTGCGCGCGGTGTCGATCAGGATCCGCCCCTCGCGCTTGGCCTTGCGCCACTCCGTGGTCAGGCGGTCGGGGTGGCGCCCTGCGAGCTCCTCGGCGATCTCCCGCGCCCGCTCGCGCACGGCGTCGTGGACCGCGGTGCGGCGCAGCGGCGCGACGACGTGGATGCCGCGCGACCCGCTCGTCATCGCGTAGGGCTCGCGCCCGAGCTCGCGCAGCAGGTCGCCGATCGCCAGCGCGCCCTCACGGATGTGGTCGAAGTCGGCGCCTTCGTCGGGCGGGTCGAGGTCGAAGATCATCCGGTCGGGGCGGTCGAGCCGGTCGGCGCGGCTGGTCCAGACGTGCGGGGTGATGCAGTTGACCTGGGCCAGCCAGCGGAGCGTGTCGGCGTCGTTCGCCATCGCGTGGGTGACCGTCCCGCCACGGCGCCTTGGCACCGCGATACGCGCAACCCACTCCGGCGCGCCCTTCGGGATCTCCTGCTGCACGACGCGCTGGCGCTCGATCCCGGCGTTCCAGCGCCACAGGTTCAGCGGCCGGTTCCGGACATGAGGGAGCATCGTCTGCGCGACGGCCGCGTAATAGTCCGCCAGATCCGCCTTCGTGATGCCGTCGGCGGGGAAGAGGGCCTTCTCGGGATGGCTGAGCACGACGCGCCCCATGGGCGCGTCGTACCCGGCCTGGATGGGCTTAGCCCGCGGAGATGGCCTCGACGAGGTCGCCGGTCTTCTCGTCGTCGAGGTTCCGGGCGATGTCGGCCTGGGAGATGATCCCGACCAGCTCGTGGCCGTCGATCACGGGCAGGCGGCGCACCTGGTGCTCGGACATCGTGCGCAGCGCGTCCTCGATCGAGTCATCGGCGCCGATCGTCACGGGCTTACCGCCGCCGATCTCGGACACCTTGGTCGCGCTCGGGTCCTTGTCCTGGGCGAGCACCTTCACGACGATGTCGCGGTCGGTGATGATGCCCTTGAGGCGGTCGTCGTCGCCGCAGATCGGCATCGCGCCGACGCCGAGGTCGGCGAGCTTCTTGGCGGCGTCGAGGATCGAAGCGGATTCCTGGACGCACTCGGCGTCCGAGGTCATGATGTCGCGGGCTGTCTTGCTCATTCCGGTGTTTCCTCTCGTGGTTGCAAGACCGCTCTACCGCGCTCGGCAGGGTCGCAACCGCGCGCGCGCCGGAACGCTGACCACCCGCGCCGCCGCTCAGCGGAGCCCGGCGAGCCGCCGGGCGGCCTCGTCGATGACCTCCTCGCGCTTGCAGAACGCGAAGCGCACGAGCGTCCGGACGCGCTCCGGATCGTCGCTGAACACCGAGGTGGGGATCCCGACGACCCCCGCGCGCTCGGGGAGCTCGTGGCAGAACGCCACGGCGTCCTCACCCACGTCCACGTTGACGAAGTAGGTGCCGGCCGGGCGCAGCACCTCGAAGCCGGCGCGCTCGATCCCAGTGCAGAGGCGGTCGCGCTTGGCCGCGAGCTCCGCCGCCAGCCGCGTGCCGTGCGCCTCGGCGATCGCCAGCGCCTCTGCCGCGGCGTGCTGCAGCGGCGTCCCGCCCGCGAAGGTCATGAACTGCTTCGCGCCGCGGACGGCGGCGACGAGCTCGGCGGGCCCGCAGACCCATCCGACCTTCCAGCCGGTGACGCTGAACGTCTTCCCGATCGACGAGACCGTGAGCGTGCGCTCGGCCATCCCCGGCAGTGTGGCCAGCGGGACGTGCTCGCCCTCGTAGACGAGGTGCTCGTAGACCTCGTCGGTCACCGCGATCAGGTCGTGCTCGCGGCAGACGGCGGCGACCGCCTCGAGCTCGGCGCGGTCGAGCACGCGGCCGGTCGGGTTGTGCGGGGAGTTGAGCAGCACGAGGCGGGTGCGATCGGAGACGGCGGCCTGGAGCTCGGCGGCCTCGAAGCGCCACGCCGGCGGCCGCAGCGGGACGCGCCGCAGCCGCGCGCCGGCGAGCGCGACACCGGCCGCGTAGGAGTCATAGACCGGATCGAGCGCGATCACCTCGTCCCCGGGATCGCAGAGGCCGAGCAGCGCCGCCGCGATCGCCTCGGTGGCCCCGAAGGTCACCTGCACCTCGGTGTCCGGATCGTGCTCGAGGCCGTAGCGGGCGCGCTGGTGCTCGACGATCGCCGCCCGCAGCGCCGGCACCCCGGGCAGCGGCGCGTACTGGTTCGCGCCCGCGTGCAACGCCGCGGCAGCCGCGTCGAGCACTTCGATCGGGCCGTCCTCGTCGGGGAAGCCCTGGCCGAGGTTGATCGAGCCCGTGCGCTCGGCGAGCGCCGACATCTCCGTGAAGACGGAGGTTCCGAGCCCTGCGAGCCGCTTAGCTGGCAACGAGCGCGAGATCGGGACGGCGCGTCCGGTAGCTGCTCGCGACGTCGCCGAGGATTTCCAGCATCGCGGTGGTGGCCGGCGAGCGGTAGCCGCCGGCGAGCGCGGCGGCGTGGATGCGGCGCAGCGGCGTCTCGCGCCCGAGCGAGCGGATCACGATGTCGTCGCGCACGGTGGTGAGCGCGAGCTCGGCGATCAGCGCGACGCCGACGCCGGCCGCGACGAAGCCCTGGATCGCCGCGTAGTCATCGGACTCGAACGCGATCCGCGGCACGAAGCCGGCCCGCTCGCAGGCGCGCCGCGTCATCTCCGCGCAGGCGCAGCTGGGCGTGCCCTCGATCCAGGCGTCGCCCGCGAGGTCGGCCAGGCGCAGGTTGCGCTTGGAGGCGAGCGGGTGGTCGGGGGCGAGCGCGAGGTAGAGCGGGTCGTCGAGCAGGTGGACGTGCTCGATCGAGTCCCCGGCCGCCGCGGCCACGTCGTTGGGGTCGAAGGTGAGCGCGATCTCGAGCTCGCCGCTCTTGAGCTTCGGCAGCGAGTCCATCGGCTCGGCCAGCGACAGCGACAGCTCGACGGCGGGGTGGCGCTCGCGGAACGTCGCGATCGCGAGCGGCATCAGCGTCGCGCCCGCCGACTCGAAGGAGGCCATGCGCAGGCGGCCGCCGCGCAGCCCGGCGATCGCCTCGAGCTCGGCCTCGGCCTCCGCGAGCCGGCCGAGGATCGCCTCCGTGTGGCGGACGAGCGCGCGCCCCGCGTCGGTGAGGCGGATGCCGCGCACGCTGCGCTCGACGAGGGTCGTCCCGGCCTCGCGCTCGAGCGCGGCGATCTGCTGCGAGACAGCCGACTGGGTGAAGGAGAGCGCCTCCGCGGCGGCGGAGAACGAGCCGCGCTGGGCGACCTCGCGCAGGACCCGCATGCGGCGAACGTCGAGCATCAGCAGAGCTTATACCGATCCTGCCAAAGCTTCATTTGCACTGATACGAGCGGATCGTCAGATTGAAGCTCACATCCAGTCCCGCACGACCGTTTCAGGAGCATGTCCATGACCACCACCTCAGTGTTTTCCCCTTCATCCGTCCTTATGCGCGCCGCGCGAGGCTCCGACGGCGATGCGCTCGCCCGCCTCGCCAAGCTCGACTCCAAGCCCGCACCGCGCGGCGAGCTGCTCGTCGCCGAGGTCGACGGCGCGATCCGCGCCGCGATCCAGCTCCACGACGGCCGCGTGTTCGCCGACCCGTTCCACCCCACCGCGGGCCTCGTCGCGTTGCTCGAGTTGCGCGGCGGCGCAGGCTCCGCCAAGCGCTGGCGTGCGCGCCGCGGCCTGGCCGAGCGGTTGGGCCTACGCCCGGCGCCGCGCGCACGGGCCGCGTGAGCACGACCTCCACTCCTCCCCATCCCGCCCCGGCCGGCGCGCCCGCAGACGGCGCGCCGGCCGCAGCCCCCGGCTGGCAGATCTGGACCGGCCTCTGGATCGTCTATCTCGTCTGGGGCTCGACCTACCTGGCGATCCGCGTCGTGGTCGAGACCGTCCCGCCGTTCCTCAGCGCCGGCGCCCGCTTCGGGTTCGCCGGGCTCGCGATGCTCGCCTTCCTGGCCGTCCGCCGCGGCCCGAGCGTGCTGCGCCCGACACGCGAGCAGCTGCTCTCCTGCCTCGTCGCCGGCACGCTGCTGATGGGCGCCAACGCCGTCGTCAGCGTCGCCGAGGTCGAGGTGCCGTCGAGCATGGCGGCGCTGCTCATCGCCTCGGTGCCGCTGTGGGTGATCCTCTACCGCCGCGGGCTCGGCGATCGCATCGCGGGCCGCAGCGTCGCCGCCGTGCTCGTCGGCTTCGCCGGCGTCGCCCTGCTCCTGCTTCCCGGCGAGCAGACCGGCGGAGCGTCGCTGCTCGGGCTGCTGGCGTGCGTCGGGGCGGCCGCGATGTGGGCCGGCGGATCGGTCACGTCCCAGCGCGTGCGGCTGCCACCCGACCCGTTCGTCTCCGGCGCCTGGCAGATGCTCCTGGGAGGCGGAGTCTGCGCTCTGACAGGCGCGCTGGTCGGCGAGCTCGGCGACCTGCACCCGGCCGAGTTCAGCCTCCGCTCGCTCATCGGCCTCGCCTACCTCGTCGTCTTCGGGTCGTGGCTCGCGTTCACCGCCTACGCCTGGCTGCTCCAGAACGCGCCGGTGTCCCGGGTCGCGACCTACGCCTACGTCAACCCGGTCGTGGCCATCGCGCTGGGCTGGGCCATCCTCGACGAGGCCGTCACGACATTGACCTTCGCGGGCGCCGCGATCATCGTCGCCTCCGTCGCCGCGGTCGTCCGCACGGAGACACGCCGCTCGAATTCTCGTTGAGTTGCGCCCCAGCGCCCTTGCGGCGGCGATCTGACCCCGGTTACGGTCGTCGTCTATGCGACGACTCACGCACGGCACGGAACGCTGCGGGCGAGGGGCCCTGCGCGTCACCGCCCTCCTCACACTCCTGTCCGCGCTCCTCGTCCCGGCCGCCGCGTCCGCGGCCGACTTCACCCCCGCCCCGGGCTCGTACACGGCCGACACCACGACGCTCAAGCTCACCGGTCCTGGAACCGACGTCACCGGGGTGAACCAGGGCGGGGTCGCGGTGTTCAGCTTCGACGACGTGAACATCCCGTCGGGAGCGAACATCAACGCGATCGGGAGCCGCCCGTTCAAGATCGTCGCCTCGGGGAATTTGACGCTGGCGGGCGACATCACCTCGAACGGGACGGACACGAGCGCCGACTTCGCAGATGGTCCGTTCGCCGGTGGCGCCGGCGGTGGGGCAGGTGGAGTGACCACCGGCAATGCGGGTGCGGGCCCCGGAGGTGGCGGAGCCCAACCCGCGGAGCTCGACGGCGCCGCCGGCGGCGGTTTCGGCGGCGCGGGCGCCCGGGGCGGCAGGAGCGGCGTCGATGGCGCGACGACCGGAGTCGCGCCCGCGGGGCCCGCTTACGGCAATCTGAACGGCGGCCCGCTCCAGGGCGGCAGCGGCGGCGCCGCCGGTGCCAGCACCGGCGGCGGCGGCGGCGGCGGCGCGGTCGCGCTCTTCGGCGACTTCGTGACGCTCACGTCCGGCGCCGTGGTGTTCGCCGACGGCGGCGGCGGCGCCGTCGGGGGGGGCGGCGGGTCGGGCGGCGGGTCCGGCGGCGGCATCCTCGTCCACGGAAATACCGTGGACGTCAGCGGGGCGCTCGTCGCCCGCGGGGGCCCCGGCGGCGCGGGAGGGTGCTGCGGCGACGGCGGCGGGGGCGGGGGCGGCCGGATCGCCTACCAGTACCGGACCCTCGTCTCGAGCGGAACGGCGCTCGTCGCCGGCGGCACCTCCGGCTCGAGGGCAACGGGCGCCTACACCAGCGGCGGCGCCAGCGCGGACGCCACCGGCGCCGCGGGCGTCGTGACCAAGATCCAGGCTGCGAGCTCGAACACCGGACCGGCGACCGGCATCTCCGCGAACGGCGCGACGATGAACGGCACGATCAATCCGCACTTGAGCACGACGACGTTCCACTTCGACTTCGGAACCACGACGGCATACGGCACTCGCGCGCCCGCGTCCGATGCGCCTGTCGGCTCGGACGCGACCGACCATGTGGTGTCCCAGGCGCTCGGCGGCCTGGCCCCGAGCACCACCTACCACTACCGGCTGGTGGCGACCGATTCACTCGGTTTCGTCACGACCGGGGCCGATGTGGGGTTCACGACCCCCGCCGCCACCGGCGGTGGCGGTGGCGGCGGCACCCCGCCTCCGACGGTCCTTCCCTCGACCGTGAGCAGCCGCTGGAACGCGTTCCGGAAGTACACCAAAGTGGCAATCTTCGCGGTCAACGACCTCCCGGCCGCCGCGCGCGTGCGGATCCAGTGCAAGACGAAGAAGAAGAAGCAGCAGAAGAAGGGCTGTCCGTACAAGAGCCGCAGCGTGACGACCACGTTCCCGCGCTCGCGGCTCTCCGTGCTCAAGCCGTTCAAGAAGAAGAGGATGCCCGTCGGCACGCGCATCACGATCACGATTACGGCGACGGGCTACATCGGCAAGGAGTTCAGCTTCACGATCCGCAAGGCCAAGGTGCCGAAGCGACCTCGGAAGCGGTGCATCCCGCCGGGCGGGAAGCCCGCGCGCTGCGCGTGAGCCGGCACGCTCCGACACCGGGCGTCGCTCCGACGGGAGCGACGCCCGCGCGGCCCCGATACTGTGCCGCATCGATGCGGGCAACCGGACGAGTCGCCAGACGTCGCGCGCTGCTCGTGGCGTGCCTCGTGCTCACGCTCTCGCCGGCGAGCGTCGCGCTCGCCGGCACGCGCACGATCAACTTCGATGACGTTGGGGCGCCCTCCGCCTTCGTGAACACCGAGCCGTTGACGGATCGGTATGCGGGTCTGGGCGTGACCTTCGCAGGGCCGGAGGAGGGCGCCGGCGGCGCCATCCTCGATGCGAGCAGCTTCAGCATCACCGGCGAGAGCCCCCCGAACATCCTCGCCTTCAACCCGAGCGGAACCTATCCCTCGGGCAAGCCTGCCGACGGACCCGAGACCATCACCTTCGCGTCGCCGATCCATTCGGCCTCGATCAACGCCGGGCAGTCGAGCGGCGGCACCGTCACCGTGACCGCGTTCGACGGCTCGACCCCCGTCTCCTCGAGCTTCCGCACGTCGACAGTGGCAGTCGCGACGCTGTCGGTCGGGGCATCGCGCATCACGAGCCTGCGGCTCGAGTTCACCGGCAGCGCGGTCGGCTTCGACGACCTCGTGTGGGCCACCTCGCCCGTCTCGCCCGGTGACGCGTTCTCGACGACGGAGAACGCGCCGGTCACGGTGCCGGCGGCGGGGGTGCTCGGCAACGATTCGGACGCCGACGGCGACCCGCTCACCGCGGCGCTGTCCCGGGGACCGGCGAACGGGACCGTCGACCTGAAGCCGGACGGCGGGTTCACCTACACCCCGCGGCAGGGCTTCTCCGGGACAGACACCTTCGGCTACCGGGCGAACGACGGGTCGGGGTCCGGCGACGAGGCGAACGTGATGATCCAGGTCGCGCCACTGCCACCGTGGCCGACGCTGATCCCGTCGACGATCAGCAATAACTTCCTGGCGTTCTCGAAGTTCACCAGGATCACCAGGCTGTCGGTCAGCGAGCTGCTGGCCGGCTCGAGTGTTCGCACGCAGTGCAAGACCAAGCGCCCCAAGCAGCAGAAGAAGGGCTGCCCGTACAAGAGCCGCACCGTGAAGACCGCGACCGCGCGCACGAGGCTCAACCTGCTCAAGCCGTTCAGGAAGAAGAAGCTGCCGGTGGGGACGCGCGTCACGATCACGATCACCGCCCCGGGCGCCATCGGCAAGCGCTTCACCTACACGATGCGCCGCCGCAAGACGCCGAAGCGCACGCGGCTCTGCATCCCGCCCGGCGGCAAGGCCGGCAAGTGCGGCTGATCTAGCGGGTCTTCAGCCCGAGAAGGGGCGCTCGAACAGCGTCGAGAGCACGATCTGGGTCTGCGTCCGGGTGATGCCGGGGCGGTCCCGGAGGCGCTCGAGCGTCTCCTCGAGGTGGGCGGTGTCGCGCGCGCGGACGTGCACGACTGCGCTCGCCTCGCCCGCCACCGTGTAGGCGGCCTCGACCTCGGGGTGGTGCTCGACGGCGTCGCGCACCTCCGCGGCCGCCATGCGGCCCTCGCAGTAGAGCTCCACGAAGGCGTGCGTTCCCCAGCCGAAGCGGCCGGGGTCGACCTGCGCCGAGTAGCCGCGGATCACGCCGTCGGCCTCGAGGCGATCCACCCGCCGCTTGACCGCGGGCGCGCTCAGAGACACGCGTAGGCCGATGCTCTGGAACGAGCGCCGCGCGTCCTGGCGGAGCAGCGCAACGATCTGCCGGTCGATCTCATCCATATGTGTATCCTGTGTGTATGTTCAGCGAACGCCTGCAGCTCGTCATCTCACCCGAACAGCGCCGCCGGCTGGAGGAGGAGGCGCGGGGGCGCGACGCGTCGGTCGCGAGCGTCATCCGCGAGGCGATCGACGCGCATCTCGGCACCGTCGACCGCGCCGCGCGGATGCGCGCCGTGGAGGAGATCGCCGCGATGCAAGGCGGGCCGTTCCTCACTCCGGAGGAGATCAACGAAGCGGTCGCCGCGGAGCGGGAGCAGCAGTTCGACCTGCCACCCGCGCCTTGACGTTCTTCGTCGACGCGAACGTGATCGTGTACAGCAGCATGCGCGACTCGCCACACCGGGCGGCATGCGTCGAGATCATCCGCGCGATTGCCCGCGGCGACGCCGCCGGGCGAACATCGACCGCCGCGCTCGAGGAGGTGTGGCACCTCGAGCTCTCGGGCCGGGTACGGGAGATCGACGGCCTGGCCGCGCGGGCCTACGGAATCCTTGGGCCGCTCCTGCCGGTGTCCGACGAGTCGTTCCGCCGCGCACTCGCGCTTGACGCGCCGTCCCTCGGCGCGAAGGACCGCGTCCACGTCGCCACCTGCCTCACCCATGGCATCGACCTCGTGGTCTCGGCCGACCGGGGCTTCGACGCGGTCGCGGAGGTCCTGCGCATCGACCCGCTCGACGGGCCGGCTGTCGCGACTCTGCTGGAGCAGTAGCGCAACGATCTGACGGTCTCGCGCATTCACTCGAGCGTAAATCTAGCCCTTCACGCAACGGATCGCTCTTGAGAGCGACACCGGAGAGGCGGATCATTGCTCGTATGAGTACGCAACCCATCGCCGCGCCTCGGACCACCGAGGACTTCATGCCGCTGCACGGCATCGACCACGTCGAGCTGTGGGTCGGCAACGCCAAGCAGGCCGCCTACTTCTACACCCGCGCTTACGGCTTCGCCGAGGTCGCCTACGCGGGCCTCGAGACGGGGATGCGCGACCGCACGTCGCACGTCCTCAAGCAGGGCCGGATCCGGCTCGTCCTCACCGGCCCGCTGACCCCTGATCACGAGATCGCCCGCCACCATGCCCGCCATGGCGACGGCGCGCGCGTGATCGCCCTCTCCGTCCCCGACGCCGCGCACGCGTTCCGGACCGCCGTCGAGCGCGGTGCGACGCCGGTGCGCGAGCCGTGGGAGGAGTCCGACGACCACGGCACCGTGCGGATGGCGACGATCGAGACCTACGGCGACACGCTGCACACGTTCGTCGAGCGCGCCGACTACCGCGGCCCGTTCCTCCCCGGCTACGTCCAGCGCGACGAAGCCACCCCCGGCGTCGGACTGCTCGCCATCGACCACATCGTCGGCAACGTCGAGCTCGGCCACATGAACACGTGGGTGAAGTTCTACGAGGACGTCTTCGGCATGACCGAGATGCTGCACTTCTCCGACGAGGCGATCTCGACCGAGTACTCCGCGCTGATGTCGAAGGTCGTCACCGACGGCAACGGCCGCGTGAAGTTCCCGATCAACGAGCCGGCCGAGGGCAAGCGCAAGTCACAGATCGACGAGTACCTCGAGTTCTATGGGGGCCCGGGCGCCCAGCACCTCGCCGTCGCCACGCGCGACATCGTGCGCACCGTGACCGAACTGCGCGAGCGCGGGGTCGAGTTCCTCACGATCCCCGACACCTACTACGAGGACGTGCCCGAGCGGATCGGCGAGATCGACGAGTCGCTCGAGGATCTGCGCCGGCTCGGCATCCTGATCGACCGCGACGACGAGGGCTACATGCTCCAGATCTTCACCAAGCCCGTCGGGGACCGCCCGACGATGTTCTTCGAGGTCATCGAGCGCCACGGCGCCCGCGGCTTCGGCGAAGGCAACTTCAAGGCGCTGTTTGAGGCGATCGAGCGCGAGCAGGATCTGAGGGGGAATCTCTAGTGCGCTACCACTCGCTCGGGCAGGTCCCCGCCAAGCGCCACGTCGTCTTCCGCGACCCCGCGGCGCAGTCGTCCAACGGCCAGGCGCCGCTGCTGGTCGAGGAAGTCCTCGGCTTCGAGGGCTTCTCCGGCAACGAGTCGATCCTCTACCACCTCTGGAGCCCGTGCCGGGTCAAGGAGGTCGGCGAGTTCGAGCCGATCACGATCCACGAGTGGGTCCCGGAGACCCACGTGCACCGACTCACCAACACGGCCGGGCTCGAGCCGATGGGCGACCCGGTCATGGGCAGGCGCGTGCTCCAGTACAACCATGACGTCGAGATCGGGATCTGCATCCCGGAGGCGGAGGCGGACTACTTCTTCCGCGACGGCGAGGGCGACGAGGTCGTGTTCGTCCACGAGGGCGGCGGCGTGCTCGAGACGATCTTCGGCTCGCTGCCGTTCGGCCCGCACGACTACGTCGTGATCCCGCGCGGGACGACCTACCGCTTCCGCTTCGACGGCCCGCAGCGCTGGCTGACCTTCTCCACGCCGGGCGAGATCGAGACGCCCAACCGCTACCGCAACCGCTACGGCCAGCTGCTCGAGCACGCGCCGTTCTCCCACCGCGACTTCCACCCGCCTAACGGGCTCGAGACGCGGCGCGAGCGCGGGCAGTACGACCTCAAGGTGCGCGTGCGCGGCGGCTACCAGGACTACGTCCTCGACTACCACCCCTTCGACGTCGTGGGCTGGGACGGCTACGTCTACCCCTACACCTTCAACATCGACGACTTCGAGCCGAAGGCCGGCCGGCTGCACCAGCCGCCGCCGGCGCACCAGACCTTTCAGGGCCCGAACTTCGTCATCTGCTCGTTCTGCCCGCGCATGCTCGACTGGGACGAGAACGCGATCGCGCTGCCGTACCACCACTCCAACCTGCAGTCGGAGGAGATGATCTATTACGTCGACGGGCAGTTCGGCTCCCGCAAGGGCGTCGACATCGGCGCGATCACGCTGCACCCGTCGGGCCTGCCGCACGGGCCGCAGCCGGGGCTGGTCGAGAAGTCGCTGGGCATCAAGCGCACGGAGGAGCTCGCGGTGATGTGCGACACGTTCCGCCCGCTCAGGCTCACGACGCTGTCGCGCGACCTCGACGACCCCAGCTACGCGCTCTCCTGGTACGCGGAGGACGCGGAGATGTCGCCCACCACCATCCCCTGACACCGGTCGTACGCACGTCTGCGTTACGCTGGCCTGCGTAAATGACGAGCACCAACCCCTTCCGCTACGGCGCGCTCGCGCTCGACGAGGCGTTCACCGACCGCGAGGCGGAGATCGACGAGCTCAAGGCCGACGTCCGCAACGGGCAGGACGTGGTCATCTTCGCCCCCCGGCGCTACGGCAAGTCCTCGCTGGTCTGGCGCGCGTCACAGGAGCTCGCGCGCGAGAAGGCGCTCGTCGCGCAGGTCGACCTGATGACGGCGCCGACGCCGGCGACGTTCGCCGAGAAGCTCGCGCGCACGATCCACGACGACGTCGCCTCCCCACTGCTGCGCGCGAAGGAGCGCCTGCGCGTGTTCGGCGACCTCAAGGTCACCCCGTCGATCACCGTCGACCCGCAGACCGGCGGCATCTCCTTCTCCTTCGACGTCGGCGAGCGCCGCGAGGACATCCACGCCACGATCGAGCGGCTGCTCGAGCTGCCGGGCGAGCTCGCCGCGGACCGCAAGCGCCAGGTCGTACTCGTGCTCGACGAGTTCCAGGAGGTCGTCGAGATCGACCGGCGCCTGCCGAACCTGATGCGCGCGGTCTTCCAGCGCCAGCCGGAGGTCGCCCACGTCTACCTGGGCTCCAAGCGCCACATGATGCAGCGGATCTTCAATGACGAGAACGAGCCGTTCTGGCGCAGCGCCAAGCAGGTCGAGCTCGGGGTGATCGCGCGCGAGCCATTCGCGGCCTACATCAGGCGGCAGTTCGAGCGCACCGACCGCTACGTCGCCGCCGCGGCGGTCGACGCGATCCTCGAGAGCACCGGCGGCCATCCGTACGCGACGCAGGAGCTGTGCTACTTCGCGTGGCAGGAGACGGCGGCCGACGAGCGCGCCGAGGCCGAGCACGTCGACGCCGCGCTGACCAAGGTGCTGCGCTCCGAGCATGCCCATTTCAGCCTGCTGTGGGAGCGGGCGTCGAGCGTGCAACGGGTGCTGTTGACCGAGCTTGCGCTCGAGCCGGGGCGGCCGCTGACCGGCGACTACCGCCGCCGCCACAACCTCCCCGCGCCCTCGACGGTGCAGCGGGCGGTCGAGGCACTGGAGCGCGACGAGCTCGTCGCGCGCGACCGCGGTAGCGTCCGGATCGTCGAGCCGTTCCTCGCGGCGTGGCTCGTGCGTGATATGAGGGGGCTCTGATGGCGAGCAGCTTCACCTGGCGGGACGGCGAGCGCACGATCCGCTTCGGCGCGGGCGTGATCGACGAGGCGGTCGAGACGCTCGGCGGCGAGGGCTACGCGCTGCTCACGACCGAGCGGGCGGCGGCGATGGCGCCCGGGGTCGTGGCGGGTGCGGGGGCGGTCCACACGATCGGCGCCGGCCGCGTCGACGACCTCGCGGGCGACCTGCTCGGCGCGGTCGCGCGCGAGCGCATCGTCGCGCTCGGCGGCGGCCGCGTCATCGACACCGCGAAGTCACTGGCCGCGGCCTCCGGCGGCACGCAGGTCGCGATGGCCGTCCCGACCACCCTGTCCGGCGCGGAGATGACGCGCATCCACCGGCGCGCCCGCGGCGGCGACCAGCGCGCCCCGACGGTGCGCCCACGGGTCGTGGTCAACGACCCCGCCCTGTCGGCCTCGCAGCCCGTCGCCGAGCTCGCCGCCAGCGCGCTCAACGCGTTCAGCCACGCGGCCGAGGGTCCCTGCACGCCGCTCGCCAACCCGGTGGCGACGCTCGCCGCCCAGGACGGCGCGCGCCTGCTCGCGCGCTCGCTGCGCGCGGAGCCGGATCGTGGAGGCCTGGCGCTCGGCGCCCTGCTCGCCGGCTACGTGATCGACTCGACCGGCTACGGCCTGCACCACGTGCTGGCCCAGACGCTCGTGCGGCTCGCCGGCGCGAGCCACGGGGCCGCCAACGCGGTACTGCTCTTCCACACGATTGGTGCGCTCGCCTGGCGCTTTCCCGAGCACATCGGCGCGCTGGGGACCGCCGTCGGCGGCGACCCTGCGGATGTCGCGGCGCGGATGTGCGAGCTGACCGGCGCGACTCGACTGCGCGACATCGGCGTCGACCGCGGCGCGCTGGCGGAGTGCGCGGAAGCGGCCTCGGAGCGGCCGGAGCTCGACCTGACGCCGCCGCGGGCCGACCGCGCGGAGTTGCTGGCACTCTACGAGGGGGCATGGTGAGCGAGGACGGACTGCGGGCCGCGAAGGAGAAGATGCAGGCGGAGGGAGTCCCCGACGCCGCGATCGCGACCTTCGAGCACTACTACGAGCAGCTCGTGGCCGGCGAGTCCGGGATGCTGGCAGACGACGACCTCGAGCAGCTCGAGGACATCCCCGAGGTCGAGGACCTGCCCGACGAGGTCGACACGGATGCGCTCGACCGCACCGTCGTCATCAAGCTCAACGGCGGCCTCGGCACCAGCATGGGGATGGAGAAGGCGAAGTCGCTGCTCGACGTCAAGGAGGGCCACACCTTCCTCGACATCATCGTGCACCAGATCCTCGAGCTGCGCGCCAAGCACGGCGCCCGCCTGCCGCTCGTGCTGATGGACTCCTTCGCCACGAGCGAGGACACACTTGCGGCGCTCGAGGCGCATCCGGAGATCGCCTCCGACCTCCCCGCGGACTTTCTCCAGAACAAGGAGCCGAAGATCCGCGTCGACGATCTGCAGCCGGTCGAATGGCCGCCCGACCCCGGGCTCGAGTGGTGCCCGCCGGGGCACGGCGACATCTACACGGCGCTGATGAGCTCCGGCACGCTCGAGCAGCTGCTCGACGCGGGCTACGAGTACGCGTTCCTCTCGAACTCCGACAACCTCGGCGCGGTGCTCGACCCGGCGATCCTCTCCTGGCTGGCGAAGGAGGAGATCCCGTTCCTGATGGAGGTCGCGCGCAAGACGGAGGCCGACCGCAAGGGCGGCCACCCCGCGCGGTTGAAGGAGTCGGGGCAGCTGGTCCTGCGCGAGACCGCGCAGACGCCGGAGGAGGACATGGACTCCTTCCGCGACATCGACCGCTGGACCCACGTCAACACGAACAACCTGTGGGTGAACCTGCGCCGGCTCGCGGAGGTGCTGCAAGAGCGCGACGGTGTGCTCGGGCTGCCGATGATCGTCAACAAGAAGACCGCCGACCCGTCCGACGACGCCTCGCCGGAGGTCTTCCAGCTCGAGACCGCCATGGGCGCCGCGCTCGGGGTGATCGAGGGCGCGCGGGTGCTGAGCGTGCCGCGGACGCGCTTCGCCCCGGTCAAGACGACCGACGACCTGCTCGTGCTGCGCTCCGACGCCTACGTCCTCACGGACGACTTCAACGTCGAGCTCGCCCCGGAGCGCCGTGACCGCGCCCCCTTGGTCGAGCTCGATTCCGCGTGCTTCAAGCGGCTGCGGGAGTTCGATGCACGCTTCCCGGAGGGCCCCCCGTCGCTCGTCGCCGCGGAGCGCTTCGTGGTGAAGGGCGACGTCCGCTTCGGCCGCGACGTCGTCGCCCGCGGGACCGTCGAGGTCCGCCAGGAGGGCTCCGACCAGCTCGTGATCGAGGACGGCGCCGTCCTCGAGGGTGACTCCGGCTAGAACTTGAGCAGCGCGAAGGTGTTGAGCACGAACAGAACCGCGAAGATGATCGTCCAGCGGTCGAGGTTGCGCTCCATCAGCGACCCGCCCGTGCTGCCGCCGCCCCCGGTGCCGACGCCGAACGCGCCGGACATGCCAGCGTCCTTCCCGGAGTGCAGGAGGATGAGGAAGATCAGGCCGACGGCGATGAAGACCTGGACGACGGAGAGCGCGGTGTACATCGGCTCAGAAGGATAGCCAGCGACCGGCTATTCGGGGCCGAGATCGTCGAGCCGGTGCAGGATCTCGATCGCCTCGGCCCGCAGCGCCCGGTCCTGCGCGCGCCAGTCCTCATCGGAGAGCTTGCCCATCCGGTGGTCGAGCTCGGCGTCGCGGATCTCGCCGTACTTGGCCTCCTTGGCCGCCTCGAGCCCGGCGCGCTCGGCGGACTCCGACGCCTCGACCGCCTCCACGCGCCCGCGCCGCAGCGGGGCGCTGACCACGTACACGACCACGACGAGCACGACGAGGACCAGCAGCACGTCCACTCAGGCACGGTTCAGCTCGCGCGCGACGCGAGCCGCGTAGCGGGCCGCGACCGGCCGCGGGGCGCGGCGCAGCGGCGGCCACAGGGCGATCAGGCCGCCCGCGAACACGATCAGGGCCCCGATCCAGATCCAGCTCACCAGCGGCGAGACGATCAGGCGGAACGTGGCCGGCGGGGGGTTGGCCGCGTAGGAGCGCGTCAGGCCGCTGAGCGCCTCCGCCAGCGCGAGCTCCCGCTGCTCGGCCGGGAGCGCCTTGGCCCCCTCGAACACGCGGTCGCCCTCGGCGACCTGCTTGCGCAGATCGCGCACGTTCGGCGAGATCGCGCTCCAGACGTCGCGCCGCAGGCCGGCGCGCAGGCCGACCTCGCTCGTCGCCTCGCCCTCGAAGAAGCGCGACACCGGGCCGAGCGTCGGATCGGCGGAGGGGAAGAACGAGCGCTTCGTGCGCAGGTCGCCGACCAGCTCCCCGTCGCGCTTGATGCGCATCACCGCGCCGAGGTCGATCTTCTCGAGCCGGCCGTTGCTCGCCGCCTCGAGGTTGCCGGTGGGCCGCAGGTAGGTGACGTCGTAACCGCCGACCTTGGCGCTCTGGCCGACCTGCAGCTCGACGTCGCGCGCGTGCTGGAAGGCCGAGGAGGCCGCCACGCCCGCGAACAGCACCGCGACGCCGACGTGCACCGTGTAGCCGCCGTAGCGGCGGCGGTTGCGCCCGACGAGCGAGACGAGCGCGCGTGGGAGAGAGTCGCTCGACATCGCGCGCCGCGCGCGCACCCCGCGCCACAGCTCCTGCCCCACCGTCGCGATCACGAACGCCGTGAGCGAGAACATCAGCAACGCGCCCACCGACCCCGTCACACCCGCGACCACCAGCACCACCGCGGTCGCCACCCCCACGGCGGCCGGGCGGGCGACGTTGCGGCGCAGGTTCGCGGCGGTCGCCCGGCGCCAGGCGATGACCGGCCCGAGCCCCGACAGCAGCACCAGCACGAGCGACAGCGGCACGATGTAGCGGTTGAACCACGGCGGGCCGACCGACGCCTCGCTGCCCGTCACCGCCTCGGAGATGAGCGGGAAGAACGTGCCCCAGAAGATGACGAAGCAGAGCCCGACCAGCACGAGGTTGTTGAGCAGGAAGACCGCCTCGCGCGAGAGCAGCGAGTCCAGCCGGTTCTCCGAGCGCAGCTCGCTCGCCCGCGAGAGCACGAGCCACACCGAGCCCGCGATCAGCCCGCAGATCAGGATCAGGAACGGCACGCCGAGCGTCGAGGCCCCGAACGCGTGGATCGAGTTGAGGATCCCGGAGCGCACGAGGAAGGTGCCGAGGATCGCCAGCACGCCGGTGGCCAGCACGAGCGAGACGTTCCAGAGCTTCAGCATCCCGCGCTTCTCCTGGATCATCACGGAGTGCAGGAACGCTGTGCCGATCAGCCACGGCATCAGCGACGCGTTCTCCACCGGGTCCCAGGCCCAGTAGCCGCCCCAGCCGAGCTCGGTGTAGGACCAGCGCGCGCCGAGCAGGACCCCGATGCCGAGGAACAGCCAGGCGGCGAGCGTGAACGGCCGCGTGAGCCGGATCCACTCGGCGTCCAGGCGCCGCGTGATCAGCGCGCCGACCGCGAACGCGAACGGCACCGCGAACAGCGTGTAGCCCGAGTAGAGCATCGGCGGGTGGATCATCATGCTCGGATGGCGCAGCAGCGGGTTGAGCCCGGCGCCCTCGGCCACCACGGTCTGCGCGCGGTCGAACGGGTTCTCGAGGAAGACCAGCAGCGACAGGAAGAAGGCCGCGAAGCCGAGCAGCACGGCCGCCGCGTAGGGCGCGACCTCGCGCGCCCGGCGGCGCGTCAGGAACAGCATCAAGCTCGACCACAGGCCCAGCAGGGTCACCCACAGCAGCAGCGACCCCTCCTGCGAGGACCACACCGCGGTGGCGCGGTAGAACGTGGGCGTGGTGGTCGAGGAGTGGCCGGCGACCACGCTGAGCGCGAAGTCCGAGCGCAGGAACGCGGCCTCGAGCACCCCGAAGGCGACGAGCACGACGCCGGCGGTCGCGTAGACCGCGCGGCGGCCCGAGTCGACCCACGCACGGCCGCCCCGCCCGGCGCCGTACAGCGAGGCGCCGATCCCGTACAGCGCCACCCCGAGCGCCAGCCACAGGCAGCCTGAGCCGAGGCTCAGCACGAGCCTAGGTCTTTTCTTCGGCCGTGAACTTCGACGGGCACTTCGTGATCAGGCTGTCGCGCTCGCCGACGAACGTCGCGCCCTGCTTGCGGACGTCGACGATGATCTCGCGCCCATCGCGGAACGGATCGGGCAGCGCACCCGTGTAGGACACGGGGACGGAGACCTGCCCCTCGCGGTCGCGGACCCGGAAGCTGTGGGTCGTGCCCCGGCTCGAGATCGAGCCGGGCTCGACCTTGCCGGTGAGCTCGTACACCTGGCCAGGCTTGGCAGCGGCCGCCAGCTGGCTCGGCGAACGCGCCTCGCTGGAGGCCGAGAAGCTCGTGTAGATCAGCGCGGAGGCCAGCAGCAGAGCGCACGTGAGTGCGATCACGAAGCGGAACTTGCGCTTTCGGGCGGGGTCCACGAGTCCCATTATGCCGTGGCGAATCGTCCGGCCCATGACGTGGCGCGAAACCTTCTCGCAAGTATTGCGTTGTTGTTGTCGAAGACATGTTCATGCAGCGCACCAGCCAGATGACCCGACGCCCCCTCCGCGGGGACCGCCGGCCGGCCCCGGTCGATCTCCGGGCCTCGGAGCGCCTGCGCGCACGGCGGACCCCGGCGCCCGAGGACCAGGCGCTGTACCGCTGCCAGTGCGGCTACGTCTTCAAGGCGGAGGTCACCACCTCCGTCGGCTGCCCGCACTGCGGGACCCACCAGGCCTGGTAGACGCCCGGCGGGGTACTCTTGACCCCCGCGCGGCGATAGCTCAGCTGGTAGAGCGCGAGCTTCCCAAGCTCGAGGTCGCGGGTTCGAGACCCGTTCGCCGCTTCGCCGTCCCCGTACCCTTTGCAGCATGCGCTTCCGCGCCTCCTGGGCCGTGATCCTCGCCTCCGCGCTGCTCGTCGGGCTGCTGGCCTACGGGGTTGCGTCGCGCGGGCAGGACACCTCGATCGACGAGGCGATCGCCTCGGGTGAGCGGATCGAGGCGCCCACGGCGCGGCTGCCGGTGCTCGGCAAGGGCGGCGAGGGATCGCTGGGCGACTACGAGGGCAAGGTCGTCGTCCTGAACTTCTGGGCGTCGTGGTGCAAGCCCTGCACGCAAGAGCTGCCGCTGCTCGAGCGGACCCACAGGGCGATCGCGGGGCGCAACGCGCTCGTGCTCGGCGTCAACTACCAGGACGTCTCCGACAGCGCCCTGGGCTTCGTGCGCCGCTTCAAGCTCAGCTTCCCGAGCCTGCGCGACCGCGACGGCGAGTTCGCCGACGACTACGGCTCGCGGGCCTTCCCCGAGACCTTCGTGGTCGACCGGCGCGGGCGGATCGCCGCGCAGCGGCGCGGCCCCGTGGACCAGAAGTGGCTCGACCGCGCGCTGCAGCCGCTGCTGGAGGAGACGGCGTGAGGCTGCTGCCGGCGCTGCTCGTGCTCCTCGTCTTCGCGACCGGCGCGGCGCCGCAGGCCTCGCTGCCCGACATCGAGGACGAGGTGATGTGCGTCGAGTGCGGGACCGCGCTGAACATCTCCACCTCCACGGTCGCGGACCAGGAGCGGGACTTCATCCGCCGCCAGATCGCCATGGGCAAGGACAAGCGGGAGGTCAAGGACGCGCTCGTCGACGAGTTCGGCCCCGGCGTGCTGGCGCTGCCCGAGGAGACGGGCTTCAACCTCGCCGCCTACCTCGTCCCGGTCGGGCTGGCGCTGCTCGCGATCGGCGGCCTGGCCGTCGCGGCGCGGCGGTGGCGCCGGCAGCCCTCGCCGGCCGCAACCGCCCCCGAGCCGCTCGCCGCGGACGACGAGCGCCGGCTCGACGCAGAGCTCGCGTCCTACGACCGCCGGTGAACGGCGGCGTCGACACCACCGTCCTCGCCGCCTTCGCGGTCGGCTTCGTGTCCTTCATCTCCCCCTGCGTGCTGCCGCTCGTCCCGGGCTACCTGTCGGCCGTCTCGGGCGTGACGATGGGCGAGCTTCAGCGCGGCGAGCGCGCGCGTGTGCTGCTCCCCGCGATCGTCTTCTGCCTCGCGTTCACGGTCGTCTTCGTCGCGCTCGGCATGACCGCGACCGGCCTTGGCTCGACGCTGCAGGACTCGCGCGGCACGCTCGACAAGATCGCCGGGGTGGTCATCATCGCGCTCGGGCTGCTGTTCGTGATCACGCCGTTCGTGCCGCGCCTGAACCGCGAGTGGCGGCCGGACGCGCTGATCTCGCGCGCCGGCTCGGGCGGCCCGCTGATCGCCGGCGCGGCGTTCGCGTTCGCGTGGACGCCGTGCGTCGGGCCGACCCTCGGCTCGATCCTCACCGCTGCGTCGGTGCAGGACACGGTCGGCGAGGGGGCGATCCTGCTGGCCTGCTACTCAGCGGGACTCGCGGTGCCGTTCCTGCTCACCGCCGTGGCGTTCACGCGCGCCACCTCGGCGTTCCGCTGGCTGCGTGACCGCTGGACGATCGTGACCGCCGCCTCCGGCCTCGTCCTGATCGCAATGGGCGTGCTGCTGCTGACCGGCGAGCTGACGCGCCTCAATGGCGAGGCCCAGAACGCGCTCGACTCGCTCGGGCTTAACCTCTTCAAGAGCCTGTGAGCGTCCTCGTCCTCGACATCGGCTCCTCGTCCGTGCGCTCCTCGCTGTGGGACGAGCAGGGCGGCTCGGAGGGCGAGGCGGCCCAGCTCGAGCACCGGGCGCGCGCCGCGCCCGACGGGACCGCGGAGCTGGACCCCGAGGCGCTGCTCGAGCTCGTCACGCAGGCGCTCGACGCCGCCATGGAGACCCGCCCGGACGTCGAGGCCGTGGCGATCAGCACGCTGTGGCACGCGCTGCTCGGGCTTGACGGCGACGGGCAGCCGCTGACGCCGGTGTACTCGTGGGCCGATCGCCGCGCCGCGGCGGCCGCGGCGCACCTGCGCGGCGAGCTCGACGAGGACGCGGTGCACCAGCGCACCGGCTGCCGCCTGCACTCGAGCTACTGGCCCGCGAAGCTGGCGTGGCTGCGCGAGACCGACAAGCAGGCGTTCGAGCGCGTCCGGACCTGGATCTCCCCCGGCGAGTACGTGCAGCGGCGGCTGCTCGGCGACGCGGCCGCGAGCATCTCGATGGCCTCGGGCACCGGGCTGCTCGACCACTGCACCGGCACGTGGGACGAGGAGCTGACGCGCGGGATCGAGGACCGGCTGCCGCCGATCGACGACACGCCGCGCAGCGGGCTGACGGCGGAGTGGGCCGAGCGCTGGCCCGGGCTGCGCGACGTCCCCTGGTTCCCGGCCTGGGGCGACGGCGCGTGCTCCAACCTCGGCAGCGGCTGCGGCACGCTCGAGCGGGCGGCGCTGATGGTCGGCACGAGCGGCGCGCTGCGGGTGCTGTGGCGCACCGAGGAGATGCCCGAGATCACACGCGGCCTGTGGCGCTACCGGGCGGACGCCAAGCGCGTCGTGATCGGCGGGTCGCTGTCGGACGGCGGCAGCGTGTTCGCCTGGCTGCAGCGGCTCACCCGCCTGCCCGAGGACGCGGCGGACACGGAGCGGGCGATCGCCGCGATGACGCCCGACTCCCACGGCCTGACCGTGTTGCCGCTGCTCTCGGGCGAGCGCGGGCCGGGCTGGAGCGACGCGGCGGGGGCGACGATCGCGGGGCTGACCCCCGCGACCGAGCCGCTCGACCTGCTGCGCGCGAGCCTCGAGGCCGTCGCGCTGCGCTTCCGCCTGATCGAGCTCGAGCTGTCGGAGGCGCTGCCCGGCGAGCGCGACGTCGTCGGCACCGGCGGCGGCCTCGTGAAGTCGCCCGCCTGGACGCAGATCATGGCCGACGCGCTCGGGCGCCCGGTCGCGCTGTCCGAGATCGAGGAGGGCTCGAGCCGCGGCGCGGCGCTGCTGGCGCTCGAGGCCCTCGGCCACATCGAGCGCGCCGAGGACGCCGACGCGCCGCTGGGCGAGACCTACGACCCCGACCCGGAGCGCACCGAGGCCTACCGGGGCGCCGTGGAGCGCCAGCGCGCGCTCTACGACGCGGTCACCTCGATGCCGGCGCCGCAACCCCCAGAGGGCCCGGCGCCAGTGCGATGACGCCCGAGCGCCAGACCCGCGCCGTTCGGTCTTGCAGGCACAGGTCCCTGCTGATGAACGAACATGACTGGCGATCGGCCGCGGCGACGTTCCAAGGCGACGGCCCGTGCGGTTACGGCCGGTCTGTGCGCCGTGCTGGCCGCGCTCGCCTCTGTCGCGATCTGGGGCGGACTCGCGGCGGAGCGCTCGACCGTTCGCCTCGAGCGCTCCGGCGATCTCGTCGGCGCCTACCTCGCCCTGACCCGGGCGGTGGCGGTGCAGGACGCCGCCGAAGAGGGGTTCGCGCAGCGGACGCGGCGTAGCTCCCGCGCGAAGTTCGCAGCCGCGGAGGCCGACATCGCGGGCGCGCTGAAGGTGCTCGAGCGTCTCGGCGATCCCAAGGATCAAGCGCTCCGGGTCCGGATCGAGCGCCTTAAGCGGCGGTACGCCGCGGACTTCCGGCGCTACTTCGGCGCGCTCGACGCGGGCGACGCCGAGCGGGCGGAAGCCGCCGACCCCTCTTCGCAGGCCCTCCAGGTCCTCGTCAGGGCGGGCCCCGCCAGGCGAGCGACTCGCTGCGGGAGATCGACACCCTCCGCAGCTCGCAGGCGAGGATCCTCCGCTTCACGTTGATCTCCGTCCTGCTCGGTCTCCTCGTGATGGCCGCGCTGTGGGTCGTGCTGCGCTCGCTGCGCCTGAGAATCGACGAGGCGACGCAGCAGGAGCTCGAGCGCCTGGAACGGGCGACGCTCACCGACAGCCTGACCGGCATCCGCAATCACCGGGCCTTCGTTGAGGATCTCGGGCGGGCGATCGCGCACCGGCACCGGCACGACAGCAGCCTCAGCCTCGTGCTGCTCGACGCCACTACCGGCGCGGCATGCCAGAGCAGGACGCGATCGACGAGCTGCGACGTCATACGGGCACGCAGTTCGATCCAGCCGGCGTCGACGCCCTTCTGCGCGGCCTGGCGGTCGAGCCGGAGCTCGTCACATCGATGCCGGCGCCGCCACCCCCAGTAGGCCCAGCGAGCGCGCGATGACGCGCTGGGCGGCGACGCTCAGCGTGATCCGGAAGTCCTCGAGCGAGGCGGGCTCGGCGCCCACCACGCGGCAGTCGCGGTAGAACGCCGTGAAGGCCTGCGCAAGCTCGAGCGCGTAGGCGGCGATGCGGTGCGGGCTGCGGCGCTCCGCCGCCTCGGCGACCTCGCCGGGGAACGCGAGCAGCTTCTTGATCAGCTCGCGCTCGGCCGGGTGCAGCTCGGCCGGCCGGGCGAGCGCCACGAGCGCCGCCTCCACGCGCTCCTCGCCCGCCTTGGCCAGCATCGACGCGATGCGGGCGTGGGCGTACTGCACGTAGTAGACGGGGTTCTCGTTGGACTGCTCGCGCGCGAGCTCGAGGTCGAGGTCGACGGTGGACTCGTGCGAGCGGCTGAGCATGTAGAAGCGCGTGGCGTCGACGCCGATCTCGGCGATCAGGTCGTCGAGCGTCACGAAGTCGCCGCGGCGCTTGGACATCGAGGCGCGGCGGCCCCCCTCGACGATGTGCACGAACTGCAGGATCGGGATCTCCAGCCGCTCCGGCTCGACGCCGAGCGCGGCCATCGCGGCCTTCATGCGAGCGATGTAGCCGTGGTGGTCGGAGCCGAGCGGGTTGATCATGCGGTCCGATCCGCGCTCGAGCTTGTTCGCGTGGTAGGCGACGTCGTTGGCGAAGTAGGTCGTCTCGCCGCTCGAGCGCTCGAGCACGCGGTCCTTGTCGTCGCCGAAGGCACTCGTGCGCAGCCACACCGCGCCCTCGGAGCGATAGACGTGGCCCCGCTCGTCCAGCAGCGCGATCACCCGCTCGACGGCGCTCGGCTCGCCCTCGTGCAGGCTCGCCTCCAGGAACCACGTGTCGAACGTCACGCGGTAGGCCTCGAGCGTGGCCCGGATGCCGGTCATGATCGCATCGACGCCGTGGCGGGCGAGCTCGTCGGTCGAGCGCTCCGCGGCGCCCTCGATGCCGCGCGCGAGCGCGTCGACGTAGTCGCCCTGGTAGCCGTCCTCCGGCGGGTCCTCACCCCGCGCGCGGGCAAGGATCGACTGGCCGAGGCGGTCGACCTGGGAGCCGGAGTCGTTGAAGTAGTACTCGCGGCTGACCGCGTGGCCGGCGAGCGCGAGGATCCGGGCCAGTGCGTCGCCGTAGGCGGCATGGCGCCCGCTGGCGGCGGTCAGCGGGCCCGTCGGATTGGCGGAGACGAACTCGACCAGCACCGTCTCCGGCTGCGCGGGCGCACCGGCTCCGAAGGCCTCGCCGGCCGCGAGCAGCTCCTCGAGCGCCTCGGCGAACCAGCCCTCGGCGAGGAAGACGTTGAGGAAGCCGGGCCCGGCGACCTCGACATGATCGATCCGCTCCCCGAGCGCGCCCGCCAGCGTCCCCGCCAGCCGCTCCGCGATCTCCCGCGGCGGCGCGCCGAGCGCGGGCGCCAGCAGCAGCGCGGCGTTGGAGGAGTAGTCGCCGAAGCCGGCCTGCTTCGGCCGCTCGAGCGTCGGGCGGACGCCCGCGCCGGGCTTGCCGTTGCGGAGCGCGGCCGCGGCCGCCTCGATGGCGGCGCGCAGCTCTTCCAGTGGTCCCGGGGGCACGTCAGTGATGGTAGGGCTCACCCGCCAGGATCTTGTGGGCGCGGAAGAGCTGCTCGAGGAGGACGACGCGGGCGAGCTGATGCGGCAGCGTCATGGGGCCGAGCGAGAGCAGGTGGTCGTGGCGGTCCAGCGCCGTCCCGAACGGCCCGCCGACGACGAAGCAGACGTCACGCCCGCCCTGGCGGCGCTGCTCCAGAAAGCGCGCGAACGCCTCCGAGGAGTGCTCGGTGCCGGCGGCGTCGAGCAGCACGACGTAGGAGCGGTCGGGGATCCGGCGCTCGACCTCGGCGTCCTCGCGGACCTCGACGAGGTCGACCCGGGTGTGGCGGCTGAGGAGCTTGCGGTAGTGCTGCACGTCGTCGGTGAACGGCGGGCGCAGCCGCCCGACTGCGAGCACGAGGTACCGCACGTGCGCGATACTACGACCGGATGGCCGAGGACGACCGCGAGCGCCACATCAACCTGCAGACGACCCCGGAGGTCATGGCCGGGCACTACGCGAACTTCGCGAACGTCTCGCATTCGGACTACGAGTTCAGCATCACCTTCGCGCGGGTCGACCACGAGGTCGAGGACGACGAGGTCCCCGGCGTCGTCGTCACGCGCGTCAACCTGTCTCCGCGCCTGATGCGCGAGCTGATCGACGCGCTCGAGGACAACTACGGCAAATGGCGGACCAAGGAAGGCATCAAGAGCCTGCCCGAGATCGGCGAGGAGAGACATGGAAGCGACCGAGCCTGAGGACGTCGGCTACGCCGTCGACTTCGACCCCGTCGATGGGGCGCTGCTCGTGACCGGCCGCGGCGAGCTGGACCTCGCCGCCGCCCCGCGCCTGGCGACCGTGCTGTCGATGGCGACCGCCGGCGCCGAGCCCAGCGTCGTGCTCGACCTCAGCGAGGTCGACTTCATCGACTCGACCGCGCTCGGCGCGATCATGCACGCCTCCACGGAGGCCGAGGCGACCGGCAAGGCGATGCTCGTGGTGGCGCTCGACGGCCCGGTGCGGCGGCTGCTCGAGATCACCAACCTCACCGGGCGCTTCCGCGTCTACTCCTCGCGCGAGGACGCCCTGGCCGCCCTGGCCGCCTGACCGATCCGCTCGATCGTCGGCGGATGGGTGCCGAGCAGGAACGTGACCCAGTCCGGCGGGTCCGGGTCCGAGACGTTCTTGATCGCGATCTTGCGCTGGAACGCGATCTGGGTCTCCGGCTCGCGCGTCAGCTCGAGTGCGAAGCCGTCCGCGCTGCGCTCGACCGCACGTGAGAGCTGGTTCGAGATGACCGTGATCGCCGGCGCCACGAGCGCCACCGCCAGGACCACGGCGGGCAGGGCGAGCGGAGTGCCGGCCGCGTCCCGCGGGGCGAAGCGCTCGCCCAGGCGCGCCACCGCGAACATCCCGAACGGCGCCACGATCGCCAGGTAGAGCAGCCCGCGCGGGAGGTCGCGGTGCTGCACGTGGCCGAGCTCGTGGGCGATGACGTGCCGCACCTCGGCGGGCGTGAAGTCGCGCAGCAGGTTGTCGTAGAGCACCACGCGCTTGGTGTGGCCGAGCCCGTTCACGTACGCGTTGGCGGCGCTCGTGCGCCGCGAGGCGTCGATCTCGTAGACCTCGCCGACGTCGACCCCGGCGCGCTTGGCGAGCGCGAGGACGTCGGCGCGCGTCTCGCCCGCCGGCAGCGGCTTGAACGTGTTGAAGACCGGGTCGAGGACGACCGGCCCGGCGTAGGTGATGATCACGCCGAACGCCACGACGGTCGCCGCGCCGGGGATCCACCAGCGCCGGCCGAAGCGGCGCATGCCTCCGATCAGCAGCGCGCCGCCCGCGGCGGCGAAGAGCGCCCCGATCGCCTCCGACTTCGCGACGTCCCCCGCCCAGCCGAGCCAGCCCTGGGTGACCAGGCCGACGTCCCGCGCCCGCTCCTGCGCGATCGCGCCCACCGGCAGCGTCGCCACGCCGAGGGCGACCGAGATCGCCGCCGCGGCGGCGGCGCCGGCGATCACAGGCCGGCGCCGCCCGGCGCGCCGCAACCGCTCGGGCGGGCGCCGCACGAGCAGGATCAGCACCCCTCCCTCGATCAGCAGGCGCGCCCCGTAGAGCCAGAGCTGACCGCTCCGGAACGCTTCGGCCTTTTCAACCTGGTCCTGACTGAAATAGGCTCGCGCCTCCACCGGTAGCGGTGCGGGCCCGAGATCGCGGGGCCGGAGCAGCAGGACGGTCGCCTCGGCCACCACGACCGCGGCGACCAGCGCGATCGGCAGGCCCACCGTCCTTCTCACCGAAAAGACTGTACGCATGCGCATCGCCATCGCTTCGGACATCCACGGCAACAAGCACGCGTTCGAGTCGGTCATCGCCGCGGCCGAGGCCGAGGCGGACGAGCTGTGGTGTCTCGGCGACCTCGTCGGCTACGGCGGCGACCCCGACGCCTCGGTGGCGCTCGCGATGGAGCACTGCGCGATCTGCCTCGCCGGCAACCACGACCTCGCGGTCGTCGACGTGCTGTCGCTGGAGGACTTCTCCCGCGGCGCGGCCCTGGCGGCCCAGTGGACGAAGGAGACGATCGAGCCAAAGACGCGCGAGTTCCTGCTCTCGCTCTCGCCCGAGGGCGGCGCCGAGGGCGTCGGGCTCTACCACGCGTCCCCGCGCGACCCGATCTGGGAGTACGTGCTGTCCGGCCTGACCGCCGAGCTGTGCCTGGACGCGACGGACTACCGCGTGTCGTTCATCGGCCACTCCCACGTCGCCCTCTCCTTCCACCGCACCGAGGGGGAGTCCGCTGCCGGCTCTACGCGCCGCGAGGGCGACGAGCTCGACATCTCGGCCGGCGAGTGGCTGATCAACCCGGGCAGCTCCGGCCAGCCGCGCGACGGCGACCCGCGCGCCGCGTGGCTGCTGCTCGACACCGAGCACTGGACCGCGCGCTGGCGCCGCGCGGAGTACGACATCGCGGGGGCGCAGGCGGCGATCCGGGCGGCGAACCTGCCCGACTCCCTCGCCGAGCGCCTTCAGTACGGTCAATAGCCCCGTGTCTCGACTGCTCCCCATCGGGCTGGCGCTCGCCGCCGCCGTGCTGCTGACCGCCTGCGGAGGGTCGAACCCGAAGCTGATCCCGGAGGCCCGCGCGCAGGAGCTCAAGGACACCGTGGACCAGGTCGCGCAGCGCGTGGAGGCCGAGGAGTGCTCGGGCGCGGAGAGCGCGCTGCGGCGGGCGCGCAACCAGGTGTCCGAGCTGGCACGGAGCGTCGATCGCGGCCTCAAGGACAACCTCGACGAGTGGATCGACCAGGTCGCGAGCCGGATCGAGGACGACTGCAAGCCCGCCGAGACGCCGACGCCGACGCCGACCCCGTCGGCGACCGAGACGCCCACGGAAACCCCGACCGAGACGCCCACCGAGACCCCCACGGAGACCCCCACGGAGACCCCGACGGCGACGCCGACCCCGCCCCCCGAGGAGCCGACCGTGGAACCGCCGGACTCGGGCGGTGTGGTTCCGGGGGATGAGGAAGATGGCTGACCAGCTCTTCGCGGACCGCTACCGGCTCGAGCACCGCCTGGGCGTGGGCGGGATGTCGACCGTCCAGCTCGCCTTCGACACGCGCCTGGAGCGCTACGTCGCGGTCAAGCTGCTCGCGGAGCACCTCGCCGAGGACGCGAGCTTCGTCTCCCGCTTCCGCCGCGAGGCGCTGGCCGCCGCACGGCTCGTGCACCCGAACGTCGTGCAGGTCTTCGACTTCGGGCTCGACGAGGAGACGGGGCGCAACTTCATCGTCATGGAGCACGTCGACGGGCAGTCGTGCGCCGAGATCCTCCGCGACCAGGGCGCGCGCCCGCCTGACGAGGCGGTCGCCATCCTCAGCCAGGCCTGCCGCGGGCTCGACTACGCGCACCGCAACGGCGTCGTGCACCGCGACGTCAAGCCCGGCAACCTGCTGCGCAGCAACGAGGGCGTCGTCAAGCTCGCCGACTTCGGCATCGCCAAGGCGGCCGAGGACTCCGAGATCACCAAGGCCGGCTCGGTGCTCGGGACCGCGGCCTACCTCTCACCGGAGCAGGCCCGCGGAGAGAAGGCCGGGCCGCCGGCCGACCTCTACGCGCTCGGGGTCGTCTCCTACCAGCTGCTGACGGGCCGCCTGCCCTACGAGGCGGCGTCGCTGACCGACCTCGCGCGCCAGCAGGAGGCCAGCCCCCCGCTGTCGCCGAGCGACGTCAACCCCGACGCCCCGCGCGCGCTGGGCGAGGCCGTCATGCGCGCGCTCCACCCGCAGCCGGAGGGACGCTACGAGGGCGCACTCGAGATGGCCGACGCGCTCGAAGCCGGCCTCCACGGCTTCGCCCCAGACCCGACGGACGCCACCGCGGCGCTCGACCCCACCTCGGCGACGCGGATGCTCGGCGACACCACGGCCGCCACGCGCGCCGAGACCCGCCGCCCGGCCGAGCGCACCCGCCGGCCGCTCGAACCGCTGGACGAGCCACCGCGCCGCCGGCCGCCGGCCCGCGCCTCGGCCGCGCCGCCCGTCCAGCGCCAGCGCCAGCGCCAGCGGGAGCGCCCGGCCAGGAAACGCAACCCGTTCCGCGCGGGGTTCGCGCTCGTGCTGCTGCTCGGCGTGATCGTCCTCGGCGTGCTCGGCTACCAGCTCGTCCAGGACTCGACCGCGCGGGCCGTGCAGCTGCGCGAGGACGTGCGTGGTGGGGTGCAGGACGCGGTCGACGAGATCAAGGGCCTGATCGACGACAACACGCGGTAGTGCGGGTTGCGGCTGCGGGCGTTCGCGGTCAGCCGGCGAACGTCAACGGCGGCTGGGTAGGGGTGAGTTTGAGGTTGGGTGGCGGGGGTGTGCGGAGTTGAGGCTGACTATGCGACTCAACTCCGCACACCCGGCCTCGCGAGCGGCCGCGGCGGCTCACTCCCTCTTCCTCACTGCCGCAGTTGACGTTCGCCCCGCGCCCGCCGGCAACTCCCACGGAGCCGCGCCACCCCGAGCCGCCGCGATCGCCGAGGCCAAGGTGCCGGCCGCCAGCGCCTCCCGCAACGCCGCCATCAACCGGGCCAGGTAGGCCAAGTTGTGGATCGTCAACAGCCGAGCCGCCGTCGTCTCGTGCGCCTTCAGCAGGTAATGGAGGTACGCGCGCGAGTACCCCCGAGCGCAGGCCGGGCACGGGCAGCCCTCGAGGATCGGCTCGTCGGCCTCGCGGAAGCGGCCCTTGGCGAGATCGACGCGCCAGCGGGCGCCGGGGTCCGGGACGACGGCCATGCCGTGGCGGCCGATCCGCGTCGGCATCGCGCAGTCGAAGGTGTCGATCCCGAGCTCGACCCCGCGCAGGAGGTCGTCGACGTCGCCGATCCCGAGCAAGTGGCGCGGGCGCTCCTCGGGCAGCTCGTCGACCGCCCAGCCGACGACCTCGTACATCTGCGGCTTGTCCTCGCCGAGCGAGCCGCCGATCGCGATCCCGCCGCAGTCGCGGGCGGCGACCTCCTGGGCGGAGGAGCGCCGCAGGTCCTCGTCGACGCCGCCCTGCACGATGCCGTAGACGAGCTGCTGCGGCGAGCCGTGCTCGGCGTGCCAGGCGAGGCAGCGGTCGAGCCAGCGGTGGGTGCGCTCGGTCGAGCGCGCCGTGTAGTCGCGCGTGACGTTGAACGGTGTGCACTCGTCGAACACCAGGGCGATGTCCGAGCCGAGCGCGGCCTGGACCTCCATCGAGGTCTCGGGCGCCATGAAGCGCTCGGAACCGTCGATGTAGGAGCGGAAGCGCACGCCCTCCTCGGCGATCTCGAGGATCGAGCCCGAGCGCTCGCCGTGCGCCTGGCGGCCCTTGATCTCGTCGGCGACCGTCCCGTGGCCCATCGAGAAGACCTGGAAGCCGCCCGAGTCGGTGATCACCGGCCGGTCCCAGCGCATGAAGCGGTGCAGGCCGCCCATTGCGCGGACCAGCTCGTGCCCGGGCGAGAGGAAGAGGTGGAACGTGTTGCCGAGCACCATGTCGTAGCCGAGCGCGGCCGCCTCGGTCACCTCGAGCGTCTTGATCACGCCCTTGGTGGCGAGCGGGACGAAGGCGGGGGTGCGAACCTGCCCGTGGGCGAGCTGCAGCGTGCCGGAGCGGGCGCTCGACTCCGGGTCTCGGTGATGGATCTCGAAGCCGGGCAGTGCTTACGCGGGGGTGTCGAGCACGCGCTCGAACATCGTCGCCAGCTCGCGCATCTCTCCGTCGGAGAAGTGGCGCAGGAAGCCGGCGCGGACCACCGCGATGTGCGTCGTGCGGGCCTCTGCGACGCTCGCCCGGCCGCGGTCGGTCAGACCCGCGTAGCACCCGCGGCCGTCCTTGTCGCAGGTCGAGCGCGACACCATGCCCTCGCGCTCGAGGCGGTCGATCAGCCGCGTCATGCCGGAGCGGCTGAGCAGCACGTGCTCGGCCAGCTCGGCCATCCGCAGCCGCCCGCCGGGGACCCGGCTCAGCGAGCGCAGCACCTCGTAGGAGGACAGCGGGAGGCCGTGGCGGGCGTCGAGCTCGGCGTCGAGCTCCCGCACCAGCGCGGCGTGAACGCGGACCAGGCCGCGCCACGCCAGCAGCTCAGCCTCGCTGAGCTCTCCCGGTTCGGTGGTTGGCGCGATGACGGTCATGCCGGCAGAGCTTATCCCCATCGCAAATACCCGCCGACCACTCAGTCGTCGTACTCGCCCTCGAGGATGGCGAACGGCGCGCCCTGCGGGTCCTGGATGAGGGCGAAGCGGCCGCCGGGCACCTCGATCGGCCCCATGAACGGCGACCCGCCGAGCGCCTCGGCGATCTGCATCGTCTCCTCGACGCCGATGGCGGCGAAGTAGGGGTACCAGTTCGACGGCACGCCGCCGGGCGGCTCGGTGAGGCCGCCCTGGTTGCGCTCGCCGTTGTAGATCACCCAGTACGGCGGCTCCTCGCTCATCTGCTTGAAGCGCCAGCCCAGCAGCGAGGCGTAGAACGCCTGCGCCGCCTCGGGATCGGTCGTCGCGCAGTCCGCCCACGACAGCGCGCCGGGAGCGTTGACGAGCTCCGCGCCGATGCTCGCTCCGGGCTGCCACAGGCAGAGCACCGCCCCGGCGGGATCGGCGAGGACCGACATGCGCCCGGCCTCCATCACGTCGAACGGGCCTGCGAGCGCCTGCCCGCCCGCGTCGCCGACCGACGCCGTCGCGGCGTCGACGTCCTCGACCGTCACGTAGAGGTTCCAGTGCGGCGGGATGCCCTGCTCGGCCTCGGACGGTCGCTGGGGCGAGATCGCCGCCACGCTGTGGCCCTGGAGCTTCGCCATCGAGTAGATGACGCCCTCGCCGGCCGGCTGGTCGTCGTACTCCCAGCCGAACAGGCCGGCGTAGAACTCCTTCGCAGCCGCCTGGTCGGTCGTGGCCAGATCCGTCCACGAGATCGTCCCCGCCGGGTGGCTCGTGCGGTCTCCCATGTGTGCTCCTCTCTCAGTCCCCGGCCAGCAGCGAGCGGCCGGTCATCTCTGACGGCTGGTCGATCCCCAGCAGGGCCAGCACCGTCGGCGCGACGTCGGCGAGGATGCCCTCGCCGTCCAGGCGCGCCCCCTCCAGCGTGACGACGAACGGGACCGGATTGAGCGAATGTGCCGTGTCCGGCGACCCGTCCTCCTCGAGCATCTCGTCGGCGTTGCCGTGATCGGCGACGATGATGCACGCGCCGCCCGAGCCGTGCACCGCCTCGATCACCCGGCCCAGGCACTCGTCGACCGTCTCCACCGCCTTCACCGCCGCCTCGATGACGCCGGTGTGGCCGACCATGTCGGCGTTGGCGAAGTTGATGATCCCGAACACCGGGGCGTCCTCCTCCCAGTGGCGCATGAACGCCTCGGCCGCCTCGCGCGCGCTCATCTCGGGCTTGTGGTCATACGTCGGGACGTCGCGCGGGGAGTCGACGAGCTCGCGCACCTCGCCTTCGTAGGGCTCCTCCTCCCCGCCATTGAAGAAGTACGTCACGTGCGGGTACTTCTCGGTCTCAGCGACGTGCAGCTGTGTCTCTCCGCGCCCGGAGATGACCGTCGCGAGCGTGACCTCGGGTCGCTCGGGGGGAAACGCGACCGGATAGGGCCAGCCCTCCTCGTACTCGGTCAGCGTCGCGTAGCGGTCGACGCCCGCCTGCGTCAGCGCCTCGGTGATCTGGCGCATCCGATCGGGCCGGAAGTTGAACGCGAGCACGGAGTCCCCGGGGCGGATCGTGGCGTCGTCGTCGCCGACCTTCGTCGGGGTGATGAACTCGTCCGTCTCGTCGCGGTCGTAGGCCCCTCTGGCCGCCGCCTCTCCCGACTCGGCCGCGTGCTCGGCCTCGCCCTCCATGAGGAGCTTGACGGCCTTCTCGGTGCGGTCCCAGCGCGTGTCGCGGTCCATCGCGTAGTAGCGCCCGACGACCGAGCCGATCCGCCCCACGCCGGCCTCCTCCAACCACTCCTGCACCTTCGCGAGCATGGCCTCACCGCCCTTCGGCGAGGTGTCGCGGCCGTCGGTGAACGCGTGGATGACGAGGTCCTCGACGCCCTCCTTCGCGGCGAGCTCGATCAGCGCCTCGAGGTGGCAGTCGGAGGAGTGCACGCCGCCGTCGGAGACGAGCCCGATCAGATGCACCCGCGGTGCGTCGCGCAGCGCCGCGAGGATCACATCGTTCTCGGCCAGCGAACCGTCCTCCGCCGCCGTGTCGATGCGCAGCAGGTCCTGCGGCACGATCGCCCCGGCGCCGAGGTTGAGATGACCGACCTCGGAGTTGCCCATCTGGCCGGGCGGCAACCCGACCGCCTCGCCGCAGGCGGTCAGCGTCGTGTGGTCATAGCGCTCCCAGAGCTCGTCGAAGACGGGCGTGTCGGCGAGCGAGATCGCGTTCCCCGGGCTCTCCGGCGCCAGCCCCCAGCCGTCGAGGATCACCAGACAGACGGAGGGAACCGTGTTCACGGCGCTCTGAGCTCCGCCGCGATCTCGATGATGCGGGCGAACGAGTCCGGCTCGAGGCTGGCCCCGCCCACGAGCGACCCGTCGACGTCCGGCAGCGCCAGCAGCTCCTCGGCGTTCTCGGGCTTGAGCGAGCCGCCGTAGAGGATCCGCGCGGCCTGGCCGGCCTCCTTGTCGAAGCCCTCGACGAGCGCGCGCACGAACGCGACGGCCTCCTGGGCCTGCTCCGCGGTGGCGCTGCGGCCGGAGCCGATCGCCCAGATCGGCTCGTACGCGACCACGACCTCGGACAGCCGCTCGAGCTCGACCTTCTCGAGCCCCTCCTGGACCTGGTGGCGCAGCTTGCGCTCCGTGTCGCCCCGCTCGCGCTCGTCCTCGGTCTCACCGACGCACAGGATCGGCGTCAAGCCCGCCTTCAGCGCCGCGGGGACCTTGAGCGCCAGCGCGCGGTCGGTCTCGCCGAACAGCTCGCGGCGCTCGGAGTGCCCGAGCACGACCCCGCCGGCGTCGACCTCGGCCAGCATCGTCGGCGACACCTCGCCGGTGAACGCCCCCTCGTCGGCGTCGTGCATCGTCTGCGCGTACACCTCCACGCGCGAGCCGCGCGCGGAGTCGATCATCGCCTGCAGCGCGAGGAACGGCACGCAGATCGCGACGTCGACGCCGTCGATCGAGGAGACCTTTGGCAGCAGTCCGGAGACGAACTGCTCGGCCTCCGCGATCGTCTTGTACATCTTCCAGTTGCCCGCGATGAACGGGGTGCGGTCAGGGCTCATGTCAGTGCCTCCACGCCGGGCAGCGGCTTGCCTTCGATCAGCTCGAGCGATGCGCCGCCGCCGGTGGAGAGGTGGGTGACGCGGTCGGCGAGACCGAACTCCGCAAGTGCCGCGGCGGAGTCGCCGCCCCCGACGACGGTCGTGCCCTCGCACTCCGCCATCGCCTCGGCGACGCGGCGCGTCCCGGCCGCGAACGGCTCGAGCTCGAAGGCGCCCATCGGCCCGTTCCAGAACACGGTGCCGGCGTCGCGAATCACGTCGGCGTAGGCCTCCGCGGATCCCGGCCCGATGTCGAGGCCCATCCAGCCGTCGGGCACGTCGACGCCGTCGAGCGGGCGCACCTCGGTGTCGGCGGAGAACTCGCGCCCGGCCACGAGGTCCTGCGGCAGCCGCAGCTTGTCGCCGCCGCCGTCGAGTGCGCGCTGCGCCGGCTCGACTCCCTCGGGCTCGCACTTCGAGTCACCGACGTCGTGGCCCTGCGCGGAGAAGAACGGGAAGCACATGGCGCCGCCGATCAGCACCGTGTCGGCGCGCTCGAGGAACGCGTCGAGCACCCCGATCTTGTCCGTCACCTTGGCGCCGCCGACGACCGCCACCAGCGGACGCTTCGGATCCTCCAGGATGCCGGTGAGCGTCTCGACCTCCCGCTCGAGCAGGCGCCCCGCCGCGGACGGCAGCAGGTGCGCGACCGCCTCCGTCGAGGCGTGGGCGCGGTGGGCGGCGCCGAACGCGTCGTTGACGTAGACGTCCGCGAGCGCCGCGTAGCGCTCGGCGAGCTCGGGGTCGTTCTTCGTCTCCCCCGGCTCGTAGCGGACGTTCTCGAGCATCACGACCTCGGACTCCGGGACGTCGTCGAGGTCGGGCGCCAGCGCCACGTCAACCCCGAGCAGCTCGGACAGCCGCTCGGCGGCGGGCTTGAGCGACAGCTCGGGCTCGCGCTCCTTGGGGCGGCCGAGGTGGGCCGCCAGGATCAGCTGCGCGACGCCCTTCTCCCGCAGCTCCTCGAGCGTCGGCAGCGCCCCACGGATGCGGGCGTCGTCGGTGATCTTCTGCTGGTCGTCCAGCGGGACGTTGAAGTCGACGCGGACGAAGACCCGCTTCCCCTCGACGTCGAGATCGTCAAGCGTGCGCATGCACCAGCACACGCTGCGCGAGCTCGACGCAGCGGTTGGAGTAGCCCCACTCGTTGTCGTACCACGCCACGACCTTGACCATCGTGCCGTCGAGCACCAGCGTCAGCGCCGAGTCGAAGATCGCCGAGTGCGTGGTCTTGACGATGTCCGAGGACACGAGCGGGTCTTCGGTGTAGCGCAGGATGCCCTCGAGATCGCCGGTGTCGGCCTTGCCCTTGAACGCCTCGTTGATCTCCTCGACGGAGGTCTCGCGCGCGACGTCCACGGTGAGGTCGACGACCGAGCCGGTGGGCACGGGGGCGCGGACGGCGAACCCGGTCAGCTTGCCCTTGAGCTCCGGCAGCACGAGGCCGACGGCCTTCGCCGCGCCGGTGCTCGCCGGGATCAGGTTGATGGCGGCGGCGCGCGCGCGGCGCAGGTCCTTATGCGGCAGGTCCTGCAGATTCTGGTCGGCGGTGTAGGCGTGGATCGTGGTCATCAGCCCGCGCTCGATCCCGACCAGCTCGTGCAGCACCTTCGCGACCGGCGCGAGGCAGTTGGTCGTGCAGGACGCGTTGGAGATGATGTGGTGCTGGTCGGGGTCGTAGGCATCCTCGAAGTTGACGCCGAGCGCAATCGTGACGTCGGGCTCAGTGGCGGGTGCCGAGATGATCACCTTCTGGGCGCCGGCCGCGAGATGCTTGGCGGCGTCGTCGCGCTTGGTGAAGAGGCCGGTCGACTCGATCACGACGTCGGCGCCGAGGTCGCCCCACGGCAACTCGGCCGGGTCGCGCTCGGCGAGCACCTTGACCTCCTTGCCGTCGACGACCAGCGTGTCGTCAGAGACCTCGACCGTGCCCGGGTAGGGGCCGAGCACCGAGTCGTACTTGAGCAGGTGCCCGAGCGTCTTGGCGTCCGTCAGATCGTTGACGCCGACCCACTCGATGTCCGCGTTGCGCTCGTGCGCCGCGCGGAAGACGTTGCGGCCGATGCGGCCGAAGCCGTTGATCCCCACGCGTACGGACATGCCTGAAACCCCTCGATCGCCTTATGTACCGGGCGAGCAGGCTAGCGGGAGCGCTACGCGCGCGTCGGTGCGCGGTCGACGTCGCGATGCTCGATCTCGACGAAGTAGCGATCGTCCGCACGGAAGTGCGCCGCGAGGTGCTCGGAGATGACGACCGAGCGGTGGCGCCCGCCGGTGCACCCGATCGCGACGACGAGGTGGGCCCGGCCCTCGCCGACGTACTGCGGCAGCAGGTACTCGAGCAGCGGGATGACGCGCCCGTAGAACTCCTCGAGGCGACCGTCACGCCCGACGTAGTCGGCGATCCGCGAGTCGAACCCGGTCAGCGGTCGCAGGTCCGCCTCGTAGTGCGGGTTCGGGAGGAAGCGCACGTCGAAGGCCAGGTCGGCGTCGCGCGGCGGGCCGTGCTTGTGGCCGAACGAGGTGAAGCTGACGGCGAGCCGCCGCGGCGAGCTGGCCTCCAGCAGCTCGTTGGCGATCTTGCGCCGCAGCATCGACGCGCTCAGCCCGCTGGTGTCGACGATCGAGTCGGCGAGCTCGCGGATCGGCGCGAGCGCCTCCGCCTCGCGGCGGATGCCGTCGATCAGATTGCCCGCGGGCGCGAGCGGATGGCGCCGGCGCGTCTCCTTGTAGCGGTTGAGCAGCGTCTCGTCGTCGGCGCAGAGGTAGATCACGCGGTGCGCGACCTCGTCGGAGCGCAGCGCCTCGATCACCCGCGCGAGGCCGCCGAAGTACTCGCCGCCGCGCTGGTCGGAGACGACCGCGGCGCGCTCGACCTTCGAGCCGTCGTGCATGAACAGGCCCGCCAGCGCGCGGATCATCTCGGCCGGGAGGTTGTCGACGCAGAAGTACCCGGCGTCCTCGAACACGTTCATGGCAGACGACTTGCCCGCACCGGACTGCCCGGAGATGATGACGAGGTCGACGAGGTTGGAGGCCGGCGGGGCAGCGCCGTTGCCGCTCATGCGCTGATCATCGCCTATCGACCGGTCCGATTGAGGTGGGCGTACAGCTCGCGCGCCACCTTCTGCGGCACGCCGGGCACCGATTCGAGCGCGTCGCGCGGCGCCGACAGCACCGCCTCGGGGGAGCCGAAGTGCTTGAGCAGTGCCCGCTTGCGCGCCGGCCCGATGCCCGGGAGGTCGTCCATGACCGACTCCGTCATCGCCTTGTCGCGGCGGAGCCGGTGGTGGGTCACGGCGAAGCGGTGGGCCTCGTCGCGCACGCGCTGGAGCAACTGCAGCTCGGGCGTGTCGTGGGCCAGCCGCAACGGCGCGGAGCGCCCCGGGAAGTAGACCTCCTCGATCCGCTTGGCGAGCGAGACGACCGCGACGCCACGGTCGAGGAACCCACGCAGCGGCTCGAGCCCGGCCGACAGCTGCCCCGGCCCGCCGTCGATCACCACGAGGTTCGGCAGCGACGCGAACGAGGTGTCGCGGTCGGCGTCGTAGGGCGAGCGCTCGGTCTGCTTCTCCCACTGCGCGTAGCGGCGGCTCAGCACCTCGGCCATCGACGCGAAGTCATCGGAGCCGTCGACGGTGCGGATGGTGAAGCGGCGGTAGTCGGATTTCTTCGGCGCGCCACCCTCGAACACGACCATCGAGGCGACGGTGTGGGTGCCCCCGATGTTGGAGATGTCGAAGCACTCGATGCGCACGGGCAGCGCGTCGAGCGCCAGCGCCTGCTGCAGCGCGTCGAGCGCCTCGACGCGCTGCTGGCGGCGGCGCTCGGAGCGCAGCTTCTCTTGATCGAGCGCCAGCCGCGCGTTGCGCTCGGCGAGCTCGAGGATGCGGCGCTTCCCGCCGCGCTCGGCGGCGCGGATCTCGACCGGCCCGTTGCGCCGCTCGGCCAGCATCTCGGCGAGGACGCCGAGCTCCGAGCCGTCGGCGAGCTCGCCCTGGACCACGATCAGCGCCGGGATCGACATCGCGCTCGCGTAGTACTGGAGCAGGAACTCCTCGGCCGCGCGCGCGACGTCGTACTCGCCCTCGTTGTCGAGGTAGAAGGACTGGCGGTCCGAGAGCACGCCGTCGCGGACCTGGAAGACCTGCGCGTTGGCGTCGGTCCCGTCGACCGCCACGCCGACGGCGTCGTAGGTACCCGCGCGGTCGTCGGCGACGCGCTGGCGCTCGAGCAGCGCGCGCACCGACTGCAGCCGGTTGCGCTCGATCGTCGCCTGCTCGTAGTCCCGCTGGCCGGCGGCGAAGAACATGCGGTCCTCGAGCTCGCGCTCGATCTGGCGGAAGCGGCCGGACAAGAACGCGATCACGCCGTCGATGCCGGCGCGGTACTCCTCCTTGGACACGTAGCCGACGCAGGGCGCCCCGCAGCGCTTGATGTAGTAGTCGAGGCAGGGCGAGCCCGAGCGCCGGCCCGGCTCCGAGCCCTCGCAGGAGCGGAACAGGAAGATCTTGCCCAGCAGGTCGAGCGTCCCGCGCACCCGCTTGGCCGAGGAGTAGGGGCCGAAGTAGGCGCGGTCACGGCGGTGGCGCTCGCGCGTGAAGTAGACCCGCGGGTAATCCTCGTCGAGCGAGATCGCGATGTAGGGGTACGACTTGTCGTCGCGCAGGCGGATGTTGAAGCGCGGCTTGTACTGGCGGATGAAGTTCTGCTCCGCCAGCAGCGCCTCGGCCTCCGTCTCGACCACGACGTACTCGATCTGCTCGACGAACTCCTTCAGCGGCCCGCGCGCCGAGAAGTGCGAGGCCACGCGCTTGCGGATCGACTTCGCCTTGCCGACGTAGACGACGCGACCGCGCGCGTCGTGGAACAGGTAGACGCCCGGCTGGTCCGGTAGGCCGGCGCGCTGCTCCGCGAGCTTCGTCATCCCTGCAACACAGGGTACGAAGGCAATTCGTGCCGCAACTCTGGGAGGAGTAGCTAGTTTCTTGGCCCTATGCGATACAGACTGATCCTCCCCCTCGCCGTGCTGCTGGCCGCCCTGATTGCGGTCCCCGCGGCACAGGCCAAGGTCCGCGTGGGCATCTCCGAGCAGAACCCCACCATGTTCGATCAACCGAACTGGACCAAGCTCAAGCTCAAGCGCGTGCGCTACATCCTGCCGTGGGACTACTTCAAGAACGCCGGCAACCAGGCCGAGGTCACCGCCTTCATGAACGCGGCGCGCGCGAAGCGGCAGGACGTGCTCGTCACGTTGACCGCCACGCGCGGCTGCTTCGTCAACAACCGGTACTCCAAGCGCAAGGCGTGCCGGGCCCCGAGCAAGAAGGCCTACACGAGCGCCTTCAAGCGCTTCCGCAGGGAGTTCCCCTACACGAAGACGTTCTCGCCCTGGAACGAGGTCAACCACGTCTCCCAGCCGACCTACCGCAAGCCGGCGCTGGCCGCGCGCTACTACCTCGCGGCGCGGAGCGCCTGCAGGAAGTGCACGATCGTGGCCGCCGACGTGCTCGACTCGAGCGACGTCAAGACCTACCTGCGCGGCTTCCAGCGCGCCACCAAGCGCAAGGGCCGCATCTGGGGCCTGCACAACTACAAGGACGTCAACCGCCGCCAGAGCAAGGGCGTGCGCAACGTGCTCTCCGTCGTCAAGGGCCAGGTCTGGCTGACCGAGACCGGCGGGCTCGTGAAGTTCGGGAAGGACTTCCCGCGCTCGCCGAAGCGCGCCGCAGCGCGGACGAAGTCGATGTTCGCGCTCGCGCGCAAGTACAAGCGCGTGACACGGATCTACGTCTACCGCTGGTTCGGCGAGCCGCGCAGCGCGCGCTTCGACGCCGGCCTGGTGAATCCCGACGGCTCGTCTCGCCCCGGGCTCACGCAGTTCCGCAAGAGCATCAAGGGCCTGCCCCGCTGAGTCACGCCTCGCACCCCGGGGGCACGCGCTAGCGTGCCCCCGGCATGGCGCGCGTCAATCTCTACTCCGATACGCAGACCCGGCCGACGCCGGAGATGCGGCGGGCGATGGCAGGGGCGGAAGTCGGCGACGAGCAGCACTTCGGCGACCCGACCGTCAACCTGCTCTGCGAGCGGGTGGCGGAGCTGCTCGGCTTCGAGGCCGCCGTCTTCCTGCCCTCGGGCACGATGTGCAACGCGATCGGCTTTCAGCTGCACATCCGGCCGGGCGGCGACGAGGCCTACCTCCACAGGAACTCCCACCCGATCAAGGCCGAGGCCGGCGGCCCGGCGGCGCTGTCGGGCGCGGTGCTGTGCCCGCTCGAGGGTGAGCGAGGGATGTTCGACGCCGCCACCCTGGCCGCGGCGATGCGCCCGCCCAGCGACCGCTACCACCCACGCTCGCGGCTCGTCTCCGTCGAGCAGACCACGAACCTGGCCGGCGGCCACGTGTGGCCGCTCGGGCAGCTGCGCGAAGTTGTCGAGGTGGCGAAGGCCAACGGGCTGCGGCTGCACATGGACGGCGCGCGGCTGATGAACGCCGTCGTCGCCAGCGGGGTGCCGACCACGGAATGGACGCAGGGCTTCGACACGGCCTGGATCGACTTCTCGAAGGGCCTCGGCGCCCCAATGGGCGCGGTGCTGGTCGGCTCGTCCGAGCTGATCGACGAGGCCTGGCGCTACAAGCAGATGATGGGCGGAGCGCTGCGCCAGGCCGGGATCGTCGCGGCGGGCGCACTGTGGGCGCTCGAGCACCACGTCGAGCGGCTCGCGCAGGACCACGAGCATGCGCGCGTGCTGGCGGAGGGCCTGGCGACGCTGCCGGGCGTCGAGATCGACCCCGCCACGGTCTCGACCAACATCGTCGTCTTCCGCGTCGCCGACGCCGCCGCGCTCTGCACCCAGCTCGCCGCCTCGGGCGTGATCATGGGCGCGCTCGACAGCCGCACGGTGCGCGCGGTCACGCATCTCGACGTGTCCGCCGAGGACATCGCGAGCGCGCTCGACGTGCTCGGCGCCGTGCTCGCGCCCGCCTGAGCGGCCGGCGGTCGAGCGCCCCTGATCAATCGACCCCATTGTGGTCGTCGCGTTGCAGGCTTCCGCGATCCGGCGCGCTTCTGTCACGCTCGCGCGAGCCGCTCGCCGTGTCACCGCGTGGACCGCTTCTTTCCAAGCGTCGCCGTGTTGCGGAGGCGGTAAGGGTCAGGAAGTCAACGTCCGGGAGGGTTCTTAGATGCGTGTGAAGGGATGTGGAGCGCTCGGGCTGAGCGCACTCGTCATCGGTCTGCTGCCAACCGCCGCGCAGGCCGCGAAGCCGGCCGCGACGACCGCTGCCGCCGCGAACGTGACGTTCCAGTCGGCGCGGGTCAACGGGTCCGTCGACCCGAACAAGCAGGCGACGAACTACTACTTCCAGTACGGCACCACGATCGCCCTCGGTACCGGGACGGCGCCGACGCCGGCCGGCAGCGGGGCGAAGGGGGTGCGGATCAGCGTCGACATCGGCGGGCTCGCGCCCACCACGCGCTACCACTACCGGATCGTGGCCGTCAACGCGTCGGGCACGACGCTTGGCAAGCGCCGCACGTTCACGACCCGGCGCCAGCCGCTCGGCGTCTCGCTCGCCGCGTCGCCGAACCCGCTCAGGCCCGGCGGCGGGACGACGCTGGCCGGGACGCTCAGCGGGACGGGCAACGCGGGCCGCAAGATCGTCCTGCAGAGCAACCCGTGGCCTTACACCCAGGGCTTCCAGAACGCCTCCAACGAGCTGCTCACCAACGCGACCGGCGGGTTCTCGTTCTCGATCCTGTCGATCCCGTTCAACGTCCAGTACCGCGTGGTCATGCCTGAGCGGCCGGCGGTCGTCAGCCCGATCGTGACCGCGGGCGTGCGCTTCTCCGTCTCGACCAAGGTCTCCAAGAAGCGCGTCCGGCGCGGCCGGACCGTTCGCTTCTCGGGCACGGTGAAGCCGGCGCGAGTCGGCGCCAACATCGCGTTCCAGAAGAAGCGGAACGGCAAGTGGGTTTCGATCAACGGGACGATCGTCCGCAGCGGCGGCAGGTACTCCAAGCGCGTGAAGATCCGCCGCGGCGGCTCCTACCGCGTGTGGACCGGCGTCGCCGACAGCCAGTACCTGTCCTACCACGGCCGCACGGTGCGCCTCCGCTCGTTCCGCTGAGGCAGGATCGCGACGCCGCGCCCTCTCCTCGAGAGGGCGCGGCGTGATCGTCGAGGTCGCCTACGACGAGCGTTACTGGTACCCCGACGACGGCGGCCAGGTCTGGCTCGCGGGCTACCAGGTCGTCGACCCCGGCTCGGGCAGCTACCTGGCGCGCGACGCGCCCGCGCTGATCGAGCGCGGGCTGCGCGTCGCCGCCGTCGCCGGCGCGGCGCGCCATCACGGCGACGCGCTCGACTCCGACGCGCTCGCGCCGGGCCAGCCGCTCGCGCTGCGGCGCGACGCGGCCAATCCGCACGACGCCAACGCGATCGCCGTCTATCCGGCAGGCGGCGGCGAGCAGGCGGGCTGGGTGCCGCGCGAGGTCGCGGCCGAGATCGCGCCGCAGCTCGACGCCGGGCGGCCGTGGTCCGCCGTGGTGCTGCGCGAGCAGCGGCCGTCGCCGCGCGACCCGCGCAGCGGCCTGACGATGCTGCTGGCGCCGGCGGAGGCGATCGAGCTGCGGCCGCGCCAGTGATGCGGCTCGTCACCTGGAACGTCGCCGGCCGCGTCACGCGGCAACCCGAGCAGGCGCAGGCCGTCGCCGCCGTGCACGCGGACGTAGTCGCCCTGCAGGAGGTGACGGCCCGGACGCTGCCGCTGTGGCGCGCCGCGTTGCGCGACGCGGGCTTCGCGACCTGCGAGGCGACGCTCGACCACCCGCCGGCCACGGACCGGGGACGGCTGCTCGGCGTGCTCGTCGCCGCGCGCGAGCCGCTGGAGCGGCTGGCGCCGCCGGTGGACGCGCCGTGGCCCGAGCGCGTGCTCTGCTGCCGACTCGGAGACGTCGAGATCGTCAACCTGCACTCGCCGATCGCGCCCGCTCCCGAGCTCGCCAAGGTGCGCACGCACGAGGCGGTGGCGGCCTACCTCGCCACGCGACCGCCCGGGTTACGGGTGCTGTGCGGTGACCTGAACACGCCGCGCCGCGAGCTGCCCGACGGCGACGTGCTGACCTTCGCGCACGACAGCGCCGGCCGGCTCCGCCCCGCCCGCGGCGAGCGCTGGGACCGTGCCGAGCGCGCGCTGGTCCACGACCTCCGCGCGCAGCACGGCTGGGTCGACGCCTTCCGCGCGCTGCATGGCTACGAGGGGCGGCACGCGAGCTGGACGTTCGCCCACGACCGCGGCGGCTGGCGCCTGGACCACGTGCTCGCCCGCGGGCTGCACCCCCGCGCGAGCGAGTACGCGCACGAGTGGCGCAGGACCGGGCTCAGCGACCACTCGGCGCTGGTCGCAGACCTCGAGCGCGCGTGACTCAGCGGCCGGCCGCCCCCCGCAGCACGCGGGTGAGCATGTCCGTGCCCTCCTCGAGCCGGCTGATCGAGATCCGCTCGTCGTTGCCGTGCATGTCGGCCAGCTCGGCGCGCGAGACCGGATACGGGTAGACGCCGTAGACGGGGATGCCGCGCTCCCGCCACGGGATCGCGTCCGTCCCGGCCTCGAACAGCGCCGGGCTGACGCCCACGGTCGGCCACTCCCGCTTGCCCTCGCGCGCCAGGACGCGGTAGAGCTCGGTGTCGATGCGCGACGGCCGCTGCCTGGCGCGCTCGTCGAAGCGCTTCAGCGTCTCGGCCGCCGACTCGCCCGTGGCGCTGATCGGCGCGACCTTGACCCCCCTGTCCGCGATGATGCGCTTGAGCTCGCGGATGGCCGGCCGCGGGCGGGCGCCCGGGAGCAGGCGGATGTTCACCGTCGCCTCGGCGCTCCCCGGCAGCACGTTGGAGCGGAAGCCACCGTTGGCGATCGTCGGCACGTAGATCGTGCGCAGCATGCCGTTGAAGAGCTCCCCGAAGCGGCCGCGCGTGAGCGGGCGCGCCGTCCGGCGGCGGGCCTTCGGCGTCTTCGCGGCGAGGAAGGCGCGCAGCTCACGCGCGGTGCGGCCGCCGAAGCGATTGGCCCACGTCCGCAGATAGCGCCGCGTGACCGCGCCGGGGCGCGGGGTCGCCGGCTCGTAGCGCTCGATGCGGCTCAGCGCACGCGTGAGGTGCGCGAGCGCCGAGTCGCGGAGCGGGCGCGAGGAGTGGGTCGAGTTGCCGCGCGTCGTCAACGTGACCGACAGCGAGTTCTTGTCGATCGTCGTCACGCCCATGACGCGCGGGGTGCCGCCGCCGTCCTCGAAGACCCAGCCGCCCTCGTTGAGCGAGACGCCCGCGTCGATCTTCGGCCAGGCCGTCTTGGCGAGCCAGCTCGTGCCGTAGTCGCCGCCCTCCTCGTCGGCCTCGGCGAGCAGGATGATGTCGCGCTTGAGCGGCACTCTGGCGCGCGCGATCCGCGACGCGGCCACCGTGAACGCCGCGAGACCGCCCTTGAAGTCCATCGCGCCACGACCGTAGATGAGCCCGCCCCTGACCAGGCCCGCGAACGGGTCGACCGACCAGAGGTCGCGCTCGACGCCCACGACGTCTTCGTGGCCGGCCAGCAGGAGGGGCTTCTCGGTCGGGTTCTGGGCGCGCAGGCGCGCGATCAGGTGGGCCTTGCCCGGCGTCGGCGTCGGCACGATCTCGACCTCGAAGCCGAGTGGCCCGAGCCGCGTCTGCAGCAGCTCGGCGATCTGGGCCTCGTTGCCGGGCGGATTGGACGTGTTGGTCTGGATCAGCTGCTGGAGCAGCGCGACGACCTCGCCGTCGGGCCCGTCGTCCTGCGCCTTCGACACACCCGGGAGGAGCGCGCCTCCGACCAGGAACATCGCCAGTACACCCGCCAGCCGCCTCGAACGCATGCCCCGCCTCCCAACGTGGTCGTCGTAGCCGGGCGCCTACCCATCCCCGCGGGACCGAAACGGCCCCGATCATCTGTCCGATTCACTCAAGAATGGTCGAGCGGTTCCCGACGATCACTCCAGATGCCTATCAGCCGGGCTACTCCGACACAGATCGCGCCCCGCACGGAGCGCTGGCTGCCGCATGCCCTGATCGCAACCACCTTCGTGGTCGTGCTGCCGGCGCTCGCCGTCTGGACGATCGTGCCACGGGGCGAGGCAGCCTTTCTCCTGCTCTCGGTCCCGGTCGGATGCTGCTGTCCGTGCTCGCGGGGAGCCTCGGCGAGGCGCTGTGGAAGCGCGTGCCGGGCTCGCACGACATCGTCTTCGCCGACCTGATGCTGTGGGGACGGCTGCGGCGCCTGCGCTCCCAGCGCCGGCTCGCCCGGGCCGAGACGCTGCTCGGGGACGGCGCCGAGGGACTCAGCGTGCAGGCGCTGACCAGCCTCAGCGCGCTGCTCGAGGGGCGGGACGGCTACACCTACGGCCACTCGCAACGCGTCACGCGCCACGCGGAGCGGATCGCCAAAGCGATGGGGCTCTCCACTGCCGACGTCGCCAAGGTGCGCACCGCCGCCGCGCTCCATGACGTCGGCAAGCTCCACACTCCGCGGGAGATCCTCAACCAACCGGGCCGGCTCACCGACGCGGAGTTCGAGGTGATCAAGCGCCACCCGAGCGACGGCGCCGCCATGGCCACCAGCCTCGGCGACGCGGCGATCACCGCCATCATCCGCCATCACCATGAGCGGCTGGACGGCGGGGGGTATCCCTCGGGCCTCGCCGGAGAGCAGATCCCGGTCGGCGCCCGCATCATCGCCGTCGCCGACACCTTCGACGCCATGACCTCCAACCGCGCCTACCGCCGCGCCGCCAGCCACAAACGCGCTCGACGTCCTCCGCCAGGAGGCCGGCACCCAGCGCGCCCGCCACGAGCGAGCAGAGCGCGACACGCCGCGACTCGGGCCGGGCACCCGGAACGGGCTCGCGGCCCCGCCGCGCGAAGCGTCGCAAGGGGACTCCGGCCCGTGCGCCCGCCGCGAAGCGCAACGGCCAGGCCGCCAAGCCGCGAGAGGCGGACGTTGAGAAGGCCAAGCCCGAGAAGGCCAAGCCCCAGAAGGCGAAGCCCCAGACGGCGAAGCCGGAGAAGGCCAAGCCGGAGAAGGCCAAGCCGGAGAAGGCCAAGCCGGAGAAGGCCAAGCCGGAGAAGGCCAAGCCGGAGAAGGCCAAGCCGGAGAAGGCCA